>Ga0210406_10000112_pt1 | contig 119992 bp, 99 predicted proteins | sample IncBWC30MmetaG_FD_155454 | JGI IMG/M metagenome (GOLD analysis project Ga0210406, IMG submission 155454) | Forest soil microbial communities from Barre Woods Harvard Forest LTER site, Petersham, Massachusetts, United States - Inc-BW-C-30-M | ecosystem: Environmental > Terrestrial > Soil >... | reverse complement strand
TTGGCCGTCTGCGCCGCAATGCGTCCCAGCACATCCGTCGGCTTCGGCCCCAGAATCTCCGTGCCAATCTCCGCCGCCGGATTCTTTTTCTTCGCCTCCGCCAGGGTCATCTCTTTCTTCGGGTCGCTCACTTCCTCGACCACCATGTGCACCGTGTACACGTCCACTTGTCCGGTTTCCTGGTTGAACTTGGCGCGCAGATCCTCTTCCGTCTTGTAGTATTTCCGTGCCGCCACCACCATCGCATCTTCAATCGCCGACACCACGACTTCCGGCTCGATGTGCTTCTCGCGGCTCAGCATTTCAATCTGTTGGTAGAGCAAATTCGCCATAATCTAGATTCCTAAAGTTTCCTCGCTAAAACTCGACGACCAGATTCGCCTTCCGAATCGCCTCGAGCGGTACCTCAACCGTCCGCGCTTCCTTGCCCTTCAACTCCATGCGGACTTTCCCATCCGCAAATCCCGCCAGCCGCCCCTCAAAAAACTTCGCTTCGCCTACTGGCTCGCTGGTCGAAATTTTCGCCAGCCGCCCCCTGAACCGTTCAAAATCCGCCGGTTTCTTCAGCGCCCGGTCCATCCCCGGCGAACTTACCTCCAGAACGTACCCCGGCCCGGGTATCAGTTCCTCGACATCGAGGATCACGCTCAATTGCTGGCTGACGAGCTGGCAATCGGAGTGGCTGATCTTCGGGTACGGATCACTCGCGGCATCCTCGCCGCCCAAGTGTCCCGCCGCATCGCTGATTGCCGCTGCTGGCTTCGGAACCCGATCGATGTACACCCGCAGGAACCGCTGCTTGCCGACTTTCCATTCGACATCAACGATTTCCAGGCCTTCCGAACGCGCTACCCTCTCGGCAGCGCCGCGGATCTTTTCCAAATCCACTCTAGAGACTCCCCGACCATAGCCGGTTTGCACTGCACTCCAACCGGCCCAACAAAAAAGTGGGCTTGCGCCCACCTCTCCGTGCGACCCGCTTCAGAGCGAAATCAGAGTATATTCCCGCTGCACGGTAAAAGCAAGATACGGGCCCCCGCGCCCCCGTGCCGCCCTTTGTCACCAAGTCATCCCTATCGCCTACCTGCGCGCATCTCCTCCCCGCCTGTGCCCCTGTCTAGGAATGAAGCCGGCTCATACGGTCCCGAAATCCTTTCTGTCCTTGTTTTGGGAGCGGGAAACCGCCAAACTTTTGCTATGTCCCCGCGAGCGACGGAGTTGGTCCAGGTAAAGTGGCGCCTCTCCCAGGAGACGGCGAGTCCTCGCCGCCACTATCGCCGCGCCAAATTTCTGCTCGTCCTTCTTTTCGTCTTACTTCCTGTATTGGCAAAACCTACTGCTCCGGACCGCGCCCCCATTAGGGAGGCATTGGCTTGGGTGCGCAGCGCTCCCGCCGGTGCGGCGCAATTCGATTACGTTATGACCGCTCGCGTGCGGCTGCTGTTTTTCTGGACGGGCAAAGACGACGTTGGCGGCGGCTTCGTTCGTAGGGGAGTCTCCAAGGATGATCCCAGGCAAGAACTCCTCCAGGTCCTGTTTGGGTCCGACCCCGCCAAGGCGCCTCGTGCCATCAACCGCTGGGGAGCGGGGACGGAAGTGGTTTGGCATAAAGAGGCGGTTTCGAGCACGCCCAAAGCGGATGACGTCGTCTCCAGCGCCTTTTTTGGGTTCATGAAGTCCTCGAAAGGAAAATCTGTCTCGGAGATGCAGGAGGAACTCAAAAAAGAGAAGGATCATGGCGAGCACCAATTCACCGGTATTCTCAGCCGTGTTGACGCCGGTCGCGCCATCTCTCTCACCGTGCCGCTGTCCTCGGAAATTGACTACAACCTGCACCAGTATGCGGAAGCCGAACCGGTGATGTTGGAGAAGCTCAGCACTTCGCAACGCCCCGCGCGAACTCTGGAGAACGCGCCAGGATGTTCCCGCGCCGGTGAATTTCTTGGCACAGTTTCTGAATTATTGGACTCGGCTCTGCAAAACCACGGCGGACCGCTCTCGCTTTGCTACGTCTATGACGCCCAAGTGAATATTTTGACGATCGAACACGCTGTCGCGGTTCCCAAACTGGCCGTAAGAGTGAAGACCGCGAAGGGCGCAATGCTGGCTGACAGGACTTACGAGGACCTTCTCGAAACAGATTTTCTCACAGCGAACCAAGCAACCGGGAGAAAAGTCTACTTTTCGATTCTAACGGGGACCAAGGGCGATCTGCGAGGCGTTCCGGTGCAAATTCGCTACCAGCCGAACTGGTGGTTTCAAGTCGTTCTGAATCTCCTTCCCAAACCTGCGTCGCAGGGAGAGCCGATTCGTTAGCCACCTGACCTAACGGACAGGCACTCTTAGGACCCGCTCGCCATTTTGCGCCTTGTTTGTGGTCACCGGTGACCACAAACTTTTTATGTGCTCCTACTGGAAGCCCCGCCGCCGCAACTGGAAACTGTCCAAGAGGCAGGTCCCTACGACTTGTATCGTCATGCCCTGCTCTCTTCCGCCCAGATCAGAGAGTTGAGCACCCCCAAACCCTGGCGCGCCATGGTTGACGCGGCGATTTGCTGGGCTTCGATTCTCGCAGCGATGAGCCTCGTGGCCTACCGTCCAACCTGGTGGACCGTTTTGATTGCCATTCCCGTTATTGGCAATCGTTACTACGGGTTATTTATCATTGGGCATGACGGCCTGCACCGCCGTCTTTTTCCCACCATTCGAAGGAATGACTTTTGGACGGATGTCCTGGTGCTCGGTGCCATCGGGGCGATCACGCGAATCAACAACAAAAATCACTTAACGCATCACCAGCATCTGGCGACAACGGACGATCCGGATCGCCACAAGCACGCGTGTTTCAACAAGGCCGGCCGTTTGGAACTTGTGGAGTTCTTGTCGGGATTCGGCAGTATCTGGAGCTCCGCAAAAGCGGTTTTCCTCACGCGCGGGCGAAACAATTTGCAGAATACGCCAGCTAATCCAGCCGCGCCCGGCTATACTCTTCGCGACTTTGTGATTCTCGCAAGTTGGTTCGCGGTTCTGGCTGGGGGGCTCACCTGGTTCATTGGTTGGTGGGCTTATCCCGTGCTTTGGCTGCTTCCGGTGTATGCGTTTACGTTTCTTGGCGACAATTTCCGCGCGTTCGCGGAGCACTCTCACCCTGAAGGTGATGAAGAAGCGGACCGCCACCGGCTGATCACCTACATAAGCAATCCGCTTGAGCGCGTGCTGGTCGCTCCCATGAACATGAACCTTCACACCGCGCATCACCTGTGGCCCTCGATTCCCTACTACAACTTGCCGGCGGCCGATCGCTTGATCCGGCAGAATCCCAACGCCGCCGGGTTGGAGTGGCGCGGTTCTTACTTTGCCTACCTGCTGACTTACTGGCTAGCGTTGCCCATCGCCGAGTGCAAGCAAGCGCGATGAGTTCCACTTCCGACTCCTGGCAATCCACGCCAGTTCCGGAAGAATTTGCGCGCCGTGGTTCTCCAAGAATCACCACGGAAGAAGTTCCGGCGTGCCCCGTGTGCGGAGCTTCCGATTACGCGCAATTCGCGGTGGGATTCGACTATGAATTGCTGACTTGCTGTAATCCCTGGCGATTTGTGCAATGCGAGGCTTGCCGGCACGTGTGGCTGAATCCGCGGCCCGCCGTTGCGGAGCTCGGCGTCGTTTATCCACCGACGTATTACGCGTACAACTACGACAGCATCAATCCCATCGCGCGCAAAGCGAAAGAGATGCTCGACCGCCGCAAGATCGCGAAGATCATTCATCATTGTCCGGAAGCGCCGAAGAGTTACCTGGATGTCGGCTGCGGCGACGGGCGGTTCTTGCGCCTCATGGAGCAAATGGGCGTACCGCGCTCCGGACTCTACGGCCTCGAGTTGGACAAGCGCGTCGTGGAGCGTTTGCGCGGCTGTGGCTACAGCGGCGTTTTTTGTGAGCGCGTGGAAGAGGCATCCAGTTTTCCCGAAGGCCGCATCGACCTTGTCACCATGTTCCACGTTATCGAGCACGTGCATAATCCGGGGACGGTGATCAGCAGCGTGCGCCGCTGGCTTTCTCCCGGGGGCATTTTCGCGCTGGAAACGCCCAACCTCGACAGTTTGGATGCACGGGTGTTCCAGCGGACTTATTGGGGCGGCTACCACATTCCCCGGCATTGGAGTCTTTTCACGCCTGCGTCGATTTCCCGGCTGCTCACGGACAACGGTTTGGAAGTGATGGCTACGGTATTTCAGACCGGCCATTCCTTCTGGATGTACTCGCTGCACCATTCGGTACGTTACGAAGGAAAGTCGCGTCCGCGGGCAGGTGCGTGGTTTGATCCCACGAAAAGTCTTGTAGGCCTTGCGGGATTTACCGCTTTGGATCTGCTTCGCGGAAGCCTTGGTGCAAAAACTTCGGCGATGCTGGTTATCTGCCGCAAGCCTTCCTGAATCTCCCTTACGTGAATTCGTGCAAAATCGGCGTTCCTCTCGGATGCGTTTGCTGTGCGGACGGGGATCGTTTCGGGATTTTCGCCAGGCGTTACTGTGAATAAGATGAGTGAGACGGGCTATTTGCGTTCTGCGGGGACTCGGATGGCTTCATTCATGTCCGTGATTGCTTTCTTGCAGGAATCGCGGTCGCCTTGATAGCAGTGCTCAAGGTCTTCGAGATAGTTTTGGAGGATTTTCACACGAATCCTGGCCAGGCCTTTTTGGCGGGCGTTGTCCAGGGCGTACTTGGCTTTCAGCTCCGAGTCAGCGTCGGGATGTTCGCCGAACTGCTCGATGGCGGTATAGGTGGCCCAGTAGGTGCGGTCCTGGCGCTCGCGTTCTTTGTTCAGGGTATAAACCAGGAGATAGTTGGCGCCCAGGACGAAGACGACGGCCGCGATCCCAAGAATCATGAGCCGCTTAAACATGATGCGGAGCGTACCGCATCTGGAAAGTTCGTACTAGAGGATTCTCTGCGTGACGCGCCGCCAAGAAGAGCGGGAGTTCACCAGGGATAATGGGCAGCCTTGTCGTCGAAGAAACCTCCAGTTGGGCCGTCCGCTGGCAAAAGGGCCAGGCGCACGGGGCCGGCCGCTCCTTCCTCCACCGTCAGCGTACCTCGATGTCCATTCATGTCGGTGTCTACAAAACCGGGAGAGACAGAGTTGACCTTGATGCCAGTTTCGCGGAGTTCGTAGGCCAGTTGCACCGTAAGCATGTTCAACGCCGCCTTCGAGGCGTTGTAACCAATAAATTTGAACGCTGCAAAATCCCAATCGGGGTCAGCGTTCTTTTCCAGAGAGCCTAGACCGCTGGAGAGATTCACGATACGGGCGGCATTGGCTTTTCGAAGGAGCGGCAACATCGCTTGGGTGACGGCCAGCGTTCCCAGGAAATTCGTCTCCACAACTCGCCTGACGGAATTCAAATCAGCAGCGCTGGGAGGTCCGTCAGCAGGATCGAGAATGCCTGCATTGTTGACGAGGATGTCGAGATAGTGGAACCGGGTATCGATGCTTGCTGCCGCGGCTGCGATCGTTTCAGGACGCACGAGATCCACATGGACAAAGCGAACGTCTAGCTTTTCTGCCTGAAGCTTCGCAGCGGCCTCCTCGCCGAGAGTCTTATTCCGCGCGCCGAGAAGCACGGTCATCCCGGCCTTTCCGAACTCCCGGGCTATTGCTAAACCAATTCCTTTGTTAGCGCCGGTGACCAACGCGATTTTCTTCGGCGTATCATGCATGGAAATCTCCTAACAGAATTGAGCTGTAACAATATCACGGGCGTCAGGCTTGCGTGTTCGATGGCCGGCTCGTGATAAAAACTGGAAATTCGCCACCCGACGGGGGCGACGCTTAAGTGGTACTACCTTTTGGTGAGGGTGATCCATTTGTTTGAGTTTGCGCGGCTATACTGGGTTTTGTATGGCCGACTTCAAGCACCTGTTTAGAAAAGCTTCTCTGACGCTAATCGATGGCCTGCTGTTGTTTCTGTGCGCGGCCTCAGTGACGTATCTCTCTGTGCCTTCTTTAGCCAAGTTTGGCGTTGGGCTGGGCAACAAGGTTGATACGAGCGGAGACATCCGGGTTTTGGGAGTAGTTGTTTTCCTGGGCATATTGTTCCTGGGAGTTGTGGCGGTGTTTTGCGCCGCTTTGGTTGCGGGATGCTTTATTTTGGCGGTTCTACCGAACAGCGCCAGGCTGTTTGCACGGATAGGACTTCTGGTGGTCCTCCTGCCGGTTTTTATCCAGACAGCGAGGGAGAGGCCCGCGTGGATATCTTGATTGGCTTATTAATCCGTCCATTCGGCAAAACGAGGCAAGACAAAAGACGAAGCAGGAATTGGAGCGCAAGTTGAAAGCGTCGGAAGCGCTCAGTGTGGAGCGGGAACCGGACGGCATTCAGATTACCAATAACACCGATCAATTGGCGCGAGTGCAGGTGACGTTCATCCGAAGAGCGAAGGATGCTATCTACAACTGTTATCCCGGACAGTCTGCGACATTTCCTCCCGCTCTTTCCGACGAACAAATGAATTTGGCACCACGAGAAACGCGGGTGTATCTATTCGGCGAGGCACGCGCGAATACCAGTTTGAATCGCGAGTGCGGATTCGATGACTATGCCGTTTGGGGTTGGGATGAAAAAAGCGTCCCCCTGTTCTTAAGCGAGAAGGCTCATCTTTTTTAGGTAATGCATCTCTAGAAGACGCACCGAAAATCGGCGGGGTGTTGTCGAGGAGCTCTATGGCTGAATTACGTCGCATATTTGTAGCGGTGCTTCTGATGGCAACGATCGTCCCGCCGGGCGTGCAAGGCCAATCGCGGGAATCCACCCGTGTGCCGGACCAGTTCGAATTTTTTGAGGGTCACGCTTACATGGGAAGGGACTCCGTGAAATGGGAGCACGACAAACTGGTTTTCGTGAAGCGTGTTGCGGACATGAGCGGCAAGGGTACCTTTGCTGAAACCAAAGAGGAGTTAAGCCCGAGTCCGGAAGCCTGGAAGCGATTTTGGGCACGCATCGACTCGCTCGGCGTCTGGCAATGGAAAGCGGATTACAGCGACCCGAAACGCAGTGGGCCGGATGGGGAGTCGTGGGCTTTGACTCTGCGAGTTGGAGAAAAGCAGGTGAAATCGAAAGGTTATAACGGCGTCCCCGACGCTTACAGCGAATTTCGCGAAGCTGTCTACAAACTGATGGGAGATGCGCGTCACCACGAACGCGAATGAGTGCGCGGACGCAAACCGAAACAAAGGATTTCCCGCCCTTCAAGAATCAACTTCGCAAAGGATTGGCTACCCAACATCGTCTCATTCCATGGTGCGCCGCCCACCTCAATATGCAGCGTGTTATCCTTCCGCATTATGAATGCGAAAGGCATAACACCCATATTGAATGTATCCAACATCTCCGCGAGCTTCGCCTGGTTCGAGAAGTGGGGGTGGAGGAAGTGCTGGGACTGGGGAACGCCTCCGACTTTCGGAGCGGTCGGGTCAGGTGAGTGTGAGATCTTCCTTTGCCAGGGCGCACAAGGCGGTCGCGGCAGAGGTTCGAATACCACGACGTTTACCGTTGAAGGAGATGAAGCAGCCGATAAGGGCGCGTGGATGTCGGTGTGGGTGGAGGACGTTGACGAGGTCCACAGGCAGTGCGTTGCGGCAGGACTGGATGTCACTTTCCCACCGACCGACATGCCCTGGAACGTCCGCGAGATGCACGTGCGACACCCTGACGGGCACGTCTTTCGAGTCGGCAAAGGCATTGAGAAAGTGAAGTAGGAGTGGGGACAAAGGGAAAATGAAGTTGCTTTCAGTGAACACGGGAATGCCACGGGAAGTGAAGTGGCATGGGCGGATCGTGACAACTGGGATCTTCAAGGAGCCGGTCAAGGGACGGGTGGCGCTCCGTAAGCTGAATCTGGACGGGGACCGGCAGGCGGACTTGACGGTGCATGGGGGCGAGCACAAAGCGGTTTACTGCTACTCGCTGGCGCACTACGAGTACTGGAAGAAAGAGTTGCCGGGGCGGGAACTGCCAATGGGGATGTTTGGAGAAAACTTTACGATTGAGGAGGGGGGCGACGGATCGCTGGAGGAGTACGTTCATCTGGGCGATCGATTTTCCGTCGGTACGGCGGTGGTGGCGGTAACGCAGCCGCGGCTGCCTTGCTACAAACTGGGCGTGAGATTCGGGTCGGACGACATGGTGAAACGGTTTCTGGCTAGCGGGAGGACGGGATTCTACGTGATGGTAGTGCGGGAGGGAGAAGTGGTCGCGGGAGATGAGCTGAAGTTGATCTCGCGGGAGGCGAACGGCGTGGCGGTTTCGGAGATTACGCGTTTGTATGTGGCGAAGAGGTTTGGAGAGGCGGACGTCCGGGCGGTGCGGCGGGCGCTGAAAGTGGAAGAATTTCCGGAGAGTTGGAAGGAGTATTTTCGAGAGCGGTTGGGGCAAGCGGGGGAGGAAAACTAGAAACTAGAAATCAGAAACTAGAAAGCGGAGAAGAGAAAGTTTAGCGCTGGTGTGGAGATTTAAATGAGAACTAAGATTGGTTTTTTGGGATTAACTATTCTAATTGGCGGTCTGGGTATGGCTCAACAGCAACCAGACAATAGCGACGCTTGTAAGTTTAACGTTCATGGCGATCCCGTTCAGGCAACCGTGACGGGGCCGGAAGACATCGTTCCACTAGTCCACGTTGTCGAGCAACCGGATTCCCTGGTTGAGATCGTTTCCGTTGACCTGGAAGGAATGTGGCTCTCTGTGTCAGGCGAGCAACACGCGGAGCGGGACTGTGCGCAGTATGAAGTGCGCAACCGAAGCGACCGGACCATCGAGCATTTTGGTGTTGAATTGATGGTTGGCGGCACCGGTGGAGCAGGGGGAGCCGGAGCAAATAGCTCGTCGCCCCTCGCCCCCGGTCAGAGTGTCAAGATTAAGGCTTGCGGCGGTGGCGGCCATGGCGGTGCGCCGGGAAATCACGTGAGGGTGCTAGTGTCCGTGCACTTTGTTGATTTTGGAGGCTGTTTTTACCGGCCGTCACTGAGAATTCCTCGCACGCTGGGCGTGACTCCTGTCTGGTAGGTGTCCGCGTTTCGATTGGCGGGGAGCGACTTGTTAATGGGGGGCGAGGGTGGAGGAGAAGCTTTCTTTGGCGGCGTTTTCGTAGAGGTGCAGGAGATTGGCGGCGCGCTTGAGCAAGTCGGCGGGGAGATCGCCAGGCTGATAGTCGACAAAGCCGGTGGTGTAGGCGAGCGTGACTTTGCGGCCGGAGCAGGTCATTTCGAGGGGACCGAGGCGGTTGAGGACGGATTGGACCTCGCCAAGATTGCATTCGGGGAGGACAAGCAGGAAATCTTCGTCGGCCAGGCGGGCGGCAAAATCGGAGCCGCGGCAGGCCTTCTTCATGCGGCGGGCTAGCTCTTTTAGCGCGGCGTCCATGGCCGACAAGCCGTAACGATTATTGAGTTCGGCAAATTCATCCAGATGAATGGTGGCGAGGCTTAGCGCGGTGTTCTGGCGACGAGCGCGTGCGATTTCTTTGCCGAGTTGCTGCTCGATGAAGGCGCGGGTGTGCAAGCCGGTGACGGAATCGGTGCCGGAGGAATCGGAAAGTGCTCCGGCAAGAGCATCCGCGCCGGCATTCGGCGCGATTAACTGCTTGCGCTGGCGGCGGAACGACCATTGGCGGTAGAGCATCCAGCCATTGAAAAGAAGCAGCAGGCACAAGACGGCCCAGCGGGCTTGATCGGAAGTGGGCTCGTAGAAATGCTCGCGGTGACGGAAAAGCGAGGGGAAAGAGGAGAGCACAAGGGCAGCGGCTGAAAACAGGGCGACGAGACATGCGGAGAGCCACAGCCACCATTCGCGACGGACGATTTGGCGGAGGGTGGATTCGGCGCGCTGCGCGCGGAAAGTGTCGGAGCCCTCAAGAGGCGAGGGGTTCGGCTGGCTTCCGCGGAGACCGAGTAATGATTGCATGTTCCTTACGAGAAAAGCGGTACATCACCACAGTAGGCCGTTGGTGCAAAGGATGGCAACGGGGAAATGGTACAGGGCCGTTTATTTCAAGAACCTGACCGGAGGGACAGAGTCAAAGGCGCCCCCGACCGGGTCGGAGCCGCTACAAATGCAAAACGCCTCCGGCGGAGCCGGAGGCGTTTTGATGAGGCTCGGAAACGAGCGAGCGAATGTTACGGCTTGGCCGCGGGAGGCTGAGAAGCGGCCGGCTTTGGCGCTGCGGGCTTGGCCGGAGTAGTTGCGCCAGCCTTGACCGGATAGGCCTGGTCGTAAAGGCGGATGATGTCCTGGGTGACGTCGATCTGCGTGGAAGCGAAGAGGATCGGAGAGTTCTGCCCGGAGGTATCGAGGACAACGACGAAACCGTTTTCGCGGGAATAACGGTCGAGGACGTCGACCATCTTTCGGCCGATGCGTTCGGTAATATCGCCGAGAGCGGCGTTGGCGTCTTCCTGGTATTCGGTGTTCATGCGTTCGAGTCGTTGCGCGAGGCGCTGGCCCTGCTGGCGCAGGCGGTTCTCTTCTTCCGGGCTCAGCTTGTTGGCACCGGCTGAGAGACGCTGCTGCAGATCAGTGATCTGCTTGTTGAGAGCCTCGATCTCGTTCTGGCGCGGAGCGAGCTGCGATTGCAGTTCGGCTTGGGCCAGCTTGCCTTCCGCGGTGCCCCCGATGGCCTGGCGAATGGCGATGACGCCGACTTTGCCGGAAGCGACCGAGCCAGGCGAGGAGGGTGAGGCAGATGCCTGTGCCCAAGCGGATGCGGTGCTCAAAATGCATGCGGCGGCGAGTGCAACGGTTCGTGTCAACATATTTCGCGACCGCAAAGCGGCCAACAATCTAGAATTCACTTTATTCTCCTTGTTATGGTCCGGCACGGAAAAACCGAGACGAACCTGCGCCAAGTCAGCTTGGCTTAAGACGTATTCCGCTCCCAGCGGGATTTGCGAGCGTATTGCAAACTTCAAAGTATAGCCGACCCGGTTTGCTCCCCGCAATCAGAAAGCGTAGCGTTCCGCTGCGGAAAAGAGGAGCCAATTTTTCTCCCAGCCCGTTAAACACTCGCTATCTCCGTCAGTTCGGCAGGGGGAACAGGAAAACGCGGTTGTTGGCCTGATCCACGATCACCGCCAGATTAGTGAACTGGTCGACAGCCACCCCGAAGGTCGGAGAACCGGGAATGCCCAAGGTCTGACGCGTCTTGAGGGGATTCGAAAGAGTGTCCACGATGGAAATCGTGTTGCTGGCCGAGTTGGAAGTGAGAATCCCGCCAGTTTGCGGATTCACGGCCAGCGAAGTTGGATTAATGCCGACGTTAACGGAGTTGCCGCTGCCGGTGTCCGGATTGAAAGCGGTGATGACGTTGGAGCCGCTGGAATTGGCGTAAAACAATCCGGGGTTAGCGGTGCCAGTGAAGACAAACGGATCAAAAACGATGCCGGTGGGCGTAGCGGTCACAGAGCCGGAAGGAATGGTGGTGCTCAAAACGGGAGTCTGCAGGCCGATCTCCACCACGGCGAGGGCGCCCAGTGGCGCCTGACCGCTGAGCAACTGCAAAGAGGTGACGACGGCGATGCCTTGATTGTTGGTGCCGCGGTCGGGGTCAATGGCCACAGCGATAGGCGACTGAATGCCGCCGATGCTGGTGGGAGTCAAGGTGGTTGGCGGAGTGGTGCCAGCCGCGGGGAAGAGCAATCCCAGGTTGAGCATGGTGATGGTGTTGGAGCCGGTGTTGGCAACGATGGCGGCACCTGTTGCTTCGTTGATGGCAACCCCGGCGGGATTTGTCCCGGTCGCCACGTCGGGAACCTTTTGCTTAGCAGGATTAGCAGTGAGATCGATGACCGAGGCGGTGGCGCTGCCATTGTTGGCGACCACGGCCAGGCCGTAGCGCTGACTGATGGCGATGCCCTGGGGACTTGTGCCAACGCCGACGGATTTGAGGATGAATTGGCCAAGATTAGGATTGCGCTGAACAATTCCCGATACAGTAATCGTGGGATTGATGTCGATGACCGAGATGCTGTTGCAGCCGGTGTTGGAAATGACAGCGACGGGCGAGAAGGGCCCATTGGCGAGCTGGTCGGCGATAGCGACCGAAGACGGCTGTGTGTTGGTAGGATTGCCATTCGTATCGGTGCAAATCTTGGACATGTCGACGGCCTGGACGACATAGAAGTCCGCGGCGTTAGACTGCGAGTTGGGACCGCTGCCACCGCTGGTGAGTACGTCGAGGGCATATTTGTGCGGGGCATTCAAAAACGATTGGGGAATGGTGACGGTGAGTTGCCGCGGACTGACGACGGTCACGTTTGCGGCTGGAATCGGCGTGCTATCCAGGCGCACTTGCGTGGAGCCGCTGCCGCCGCTCAAGAAGCCGGAGCCAAAAATTTGCACGCCGCAGAGGTCGGTGGCCGAAGTCAACGTTCCCTGCGGAAAAACGGTGTTGGGAATGCCGCTGACAATGGGATTGCCCGGCGTGGGCTGTGGGCATCCCGCCGGTGGTGCACTGGGGACAATCACTTCATTGATATCACCAGACTTGATGGGAGTGTTTGTGAAGACACTACCCAGGTCCACGATGTCGATAGTGCCGCTCCCGGATTTGACGACGAAAGCCTGGTTGGTCGACGGATCGACGGCAAGCCCTCCGAAGAGAGTGAGAGAGTTTGTCGTGCCGTTCTGCACGGTAAGTGTGGCCGTGCCGGTGCCGCAAAGCGTAATCGGGCTTGGGCCAGTGGGAACAGGGGAACAAAGCGCAGGATTCTGACTGGCAAAAGCATAGCGCTTTCGGCTGACGGGATCGGAAACGGACATTTGGTTGAGCGTCGGGTTATAGGAAACCAAAGCATTGGTGTAGGGCTGCCACGCGACGTCGGTGGTGCCGAGTAGTTCAGGGGAGTTGGCGCAAGTGGTTGTGAACGCCGTGCAGGTAGCGAAGAAAGTGATGGAAGAAATCGACTGGTCCAAAGAGCTGAGCAGGTCAATCTGCGGACCATTGGTGCCGATGGCATTGGCATCAGCGATGGCAGCGGTGTTAGTTATGGGGTTAATGGCAACACCCTGGGTCGTTGAAGAGATGGCGAAAATGGAGTCGGGGCTGCTGTAAAAAGCGGTCCCTCCGGTGCCTGAATCGCTGACGGTGGAATTCACAACATAGGTGAAAGTGTGGTTGCTGGTAACGCTGACGGAGAAGACGCCATTGAAGAGCGCGTTATTTGCCGCGTTCCCGGGCTTCACTCCAGCGATCAGCACCGAGCCGGCGTTGCCGGGAACCAGCGACAAGGTCTGGCCGCTGTTGGAGCCAGTGGTGTCAATGGTCACCGTGACGAGACCCGCGGTGAGCGTGGAAGTGGCGAGCACATTCTGAGTCGAAGGCTTGGTGACATTCACGCCGCGAACCACGCCCGATCCTCCTGGAGTAACCAAAGCCGTATGCCCGTGTCTGGACATGGCGATCTGCGGGTAAGTGCCGGTATTCAGAGTGACCTGCGAAAAGAGGCACTGGCCAGTCAATGTGGAGCTTGGATTGATGGCATGATCGAGTCCGCAGCCATACGGATTGGAGCTTGTATTCAGATTCACAATGAAGCCGAGGTTGGCCGCGGAGGATACGGATGTTGAAGAGTAAGCCACGAGAGCGAGATTGGAATCCGGATCAACACCGATGGAGTAGGGCATGGGAGCCGGGGAAACAGCGCCTTGGAGAGCGTTAGAAATATCGACGAAGAAAGGCGTAATGGGTGCCGGGGAGCCAGGAATGTTCAGGACGGTGACACTCTGGCCGGTGACGGTGGACTGGCCATTGCTAACCGTCTGGCTTCCAAAGTTCACGACGGCGACGGTGTGATTGCTGCGGTTCACAGAAAGACCAGTCGGAAGATTAAGTGGAGCCTGAGTGGTGCTGGCGACGGTGCTCAGCAGCGTGAGCGATGCAGCCGTGGTCGACGTTGGAGGAACGATTGAGAAGAAGCGCACCGTGTTCGAGCCCGGGTCGGCAACTGCCAGGACGTCGAGGACAGGATCGATGTCAACGGCACTGGGTTTGGTGCCGGCGGGAACTCCAGGAGAAGCGGTGACAACGGCAGGCGACGTAACCGAAAAGTCCGGGAAAACAGCAATGTTAGTAACGGCATCATTGTTGATGAACGGGGCAGGCGATTTTCTGTTGGAAACCGCCAGCGGGTAAAGCCCCGGGACGGTTCCAGAGGCGTTGACCAATGTGGCGGGAAGCAGGGTGTTCAACTGGCGAGCGGTCGAAGTGGTGCCATTCTTGGCGATGGTTGTGCCTTGAAAAACGACGTCGGTGAGATTTTGATCGCCGGGGCCAAAATAACCGCCGTCTACGATGACTTGGGTATCTTGCGAGGCCTTGCCCTGGATGACATCGTCTGGAACGGAGGCAATGGAAGTAGGCCGCACCGGGACATACTGGAAGGTGTACGGATTAGCGGTAAAAACCGGCTTAGTGGGCGGAGCCGGAGTTACGGTTTGCCCCGGATCGGTGACACTCACGAGGACGGATGCCGATCCAACAGTGGCCGGAATGACCAAGTCGGGAGAGAAAAGCCGCAGACGAGCGCCCGTGGATTGCGGATTGGTAACTGTGGTGACGCCGTTCGTGGTGGTACTGATGGGAATCTGAAAGAGCACTTTGACCTTTCCGCTTGTCGAATCAAAGGTCTTAGAACCGATGAAATTGGCGGGGTTGTTGCTGTCCTGAAAATTCAGCGTAATTTTCGAGGCCGAGGAAATATTCGGGGCATCGAGATAGATGTCCCAGAACGCGGCGCCTTGCGGAGCGATGGTGGGAGTAATGCCATTAAAAGTGATGGGGCCGCCAGCAATGATAGTAATGATTCCGATGGCCAGCCGCGTATTGTCGGCTGCGGAAGTAGCCACGACGGTGAGGTTCGCGGGGGAATTTTTATTCGTGGAGTCGGCCGGGGTGATGGCGCTGGGGACAGAAGCGGGAGCAGTATAGGTGGCGACGTTGGGGTTATTGGAATCGGGCGTGATAGTACCGCAAGTCGGGCTGCAGGTCTTGAGTTGAGGGTAAGGAGTGGTCGAAGTTGGGACTTGCTGGGTGACCAACCACGTCACGCCTTTGCCCTGAAGGTCGTTGGTTAGCTGAACGCTGAAGGACTGTGGCTCGTTGGTGGGAACGGTGGCGGTGTTAGGAGTGAGGACGACACTGACGCCGGAGTCGAGAGTAATCGTCAAAGTGCCGGATTTTTTGGTGTCAGCCTGAGACTGCGCGGTAAAGATGATCTGCATTCCGGGGAACGTGGTCTGATCCGGAATCTTGCTCGGCGCGGTGTAGGTCGCGGTCCCGGTGACCTGAACGTTGGTAAGCGTGCCAAACGAACCGTCGGTGGGACAAGGTTTCGCGGCCGCGGTAGTGGCCTTGCCGGTTGAGTCGGTGGTGGTAGTAGTGTAGGTGCACGGCGTTTGAGGTGGTCCGGCTGGTTGACCAGGCTCCCAGGTGACATTGGTATTTGTCGCGCCATTCACGGTGGCGGTGAGCGTGGTGGACTGGCCAAGGATGAGGATAGTGCCCACGGACGAACTTACCGTGACGGTGACGACATTGGCGTTGCTACTGCTGCTGCCGCAGCCACCCATCGACAACAAGCCAGCGGCGGCCAGCCACGGGCCAAGAAGAGTAGACAACCTCCGTACTTTCGTTCCCACGATTTCCCCCACACAATCGCGCCGCGGATCTTCCGCTGGCGCTGGCGTTACTATCTTTTGCAAAAATCTCGTGCCCATGTTTGACAATCGCTCCGCCACAGGCAGCCTTTAGAACGTGCGGCTGACGGTGAAACGGAAAGTCGTCTGCGGTTCGAAATAGTTCAATCTTCCAGGGTTATTCTGGATGAAATTCAGCTGCGGCTGGATCTGGAGCGGGAAGATCGTCGGATCCAGAGCATTGAATTGGGTCTTTAAGCTCGCTATTTCGCCGGGTTCTATATAGGGCGCCTTGGCCACCAGCTGATCGTGAAGGCGGTGAACGTTATAGGCATAGTAAATCCGGAAGGGCGCCTGAATGATGGGAAGCTGCACGACAAATTCGATTCCGGTCGAAGCGCGCAAGCGGAAATTCGTTCCCGGAGCAATGGAAAGCTGCTGGGTCAGGCCACCCAGTGTTGTCGCATTGGGAAACTGGCCCGTCGGGCTGGTCAGATTCTGAAAGCCTGCCGAGCTCAACTGCAGCGCACTGCGGCGCACCACGCCGTCCGTTCCCGCGTCCACGAATAGCCCAGCCGTAACCGTTGACCCCACGATGGGGATGCGATATTCGAAGTTCCCGAAGGATTGCAAGTCGCCGCCCGGCAGAGTGGCCACATAGCTCAGCACCGGGACGGTAAACGATCGCACGGCGCCGCCCGAGGTGGGGTCATGATAGGAAATCGGTTGTGCAGTGGCCTGTGGAATAAAAGTCACCGGCGAAATGGAGCGAATATCGAAGCCTCGGAGGTCGCTTTCTCCACCCATGTAGAGACGGCTGAAGGGGGGAATCGCGTTGGGGGTCGATTCCGGAGTGCAGGGAGTAAGCAGGGTCGCCGGACAAACAGAAGTGGTGCTCCCGTATGCGGTGATATACGCGGCGGAGAAATGCACACCAATCACATTCCTGTGCTTGCGAACGGGATGGAAGTATTTGAAATCGAAAATATTACTGATGGTCTTGACGTTGCCTCCGATCCCGGAGAACGGCAGTGAATAATAAAAACTCTTGCCGCGCGTGGAATTGACCGGGTTGTCGATCGAACTGTAGGTGATCGAGGGAGTGATGGTGCTGGACACAATGCCATTCAGAGCGCTAGGACCCGTGAGGCTGCGAAACTGGACGGACTCAAAGAGCAGCGTCGAAGCAGCGTTGAAAGACTTGATATTGGTACTGGTCAGGCCGTACTGAAGACCGAAGCGAGCGAAGGAAAAGCGCCGGGCGGGGTAGCTGGCGAAAATCGTGAAGCCGGTGCTGTTCTGCGTGTAGTTCTGAACGTATTGCGGGTTGATGCTGACGGACTGTTGCGTCAAGAGCGCTTCCTGCTTGGCCTGATCAAAATTGTAGCGGCTGGAGAAGATGGTGAAGCCTGAGGAGATCGGGCGATCGAAGAGGTAGGGCTCGGTAAACCCAAACATGAAAGTGCGGGAGAGATTGCCGAATTGCGCCGAAAAAGTCAAAGTCTCGCCAAGTCCGAGGAAGTTGTTGGTCTGGTAGGTGAGGCCGATGAAGCTGCCAGCCAGGCCGCTGACGCCGCCCTGCAAGCCGATGGACTGTTTGCCCTTTTCCTTGAGCTTGAGGTTGATGTCGACAGTGCCATCTTTGTTGTTGCGCTTGATCTCGGCGGCCTTGTCGGCTTCAATGCGGTCGAAATAATCGAGTTGATTGAGGCGCAGAATGCTCAGTTCCCACAGGCGTTTGTTAAAGAGGCTGCCTTCGTCGAGCACCAACTGACGGCGGATGACTTTGTCGCGCGTGGTGGTGTTGCCGCTGAAGTCGATGCGGCGAATGAAATACTGCTTCTGCTCGTCAAAGCGTAGCGTGAGGTTAATGATTTTGGCGGCATCGTCGACTTCCGTTTCCGGCTCGGGAGTAAAATCGATGAAGCCGTATTCGCCGTAAATCTTGCCGTAGGTTTCCAAGGCCTTGCGAACTTTTTCGGTGGAAAAGAGGTCACCTGGTTTGAGGGGAAAAGCGGCCTTGAGGGCGTCCACTTTGAGTGACAAAGCTTTGTCCGGATCGGAGCTAACGATCTTGAGGGTGCCCATGTGGAAGCGCTCGCCTTCCTCGATGGGGATGGTGATGTTGACGGCCTTGCCATTGGTGCGGCCGAGGACGAGCGGAACACCCAGGCGATTATTCCGGGTATCGATATTGTCGAGAATGGGATCGCCGACGGTGGCTTTGTAATAGCCATTGTCGCGGTATAGCCCGCGAACGCCGACTTCGAGATCCTCGCTCAATTTTTCACGATCGTAAGTTTTCGAGAGGACGGCGATATCCCAGAAGTACAAAGGAATCGAGTAGGGGCGATCGTGGCGCATGGCGCGGATTAATTTGCGATCGCTGAAAGCGTGGTTACCGGTAAATTTAATTTTGCCGACTTTGACCTTGGGGCCTTCCTCGATCTTGAAAACGAGAATGACGGCGTTGCTGGAAGCGATGCGCTCATATTGCGGAGTGACTTTAGCGAACTGGCGGCCGTGCTCGCCCAGCAATTCCTTCAAGACGACTTCGGCTTTTTTGATTTTTGTAGGATCGAACTGGCTTTCGACGCTGAGACCGACCTTACGTTCCTTGAAACGGTCGAGAATGTCCGATTCGGAGATGGAGTGGATGCCGTCGTAGCGGATGCGGCGAATTTGCGGGCGTTCTTTTACGTCAAAGACGATGATCTTGCCGTTGGGATTGTTCGGTGAATCTTCGACGCGGAGCTTCACATCTTCAAAGAACTGGGTGTTCCAGAGGGCCTGAAAATCGCGGCGCAGCGTTTCCTCGTTGTAGACGTCGCCTTTGCGGCTGAAGATGCGGGCGTTGAGGGTGTCGTTGCGCACGCGGCGGTTGCCGATGAAATCGATGCGGTCAATGACATATTGCTGCTGTTGGGCGGCGGCTTGCGGATCCGCCGGAAGGCGGTCCACGATAACGTCATTGCCAGTGGCGTAGTCGAAAGAAGCAGAGAATAGATAGGAACGCGAGGACGCGTCCGCGTGGGAATTTTCGCGGGGCGCTGCGGCCGACGCGATCGCAAAAAAAGACACCAGAGCGATCAGCGAGGTCACGCGAGCCGCAAAAAAACCAAACGGCGAACAAACTCTTCTTTGAGCGGCCGATGAGGTGGTCAAGGCCGCGCCCCCAAACTCAAGTTGTTATTCTCCCGCTGGACCCGGTGTGGGCCAGCCGATTGTTGATTCCGACCCGGTCGGAATCATCCGTGCGTTGTGTCAGATTCGCTAGTGGACGACCGGGGTTGCCTCGCCGACCGGACGGAACTGCAGGCCTTCCCCTGCGACGTAAATCTGCAATGTCGCCGGCCTTTGAATCCCACCCTGGATCAGCGCCTCGGAGAGCGGGTCCTCGACATACTTCTGCAAAGCCCGGCGCAGCGGACGTGCCCCATAGCTGCGGTCCGCACACGTTTTCTCGAGGATCCACTGCCGTGCTTCCGGCGAAACAACAATCTGCACCTGCCGGTGAATCAGCGTATCGTTCAGCTGGCCCACCAGCAAATCGATGATGCGAAGCAGATCTTCGTCGCCGAGCGGATTGAAAATAATTACTTCGTCCAGCCGGTTCAAAAACTCCGGATTGAACGCCCGCTTTACTTCTGTCATCACCATGTCTTCCATGCTCTTCTGCCCGGCTTCATCCGCGCCGGACTGGAAGCCCATCGAAGTGCGCTTCTGCAAATGGCGCGCGCCGAGATTGGAGGTCATGATGATGATGGTGTTCCGGAAATCCACGGTATTGCCGAGGCCGTCCGTCAACTGACCGTCTTCAAACACTTGCAACAATATATTAAAGACGTCCGGATGGGCCTTCTCGATTTCATCCAGCAGGATGACCGAGTAAGGCGTCCGGCGAACGCGCTCTGTTAACTGCCCGCCTTCTTCGTAGCCCACGTACCCTGGAGGCGCACCAATGAGCTTCGAGACGGAGTGTTTCTCCATGAATTCCGACATATCGAATCGCACCAGGGATTTTTCCGAACCGAACAAAAACTCCGCGAGGCGACGGGCAACTTCGGTCTTGCCGACGCCGGTTGGCCCGAGGAAGAAGAAGCAGCCCACGGGACGCAGCGGGGACTTGAGGCCAGCGCGGCTGCGGCGTATGGCGCGAGCGAGGGCGGTGATGGCTTTGTCCTGGCTGATGACGCGCTTGTGCAGTTCCGGCTCGATGCGCAAAAGTTTTTGCTGTTCGTCTTCCTTGATGGAGGTGACGCCAATGCCGGTCCAGCGCGAGACGACTTCTTCGATGTCTTCGCGGGTGACGATGCCTGTCGAGGCGTCGTCGAGTTTGAAGCGTTCACGCAACCCTCGGAGATTCTCTTTTTCCTTGCGTTCTTCTTCTGAGTAGAAACGCGCCTTCTCAAATTCGTGATTGGCGATGGCCGTTTCCATGCGATGAGTGATGAACTTCACGCGCTTTTGGACTTCGCCGACTTCTTCGGGGACGGTAGCCTGGCGCAGTTTGACGCGCGCACCGGCTTCGTCTATCAGGTCGATGGCTTTGTCGGGAAGAAAACGGTCGGGAATGTAGCGGTTGGAAAGATAGACGGAATAGCGGAGCGCTTCGTCGGTGTAGCTGACGGCGTGGAATTTCTCGTAGCGTTCGCGAACGCCCTGGATTACTTGCACGGCTTGCTCTTCGTCCGGCGCGGGAACTTTCACGGATTGGAAGCGGCGCTCGAGCGAGCGGTCTTTCTCCACGGACTTGCGGTATTCGCCCGGCGTGGTGGCGCCGATGCACTGAATCTCTCCGCGGGAGAGTGCGGGCTTCAAAATGTTGGCGGCGTCGAGCGAGCCTTCGGCGGAACCGGCACCGACGAGAGTGTGCAGCTCGTCGATGAATACGATGGAGTTCTGACTCTCCATCAATTCTTTCATAATGGTCTTCAAGCGCTCTTCAAACTGGCCGCGATATTTCGTGCCCGCCACGATCAGGGAAAGATCGAGAGAAAGGATGCGCTTATCGGCAAGGAACGGCGGAACATCGCCATCGGAAATGCGCTGCGCCAAGCCCTCGACGATGGCGGTCTTGCCCACGCCAGGCTCGCCGATCAGAACCGGATTGTTCTTGGTACGGCGGCACAGAATTTGGATAACGCGCTCGACTTCCCCTTCGCGGCCAACGAGCGGATCAAGGGAGCCTTCCGAAGCTGCTTGCGTGAGGTCGCGGCTAAATTCCGCGAGAAGAGAAGTTTCCTTGGGCCGCGCCGCCGCCGTTTTTTCGCCGGACGTGCGCGCTAGTTCTTCGCGCAGAGTGGAGAGGCGCAGGCCGCGCTCCATCAATATTTCCGCGCCGAAACACTTTTCTTCGCGCAGGATACCGAGGAGCAAATGCTCGGTGCCAACGTGCTTGTGGCCGAGGCGCTCCGCTTCTTCCGCCGCCATATTAAGGATGCGCTTGCATTCCGCGCTGAGCGGCACTTCCACCGATGTCGAGATGCGCTCGCGGATGGTAATTCGGGCTTCGATCTCTTTACGTATGGATTCGATCGAACCTTGCTGGCGCAGGAAACGGTTGGCCAGTGCTTTGTCCTCGCGCATCAAGCCGAGCAACAGATGCTCGGTCTCGATGTACGGGCTGCCATACTGGCTGGCTTCGTACCTGGCAAAAAATATGACGCGTCGCGCTTTCTCTGTGTACCGTTCGAACACGTTAGCTCGCTTCTCCCCCAGGGACCCCGCTCGCCGGGGCCGCAGCCTCGCGAGTCCGCAGAACGCCATGTTCCAGCGCCAAGATCCGATCACATCGCGCGGCGAGCGCCAGGTTGTGCGTCGCGATCAGCGACGTCAACTTGTGCGTGCGGTGCAATCGTTCCAGCAACTCGAACACAGCCCAAGCATTCTGCTCGTCCAAATCTCCGGTAGGTTCATCTGCCAGCAGCACGGACGGCCCAGTGACGAGCGCCCGGGCAATCGCAACGCGTTGCTGTTCCCCTCCGGAGAGTTCCCCCGCGCGGTGGTCGGCCCGATTTTCCAAACCCACCTCCGCGATCCACTTCCGCGCCATCCCGAGCGCGGTAGCAAAGTCTTCGCCGCGCACCAACAGCGGCATGGCTACGTTTTCCGCAGCCGTAAAGTCCGGCAGCAACTGGTGGCGTTGCCACAAAAATCCAATGGCACGATTTCGAAATTCCGCCAGCGCCGCGTCATTAATCGATTCAATGGCTTTCGTTGCGAAGTATACTGTACCGCTCGTCGGCGTGTCTAGCGCGGCGAGCAGGTGGAGCAAAGTACTTTTGCCAGCTCCCGAGGGAGCTACGATGGCGACCATCTCTCCCTGCCGCAAAATCAAGTTGGCATCGGCCAGCACGGAGATGCTTTTCTCGCCGGTGCCGTAAATTTTCTTCAGACCACGCGATTCCAGCACGACTGCCGCGTTGCGAAGATCCATCGCTCGCTGTCCGTCCGCGAATTGTGCTTGCTGCATCATTTTGTTTTGTTGCTGCGCGTTTCGGCTACCTGACGCGTTGTGCCTGCTATTTCCTTAGATGCTTCTAGTGCAATCCCCGTGCCGCAAAAGTCGGCACGGGCCTGTGCTTCGGATGACCCAAACTGTTCCCGTTTTCGGCCAGTCGATTACCTGCCGAAAAGAGGGCATTCTTGCGCCAAAATGAAACACTAATAATCTATCTGTTTTCAACAGCTTGCGGCGGGTTCTTACAATAACCAGGGTCTGAGGGATGTGCCCTGGTCTCACCCACCTGCCTCCCCCGATGATAGGAGCAAATCTCGCGCCAAATGGACCCAGAATATGGTTATGGCAATGCCATTCTTGCTCTTCATTCATAGCGAAGAATCTCCACCGGCAAGAGGCGTACCGCCGCGCGGGCCGGCAAGATCGTTGCGGCGATCGAAATTCCCATCGCCACTACGGTAATCCACACGCCATCAAAAACACTGGGATGAAACGGGACATAGGGAACGGCGTAGACTTGAGGATCGAGAGGAATCAAATGGTAATTCCCTGCGACGAATGAAAACGTATAGCCGATGAAGAGACCGATCAGCGTACCTGCGGTCCCAATGCTGATTCCCTGCCAAAGAAAAATGGTACGAATCTGCTCGCGGCGCGCGCCGAGAGAGCGGAGCACGGCAATGTCGCGGGCTTTATCCGTTACAGTCATGGAAAGAACCACCAGAATGTTGAGTCCGGCGACGAAGGTAATCAAGCCGATGAAAATCGCGGTGACCAGCTTTTCCAGCCGCAACGCCCGGAACAACGCGCGGTTTTCTTCCATCCAAGTGGATGTTGAAAAACCCCATCCGGTGGCTTGCCGAACCTGTTCCGCGATTTCGCCCGCGCGTTCCGGCTGGTGCAGACGAAACTCAAGGACATTAACGACATCACCTGCACCGGAAAGCCCTTGTGCCGCGGCCAACGTCAGGAAGCACCAGTTCTCGTCGTAGTCGTAGAAACCGGAATCGAAAACTCCCGAAACGCGAAACCGCCGCGTTCGCGGCATCAACCCGAACGGCGTCAATCTTCCCTGCGGGCTGGTGAGCGTCACGTAATCGCCGGGAGAGACCTTCCATTCCTCAGCGATCTGTTTTCCGATGAGCAAAGCGTCAATGCCATCCGCGTCCGCGGAGAAGTCCAGTTTCCCGGCGATGATGCGCTGCAAGGCTTCGTCGCTTTTTCTCTCGCGCTCGGGATCGATGCCTTTGGTGACCACGCCGCGCGCTTGCCCGGCGAAGGAAAGCAGGACTGTCTGATAGATTGCCGGCGTGACGGATCGGGCGCCGGTTGCCTCGGCCAGCTTTGTAGCCATTTCCTCGTAGTTCTTGATGCCGCTGGTTCCGGGCCGCGTGAGAGAGACATGGGCCGTTACGCCGAGCAAGCGCTCCTGCAGCGTCTCGCGGAAACCGGTGTTCATGGAAAGCGCGATCACCAGCGTGGCCACGCCCGCGGCCACGCCAATCATGGAAAAAAGGGTGACCAGCCGCAGCACTGCGGGCCGGTACGGCGACCGCAAGTACCGCTGCGCCACAAACCATTCGAATCGCATGCTAGTGGGAAGAATACGTTAGGCGCCATGCCCTTCGGAAGATGATTCGCCGCCGCCTTCAGGACGCAGTTGCGGAAAAAGAATGACGTCCCGAATGGAAGGCGAATCCGTGAGCAGCATGGTCAGGCGATCGATACCGATGCCTTCCCCGGCCGTGGGGGGCATGCCGTGGCTGAGTGCGCGAATGTAATCCACGTCAAGCTGCTTGGGGACTTCGTCGCCGCCCTGCGCCATCTGCTCCAAGAAGCGGCGCTCCTGCTCGGCAGGATCGTTCAACTCGGAAAAGCCGTTGGCCACTTCCATTCCGGCTATGTAGATCTCGAATCGTTCCGTCAGCGAGGGATCTTCCGGCTTTTGCTTCGAAAGCGGCGAGATGTCTGTAGGAAAATCATAAAGGATGGTGGGCTGGACAAGCTTATCTTCGGCCATGGTTTCAAAGAGGAGTCCTGTCCACTCGCCGTCCTTCAAGGTACCTCTGGCCGCCGCGTATGGGGCACCAGCTCCTTTCGCCCAGAGGTTATAGCGATTCGTCGCTTCCTGAGCGCCCCCCGGAGCAGCTAACTTTTCAGTTTTGGGCGGTTCGCCTGCTCCGGCGGGCCAATACTTCACGATGGCCTCGCGCATGGACAGCCGCTGCATTTTCGAAAAATCAAGCTCGGCTTCGCCATATCTGACGGTGGTCGAGCCGATGATGTTCATCGCCAGCAGCGCGAAGAGCTGCTCGTTCATGTCCATCAAGTCACGATAATTGCTATAGGCTTCGTAGAACTCCAGCATGGTGAATTCTGGATTGTGCTGAGTGGAAATGCCTTCATTCCGGAAATTGCGGTTGATTTCGTAAACGCGGTCGAATCCCCCGACCGTTAACCTCTTAAGATAAAGTTCCGGCGCAATGCGCAGGTACAGATCAATGTCCAGGGTGTTGTGGTGCGTCTTGAAAGGCCGCGCAGCCGCACCCCCGGCGATGGGATGCATCATCGGCGTTTCGACTTCGATATAGCCGCGGGCATCAAAAAACTTCCGCAATTCCCCGACAATCCGGGCGCGGGTTTCGAATACCAGGCGCGACTTCTCGTTCGCGATCAGGTCGAGGTACCGCTGCCGGTAACGCAGCTCGACGTCCGTCAGCCCATGCCATTTTTCGGGCAGCGGCAGCAGCGCTTTCGAAAGAAAGAAAATCTCCTCGACCCAGACGGTCAATTCATTGGTCTTGGTTCGGAACAAGTGCCCGCGCACGCCGATGGAATCGCCCAGGTCCAGCAGGTGGTATAACTGAAATCCCTGCTCTCCGACAACGTCTTTTTTTACGCAGATCTGGATTTTCTTTCCCGCACCCTGCAGATGGGCAAATCCCATCTTGCCCATCAGGCGATAGGAGATCATGCGCCCGGCTACCCGCACTTCGCGCTTGTTGGCTTCCAGTTCCGGCCCGCTCGAAGCGCCGTACTTTTCGACAAGGTCGGCCGGCGTATCCGTCCAGCGAAATTCCCGGGGATAGGGATCGTGGCCCAGCGCCTGGATCTGTTCAAGTTTCTTCTGGCGCTGTTCAAATTGGTCGCGCGGCTCAAATTGCAAAGGGAAATTCCTTTCGCGTGCTGAATCACGCGAGTATAGCGGCCTGTGCTATCCTTGGGCAAGGAATGGGCCGCGCGGGCCATTCCCTAGAGGGGCGAGAGGTAATTTATTGGCGATTTAATTATATACCACAATTAGGACAGACATTGTATTGCCTGATGAATTATATTCCTAGAAGTAAAAAAATGTGCTGGCATTCGGGAAAGTTTTTGGTATACTCCCGACCCTGTCCCATCGGAGATCTCTCGTGAAAGACTGCGACCGCCCCCCCACCCGCGGCAGGTCTGTCAAAGACGACTGGCGCGCGTGGCTCCCTGACGCAAAAGCACAAGTTTTCGATAGAGAAGTCCAACGGCTCGAGTCCAGTTACGTGATGCTGAGCGTGTCACTCAACGAGGCTATCGAGCTTCGGCAACTGGGCCAGCCTGGCAAATCTCTACAAGCTGTAGGCATGACTTCCGGGCTCTGTAGACTCCTGACCCAGATGCTCGCTGGTTTTCTTCGGGCATTGTCCGAGCACGCCAAACACTACGGCACAATTCCTAACGCCGCGCCGCTCGATCCCGCCAATTTTCAGGGCCACAGGGGCCAGCGCTCGGCGCGCATGAGCAGTTTGCTCAGCCATGTGCTGCTCTCCCAACGGCTACAGTTCCTCCACAAGATCAGCACCTTGGAGGAGATGGTCGAAGACCTTGGCAAGGATTACCGCCATGCCGCGGATGACCTCGCCGACGGGATGGCTCTGAATCCCAACAAAATGTGGGATGAGGTGGACTCAGACCATTATGACCTCAATACTTGCTTGCGGGAGGCGATTGTAGTTTTTAAGTCTTTCATGATTGCCCTGCCGGAGAGTCAGATCGAGGCTTTCCAAAATACCGTTCGACAGCAGTGTCTGCCTCCCGAAGCCGCTGTCTCTTCCGCCCATCGCATGATCCGTCATAGACGAATGACCGCAATCGCGGGAGAATAATCAAGCCTGGTCGCCCGCTGGCATCCGGGAAACTCGCCCCGGAATAAGCCCCCTTTTGGGGGTGTCTGTTTAGGATATGCGGGCTTCTGTCAGGACAACTCAAGGAGGCATTCGGTGCATCCGAAGTGGTGGATGCGCCGCTAATGGACCGTTGGCCCGAAACCGACCACGCGATCCCGAAGCGTCGACCTCTCGGCAGGCCACCAAACCGGTGACTGAGGCGGAGGCCATCCGTCTGGCTCAGGCCGGAGATGCTGCGGCTTTCGAATTTCTGTACCACTTGCACAGCCGTCGCGTTTACGCCTTGTGCCTGCGCATGGTGAATAACCCCTCCGATGCGGAAGACCTGATGCAGGAAGCCTTTCTGCAGCTCTTTCGCAAGATTGGGACCTTCCGCGGGGAGTCGGCCTTCTCGACTTGGTTGCACCGGATGACGGTCAACGTGGTGCTGATGCGGTTGCGCAAGAAGTCGCTCCCGGTGGCCTCGCTGGAAGAAACGACGGATCCCGACGATGAAACGGGCGGCCCCAGGAAAGACATCGGCGCGCCGGATTTGCGCTTAAGCGGCGCCGTCGACCGGGTCAATCTGGAGCGTTCCGTTGAAAAGTTGCCGCCGGGCTATCGGACAGTCTTCGTGCTGCACGACGTCCAGGGGTACGAACACAACGAGATTGCGGACATCATGGGATGTTCGGTAGGAAATTCGAAGTCGCAGTTGCATAAGGCGCGCACTCGCCTGCGGGACCTGCTCCAGGAAGAAGTACGCCAGCAGGCCCGGCAGGAACGCCATGCGGCAAAAAGCCAGACGGCGCACGATGATTGAGCTACAATGGGCCCAATCGAGGGTGCGTTAGCGACTTCAAGGCGGAATACCAGGGTTTTCGCTGGAGCGATTTGAGAGAAGTCGAACGGGGCGGGCCTTCAGAGCCAGCTTCGGCGGAGTGAAGGGTCATGCAGTGTAAGGACGTGGAATTCGTAGTAGAGCAGGAGGGCCTGGCGCCGCTGCCGGAAGCAGCTCAGGCGCACGTGGCCACTTGTAGTCATTGCCAAGACTACGTAGCTGATCTATCGACCATTGTTGCTATCGCGAATGAATTGCCCGCCGAAGTCGAGCCGCCCGCGCGTGTTTGGGTTTCCCTCCAATCTCAGCTTGAACTCGAAGGAATTATAAAGACGCCTGCACTTCCGGTTCAGAGGGAGCGCCAGTCATGGTGGCTTGGTTTCAGCGATCTGTTCGGTAGCCGCGCTCTGGCAACGGCTGCAGTGGGCTTGCTGATTGTCGTTGCGGGAGTCATGCAATGGCAGAAGCCACCGGACCATGGTCTACGCGGAGACTTCCCATCTGGTGGGTCACTTCCCCCGTGGCAAATCTCCTTCAAACAAACTGCTACGGTGCTGAACGGGCAGGAAGTCGATCTGCGAAATATGCAGCTTGCCAGTACTTCCCCGATGGCCCCGGTCGATGATTCCTACCGGCAGAGCCTGCAACAAGTTGACGAATTTATTGCTGACTGCGAACGCCGCGTGAGCGCCACGCCGGAAGATGATGTTGCGCGTGAGTATCTCTCCAACGCCTATCAGCAAAAAGCCGAATTACTGTCCGCGATGATGGATCGCGAAGGGAGTCTGCACTAACATGCGAACTGGAATGATGGGGGTGACCGCTCTCCGGTCACACATGAATTTGGCCGCTTGGCGGCCGTCCAAAAAATGCGGCCAGGGACCGGTGCTCGTCGCCGCAGCGTTTCTCTGCTTAGGCGCTTCCGGCGCAGCTGCAGGCCAGCAGGGCCAGCATCTTGAAAAACATTTTGCCGTTAACACCCGCCCGGTGGTTGTCATCCACAACGTCGCCAATGGCCGCATCGAAGTGAAGTCCTGGAAAAACGCGGAAGTCGACATCATCGCCAGCCAGACCTCCAATAAAATTGGCTTTGACATGGAGCAAGCCGGCGATCGCATCGATGTCACCGCGACTGTTCTGGATACCGGTGGGCAACCCCGCGAACTGGAAGCCAGCATACAGCTTACCGTGCCCGAGGAAACTGAACTGCAGCTCAAGACTGAGACAGGACTGATCTACGTCGAGCAGGTTATGGGCGACATGACCTTGGAGAGCGTCGCTGGCGATGTTCACCTGAAAGAAGTCTCTGGCTACATTATTGTGCGCACTACGGAAGGCTCGCTCGTCTGCACGCATTGCGCGGGCAAGTTGGATTTCAAGTCCATCAGCGGTGGCGCACAGGTTCTGCAACCCGCGTTGACCAACGTCAGCCTCTTCACCACAGCAGGAAATATTCTCTTTGACGGAGATTTTGTCCGCACCGGGCTCTACACCATGAAGAGTGGCAAGGGCCTGGTCGAAGTCCGGTTCTCCGGCAACGATTCCTTTGATCTGAAAGCGCAAACCGCCACGGGCACAGTCGACAATCGGGCGGCCGCGTATCTCAAGCCGGATTCCCACGGGGTCAAACATTTGATGTCAAAGTACACCCACGGACTTTTTGGTTCCGTCGGACAGGGCCTCGCCAAAGTCGAACTCTCCTCCTACAGTGGTACAATTCGCATTCTGAAGCGCGACTAATTCATCGCGCCACGATCGCGTGACCACAACACCTCCTTTGCGCGGGCCGCAACCCCGCGTCCCTATTTTGTGCCTGGCCGGTTTCATGGGTTCCGGCAAGACAACTATTGGCACGCTCCTGGCGCGGCAACTCGCCTGGCGCTTTGTCGATCTCGACGACCGCATTGAAGGATCCGCGGGCTTATCCATTCCGGAGATTTTCGAACGCCTCGGCGAACCCGCTTTTCGTCAGATCGAGGCAGATCAGCTGCGCGCCGCTCTTGGCCGCGCTACCGAATTGAAAGAGAGCACGGTTCTCGCCCTTGGCGGGGGCACCTACGCGCAACCAGGCTGCCCCGAATTTCTACGTGCTGCCGGAATCCCTGTCCTGTGGCTGGATTCGCCTGTCGAAGTTCTCCTTGCGCGATGCATGACCATGACCGGCCGTCCGCTGTTCCGTGACGAAGCGAGCTTCAGCGGCCTTTACGCCCAGCGGCTACCCTCCTATCAACTTGCCGATTACCGCGTGGAAAGCTCCGGCGAACCGACGCAGGTCGTTGCGGAAATTCTGCGCCGCGGCATTGTTGCATCCGCTGGAAACACCGCGCATCTGCTGGTTGAGAAACCGCTGCTCTGAGAGAGAATGGACACGGGGGTAAGATAGACCGTGAAATTCAGAACCGTTTCGTTTGCACTAACAATTGGAATCGTAGCCTGTGCGACGGCGCTCTCGTTCGCCGCTCAGAAAAAGTCCGCGCCACCCTCCGGCCCTGTTGTCTTCGCCCAGGACAAGGGCAAACTGACAATCAAACTCGGCGGCCAGACCGTCGGCCACGAGGAATTTGAAATTGCGCCGTCCGGCGGCGGATGGCTGGCCAAAGGCACTGCGGAAATCAAGCCACCGGAAGGCGCCTCCAGCAAAGTCTCCGGCTCACTAACGTTGCAGGGCAATGGCGCGCCCATCAGTTATGACTGGAGCGCCCAGACAGAAAAAACGAATGGCGCGCACGTCCTCTTCGCCAACGGCGTCGCGAGTATCACGCTGGAGATGCAAGGCGCGCGACCGTTCCAGCAGGATCTATCTTTCGGTTCGCCGCTTATCGCCGTGCTGGACAACAATCTTTACCATCAATACGCGGTCCTCGCGCGCATCTACGATTGGGCCAAAGGCGGCGTGCAGACTTTTCCGGTGATCATTCCTCAGGAATTGACGCCCGGTTCCATCACGGTACAATCCACCGGTTCCGCCAGCGCCGACGGCAAGACCTACGAAGGACTCAAAGTCACCAGTTCGGACCTCGAGATTCTTCTCTTGCTCGACACCAATCACCGCTTGATGCGCCTCGAAGTTCCCGACGCCAAAGTCTCCGTCATCCTCGAATAGCCGCACCTCGCGGGAAAGCTACCACGCAAAAAAAGAGGGACAGACATTTCTGTCTGTCCCTCGATTGTGCCCTGACTGGAAGAAAATCTATCGTGCAAGTGGCCGTTGAAAAACCGGCGTGCCCGGACGCCGCAGCGGATAGCCCTGCGGATTACCATGAGCGTGCGAATGCGCAAACCCATTCGAATGGCCGGCCCCGATGTGTCCGTTGCCGTTGCCATTCGCCGACGCGGGCTGCGGCAGCCGCGCCGGATTACCGATAGGGCGGAGATTGATCGGCGCTGCATGAACGTGGTCGCTGATCGCCTGCAGCCTCTTCAAGATCGACTGCCACTGTTCCCAATCCAATTGACGCAGGAACGGGCGCAATCCCTGGATGAACGGATCCTCAAGCAGTGCTTCGCCGTCGGATTCCGGGATGAAGAACCGGTTCAAGCCAACGTTCAGCGCTTCGGAGATCTTCTCCAGTGTGCCGAGGCTCGGCGTCATCTGGCCGCTTTCGATGCGGGAGAGGTAGGAGCGCGAGACCTTGGAGCGCGATTGCAGCTGGCTCTGGGTCATGGCGCGCGATTCGCGCAATTGGCGAATGCGCTGGCCGATATTCTCGACCGTCTCCTGGTTGAGGAACTTTGCTGCTTCGGGTTCAGCGACTGCTTCCTCCGGAGGTGCCGGTGGAGGAATCAGGAACTCCAAGCGCTGGGGTAAGGCGCGCACGCAACGGCGGCAATTTCCAGTGCGCGTCCGGTATTGGACGAGACCACATGTCTTACAGCGGATGACTTCCCGATCCATTTCAAGCGTGCTCATCTCTTTTTCTAATTGTGCAGACACCGGCACTCCTTGTTGACTTGTCTTCCGGCGTGCGGATAGGGGGAGGAACGCTGGAACGTTCGTTCGGGAAGGCAGTTACTGGCGCAAGGGGAGTATTGTGCGAGCGCCATTTTCTGTCAAGAGTATTTTTGAACTATTTTTAATTCCGCTCTCCGCGTTTCGCCGTTCTACGCCCGGTTTTCGCCTGTCCTCTCGGGCAGTTCTGGTTCCGCGTTTCAACATTTCCGCGAACTCTAGTGTAGTTCGTCGCCTCACGCCATACCTGTAGTGGTGCCCTGCCATCCTCAGCTTTTCCACAGGCGGCGGTTTGCGTCGTTATTCGGTTCACTTTTTTTTGCCAACTGCTCCCGTGGCAACAGGCAAATGCTATCCTCAGCTGGCATTTTGCCGCTAGGAGCGAGTTCCGCCTCGTCGCTGGCATCATTGATCGCACCAAAGGAACGACCATTCTTGTGGATGTCCCCGCACAAACCTATTCTCTCCGCGTTGCCCCCGCAGGCCAGTAGCGCTGGTTGTTTGCCCTGAGCACAGACGAAGGGTCGACTTACTCTATCATCTCCGTCCTCGCCACTTCTCTCGACTGATCCAACAGCGCATCCACCCGTTCGAGGAACCGCACTGTGTGGGGCAATCTTCCATGCAACTGGAACGCCGCCTCATCCACCCACCGCGAATGAATGAAAAACAGCCGCCGGTCTCGCATTGACCGGAAAAAGTGAATACTCACGCAGCCCGCCTCCCCTCGCGAGGCCAACGCCACTTCGCGCAACGCCTCCTCCACCGCACTCTCTTCCCCTTCCCGCGCATGCAGCCGCACAAACCCGTATAGTTCCACAGCTACCTCCATCTCCCTGCTTCATTACCAGCGGCTTCCCACGCTACACTAACCGCTTCATTTGGGGGGAGATGCATGCCGACACGCGAGGATGCCTGGAAACTGCTGTGCGACTACACCGCTTCGGAGAGCTTGCGCAAACACATGCTCGCGGTGGAAGCGTGTGTCCGCGCCTATGCGCGCAAAACCGGGGCGGACGAGGAAACCTGGGGCCTCGCGGCGCTGCTGCACGATTTCGATTACGAGCGCTGGCCCAATCACGAGCATTCGCCGGATCAGGGGCATCCTTCCGAAGGGGCGAAGATTTTGCGCGAGCAGGGCTATTCCGAGGAGGTCGTCCGGGCGATTCTTTCTCACGCGGATTACTGCAATTTCCCGCGCCTCACTCCTCTGGAGCACACGCTCTTCGCTTGCGATGAGCTGGCCGGCTTCTTGACGGCTTGCGCCTACGTGCGCCCGTCGAAAAGTATTTTGGATTTGGAAGTGGATTCGGTGAAACGCCGGATGAAGGACAAACTGTTTGCCAAGGGAGTCTCGCGCGACGATGTGCGCAAGGGCGCTGAAGAGTTAGGCATCCCTTTGGAAGAGCACATCGGCTTCTGCATCGCAGCGCTGCGCGAACACGCCGATGCGCTCGGCCTGCGCGGAACGCTCTGACAGGTTCCACGCGCGGGAAAGAAAAAAACCGCTTGGGTCTAACGCCCGGGCAAGCTGGGGCGCAACGTGCTGCGCCCCTACAGAGGAATCGTCAGTTTAAATCGATGGTTTGGGAGAAATGTGGGCCAGATTCAGCGGTGCGCGTACAAGACCAGCGCCGCGCCAAACAACATGCTGGCGATCACCAGTGTGACGACGCCAACGGTGAACCATCGGGAAAGAAGCGCCGTCCGGAAAAACGACGGCTTGCCCGCAGCGTGCTCCGTGGCCACCGTCGCCTGCATAGATTCATCCGTATGCGACAGCTGCCACGCAGGCGGCCGGTCGGCGCACTCAATCTTGGCGACAAAACTGTAGCCTTTGCGCGGAATGGTTTCGACGTAGACGGGCTGCTCCGTCGAATCGCCCAGCACCAGCCGTAGCTTATTTACCGTGGTGTTCACGTTGGCGTCGTAGTTGACGTGCGTGTCCGACGGCCAGAGTTGCATGCGCAATTCTTCGCGCGTGACGATCTCACCGGGCTTCCGAAGGAGTGCCAGAAGCGCCTGATGGACCTTGCCCTGCATCTTGATCCGCGTACCGTCTTTAAAGAGTTCTTCTTTTTTCAAGTCCAGATAGAAGGCGCCAAAACAGACGAAACGGGCCGGCACGATGACGGTATTATTTGAGACTTGAGGCTGGTCCGGCGAGTGCATCGGAACCATTTGCGTACTCATGAAAGTCACCCTTGCTCACAAGATTAGACCGATTCAACATTCGATTTATTCCACTCGCGGAATGGAGCCGGTCAGGGCAACAGGCGCCGTCACTTGACATCACGTTGAGTTCAGTTATATCTTGAGATGTATATACAAGTCAAGGTTAAGTTGCACGAATGAAGAAAACTTCCTCCCTAATGGACCTCACTGGAACGGGCTATTGCGCTTCGTTGAACTTTCGCAGAACTGCGCGCGCCGTCACTCGCCTATACGACCAGGCGCTACAGAAGTCTGGTATTCGCTCGACGCAGTTTGCCATCCTGGTGGGCATTGCCAAAAAACAACCGATATCCATTGCCGCGCTGGGTGACATGCTGGGGATCGACAGCACGACCCTGACGAGGAGTCTGCGCTTGCTGGAGAATGAGGGCCTCATCGCCATCTCAAAGCGCGCAGCGAAGCGGCAGCGATTCCTGAGCGTGACGGACAAGGGCGAGCAGACGCTCGCTCGTAGCGTGCCAGCCTGGCGCGCGGCGCAGGAACGCTTTGTGGCAACAATCGGCTCGGAGTACTGGGTTGGACTGCGGAGTGAATTGGAAAGACTCACCCATGTGGCCGTAAAACTGGAGAAGCCGGGGAAATCGCCGGAACAATCCAGGACCTTTAGTTCCTAACCCAATTACAGAGCTGCGTCAGTTGATTTTTCGACGGGCTTCATGACTTGCGCACTTTGGCGAAGCCGTCCGATTTCCTGTCCGGGCGAAATCAGGCTAAAATTAGAAGGTGATGCTTACCCAGATTGAAGGATTTGACGCTACTGCCAGCCGCCATCCGCGCCGCAAGACTTTTGGCGTGAAGGTGGGACACGTGCGCGTGGGCGGAGGCGCACCAATCGTCGTGCAGTCCATGACGAACACGGATACGGCGGACATTGAGACGACTCTGAAGCAGACTCTGGAGCTGGCCGAGGCGGGCTCGGAGATCGTCCGCTGGACGGTGAACGTGCCGGAAGCGGCGGCGGCGGTGCCGGAAATTAAGAAGCGGATGCTGGATGCAGGATGCATCGCACCGATCATCGGGGATTTTCATTACAACGGGCACGTCCTGTTGACGAAGTATCCCAAGTGCGCGAAAGCGCTGGATAAATATCGCATCAATCCGGGAAACGTCGGCGCGGGCCAGCGGCGCGACGAACAGTTCTCCACCATTTGCAAAATCGCCGTGGATAACGGCAAGCCGGTTCGCATCGGTGTGAATGGCGGCTCGCTGAATCAAGAGCTGGTCATGCAGAAGATGCAGGAGAACACGGACAAGAATCTGGGCAAGGAATCCGAGGAAATTATCAATGACTGCATGGTGCTTTCGGCGCTGCAATCGACGGAGTTGGCGCTGGAGTCTGGGCTACGGCACGACCAGATCATTATTTCGTGCAAGACATCGCGGCCGCGAGACCTCATTACCGTTTACCGCGATCTTTCCGCGAAAACCGAACAACCGTTGCATTTGGGCCTCACCGAAGCTGGCATGGGCATGAAGGGGCAGATCTGGTCGGCAGCGTCGCTCGGCGTGCTGTTGTATGAAGGCATTGGCGATACCATTCGCATTTCGCTGACACCCAAGCCCGGCGGCGATCGCCGCGAGGAAGTCTACGCCGCTTGCGAATTGCTGCAGGCGCTCGGGCTGCGGTCGTTTTCGCCTAGCGTTACGGCGTGCCCCGGCTGCGGGCGCACGACGAGCACTACCTTCCAGGAATTGGCAGAGGCGATTCAGGACTACATTCGTGACAGCATGCCGATTTGGAAGACGCAATACGAAGGCGTCGAGAACATGACGCTCGCGGTGATGGGCTGCATCGTGAATGGTCCGGGCGAATCGAAGGCTGCGAACATCGGCATTAGCCTGCCAGGAACCGGCGAAGCGCCGCGCTGCCCAGTTTATATTGACGGGCAGAAGGATGTGACGCTCGAAGGCACTTACGATGAGCTGGCCGCGGCGTTTCAGGCCCTCGTCGATAATTACATTGCAAAGAAGTATCCGCGAAAGACCGCCTCCGTTTCCGCGTAAGCGCTGGATTCCGGCGGCGCATTTCTGAAACAAACATCCAATCCATTCAAACCCTGAGCTTGAAGTGAAGGCTGAGATTTTCTCCGGCAGGAGCCGGAATCTTCCCGAAAGGTGTGACCGATTCGGCTAGCCGAGCCACTGGGGATTGTGGGCGGTGCCGTCGAAATTGTTGCTGGTTTTGTAGCCTTCGAACTGGCCTTCGCGAGCGGCTGGTTCTGTTCTGGCAAGGAGAGCGGCGGTTTCGGAGGCGGTGAGCGGCTTGAAACTGCGCGCGGCATCGAGAGCTTGCTGGACGTTGGCAAGAGACTGGCAGCCGGTGATCACGACACTGGTAGGCAGATTCATCGCAAAATGGAGAAACTCGATAGGGGAAAGTGTCTTGCTCTGGAGCAGAAGTCCGGAACCCATGGGCTTCATGCCAAGAACACCGATTTCATTTTTTACCAGGACGGGAAGTACTTTTTGACCAAAACTTTCGTAGTGAGCGTCCATGGCGTTGAGCGGCATCTGGACGGCATCGAAATGAAATTGGTGGGTGGCAGCCGTCTCGAGCATGTGCAAATGCATTGCCGGATTCTTGTGCCCGGTAAAGCCGATGTAGCGAACTTTCCCGGCTTTTTTCGCTTCGAGCGCGGCTTCCATGCCGCCACCGGGAGCGAAGATGCGCTCCGGGTCGGTCATTCGAATGACTTCATGGAATTGGAGAAGGTCGATGTGGTCGGTCTGCAGGCGCTGGAGAGATTCGTCGATCTGGGCAGCGGCGGCCTTCTTGGTCTGGCCGTCGATTTTTGTCATCAGGAAAGCTTTCTGGCGATAGCCGTCGCGCAGTGCCTTGCCCATGCGGATTTCGCTGTTGCCGCCATTGTAGTCCCAGCAGTTGTCCAGAAAATTGATGCCGCTATCAAGAGCGGCCCGGATGATCTTGATGCTGTCCTGCTCGTCGGACTGCATGCCGATGTGATAGCCGCCGAGGCCCACGAGGGAGACTCGTTCCCCCGTACGGCCAAGCTTGCGATACGGAATGCCGTTTTCAGCGCCGGCGGCCCAAAGTTCCGGGCCGGCAACTCCTGCGAGAATTGAAGTGGTCAGCATCCCCCCGAGAAATTCGCGGCGGGTGACTCCATCGGCTGCGGAATCATTGTCGGCATGATGCGGGCGTGTCATGGGGCACCTCCAAGAAGGATTTCAGCGTAGACGCCCGCGCCAAAAAGCGCAAGTCCCTCTATGGAAGACGGGGAGAGCCGGGACTGGCGATGCTGCGCAATTTCTCCAGGACGATGCTTCGCGCCCGCGAATAGGCCTGCTTGTCGTCAAGCAATTGGTTTGCCCAGTGCGCCCCCATGGCGACACCATGTATCTCATAAGCCAGTCGCGTGGAATTCACTTTTTTATCGATGTGGCCGGCCTTCTGCGCTTGCTCCACAGCACGCGTAAGAACGTCCATCCATTCGCGCATGATCGCGGCGATGCGGTCGTGGACGACCCCGCGCTTGCTGTCAAATTCAAACGAGGCGGCGCTGAAGAAACAGCCACCGCTGAAGACGCGCTTCTCCACCAGGATTAGCCACTGATTGATCAAACCCCAAAGTCGAGGCATGCCCTTCGGCGCGGCGATCGCCGGTCGCGTGACCTGGTCGATGAAGATCTGGCGCGCAACCTCAATGGTGGCCAATTGCAGCTCTTCCTTGGAACCAAAGTGCGCAAAAAGGCCGCTTTTGCTCATGCGCAGCTGTGTGGCAAGGGAACCGACGGTCAGTCCATCCAGGCCGTCCACAGAAGCAATATCCACGGCGCTGGAAAGGATGGCTTCGCGAGTGCGAAGGCCGCGAGCCTGGCGCCGGGGAGTGCGCGGCTTACGAGGGGAGCGGGCAGCGGCAGGCATGAAAAGATTGTAACACGTGAAAATAAATAGCACGAACGTTCGTATTTCATGATAGGCTTCCCGGAATCCGAGGTGTGCTTATGAAATTCCGCCGTTTCTACCGCCTGCTCGCTCTGCCATGTCTGCCGTTCCTTCTTGCCTTGACGCCCTTCCTTACGGAAGCGCAGGAAATCCCGCTCAAACATTGCGACAAGCTGCCGGTCATCGAAGTGGCCGTGGGAGATCAATCGATGCTCTTCCTGGTGGACACGGCGGCGACGTCGTTTCTGAACCTCAAGACGTTTGCGGAAGGAAAGTCCCGTGACGTCGAAGTGACTTCGTGGGCAGGAACCCTGGCGACGAGCGCGCGGGAGGTCACGCTCAAGGAAGTCTTGATCGGCAACACAAAGTTGATGGGCTTAAAGCTACCCGCCGTGGACCTGACCGCTATCGGGAAAGCCTGCGGCCGGAAAATCGACGGCATCCTCGGAGTGGATTTGCTGGCGAAGCTGGGAGCGACCATCGACTTGAAGAAGCAAACCGTGCACGTAACCACGGTTAGCGAGCAACACGGCTCGGAACTTGCGGCGGAGATGCACGGCGGGATGCTTCAGTGCCTGGAGGCATTCAACGCTTCGGACGAGCGGGCTTTCGGCGATTGCCTGGACCCCAGGATCGTGCTATTCAGCATGGAAAACGAGCTCTATGGGCGGGAACAAGTGATCGGGTACTTCCGCGAGCGCTACTTTCATCAGAAGCCAGCGGCCCGGCTGGAGATTCGCGAGAGCGCCTTTCACCCCATCGGTGAGGCGGTGTGGTACGAATATGAGTTTACGATTGATTCCGCACGCGGAGTGCTGCGCGGGCGCGGAATGGCCATGTGCAAGAAGTCCGAAGGACGCTGGCGAATGGCGAGCATGCACCACAGCATGATGGAAATGGACCGCTCGGCAGCCAAGTAGGACCACGGAGCGTCCGCGTTGGTATGCTAGAATTTATTCGCGCGGGCATCTCGAATCACCGAGGAAATCAGTGAAAATCAGCCGGGAAGATGTTTTGCGGGTGGCGGAGCTGGCTTATCTCGACCTGAGCGAGGCCGAGTTGGAGAAGTACCGCGCGCAAATCGACGAAATCCTGGAATACATCGGGAAGCTGAACGAACTGGACACCGCCAATGTCGAGCCCATGGCGCAGGTGCTGAGCGACGACCAGACTGCCGACGCTACGCTTCGTGAAGACCTGATTGTGCCATGTGCCGTCGCAGAGGATGTGTTGAAGCATGCCCCTGATCCGGAGCCGCCGTACTTCCGGGTACCGAAGGTCATTGAACGATGACCGCGAACTGGACGATTGACGGGGTCAAGGAGGCGCTGGCAGCGAAGAAGATTTCGGCGCGAGAGCTGGCGGCGGATTTCTATGCGCGCATTGAGGCGAAGAATCCGGAGTTGAACGCCTACCTGGCGCTGTCACCGGAGCGGGCGCGGCGCCAAACCGACAGGATCGATGCTCTGGTGGAGGGAGGAAAGCCGCTACCGCCGCTGGCGGGCGTGCCAGTGGCTATCAAGGACGTCATCAGCACCCGTGGGCTCAAAACGACGTGCGGCTCGAAGATTCTGCAGAACTACGTTCCGCCGTACGATGCGACCGCAGTGGAACGGCTGGAGGCAGCGGGCGCGGTGATATTGGGAAAGACTAACTGCGACGAGTTCGCAATGGGAAGCTCGAACGAAAATTCCGCTTATGGGCCGGTGAAGAATCCTCTCGTGTTAGACCGTGTACCTGGAGGATCGAGCGGAGGCTCGGCAGCTGTTGTAGCCGCGGGATTGGCAGTGGCGTCATTGGGAACGGATACGGGCGGTTCGATCCGGCAGCCAGGCTCGTTTTGCGGAATCCCCGCGATGATGGGGAGCTATGGACGGGTTTCGCGGTATGGATTGATCGCGTTTGCATCTTCCTTGGACCGAATCGGTCCCCTCGCGGCCAATGTGAAAGACGTCGCGGCGATTTTGCAGACCATTGCCGGGCGCGACCCGCACGATTCGACTTCGACAACCGCGGTGGTCCCGGATTACCGAGCCGAACTTGGAAAACCTGTCAAAGGCTTGCGGCTGGGTATCCCCAAGGACTATTTCGCCGAGGGCATGGACGCTGCCGTGCGCAAGAAAATAGAAGCGGGCATCGAGATTTTCAAGAAACTCGGATGCGAGCTAGTGGAAATTCGCATGCCGCACACAGACTACGCCATCGCGGCTTATTACATTATTGCGACGGCGGAAGCGAGTTCCAACCTGGCGCGCTACGACGGCGTGCGTTACGGTTTGCGCGTGGACGACGATTCCCTGCTGGCGATGTATCGAAAGACCCGAGGCGCGGGCTTTGGCCCAGAGGTAAAGCGGCGCATCGTGCTGGGAACCTATGTGCTTTCGGCAGGCTATTACGATGCCTACTACTTGAAAGGGCAAAAAGTTCGGGCACTGATAGCCCAGGACTTCCGCGATGCGTTTACCAAAGTAGATGCTATCCTCACCCCGACTTCGCCAGTTCCACCCTTCAAATTGGGAGAACGCACGGACGACCCGCTCCAGATGTATCTTGCTGATATATATACAGTTACGGGGTCGCTAGCCGGTGTGCCGGGGATCTCCGTGCCCTGCGGCAAAATCTCTGGAAAGCTGCCGGTGGGTTTGCAAATCTTTGGCCCCGCTTTTGGAGAGGCACGCGTCCTGCAATTGGCTCATGCCTTCGAGCAGGCCGGCGGGGCCACCGTCTGATCTTTTTCCCCAAGCGTGATAAATCGTGCGATCCCTTGAGATCATCCTGCAGAATTTGGCGTATGCGCAAAGCGAACTCCTGCGCGCCGCAGATTCTGTCCCTGCCGACCAATGGAAAACAAGGCCCGCGGAGGGGCGATGGTCGGCGGGCGAATTAATATGTCACCTAAGCGCGATTGAACGGGCCATTCTGGGCCGCGCCGACAAACTCCTGCAAAAACCACCCAAATCGGTCCCGTTTTATAGACGATTTCATGTCCCCATGATGATCGTCGAAAGGCGTGTCATACGTCGCCAGGCCCCCGCCGCGCTTGAACCCCAAGTGGTTGGCGGCAAGGAAGAAATGCTGGCGGAGTTGCGCGGAGTGCGAGAGCGAACTCTGGCGTTCATCGAAGAGACACGGGGCCGTAACCTCAGCCGGTACAATATGCCGCACTCGTTTCTTGGGAATTTGAACGCATATGATTGGCTGCAATTTATTGCCTCGCACGAGATTCGGCATACTAAGCAGATGCGGGAAATTGCCGAAGCCCTACCGAAAACTGTAACAACTTTGCATAAGTAGAACATTTTTACCACTCTCCGAGCCTTTGCTTTCCTTTCGTACCAACCCTCGAATCTGTCAAAATGTGTAAAAAAAGACAGAATTCACAGGGCTTTAGGGAGAAGGTACTAGACGAAAGGTTTTCCTCTGGGAGAACGGAACGACTATTGCTCAGGAAATAATGCAGCGCGTACGATGGATGTAGCATCAAAGGTACAGAGGGAGAAGTTGGGGCAAAGCAAGGAGCCGGGTCATGGTTACCGTAAAGTCGAGCCAAAAGATTTTTACCGATTCGGAAGTCGCCAGCTTGACGGGGATTTGCGTCGAGCACGTGCATAATTTTGCGAAGAGCCGCCATTTGGGCTTCATCGCGCGGGCCGCGGAAGCGGCCGGCCTCAGCGCTGATCAATGGTTGTTCACATTGTCGGACCTGATGGTTCTGGTGACGTTGTTTCCGAAGTGCACGCACTAAGACATCAGGGCTAAACTGGCTTCTGCATGGCTCCCTGGCTTGGCCGGGGAGCCATTTTGTTTCGAGAGCGTCCAAACGGCAGGTTGCGGGACCGGAAGGCGCGGGAGTATGCTCGCGACAGAGGCAAACCCGGCCAGTTCACATGCATCGCACCCTACAGAACAGCCCGATGGGAAATCCTAGATTAGTCTTGTTGGCGTGTTGCGCTCTTCTGGTCGCATGGGTGGGCGCACCCGGTTACTCCCGACCGGCGAGCGAAGCGCTTGCCAGGGAAGTGCCAGCCCCCATGGGGAAACAAGCCCCAAGTAAGGATGCGCCGCAGGGGATACCTGCTTTGCCGCGAGGCAAAAAGCTCGTTTTGAAGGATGGAAGCTTTCAACTGGTGCGGGACTACGCAAGGAACGGGGAGCGCGTGCGCTACCTGAGCGCCGAGCGGGGCGAATGGGAAGAGATCCCAGCCTCCCTGGTCGATTGGGAGGCAACAGCCAAAGCGGCAGCAGCGGAACAAAGCGAAGAGGATGCCCTGGCTAAGAAGATTCACGCTCAGGAGCAAGCCCAGAAAATTGAGACGGTTATGGATGTGGACGCGAGCCTCCAGGTGGCGCCAGGAGTCTTCCTGCCGCCCGGAGAAGGAATGTTCCTCATAGACGGAAAATACGTGATGCACCTGGAGCAGGTGGGCTCGCAAATCAAGACCGACAAAAAGCAGTTTCTGAAACAGGTGCTCTCACCCATTCCCATCGTTCCCAGTAAGCGCAACGTACAAATTCCTGGCAGCCACGCCACCATCCGGGTAAGCAATTCGCAAGCAGAGTTTTACCTGCGGGAAGCCCCACCGGATCCGGAACGTACTACGCCCATCCTGAAAAGCAGCCGGCCGGGAGAATCGGGGCCGGAAGTGGAACTAGTTCGCGCGACTGTCAAAGGCAGCTCACGGCAATTGGAATCGATCCGAAGTCTCTTCGGAGAAGACCTGGAGCAGAAGCGCACCACGATTTCGATCCAGCGCTGGGAAGTGGCGCGCACTGTCTTTCGCTTCACCTTGAGCGCACCTTTGCCGCCCGGCGAATACGCGCTGGCCGAGATTCTGCCGGATGGCATGAACATGTATGTGTGGGATTTCGGGGTGGACCCCGCAAAGGATGCGAAGCCGACCGCTCCGCAAAAAGCAAAAAACTAGCCTGCCACACCCGGAAGCATATTAGATGGCGCACAAGAGTTCAGCAAAAGCCTCTAAGTGGGAGAATCTTGCCGAATAGAGGAACAGCATGCTGCGGCCCTGCAACGCAACAATGATCTTGAGGTCCGCTTTTTCTTTCGGTTCAAATTAAACAGGAATCAGCGTGTAGAGCGTGCTTCCGCAGGAGAATCAGACAGGACTCCCCTCAAAAGAGCCAGGACGTCGGAGATGCGGAACGGTTTTTGCAGGCAATCCGGCTCACTGCCGGCCGCAACTCCCGGGACACTTTCGATCAAATCGCCGGTCATGTAGATCAACACTGGCTTTTGCTTCCCTGCAACCTCGAGGATACGGCTGGCAGCCTCTCGGCCATCTACAGTATAGCCGCCGGAGGAAAGATGAAGGTCGCAGAGAAATACGTCAAATCTGGAGCGCCCCAGATGCGCAAGAGCCTCCTCGACATTTGCCGCACAATCCACGTGCAACCCCTGCGCGGAGAGGCTTTCATGAAGAAGGATCCGGATACTTTCTTCATCGTCAAGAACGAGCACAGAGCGGCCCTTAAGAATGTCAGACGCGGCGCGAAGGGTCTCCGGCGAAAGAATCGCGGTTTCCAAAGCAGAAGAAGGGGATTCGGGCGCCTGCCCCGTCGCGGCCGGCAAATAGATAGTGAAAGCCGAGCCGCCAGCAGGAAGAGTTTCCGCCTCGATGTTTCCGCCATGTTCGCGAATGATGGACATGCAGATGCTGAGCCCCAGGCCCGTGCCGCCGCCGGGACGTTTGGTGGTGTAAAAGGGATCGAAGATTTTCGGAAGCCCTTCCGGGCGGATCCCGACGCCATCGTCCTGCACGGTGATGGTCACCTGTTTACCGATTCGTCCGGCGCGAATCTGGATGCGGCCCGAGTCGCGAACTTCCCGGATGGCCTGTTCGGCGTTGGTAATAAGGTTAAGGAAAACCTGAATCAGCTGGTTGGCATCGCCAATAACCCCGGGAAGGTCGGCGGGCAAATGGGAATCCACCTCGATATTGTTGCGGCGCAAGGAATGTTCGTGCAACTGAAGGGTGCGCTCGAGAAGGTTGCTCAGGTCGACGGCCTTTTTCTGCGGAGACGCAGGCCGCGAAAACTCGAGAAGATTCTGGACAATCCGGGCGGCGCGGCGGGCCTGCCGGTGGGTAAGTTCCAACTGGCGCCTGGTGGCATCGTCGGTGCCGGGGCGCTCGCGGAGGAGTTCGGTGGCGCCTAGTATGGCCGTCAGGGGATTGTTCAGTTCATGAGCGACGCCGGCGAGCATCTGTCCCATGGCAGCAAGTTTCTCCGCCTGAATGAGCTGTTCCTCCAGACGCTTGAGATCGGTAACGTCGCGCCCGGAGAGAACCACGCCTTCGATACTTCCTTTTTCGTCGGATAGCGGGCTGAAATTGAACCGAATCCTGCGCCAATCCCCGAGCTTGTGGCGGACGCGAACCTCTATAGAACCAAAGGCCTGCTTTCCGCTGAGCATATCTTTGTAGAGCGACAGCACGAGGGGTAAGTCCTCCGGATGCGTGCGGCCGCCAAACTCCATTTGCCGAGTGTCTTCTACGTCGTACCCGAGTACGTCTTTGCACCGTGGACTGACGAAGGTGTAGTGGCCAGTCGTATCGAGCACCAGGATGAGATCGGGGAAGCTGTCGACGAGGCGGCTGGCAAATTCCTGCTGCTGATGAAGGCGGTGCTCCATCTCCCGGCGTTCCGTGATGTCCATGAGCGCGCCTTGATAGCGCACCACGCGGCCGGAATTGTCGCGCACAGCTGCGGCCGTGTTCAAGCAAACGATGGAAGTGCCGTCCTTGCGGATCAGGGTGATTTCCTGGCCCTGAACCATGGGTTGGCGCTCGATTTGATCTTTAACGCTCTTTCGTTCTGCCCGGTCGACGAAAATCTCCCCGACGTGCCTCTTCAGTACTTCTTCCTTGGAATCGTAGCCCAGCATGCGCACCAGAGCGGGATTGACGTCCAAAATAGCGCCATCCGGCGTGGTGATGTAAATGCCTTCCTGAAGCGATTCAAAGAGCTCCGTAAAACGAGCTTCATTCTTGCGAAGTGCGGAGATGTCGCGCCCGAGAACAGTGATTCCTTGGACTTCGCCGTCGCGCATCATGGCATGGGCGACGCAATCGAAGTAAAAGAGTGTCCCCTTTCCCTTGACGCGCACCTGGACGACTCCCGACCATTGGCGCCGTTCCATGAATCGGGGCATCGCGCGGCGCAGCAGTTCGGAGCCTTCGCCGCTACCCTCCTGCAGGAAATCTGAGAGGGGCTGGCCGACGATTTGCGGGAAAGGAACGCCAACGAGATCGGAAAAACTGCGGTTCACCGCGCGAATCTGGCCGTCCAGCGAAAGGGCGAGGAGCACGTCGTCAAAAGAGTCGATGAGGTCACGAAAACCCTGCTGAGACCGGGAGATCATGGCGAACAGCTGATCAAGTTGCTTCTCGTTGGGAGGAGCCTCGTCGCGATGTTCCATGCCGCGCATCAAGCCGCGTAGTTCGGAGATTTCTTGTGTCTTCTTCCAGATGTAGCCGACGAAGAGAAGGATGAGAACGACGAGACCGATCGGCAGTGCCTCGAAGCGATGCGCGAGAGTGCGGACGGAACCCCAGGATGTCCAGGCGTATGCCAGTCCGAGCAAAATGATGACCACAATGGCCATCCGCCACAACTCGATCTGCCGTTTTTCGAACTTGTCGAACTGCTCGGAAATCACCGAACGTGGGTTGGCGCCCGGTGAAGATTTACCGGTGGTGCCGCGACCGCTTTGGTTTTCATCGATCATAAGGGTGGGCGGGACACCTTTGAATCAGGGGTCAATCGCCGACTAGAGAGGTACTCCCTATTGTAAGAATTCAAGGCGGGTTTCAGCAATCAGAGCAGGAACAAGGAGTTCCTGAAGGGCAACTGTACCTACGGTCCAGAAACAAGAATGGCGCCCTGGTGGTGACCGGGGCGCCATTCGATTTGATCCTTAGCCGAGCCTGGAGCCGGCAAGGCAGGATTAGACTTCGGTAGCGGCGTCCGCTTCAGTGTCCTTTTGGAGGAAGTCGAGCGCGGCCGCTTCTTCAGCTGTGAGCTCGGCGGCTTCCGGAATCTCCTCGATCGGAGCAGGCGCGGGCATTTCCGTCAGCAATTGAATACTGCGGTAGTGCTCGAGGCCAGTTCCGGCGGGGATAAGCCGGCCCATGATGACGTTTTCCTTGAGGCCGCGGAGATAGTCCACCTTGCCGGCAACAGCCGCTTCCGTAAGGACGCGAGTTGTCTCCTGGAAGCTTGCGGCGGAGATAAACGAATCGGTCGAGAGCGACGCCTTGGTGATGCCGAGCAAGAGCGGACGGCCCGTTGCTGGGCGGCCACCATCGGCGATGATCCGGTCGTTTTCCTCGCGGAAGCGGAACTTGTCCACCTGCTCCTCGAGGAGGAACGTGGTATCGCCCACGTCCTCGACCTTGACCCAGCGCATCATCTGGCGCGAGATGGTCTCGATGTGCTTGTCGTTGATGTTCACGCCCTGGAGGCGGTAAACCTCCTGAATGGCGTTGACCAGGTACGATTGCGTGAACTTTTCGCCAAGGACGGCGAGCAAGTCATGCAAGTTGAGCGGGCCGTCAATGAGGGCTTCGCCGGCCTTGACGTGGTCGCCTTCCTGAACGTTGATGTGCACGCCGCGAGGAATGGAATATTCCTTGGTGGTCTTGCCGTCGTGGCTTTCGACGTAAACCTTGCGCATGCCCTTGGCGATGTCGCCGTACTTCACCGCGCCGTCGATTTCGCTGATGACGGCCGGATCTTTGGGCTTGCGGGTTTCGAAGAGTTCGACAACGCGCGGCAGACCGCCGGTGATGTCTTTGGTCTTGGTGGTTTCGCGCGGGATCTTCGCGAGCACGTCGCCGGCTTGCACCTCGTCGCCGTCCTTGACCATCAAGTGGGCGCGGGAAGGCATGAGGTACTTTTTGCGGACCTTGCCCGAAGAATCGCGGACCAGGATCGCGGGCTGATGCTTTTCATCGCCCGGAGGCAGAGTGACCACGTCCTGCGAGAGGCCGGTCACTTCGTCAACTTGCTCTTCAATCGTCAAGCCAGGCCGCAGGTCGTCAAACTTCACGGAGCCGGCGGTTTCGGTGAGGATCGAGAAGGTGAACGGATCCCATTCGGCAAGAATCTGTCCGTGGGTAACGTGTTCGCCGTCCTGGCAGCGAAGGCGCGCGCCGTATACGACGTGGTAGCGCTCCTTCTCGCGGTTCTTTTCGTCGACGATGGCGATGAGGCCAGCGCGATTCATGGCGATGCGAGTGCCGCCGCGACCCTCAACATGCTTGAGGTCCACGAACTTGACGACACCGTTGTTACGCGCTTCGAGCGTGGATCGCTCGGAAACGCGGGTGGCGGTTCCGCCGATGTGGAAGGTACGCATGGTCAGCTGCGTGCCGGGTTCGCCGATGGACTGGGCGGCAATGACGCCGACGGCTTCGCCCAATTCCACCATGCGGCCGGTGGCGAGGTTGCGCCCGTAGCACAGCGCGCAAACGCCGCGGCGGGATTCGCATGTGAGCACGGAACGAATGCGCACGCGCTCGATACCCGCGCCCTGAACCTGGTTGGCAAGCTCTTCGGTGATCTCCTGGTTCACGTCAACGATGATGGTGCCTTCGAAGTCCTTGATCTTGTCGAGTGAAACGCGGCCCACGATGCGGTCGCGCAGCGGCTCGACTTCGACGCCGGCTTCAACGATGGGTTCGACGAAGATGCCGTCCGTTGTGCCGCAATCGCGCTCGTTGATGATTACGTCTTGCGCGACGTCGACGAGGCGGCGGGTGAGGTAGCCGGAATCGGCGGTCTTGAGCGCCGTATCGGCCAAGCCCTTGCGCGCGCCGTGCGTCGAGATGAAGTACTGCAGCACGGTCAGGCCTTCGCGGAAGTTGGAAGTGATGGGCGTCTCGATGACTTCGCCGGAGGGCTTGGCCATCAAACCGCGCATGCCGGAAAGCTGGCGGATCTGCTGTTTGGAACCGCGGGCGCCGGAGTCCGCCATGACGTAGACGGGGTTGATGTTGCCCTCTTTGTCCTGATTCTCGAGGGCCTTGAACATTTCGTCGGCCACGCGCTCGGTGATGTCGCCCCAGATGGCGATGACCTTGTTGTAGCGCTCGCCGTTGGTGATAGCGCCGTCGAGGTATTGCTGCTGCACCTTGACGACTTCCTTTTCGGCGTTTTCCACGAGCTTGTACTTGTCGCTCGGGATGAGCATGTCGTCAATGCCGATCGAAATGCCGGACTTGGTGGCGTACGTGAACCCAAGTTCCTTCAAGTGATCGAGCAGAACGACAGTGTCTTCCAGGCCGAAGCGCAGGTAAGCGTAATAGACGAGTTGCTGAACGCCCTTCTTCTTGAGAAGCCCGTTCACGAAGGGAAACTTTTCGGGCAAGTGCGAATTGAAAATGACGCGCCCGACGGTCGTCTGAATGAACTGGCGCTCCATCTTCACCGGCACGGTGTGCGGCACGTCCTGGTTGTCGTACGCGGTGGTGAGGTCGATGACTTCACCGGTGTAGCGCAGACGAATCGGCGTGAGCAGCTCGACTTCGCCGGCCTCCAGCGCGAGGACAACTTCATCGGTGGCGCCGAACACGCGGCCTTCGCCCTTGGCACCAGGCTTGTTCTTGGTCAGATAGTAGATGCCGAGGACCATGTCCTGCGACGGCACGGCGAGAGGCAAGCCGTGAGCCGGCGATAGAATGTTGCGCGAGCTGAGCATCAGCACAGACGCTTCGACCTGCGATTCGGGCGAAAGCGGGATATGCACGGCCATCTGGTCGCCGTCGAAGTCCGCGTTGAACGCCGTGCAGACAAGCGGATGGATGCGGATGGCTTTGCCTTCGACGAGAACCGGCTCGAACGCCTGGATGCCGAGGCGGTGCAGCGTCGGAGCGCGGTTGAGCATTACCGGATGTTCGCGAATGACGTCTTCCAGGATGTCCCAAACGACGGCTTCCTGCTGCTCGACCATCTCCTTGGCTTGCTTGATGGTGGTGCAGTGGCCCTGCGCCTCGAGCTTGTGATAGATGAACGGCTTGAACAGCTCGAGCGCCATCTTCTTGGGCAGACCGCACTGGTGGAGCTTCAATTCCGGGCCGACGACGATGACGGAGCGGCCGGAATAGTCCACGCGCTTGCCGAGAAGATTCTGACGGAAACGGCCCTGCTTGCCTTTCAAAGTATCGCTGAGGGACTTGAGCGGGCGGTTGTTGGTGCCGCGCAGAACACGGCCACGGCGTCCGTTGTCGAACAAGGCGTCAACCGCTTCCTGAAGCATGCGCTTTTCGTTGCGAACGATGACGTCCGGCGCGCGCAGCTCCATGAGCTTCTTCAACCGGTTGTTGCGGTTGATGACGCGGCGATAGAGATCGTTCAAATCGGAAGTGGCGAAGCGGCCGCCGTCCAGAGGCACGAGAGGGCGCAACTCCGGCGGAAGAACCGGAATCACGTCGAGAATCATCCACTCCGGCTTGTTGCCGCTCTTGCGGAAGGCTTCGAGAACTTTGAGGCGCTTGGCAAACTTGATCCGCTTCTGGAGCGACGGATCCATCTTCATCTTTTCGCGCAGCTCTTCGGACAGTTTGTCCACTTCAACGCGGCGGAGCAGTTCCTTGATGGCTTCCGCGCCCATCTTGGCGGTGAACTGGCCGGGGTATTCTTTCTGTAGCTCGCGGTATTTATCTTCGAGCAGGACTTCGCGTTCGCGAAGAACGGCGACTTCGCCGGCATCCACGACGACGAAGGCTTCAAAGTAAAGAATGCGCTCGAGGTCGCGCATGGAAATGTCCAGCAAGTAGCCGATGCGGCTGGGCAAGCCCTTGAAGAACCACACGTGCGAACAGGGCGAAGCCAGCTCGATGTGGCCGAGGCGCTCGCGGCGGACCTTACTCAAAGTGACTTCCACGCCGCACTTGTCGCAGATAACGCCGCGGTGCTTCATGCGCTTGTACTTGCCGCACAGGCATTCCCAGTCGGTGACGGGGCCAAAAATCTTGGCGCAGAAGAGGCCATCGCGCTCGGGCTTGAAGGTGCGGTAATTGATGGTCTCCGGCTTGGTGACTTCGCCGTGCGACCACGAACGAATTTTTTCCGGACTCGCCAGGCTGATGCGAATGGAATCGAAATCGGCGATCAAACTGGCGCGATCATAAGGGCTGCTGCGATACAAGGTTGTTTCCTCCCTCCCCAGCTTTCGCCGGGGCCGCGATCCGATGACTTCAACTGAAGGACATCAGACCGGCTGAGAACCCAACTACCGAATACTGCTAACCAAACTTGGCTGCCAAGTAGGGGCGCAGCATGCTGCGCCCCTACAGGCAAGACTTGTGACTAATCTGCGGCTTTGTCGCCTGCCGGCTTTTGCCTCTTCATCAACTCGACGTCCAGGCAGAGCGATTGCAACTCGCGGACAAGCACGTTGAACGATTCGGGCACGCCCGGCTCGATGCCCGGTTCGCCCTTGACGATGGCCTCGTAAATCTTCGCGCGGCCATAGACATCGTCCGACTTCGCCGTGAGCAGCTCCTGCAGGATGTGCGCCGCTCCGTAAGCTTCCAACGCCCAGACTTCCATTTCGCCGAAACGTTGGCCGCCGAATTGCGCTTTGCCGCCGAGCGGCTGTTGCGTAATGAGCGAGTAGGGGCCGATGCTGCGCGCGTGAATCTTGTCGTCGACGAGATGCGAGAGCTTGAGCATATAGATGTAGCCGACGGTGACCGGCTGGTCGAACTGCTCGCCATTCATGCCGTCGAAGAGGTTGATCTTGCCGGCATGCGGAAGACCCGCGACTTCCAGCAGGTGGCGGATTTCCGGCTCGCGCGCGCCGTCGAATACCGGCGTGGCGAAGGGAATGCCTTCACGGAAGCCCTCAGCGTACTCCAGCAACTCTTCGTCGCTGAGCTTGCTGAGCGTCTTCCAGATGGTGGTGTCCGTGAAAACTTCGCGGAACCAGCGGCGCACCGCTTCGGCGCGAACTTCCTTGCTGAGCAAGCGCTTTAGGCTGTTGCCGAGTTCCTTGGCAGCCCAGCCGAGATGCGTCTCCAGAACCTGACCGACGTTCATACGCGAAGGAACGCCCAGCGGGTTGAGAACGATCTCGACCGGAGTACCATCCGGCATGTACGGCATGTCTTCCTGCGGCACGATGCGGGCAATGACGCCCTTGTTCCCGTGACGGCCGGCCATCTTGTCGCCGATGGAGAGCTTGCGCTTCATGGCGATATAGACTTTGACCAGCTTGATGACGCCAGGGGGCAGCTCGTCGCCCTTGCGAAGCTTCTCCTTGCGCTCTTCGGTGATCTTGCGCAGCACATCGATCTGGCGCGAAGTCATTTCCTCAACTTCTTCGATCTTTTCGATGAGCAGAGGATCCTTTTCGTTGAGCTTCAGGCGCTTGAGGTTGCGCGTGGAGATCTTTTCGATGATCTCGCGCGTCAGCTCGACGCCCTTGGTCAGCAAACGCTTGTTGGTCTTCTCGTCGTGCAGGTCGGCTTGGAGAATCTTGCCGCCGAGCAGATCGTTGAGGCGCTTGAGGCGCTCATCCGTGAGGATGCGGATTTCGTCGGCCAGGTTCTTCTCCAGCTTAAAGATCTGAGTGGCTTCGATGGCCTTGTGGCGCTCGTCCTTTTCTCCGCCCTTGCGGGTGAAGATCTTGACGTCCACGATGGTGCCTTCGATGCCCGGCGGGCAGTAGAGAGAAGCGTCGCGAACATCGCCGGCTTTTTCGCCGAAGATGGCGCGCAGCAGCTTTTCTTCCGGCGTGAGCGTGGTCTCGCCCTTGGGCGTGACCTTGCCGACCAGAATGTCACCAGGCTTCACCACCGCGCCGATGCGGATGACGCCGCTTTCGTCGAGGTTGCGCAGGAACGACTCGCTGATGTTGGGAATGTCGCGAGTAACTTCTTCCGGTCCGAGCTTCGTGTCGCGCGCTTCGATTTCGTACTCCTCGATGTGAATCGAAGTGTAGTAGTCGTCCTTGACCAGCTTTTCGCTGACCAGGATGGCGTCTTCGAAGTTGTACCCGCGCCAGGGGAGGAAGGCCACGAGCACGTTGCGGCCAAGTGCGAGTTCACCGCGCTCCGTGCAAGGACCGTCGGCAAGAACCTGGCCCTTTTTCACGCGGTCGCCCACGCGAACCAGCGGCTTCTGGCTGATGCAAGTGTTCTGGTTCGAACGCTTGAATTTGATGAGCTGATAGATGTCCGCGCCCACTTCGCGGCTGAGCACGCCGGAGTGGTCGGATTCCACGCGCACGATGATGCGCTCGGAGTCGACTTGGTCCACGATGCCTTCGCGCTTGCAGAGCACCACCGCGCCTGAATCGCGCGCAGTGACACGCTCCATGCCGGTGCCGACCAGCGGCGCTTCGCCCTTGATGAGCGGCACAGCCTGGCGCTGCATGTTGGATCCCATGAGCGCGCGGTTGGCGTCGTCGTTCTCGAGGAACGGAATCAAGCTGGCAGCCACGGAAACGAGCTGCTTCGGCGAAACGTCGACGTAATCGACTTCGTCGCGGCTTTTCAGAACAAAGTTGCCAGCCTGCCGGCAGTTAACCAGTTCGGTGGTAATTTTCAAGCGCTCATCGAGCGCCACGTTGGCTTGCGCCACGACGTACTTGTCTTCTTCCCAAGCGGAAAGGTAGAAGCAGTACGGCTCGTAAACCACCTTCCGGCGCTTGAGCTCTTCGTTGAGCTCCTCGACTTTATCCTTCTCGATGATTTCACCGGCTTTGAACTCGCTGTCGCCGGCATTGATGATCTGAACGTAGTCGATGATGCGTCCGCCCTTGACCTTGCGGTAGGGCGACTCGATGAAACCGTAGTCGTTGATGCGCGCGAAGCAGCTCAACGAGCTGATCAGTCCGATGTTCGGACCTTCCGGCGTTTCAATCGGGCAGATACGACCGTAGTGCGTCGGGTGCACGTCGCGCACTTCGAATCCTGCGCGCTCGCGAGAAAGACCGCCCGGCCCAAGAGCCGACAGTCGCCGCTTGTGAGTGATTTCGCTGAGCGGGTTGGTCTGGTCCATGAACTGGCTGAGCTGCGACGATCCGAAGAACTCGCGGATTGCAGCCATAACCGGCTTGGCGTTCACCAGGTCGTGCGGCATGGCCGTCGACATTTCCTGGTACACGCTCATCTTTTCCTTGATGGCGCGCTCCATGCGGACCAGGCCGATGCGGAACTGGTTTTCAAGCAGTTCGCCGACCGCGCGAACGCGGCGGTTGCCGAGATGGTCGATGTCATCCACGACGCCAATGTTCTTGCGCAGCTTGAAGAGATACTTGATCGCCGAAACGAAATCCGGCGCATCCAGCGTGCGGTTGTCCAGAGGCGTGTCCAGGCCCATCTTGATGTTGAACTTCAAGCGGCCCACGCGGCTGAAATCATACTTGCGCGGGTCGAAGAACATGCCGCGGAAAAGGTTCGTGGCCGTTTCCAGTGTCGGTGGATCGCCGGGACGCAGCTTGCGGTAGATTTCGATGAGCGCTTCCTTCGAAGAGCGGATCGAATCCTTGTCCAGCGTGCGCGAGAGCACCAAGCCGATGTCGTCGCGCTCGGGGAAGAACACGTCGACTTCCGTGATGCCGCCTTCGGCAAACGCCTGCCAGAGCTCGGCGGTCAGCGGCTTATTGGCTTCGAGCAAAACTTCACCGGTTTGGCGATTGACGACGTCAGCGACGCTGTAAGCGCCCTCGAGATCGGCCAGCGCCGCGCGAATCTGCGAAATCTTCGCCTTAATCAGTTCCTTGAAGAGATTCTCGGTAATGCGTTTGTGCGCGCCGACAATCACTTCATCCGATTTCGGATTGCGGATTTCGTGGGCCAGCTTGCGGTCCACGATTCCCGGCGAAACGTTCCAGAAGAGGTCCTTGTCCCGCAATGAAATTCGCTCGACCTGGTAAAACGTGCGCAGAATGTCTTCATTCGACTTCATTCCCAGCGCGCGCAAGAAAATCGAACCCAGGAACTTGCGCTTACGGTCGATTCGAACGTAGAGAATGTTCTTGGTGTCGTACTCGAATTCCACCCACGATCCGCGGTACGGAATAATCTTTCCGAGGAAATACGAACGGTTGTTGGCGCTCTCGAAAAACACGCCCGGCGAGCGGTGCAACTGCGAAACGATGACGCGCTCCGTGCCGTTGATGATAAACGTGCCGTTCTCCGTCATCAGCGGAATGTCGCCGTAGAAAACTTCCTGTTCCTTGATGTCGCGAATGGTCTTCGCACCGCTATCGGGGTCCTTGTCGTAAATGGTCAGACGGATAGTGACCTTGAGGGGCGCGGAGTACGTCATGCCGCGCTCCTGGCACTCATTCACGTCATATTTCAATTGCATGGCCACTGGGTCGCCGCACTTGTTGCAGAAGGTCGGCGTGTTCTTGTTGAACGTGCCGCACTTGTGGCAAATGACGTCGCCGGTCTGATACGGATTGGTGACTACCGACGCGCCGCAATTGCGGCACGTGGCACGAAGGTGGTGCAGGCCCTTTAGATTGCCGCACTTGCACTCCCAGTTGCCGATCGAATAATCCACGAATTCCAGCTGCGACATTTCGCGGAAGTCGCGGATCGGAAACACGGAAGTGAACACCGACTGAAGCCCGCCGTCATCGCGCTCGCTCGGCAGAAGATCCATCTGCAAGAAGCGCTGATACGACTTCATCTGGACTTCAATTAGGTTGGGAATCTGAATCGTGCCCTGGATTTTCGCGAAATCCAGTCGCTGGCGTTCCCGGACGTGATGATTGCTAGTCGGCATGCGTGATCCTCGTTATTCTTTGCGGCCGTAAGACGGCCGACATCCCTTTTGGGCAAAAAACGGAGAAACGGAGAAAGGACACATCACCGCTGCGCAAAACGACCTGCCCGGGATCGCTGCACACACGGCTGCGGGGGGCCCGAAAAGGGCCCGTGGTTTTGTAACAAATACCGGTCTCGACTTGCGTACGCGAATTCCTTTGGCGCGGTTCGCCGCTTCCTGCGCCGCGCCGCCGCACGAAAACACCGTGCAACAAAACAATTCGGTGCGGCCCCGGCCAGGCCGGGGCCAGCAAACTACTTGATCTCGACCTTGGCGCCGGCCTCTTCGAACTTCTTCTTGATCGTCGCGGCCTCGTCCTTGTTGACGCCTTCCTTGACGGTCTTGGGTGCGCCGTCAACGAGGTCCTTGGCTTCTTTCAAGCCCAGGCTGGTGACTTCGCGGACCGCTTTGATGACGTTGATCTTGTTGCCGCCAACGTCGGTGAGCACGACGGTGAATTCCGTCTTCTCTTCCGCCGGTGCCGCGCCGCCCGCTGCCGCCCCGCCGCCCGCTGCCACAACCGTGGCTGCCGCTGCGGAGACGCCAAAGGCTTCTTCCATCTTCTTCACGAGGTCAGACGCTTCGAGCAGTGTCAGCCCCTTGATTTCTTCCAGGATCGTTTCGACTTTCGACATGACTTTATTCTTCTCCTCTCAATTTCAAAAAATTGAACTTACTGGGCCACTTCGGGAGCTGGTGCTGCGCTGCCCCCGCCGGACCCAAACTTGTTGGCCTTGATCGCTTCGCTGACCGTCACCGCCAGATTGCGCGGCAGCGCGTTCAGCGTCATGGCGATGCGCTGCGCCGGAGCGTTCAGCAGGAACATGATCTTGCTGATCAACTCTTCCTTCGACGGCAGGTTCGCCAACTGCTGAATCTCCTTGATCGAAATGACGCGGCCTTCGACCACTCCGGACTTGAACTGAAACGCCGGGACATCTTTGGCGATCTTGGTGAGCGCCTTGGCTAGCGCGACCGGGTCGGCCATGGTGTAGGCAATCGAATTCGTTCCGCTCAGGTTCTTGAGCAGGTTCTCGGCAGGCGTTCCCGCGCCGGCTCGCTCCGCGAGCGTGTTCTTCACAACCTTGTACTTGCCGCCAGCGGCCTGCACGGCCCGGCGGAGTTTGGTGTCGTCTTCGACCGTGATGCCCTGAAACGTCGAGAGAATGACCGTTGATACTTTCGCAAGCTCGGTCTTGAGCTTGTCCAGGTCCTGCTGTTTTTCGCTGCGATTCTTCATAATTTCGCTCCGGTGGCTCCGCCCGCGGACTACGCGGCGGCGGCCATCGCTTCCACTTCGGCCAGGTCAATCGTGATTCCCGGACCCATGGTCGAGGTAAGTGTGATTTTCTTCAGGTACTTGCCCTTGGCCGCTGCGGGCTTGGCTTTCAGCACCGCTTCGATCACGGCATGCGCGTTTTCGGCCAGCTTCGCGCCGTCAAACTGAATCTTGCCGATGGGGCAGTGCACAATTCCGGCCTTGTCGACGCGGAATTCCACTTTACCGGCCTTCACTTCCTTGATCGCCTTGGCAACTTCAAAGGTGACCGTCCCGGTCTTCGGGTTGGGCATCAATCCGCGGGGGCCAAGCACTTTGCCCAGCTTGCCAGCGGAGCGCATCATGTCCGGCGTGGCGATCACGGCGTCGTAATCCGTCCAGCCTTCCATGATTTTCTGCACGATCTCGTCGCCGCCGACGAAATCCGCGCCCGCTTCCTGCGCTTCGCGAACTTTATCGCCGCCCGCAATCACCAGCACGCGAACCGCTTTGCCCAGTCCATTGGGCAAACCTACCGTGCCGCGCACCACCTGATCGGAATGCTTCGGGTCCACTCCCAGATTGATCGCCAGTTCGACGGTTTCGTTGAACTTCGTGTGATGCGCCTTCTTCAGAATATCGGCGGCTTCTGCCAGCTTGTACGGACGCGCTTCCACCAGCTTGCGCGCTTTCTCCACGTTTTTTCCTGACTTCTTCATCGCTGCCACCTCTTCGATCTCTTAGCGCCTGAAATCCTAGGCTTCCACGACTTCCAGGCCCATGTTGCGCGCCGTACCCATCACCGTGCGCACCGCGGACTCCAGATTGGTGGTGTTGAGATCGACAAGCTTGATCTTCGCAATCTCTTCCACTTGCTTCTTCGTCACTTTGCCGACCTTATTGCGGTTCGGCTCCGCGGAACCTTTCGCGATGTTCGCGGCGCGCTTCAGCAACACCGAAGCCGGCGGCGTCTTCAAGATGAAGGTGAACGTGCGGTCGGTGTACACCGTCACCAGCACCGGGAAAATCATCCCGTCCGCTTCTTTCGCCGTCTTGGCATTGAACTGCTTGCAGAAATCCATGATGTTCAAGCCATGCGGCCCGAGTGCCGTGCCGACTGGCGGCGCCGGAGTCGCTTTGCCCGCGGGCAACTGCAGCTTGATGGTTGTCTGAATTTTCTTTGCCATGTTCCTGCCTCAATCTCTTTCTGCTTCGCGCTAAATGCGCGGCTTATCCCAGCTTCTCCACGCTGGCGAAATCCAATTCCACCGGCGTCGACCGTCCAAAAATCGTCACCGAAACCTTCAGCCGGCTGTGATCGTTGTCGATCTCTTCCACGTTGCCGTTGAAATTCGCAAACGGCCCATCCACGATCCGCACTTGCTCGTTGCGCTCGAACACCACTTTCGGCTTCGGTCGGTCCTGCGGCGTGTGCACCCGATTAATGATGCCGTCGACTTCCGCTTCGGTCAGTGGCGAAGGCGACGTCGCCGAACCCACAAAGCCGGTGACCCGCGGCGTGGAGCGCACCGTATGCCAGGTGTTTTCGTCCAAGTCCATTTCCACCAGCACGTAGCCGGGGTAGGACATACGATTCGAAACCACCTTTTTGCCGCCGCGCACTTCGACCACTTCCTCCGTGGGGATCAGCACTCGGCCGATCTTGTCCTGCAGGCTGAACGCGGCCACGCGGCTCTCCAGGCTTTCTTTTACTTTCTTCTCAAAGCCCGAGTACGTATGGATGATGTACCACTGCATTCCCATCGATCTCTGGTCCCCTCTAACCGCCAAACTTCTTGAAGATGTATTGCACGCCGCGTTGCACTCCCAAATCCACCAGCCACAGGAAAACGCCGAAAAACGCTACCGTGGCGATGACCACCCAGGTCGTGGCAATCACGTCTTCGCGGCTCGGCCAAGTGACCTGCTTCATTTCCACGCGAACGTCGTGCAAAAATTCACGCGTGTTGGCGACTGTTCCCGCAACTTTTTTCGTCAGCTCAGAGCCTGTTCCACCCTGAGATTCATCGCTGCTCATTTTCACCGCCCGCGTCGCCATGAATCCTCATTCCAGTGCACTCTCTGTGCGCTTCCCAAACTCTGGCAGGGGAGGAGGGACTCGAACCCCCATACCCGGTTTTGGAGACCGGAGTCCTAGCCGTTGGACGACTCCCCTAAATTCAAATCCGGCCTGCCCCTCGCCCCTGCGATAACTCCCGTTCAGGAAATGAAAAACTACTTCACTTCCTTGTGCGCCGTCTGCTTGCGGCACGTGTTGCAGAACTTCTTCGTTTCCAGCCGCTCGGTGTGCTTCTTCTTGTTTTTCGACGTTGTGTAGTTGCGGTTCTTGCAATCCCCGCACTGCAACGTAATGATTTCGCGCATCGCTTAATCCTTTCGCGCTCTGCGCGCTATTCGATGATTTCCGTTACCGCGCCAGCGCCGACGGTGTGGCCGCCTTCGCGAATCGCGAATCGCAAGCCCTTCTCCAGCGCCACCGGAGTAATCAACGTCACTTCGCAGCTCACGTTATCGCCCGGCATCACCATTTCCACGCCGGCAGGCAGCTTCATGTCTCCCGTCACGTCCGTGGTACGGAAATAAAATTGCGGCCGGTAGCCGGAGAAGAATGGCGTGTGCCGCCCGCCCTCTTCCTTCGTCAACACGTACGCTTCCGCCTTAAATTTCGTGTGCGGCGTAATCGAACCCGGCTTGCAAACCACTTGCCCGCGCTCCACGTCTTCTTTTTCCGTGCCGCGCAAGAGCAATCCAACGTTGTCGCCCGCAAGGCCTTCGTCCAAGAGCTTGCGGAACATCTCCACGCCGGTCACAACCTTCTTCTGTGTCGCGCGGAAGCCCACGATTTCAATTTCTTCGCCGACCTTTACTTTGCCGCGCTCCACGCGCCCGGTGACCACCGTGCCGCGTCCGGAGATCGAGAAAATGTCTTCAATCGGCATCGCAAACGGTTTATCAATATCACGCACCGGCTGCGGCACATTCTTGTCCACCGCATCCATCAAATCATCAATGGTCTTTTCCCACTTGGCGTCGCCGTTCAGCGCTTGCAGTGCCGAGCCCTTCACGACCGCAATCGAATCGCCTGGATACTGGTAGCTCTTGAGCAGTTCGCGAACTTCCAGCTCCACCAACTCGAGCAACTCCGCGTCCTCGACCATGTCGCACTTGTTCAAAAACACCACAATCGCCGGAACGCCAACCTGCCGCGCCAGTAGAATGTGCTCGCGCGTTTGCGGCATCGGTCCATCTGTCGCCGCTACCACCAGGATCGCGCCGTCCATCTGCGCGGCTCCCGTGATCATGTTCTTGATGTAGTCCGCGTGGCCCGGGCAGTCCATGTGCGCGTAATGCCGGTTCGCCGTTTCATACTCCACGTGCGAAACCGCAATCGTGATGCCGCGCTCGCGCTCTTCCGGCGCGTTGTCAATCGAATCGAACGCCCGGAACTGTACCTTCGGGTTGTGCTTCGAGAGCACCTTGGTAATCGCCGCCGTCAACGTCGTCTTGCCATGGTCAATGTGGCCGATGGTTCCGATGTTCACATGCGGCTTGTTGCGCTCGAATTTCTCCTTCGCCATGTTCCTTTAACCTCTCGATCTTTGGTGACCCCGACTAAGTCGGAGCCGATTGCGCTCGTCGCCGATCGGTTGTAACCCCGATTGTGATACTCGAGGCGGCCTTTCACGTCGGAACTCATGCAACGTAAAACCGCCATCTCGCTTGCTTCGTAGTGCGCAAACGCACCACACTTCCATACAAACCTTTTGGAGCGGGGGACGGGATTTGAACCCGCAACCATCACCTTGGAAGAGTGAGACTCTACCGTTGAGTTACCCCCGCCCGGTGCTGCTCCAAATTTTTCCCCGCAGCGGCTTCCGCCGCTCCCCACATATTTCCTGGAGCCTGGGACCGGGATTGAACCGGTGACCTCGTCCTTACCAAGGACGCGCTCTACCAACTGAGCTACCCAGGCCGAACCCGTGTCCCCACTAAAAACCGCCCTTCGCGGCGCACTTTTCCTGAGCGGCGCTTGCGCCCCGAATTTGCCCGCTTTCGAACATCGCTCATGCGATTGCCCTGCGGTTTTCTACTTACCCCACTAAGAGAGCCTGGTGGACGGGGAAGGATTCGAACCTTCGTAGCCCGCAAGGAGCGGCAGATTTACAGTCTGCTGGTTTTAGCCACTCACCCACCCGTCCCGAAAAATCATTTGGGACGCGAACCACGAGTCCCGAACTTTGTCCTTCAACAACTTGCAGCCATCCTGTGCAAAAACACAAAAAGGACTCGTGTCAAGAGACACCAGCCCGTTCATTTTTCTTGTCGGAATTCGCTCCGCCCTCGCTCCCCTGCAAAATTCCTGGTGGAGCTGGCGGAGGGAATTGAACCCCCGACCCTCTGATTACAAATCAGATGCTCTACCAGCTGAGCTACGCCAGCGCCGCTCAAACCGGGTAAGAATAGCAGAAGAGGTATCAGAATTGCAAGGGGCGGCCTCCATAAATCCAGCACGTGGATGGCCAGGTCTGTGGAAAAACGCTTCCCCCCGTGACCAGCTAGACACCCATTATCCCATTTATTCTCTATACTTTAGCACGATTTCCGGTTTCCCCATCCCGCTGGAATTCAACAGCCTTCTCTACCCTCCCACAAAATCAATCTTCCTTCTCGAATTTTGCTCCCTCTAATCCTAATCCGATGGGACAATTGCCAAATAGGTGCGCCGCGGTGCGAGCAGAGTGAAAGCCATGAATAAACAGACTCGAGTCTGGCTGGCCGTTGCCGTCGTGATCTTAACCGCCGCCACAGTTTTCGGAGTTCGCAAATGGAGCGCGCATTCTGTCTCTGCCCGCGAAGAAATGCTGGCGCTGATGCCCACTGATGCCAGCGCTGTCTTATTTGTTGATTTCGCCGAACTCCGGCAATCTCCCTTCATCGCACAACTTTACGCCTGGGCTCCGAAACCGCAAGCCGACGCGGACTACGCACAATTTGTCAAGGATACCGGATTCGATTATGAGCGCGACCTTGATCGCATCGCCATCGCCGTCGAGAAACGTGGTCAAGACTCCGCGCTATTTGCCACTGTGGACGCAAAATTTGATCGGCAAAAAATTTCCGCCTTTGCATTGAAAGGAGGAGCCGAGGTAAAAACGGTTGGGCGCGAGATTTTCTCCGTGCCAGCCAGCTCAACAACAAAGAAGATTTCCTTTGTATTCTTGCGAAACAACCGCATCGCGGTGACCAACGATTCGAATCTCGCTGTCTTTCTCGACGCGCAAAAACACTCTGATGACGTCGCGCAATGGCGCGCCCGATTCGAACGCCTCGCCGGCTCACCGCTCTTTGCCGTTATCAAACAGAATGCCGCCCTCGGCACTACCCTTGCCGCACGCGCTCCCGGCGGCCTCCGCTCTCCCCAACTCTCCACCTTGCTCGATCAATTGCAGTGGATCACCGTCGCGGGAAAGCCGGAAAACGACCGCCTTCGCGTAGTCGCCGAAGGAGAATGCCTCACGGAGTCGACAGTGCGCCAGCTCACGGACGTCCTAAATGGCGTCCTCATTCTGGCTGAGGGCGGCTTGAACGATGCCAAGACCAGGCGGCAACTGGATCCCGCGATGCGCGACGCTTACCTGGAACTGCTAAAAAGCGCGGATGTCTCCAAAATCGACCGCGGAGACAGCAAATCCGTCCGCCTCGTATTCGATCTCACGCCCAACTTCCTCGATGCGGCTCGCAATGCTCCACCAGTTGTTCCAGACTCAACCCCAAGCAAACCGCTCCCAAGAAAGGCTCCGCCCTCCAGAAAAGGCCGCACGTAAGATAATGAGTGCCCTCTGCGCAGCGCCACCTTGGATGGTTTCTAGCGTGTCAACGGGGATTGACACGAGTCACCAGTCACAATTCACCAGTCACCGCGCACCTTAGCCTGCTCAATTTTGGAATCGGAAATTAGTCGCCGGCAGGAGTGGACTTCATATAGCGCCAAGGGTTGATCGGCGCATTGTTCATTCGAACTTCGTAGTGCACGTGCGGCCCCGTGGAGCGCCCGCTGATGCCCGTATAACCAATCACTTCGCCGCGCTTGACGCGCGCGCCGGCCACCGCCGAGAACGCCGAAAGATGCGCGTACCAGGTCGTGATCCCGAAACCGTGATCGATCACCACCAGTCGTCCGTAGCCCGCATGATTCTCCGCAATCGTGATAATTCCATCCGCCGTCGCGTGCACCGGTGCGCCGTAGTCTGCCCCCACATCGAGGCCCGTGTGGAACGCGCCTTCGCCGCTGAACGGATCCAGTCGCTCGCCGAAGCTATCGGTAATGTGCCCCATCACCGGCCAAATCGATGGCGTATAAGTAGAGTCCGCAAAACTCATCGGGGACAACAACCGGAGCCCACTGCTGGATATAGCGATTACGGCGGCATTGCGCTTCAAGAACGTGTACTGCTCGATCGATCGGTCGAAAGCATCCTGCGCGTCTACCGGGTTGTCGCCTTGGTCAAACGCCGCCGGATGATAGCGCAGCACGCCGTAGGTCATGGCCACTTCTGTTGCCAGGGACTGCAGCGAATCGAGGCGCTGGTTGGTGTCGTTCACAGTACTTTGGAGTTGCTGATACTGCTTCTTGAGGGTTTCCTGATCGTGACGGAGGGCGTTGTAGTTGCCCACTTTCCAGAGCATCCGCGAATACGACCCCACCGCCGCCGTAACGCTGATCGCCCCGATGAGCGCCAATACCGCGAGGCCATGCAGTATGTACGCCGGCACAATAAGCTTCTTCAGCTTACCTGGCGACGACGCAATATAAAATGTGTAGCTCTTACCCCTCATGAATTCAGGGCCCCCTCAGGCCTTCTTACCTTCCTATATGACGTTTGCGGGCGAATTTCCCAGGTGCCCGCCGGAACTGGGATTCGAACTTGAACCACTATCTGAACCGTGTGCCTTGGTCCGCGACCTCCGACATACTAAATTCTGTAGCCGGGGACGTCAACCCTGTTTTTAGTACCATTTTGGGTCAGGCTGTGCCTACCTGTTCCCTGCCCATCCGTACAGGAGCCCGTTTAATCCCTCATAGGGCTCTCTCCCGGGATAGTCTTCAAAAGACCACTGTGGAATCACGAGCTATACTGTCCTCCGTTTCTAGATTGGAGTCCTCTTAGATCTCCATGCCAAGGAATCGCCAGAACGAAGATTCAATCCTGCAGAAAATTGCGCAAGGCTCCCGATCGTCGCAGAGCCGGGAATTCCGGCATTCTGTCCCGCTCGGAATTGGCGATGATGCGGCGCTCTTCCGCCCAATGGCCGGGCACGAAACGGTTCTCACTTGCGACTGGTTCCTGGAAGGCACCCATTTCTTGCGCGCAAAGCATCCGCCGGACGCCGTCGGCTGGAAGTGCCTTGCCCGCGCAGTAAGCGATATAGCAGCAATGGGCGGTATTCCCCGCTGCTTCCTCTTGAGCCTGGCACTGCCCGAAACGCACACCGACCGGTGGCTTGAGCTATTTCTCGGTGGACTGCGGCGCGCCTCCCACAAATTCCGGTGCGCGCTGGCTGGCGGGGACACCACGCAGCGAAACGAAATTCTCATCAACGTAACTGTTATCGGTGACCTACGCAGGGAACTCGCCCTTCGACGCTCGGGGGCACGCGAAGGTGACCTTATCTATGTCAGTGGAATGCTGGGTGAGGCGGAGCTCGGTCTGCAGTTGCTTCGCCGCACAAAAGGCTTCGCACCCAGGAATAGTCCAATCCTCAACAAACATCTCTACCCCGAACCACGTTTGGAACTTGGACGCTGGCTGGCCGAGAAAAAAATTGCCACGGCGATGATCGATCTCTCCGACGGGCTGTCCAGTGACTTGGCCAGACTTTGCTCCGCAAGCCGCGTCGGTGCGCTTGTGGAAGGAGGCAAGGTCCCCCAAATCCGCCTCCCGCATGCCTCTTCAAAGTATGCCGCCAATCCTATACAGCTCGCGTTTCACGGCGGAGATGACTACGAACTGCTCTTCACCGTCCCTCCGCCCAAAGCAAAACTCCTGCCGAAGACTTTTCAGGGCGTCAGTCTTACCGCGATTGGAAAAATCACTCGCTCGCGCAAGGTCATGGTGCTGGATGAACAGGGCCACGCTACGCAACTCGCTCCCCGCGGATGGGATCCTTTCCGGAGAAAACTGTAGACGTGGACAACCCGCCAACCTGACACAAAAGCCTGCTGTTCAAATCAGGGCAGAGTAGCGCGCCGCTACTTTTAGATCGTCAAAGGCGGGGCGCAACGCCGGTCGAATTCGCATCCCTTGGTTTTTGCGGCCGGCGGTTCTTGTTTCAGCCCCGTCGGTTCGCGTTCTGTGATTCGCGTTCGGTGAGCCGTATCCGAAATGTCAACGTTGACGTAATGCTTTCCAGTCTGTGGCTCTGCCGGAATGTCATTGCCAAGATCTGAGGACAAGCTAAGGGAGGAACAAGCAGTTCCTCCCCCAATTCGTCGCGGGCGGAAACTAATACTCAAGTTTCAACGCGAACTGGATAATTCGCGGATTTCCCAAAATGGTGTCGTAGCGTCCGAACGCGCACCCTGGCGTATTGAATTGCTGAGCGCCCAAGCAAGCGGGCGACAAGGAGGTATTCGTTACCGTGAAGTTTGGATGGTTAAATAAATTGAAGAATTCTGCGCGGAATTGCAGCCGTACCGATTCGCGGATCGGAATGTTTTTCCCCGCGTAGAACTCCCACTGCTGCTGCCGGGGACCGCGGCTCTGAGGGACGTCTCGGCCAAGGCTTCCAAAGAACGAACCCACGTGAGAGCCCGTCCCAGGACCGCCGATCGTGAAGGAATCCGAGCCTGCACCACCAAACGTATTGAGGCCGGACACTGTCGAGCCTGCAGCGTTAACGGTTGTGGCCCCCAGAATTCCTGGACTGTAGGACGATGAGTCGGTGAACTGCTGCGGACTTCCGGAAAGCCGGAACTGATTCAGGTTACCGACAACCTGCGGGAAGAGCGTGCTCGTGCTCAAACCAAAAACGTTGCTGCCACAGGCAGCGCACGTAATTGCAAAGGGTAGCCCCGACTGAAACGTCGTGGTACCACCGGCCTCCCAATTGCCGAGCACGTGATGGAGAATACCAGTCGTGTGCCTAAACGCCGGGATTTCATATCGATAAGTGGCCTGCACACGGTGCGTACGGTCGAAGATCGACAGCCCACGCACGCCCCGCGTGTCCAACTGATTGCCGTTGGAATTGCCGAGGTCCTGAGTCGTGCTTCCGGAGTTGTTATCGATCGACTTTGAATAGGTATAGGCGCCCTGCAAGAACATGTTCGTGGTGCGCCGATTCAAAGTGAAAACGAAGGCATTGTAGGTTGAGTGCCCATTGCCCGTGACCGTGTTGAGGCCCGTGGTGCTAAAGCCCAGAACCGGAACACGAGCGTTGGCATCGCGGCTCGACACGGTCGTCAAACTCGTCGCCGGAACGCCATTGGCCCCACCCACCGCAATCGGGTGATTGGCATTTGCTAGCAGAGCCTGGTTCAATTGGCGGCTCTGGAGCAGCTTCACACCTTGCGTCCCGAGGTAACCAACCTCGATGGAGAAATGCCCCGGCAACTCACGTTGCACCGTGAAATTCCACGAGCCAACGTACGGCGTGCGCATTCCCCGGTCAAATGGATTGAGCGAGAGAAGCGGACCGCTGAACCGTGGAGATCCAGCTGCGGTGAATCCCAGGAAGCTCGGCGGCGTCGGGAAAATCGGGAATTGCGAAGGAACGGGTAGGTTTGGGAAAGGATTGTTTAGAGGCGTGCCGGGCTGAACCACACTCGACAACTGGAAGAACGGGGCGGCGGTAATCAATTGCAGGAGCATCTGGTTGGAGATGCGTACGTAGTACAACCCGTACCCTGCTCGGACCGACGTCTTTCCATTGCCGCGTACATCCCAAGCCAATCCGACGCGCGGCGCCCAATTGTTGAGGTCATTGCTCTTAAGCGTCGATCGGTCTACGCCGGGCGTTCCCTTGATCGATCCGAAGCTGGCGCCTGAGGGCAGAATGAAAGCACCAAGTATGCCCGCACCAGCATTTGCCCTCGTCGTTGCGTCCAGCAGGCTGGGATCAAAGTTCCCAAGGCGGTCCTTTACATCGACCGAAGGACCAAGGTAGTCATACCGTATTCCCAAATTGAGAGTTAGGCGGCGCGTGACCTTCCAATCATCCTGGAAGTATCCAGCCATATCTCGGGCGCGAAACCCACGGTCCGTGATTCCAGTCCCGGCGAATGCCTGCAAGATATTTCCTGTAAGCAAATCGTTGAAAGTGTTGAAAAACAGGAACCCTCGAGAAGCGAAGTTATTGAACAGATTGATCTGGTAACGACGATATTCAAACCCGCCACGTAAGGTGTGCTTGCCGCGTGTCCAGGCGATGGTATCCGCAAAATGGTACGTGTTGCTCACGCTGGCCTGGTCGTTGTTCGTCGAGATGCCACCAAATGCAGGATTGATGTCATTCGTAAAGAACAACGGAATACCAGAGTAGACGGAGCTATTGAATCGTGTCATTCCGATCTGGCTCAGAGTCGCCGGTTCCTTGGCAAGAACTTGTTGGGTGATCCGGTTGAAACCGATGCGCGCTTCGTTGACCACATTTGGGGTTGCCGTGTACGTCCAGCTCATAGAAGCGAGACGATTGTCGACCGGGGTACTCTGGCCGCTTCCAAGACTACCCGCTCCCTCACCGCCAAGGGGATCCACCGTACTCGTGTTGGCCCAGAAGAATCGTTCGGAGATTCGATGCCTCGTGCCTATGTTCTTGTCTACATTGGCGTTGAACTGATCCTCGGTGAACTGGAGAGGGCTCGAAAAAGTGAAAAGCCCGAATTGGCCTGGCGTACCTTGCCCGCTCGGGATGAGGAACCCCCCAAATTGACCTTTCACATTTAGCAGAGCGAGTGCCACCGGGCTTAACGATCCAGGCGTAAGACCGAATGCGGTTTCGATGTCCGTTTGGTTGCGGGAGGCCGGCAAGACGGGAAATTGCGTCGAGATGCCCCCTGCCACACCATTGCGTTGCCGCGTCCCTTGGTAAGAACCAAAGAAATAGGTGTCTTTCAGCTTCGGGACCGGCCCTCCTAAATTGGCGCCAAATTGATTCTGTTTCAGGACGGGGCGAGGGGTTCCATTCTTATTGAAAAAGAAAGAGTTTGCGTTGAAGACGTTATTGCGAAGGAATTCAAATAGTTGCCCGTGGAAATGATCCGTCCCGCCTCGAGTCAAAACGTTAATGTTGCCTCCGGAAGTCTTGCCTTGCGACGCATCATACAAGCTCGTCTGCACGCGAAGTTCTTCCAGCGAGTCCGGCGAAGGAACGGACACGTTTCCGAAATTGTTGTTGCCGAGGTTGTTCGCGTCTACGCCGTTGATGACCAGGTTGTTGTTCGTACCGCGTTGGCCGTCTACGAAAATCACCGGGGAGCCTCGGCCTGCTGCCGTCGCGTCAGGCAAGGAGGCAGACGTCCCGGCGTTGTTTGCCAGCAAGAAAAGAAAGTTGCGGGTGAATAAAGGAAGATTCCCCACGACATCGCCTGTAAGTGTTTCCCCGAGAGTGGCATTCGTGGTGTTGACGGTCTGCACCGCGTCTCCGGAAACGAGAATCTCCGTCGAGATCTCTCCCACCTCTAATGGAGCCGTGAGGTTCGTGACTTCGGTAATCTTGACCGGCACTGGACTAATCACCGCGCGCCGGAACCCGGATCGTTCCACTGTCACTTTGTAGTCTCCCGGCTCCAGAAGCGGGAATACGGCTGATCCGTCTGCCGATGATTCCTTCGTGGTCGTCGAGCCCAAGGGTGATTGCAACGAAACCTTCGCCCCGGAAACAGACGCCCCCTGAGGATCCACAACGATAATTCTCACTGCGCCGGTTTGCGAGGTGATCTGGCCCGACGCTGGTCTCGCAACCACCACAAGCAAACTTAAGAAAAACAGTGCACTACGGATAAGTCGAACTGAAGCCATGTGACTCCTCCCGATGAACTCCCAACTTGGACATGCTAACGAGTTTTGTGCAGGGGAGAGCAGATACATCGCCGGACGGCGACAAGACGGTGAATGGCTCCACCGACCTGGTGTTGCAAAATCCACGACGTCCGAAAACGACCCCCATCGTCATCGGTCTGCGGAATTCAGCTCCGGCGCTGAGCTCGTTCCGCAGGGCAATGATCTCGTTCGCTGGTAATGTAAAAGCAAAACTCACTCCAAACCACACGCCGTTTAGTGTGATTTGTTATCTTGTTTATGTTGTTCGTCTTGCAGGTATATGTCGCTGCAGAAATCAGAAATGCATTTATAACTTGCATCTAAATCGATACAGGTTTTTGTACATTTCGTACAAAAACCTGTAAACAATGAGGAATAGGAGACTTAGCCAAAGTCTCACTCTGTAATCGCTTCCTGCTTTCCTAAACTCAGAACCTAGTTTCCTTTGTCTACAAGTAAGTAGGTGCCTTAGTTGCTGTGGACTGTTGCGGTGGAGGCTGTCGGAGGTTTTTCCTTGGGAGCGGCAGGCTCGTCCTCGGTGGGAGCGGTATCTGGCGTGTCTACGTTCAGGTGATGCTCGTTGGCCTGCTGTTCGAGTGTGACGACATTCTGAAAATCGATCGCCGGAGTCCCAGCCGTCGCGCCCTGCATAAATTCAAGCCAGATCGGCAGCGCGGCGCGTGCCCCGGTCTCTTTCTTGCCGAGTGAAATCTGTTTGTCGTCGAAGCCCACCCACACGCCGGCAGTGAGTTGCGGTGTATAGCCGACAAACCAGGCGTCGGTGTAATCCTGCGTCGTTCCCGTTTTCCCAGCCGCAGGGCGGCCCAATGCCCGGGCTTGAATGCCGGTGCCGAATTGAATGACTTCCTCGAGCATCGCCGTCATCGTGCGTGCCACATCGGGAGAGAGCACGTCGTGTACTTCGGGATGCGCTTCCTCCAAAAGCGCGCCGTCGTAGCTGGTGACCCGGCGGATCATGTGTGGATCGATGCGAATGCCATCGTTTGGAAAAACCGTGAACGCGGAAACATGCTCGATCAACTTCATGTCCGCGGCGCCCAGAGCTAGCGGCAAGTACGGTGGCAGCGGAGTGGTGATCCCAAAGCGTTTCGCCATATCGACGACGGTGCTGATGCCGATTTTTTCTGCGAGTTTTACGGCGGGCACGTTGCGTGAGCCCGCCAGCGCACGGCGGAGCGTGATGGTCCCCTCGAATTTTTCATCGTAATTGCGCGGAGAGTAGGGCTGGCCGCCGCTGATGGTCGTGAAAGGCGTGTCCACAATTGTATCGAACGGCGTAGCGCCTTTTTCCAACGCATCCGCATACACATAAACCTTGAACGAGCTGCCCACCTGGCGAACCGCCTGCGTGGCACGGTTGAACTTGGAATCCTCGAAACTGTACCCGCCAATCATGGCTTTGATCTCGCCAGTGGGATTATCGATGACCAGTAGGGCGCCCTGGGGGCCGGGCTGTTGTTCGAGTTGGAGGCGCACGGTATTGTCGCGCAATTCCTGAATCGAGAATTGCGCCAGATCGCCCGCTTTCAAGAGATCGCCGGGTTTTTTTCTGCCCGTCCACGCGAAATCGTTGGAAGAAAGAATTCCGCGGTACGGCCCGATTTTGATGACTGCGTCTCTGTCGCTCACCGTCTGGATGAGTCCGGTGACGTAGCTTCCCTTCTCGATGGCGTGGCGCCAATCCTCGTCTTCATACGTTTCGAGCTTGCCGAGATTGTCGCGCAGCACGTTGGGAAGATTGCCCTTCCATCCATGCCGGCGCTCGTAAGCGTGCAAACCGTCGCGAAGAGACTGGTTGGCGATGCGTTGCATGTGGATGTTCAGCGTGGTGTACACCCGCAGCCCGCGCTCGTGCACGGCTTCGGTGCCGTAGGTGGATTCCAAATACTTGCGAATCTCCTCGAAGAAGTACGGCGCGAGGTCGTTGCGCGGATACTGAACGTGAAGACCCAACGGCGTTTTTCTCGTAGCGGTCTCTTCCGCAGGCGTGATCTTTCCCTCTTCTTCCATGCGGTGGATCACTAGATTGCGGCGGTTGAGCGCGAGTTCCGGATTTGTGAGCGGTGAAAATTTGGGCCCATTGACCATGCCCGCCAGCAGCGCGGCTTCCTGAAGTTTCAAGTCTGTGACCGGCTTGCCAAAATAAAACTGTGAGGCTGCGGCGAAACCGTAATTGCCGTGCGCCAGATAAACTTGATTGGCATACATCGTAAAAATTTGCGGCTTCGTATAACGGCGCTCGATTTGCAGTGCCAGCAGAATTTCCTGCATCTTGCGGCGGAAGCTGCGGTCGCTGCGGTCGAGGAAAAGATTGCCGGCCAGTTGCATGGTGATGGTGCTGGCGCCGCCGGTGATGCGGCCCTTGATGACATTGCGGACCGCGGCCGTGAACATCCGCGGAAAGTCGATGCCCCAGTGCTCCTCGAAGTGCTGGTCCTCGATGGCCGTAACCGCGCTGAAGAGCACTTTGGGGCACTGCTCGTAGGTCATCAGTATGCGGCGCTGCAGCGCGAAGCTGCCGGCCAGCTGGCCGTCATCAGCATAAACTTCCGTGACCACATCGGGACGGTACGTTTCCAGCGCGCGAATTTCCGGCAAGTCGCTGGCGTAAACAAAAAGCAAGCCGCAGCCCGCGCCCAGCGCAATCGCGCAGAGCAACAGAAACGCGAGCGCAACGCGGTCAATCAGTTTCCAGCCGCGCAAGCGCAGCGTAATAGGTGGCAGACTCAGCATCAAATGAATACTTTATCGCAGAAGTCGAATCCTCGACCTAGAAGTGTCACGACAGTGTTTCGTAATATTTTTCGCCGGCGCAAGAGCGGCAGACGGTACGGCCATCCATTACAACTTCGCGTTTGAAATTGATGCCTTCGCCACACTGGGCGCAGACGACGCGAGGGCCTTTGAAGCCGGGCAAGTCTTCGGGCTGAACTTCGATCTTCACCCATTGCTTGTCGAAAAGAATTTCGTCGGAGAGCTGCGCGTAGGCTTTTTGCTGGCCGGCATCTTTGCCGAGTTCCGGAAACATTTCGCGGGCGGCTTGCTTGGAAGATTCTTTCGCGGCGATGCGGACGGCCCGGCCAGTTTGCAAATCGACGAAAGTGGCGGCGACTTTGCCCCAGTCGCGAAATTTCAGCGCGCGCTTGCCGAGACGGCAATTGGCCACCAGGGCGACGGCGTCAGTGACGCAGCGATCGATTTCCACATACGTGACAATGCGCTTGCGCTCGGCAATCGGATCTTCGATGCCGAGTTCGTGCAAGCCGAGCATCGCCAAGCGCACGCCGAGCACCTGCCCGGCGCAAAGATGGCCATGAGCCACAGCAGCGAGGTCAAGATATTCAGCAAGCGTTTTCATCGGAGCAAGTGTAGCTCAGGCTTTCTCCGGAGCAGACCAGGGATGCGGCTTGCGGGCTTCCATGAAGGCGAAAATAGTCATTAGCAGCGCCAGGGCGACAAGCGCGCCGTCGCGGAAAACCGTTTTGATTGTGAGCGGCTCGGGAGTGGCGAAGCACCCGCAATTGATCTGCATCCCCAGCGCGTAAGAACGCACCACGGCAGCGAAAAATCCCAGCATGATCAGCGTGACGATGCTGGCCCAGATGCGGAATCGCCAGCCAATAAGCAGGAGAAGACCGAGGCCGATTTCCGCGAAAGGCAGCGTATTCGCGACAAACTTGACGCCCCACGTTGGCAAAATTTGATACGAATCTACCTGCAACGCGAAAAACGAAAGGGCCACTCCGATGGGCGGACGCGGATGCATACCCATGGTCAGCTTGGCGTAGCCGGCATAGATGAAAATGCCAGCAAGGACCAGGCGGCCGATCCAGATGATTGCGCGGCGAACGTTGAGTGGGCTGGATTGCATCATGGATTCTTGAACTGTTTCGATCGCGAAATTGAATTTATTTCTGGCTCAGAAGCTGCTCAAGAAAAGTCTTGAGCACGTCATAGGTCATGACGCCGGAATAGGGGTAGGTCTGGCCTTTGCAATGAAATACGGTGGTGGGCGTCTGGTTGACGCGGTAGGTCTGGCCCAGCGCGGAATCCTTGTCGATCATGGGATCGAGGGTGCCGCCCTTGACGAGCGCGCGAACCTTGGCCATTTCCGCGGGTGAGAGGACTGCAGCGACTGTGCCGTCCACGTCACCGCTTTGTTCCCACTTTTCCTGGTACTGAAAGAGGGCTTGTTCCACAGGCTCCACTTTGCCCAACTGCGCGGCAGCTCGCGCGTAACGAGCCGCTACTCGCGAATAGGCATGCATAGGCAGCGGAAAATCGCGGTGGATGAGAAAGACCTTGCCGGTGCTCACGTAATCGTCCATGAGCCGGCGATTCGTGGTAGTGAAGAGCGTCTTGCAAGCCGGGCATTGGTAGTCGCTGAAGACTTCCATCGTCACAGGTGCGCTCTTGGAGCCGAACGCCTTGTGAGGATCGATGTCGGGGAGGCCCGCAGCGGCTTGCGGCGCCGGCGGAAGCGAAGCAGCCTTAGCCTCAACCACTTGCGGGGGAATAACAGGGGACGCAGAATCCGCAGGCGAGCTGACCGGCTCAGATGGGGCTTGCGCTGCCGGTTGCGCCGGCGATGGAGCAGAGTCAGGAGTCTTGTGCAGTGAAGGTAGGAAGAGCGCTAACAAAGAGAGCAAACCTACACTGAGAATCCCTACCAGAATGCGCCGACGGTTCACGCGATCCTCCGAAATGGTTGAAGCGATTTGGCCCGAATCGTGACGAACCAGAATTCTACCTCGAAACGACGGGAAGGAAAGAGTTGTCGTCCTGCGAAGTTCATCCTAGGCACCAAGGGGAGCCGCTTGTGAAGCTATTCCAATTTGGAAGCGACCGCAAAGGGAAGCGTTGTGCGGGAAATTCTAGCTAATCATAACGACCCCTCCCCCCTGTTTTTTGTAAGTGTTGATTCTAAAGAGTTTAGCATTCCTGTAAGTCCATTAGAATCAACACTTGTGGGCGCTCGCGTAAGTGTTGCATCTAAACACGTTAAAGGCGCGATTTTGGCCCGTTTCCGACCGTTCCTCGTACGTGTTGATTATAAAAGAGTTGTCTGGCGAGACGCGGGGCCGTAGCTTGGCCTTGTTCAACGGCGACGACTTGGGGGAGCTTCCAGCCCGCTGATCCAATCCCAATATCTAGAAAGTCTTATACACTAAATATTATCAAAAGTCAATGGCAATTTTGAAGAGAAGCGAAGAGAGAGAAAGGGAGGCCACAAGGCTAATAAAATGAACGATTTACAGATGCTATCAAACAACTTGACAAACATACACTCAACATGTATACTCCCCCTCGAGCTGGGCTTGGAACGCGAGAACTGAGCCGGATTCGCCTTGATATGAAGGAGTTACTGGCGAAGACAAATGGCAGAAGGTTTCAGGAGGAATGGCAGCAATGAGCAAGATTATTGGAATTGACCTGGGAACAACGAACTCCGTAGTAGCCGTGATGCAGGGCGGCGAGCCGGTGGTAATCCCCAACCAGGAGGGGGCGCGGACGACTCCGTCCGTGGTGGCCATCACAAAGACCGGCGAACGGCTGGTCGGGCAAGTGGCGAAGCGGCAAGCGGTGACGAATCCCGAGAATACCGTGTATTCGATCAAGCGGTTCATGGGCCGGCGCTACGACGAAGTTGGCGAAGAGACGCGGCGCGTGCCCTACAAAGTGATCGCGGGACCGCATCAAGACGCGCGCGTGGAAATTTTGGGCAAGTCGTACAGCCCGCCGGAGCTTTCCGCGATGATTCTCGGCAAGCTCAAGTCAGCCGCGGAAGATTTTCTCGGCGAGAAGGTCGGCAAAGCCGTGATCACCGTGCCGGCCTACTTTAACGACGCACAGCGGCAAGCCACCAAGCAGGCGGGGGAAATCGCCGGCCTGGAAGTAGTGCGCATCATCAACGAGCCGACGGCGGCGGCGCTGGCGTACGGTTTAGACAAAAAGAGCGACGAAACGATCGCGGTGTACGACCTGGGCGGCGGCACATTCGACATTTCCGTGCTGGAAGTCGGCGCCGGAGTGGTGGAAGTGAAGTCCACCAACGGCGACACGCACCTGGGCGGCGACGACGTTGACCAGCGCATCGTGGACTGGCTCATCACGGAGTTCAAAACCAAGAACAACATTGACCTGAGCAAGGACAAGATGGCGCTGCAGCGGCTGAAGGACGCGGCGGAAAAAGCCAAGATCGAGCTCTCGCAAATGATGGAGACGGAGATCAACCTGCCCTTCATCACCGCGGGCGCGAACGGGCCGATTCACATGGAAGAGAAGCTCACGCGGACGCGGCTCGAGCAGATGATGAATGACCTGCTGGAACGCTCCATGAAGCCTGTGAAGCAAGCGCTGGAAGACGCGAAGATGTCGCCCAATGACATCCAGGAAGTGGTTCTGGTGGGCGGCTCAACGCGCATCCCCAAGGTGCAAACGCTGGTGCGCAATTTCTTCGGTGGGAAAGAGCCTCACAAGGGCGTGAACCCGGACGAAGTCGTGGCGGTGGGTGCGGCGATTCAGGGCGCGGTGCTGGGCGGAGACGTTAAGGACATCCTGCTGCTGGACGTGACGCCGCTTTCGCTGGGCGTGGAAACGCTTGGCGGAGTGATGACCGTGCAAATTCCGCGCAACACGACGATCCCGACGCGCAAGGTGGAGACTTACTCGACCGCGGCGGACAACCAGCCGGGCGTGGAAATTCACGTCATGCAGGGCGAGCGAAAGTTCGCGAAAGACAACCGGTCGCTCGGCACGTTCAAGCTGGACGGGATTCCACCGGCTCCGCGGGGAACGCCGCAGATTGAAGTCACGTTTGACATCGACGCGAACGGCATCCTGAACGTGAGCGCGAAGGACAAGGCCACGAACAAAGAGCAGAAGATCACCATCACCGCATCGAGCGGCCTGAGCAAGGAAGAGGCCGAGAAGATGCGGGCGGAAGCTGAATCGCATTCAGAAGATGACCGCCGCCGGATGGAAGAGGTCGAAGCGCGCAACAGCCTGGACGGCATCGTGTATCAAGCCGAAAAGATGCTGCGCGAAAACCGCGAGAAGATCGGCGAAGCGGACGTGAAGAAGGCCGAAGAGGCCATCGAGGACGCGAAGAAGGCCGTCAATGAAGGCGGCGTTCCGCGGCTGCGAGCGGCGAAGGAAAACGTCGAGCGTGCGCTGCACAAGATCGCCGAGGAACTGTACAAGTCGACTCAGGCGGCGGGTGCCGCTGGGCAAGCTGGTGCAGCGGCAGGCGCCGGAGCGGCGGGCGGGAGTTCTTCTGCTGGCCCCGGCGGGGCGCAGGAGAAGAAGCCTGGCGACGTGATCGACGCCGAGTATGTCGATGTCGATGAGTCGAAGCGGCCTAACTAACGTGAATTAGCAACCGTAGGGGCACGATGTATCGTGCCCCTACAACCTTTTTACCAAGGCAACGATGCCGACGACAGCGAAACAAGATTATTACGAATTGCTAGGAGTGCCGCGAAAGGCGGGCGCGAAGGATATTCGTGCGGCGTTTCGCAAGCTGGCGCGCAAATATCATCCGGACTTGAATCCAGGCGACAAGTCCGCGGAAGAAAAATTCAAGCAACTGCAGGAAGCCTACGACGTTCTTTCCGACTCCAAGAAACGGCAGATGTACGACCAGTACGGCTTTTACAGCGACAATCTTCCACCGGGCGGGCCCGGTGGTGCAGGCGGCCACGGCGGCGGCGAGCAGGACGTCAACTTTGATTTTAACGGATTCGATTTTGGGGGCGGCTCCGGAGCGGCGGGCGGCGGATCGAGCTTCCGCGATCTCTTTAGCCAATTTTTCAGCGGCGGGCGCGGTGGCGGCGCCACCGAACCGGAGCAGGAAGCCGGCGGCGACCTGGAATACCAGATCGAGATCGATTTCTGGGATGCAGTGCGCGGCGCCGTGAAGAAGCTTTCCATCACGCGGATGGATACTTGCGAGACATGCCATGGCACCGGCGCGGTGGGTTCGCCGCAGACCTGCACGGCCTGCGGGGGAACCGGCACGATCCAGCAGACGGCCGGCAAAATGAAATTCAACGTGCCGTGCACGCGCTGCGGCGGGACCGGCAAGCTGCGGACGCTTTGCAAGACGTGCCATGGCGAAGGGCGCGTGCGGCGGTCGGAGACGATTGACGTGCGCATCCCGGCGGGCGTTTCGAATGGCGGGCGGGTGCGGGTTCCCGGCAAAGGCAACTCCGGGACGATGGGTGCGCCGGCGGGCGATTTGTATTTGCGCGTGGTGGTGAAGCCGCATGAGTTTTTTGAGCGGCGCGGCGACGATTTGTACACCAAGATTCCGATTACGGTGAGCGAAGCGACGCTGGGCGCGAAGATTGAAGTGCCCACGATTGACGGGCGGTCGCTCGTTCGAATCCCGCCGGGAACGAACAGCGGGAAGACGCTGCGGCTGAAGGAAAAAGGCGTGCCGAGCGCGCGGAATGGCGCGAGGGGCGATCAATACGTGGAGATTCAAGTGGTCGTGCCGCCGCCCACCGACGAGCGCGTGCGCAATTTGATGAAGGAGTTGGAGAGTGTCGCGCCGGGTGATCCGCGGAAGGATTTGTTTAGCAAGGCGGGAGTGTAGGAAATCGAAGATGCCGCCACGAGCGAAAAAGCGGGCCAAGGCGGGCTACATGATCAGCGCGGTGGCGGAGCTGTACAAGCTGCATCCGCAGACGCTGCGGCTGTATGAGCGCGTGGGTCTGCTGAAGCCGTCGCGCTCGCAGGGGAACACGCGGCTGTATACGGATTCGGACTTAGAGCGGCTGGACGTGATTTTGACGCTGGCGCGGGATATGGGCGTGAACCTGGCGGGCATCGAAATTATTTTGAACATGCGCGAGAAGATGATCGAGATGGAGCGGCAGATGGGGGAGTTCGCGCAAGTGGTGCAGCAGGAATTGTCGCGGGTAGCGGCGTCCTATACGCGAGAGAAAACGCCCGGGCATGCGATTGTGCGGGCAGCGCCGCGGCTGGTGCGATAGCGGAAAAGGAGTTTAACCATCAAAGCGCCACTCGCCGTCGCGTTGGCCGCAGCTGTGCTCTTTATGGGATCTGTCCTTATCCTGCTTGCAACTGTGTGGATGTTTACAGATGCAGTTGAGAGCTACCGTATCGCCGGGCAGCCGCTTTCAGGCATCCTTAATGCTCGCCTCTTTGGCTATGCGGTCCTTCCATTCTGCTTCAGTTTACTAGGCGTCGCCACATCGGCAGGTCTCTTCGGCATGCGAGAATGGGCGCGGAAAATGGCGATCTTCCTTTCCGTCGCCCCAGTGACGATCTGTGGGCTGCTTCTCCTTTTGCACCCAGATGCGATATTTCCGCCGGACGTAGGCGCAAAGTACGCGATTCTTGCCGTTGGCGACCTGGGCATAGTTGTGTATGCATGCATGTTCGTGATTCTTATCCCAGTGAGCGTATGGTGGCTTATCCTTTTCACGCGCAAGAGTGTGTACTCTCAATTTTGTAGCTAAAAAACGCGTGGGAATTACCCTCCGCGGATTTCCTTCCACAGTTTTCCCAATGCAGACAGCTTGCCGTCTACTGAGTGCGACCGTATGCTGTGTGTGGCATAGGCAAAAGCACCGGTCTAAAGACCGGCCACTACACAGACGAACACACTATGGCGCTGGAAAATTGCATGCTTTGTCGGGGAACAGGATGGAAGTTGGTGCCGCGCGGGGATGGCGCCGGCAACGTGGCGGTGGCATGTGATTGCGGGATGGAGAAGCGTGCTTCGCTGGTGATGGAACGCGCGCGAATTCCGAAACGCTATGAGCATTGCGATTTTGAGAGTTACGTCACCGACTTGACCGACGGGAAAACCTGGATGCCCCAGCACGCGCATTCGCTGAAGCAGGCAAAATTGTTCACGCAAGGGTTTGTGCGCGACTATCCCGGTTCATCCGAAAAAGGCTTGCTGTTCATGGGGAATTCAGGGGTGGGAAAAACGCATCTGGCGGTGGCGGCGTTAAAAGAATTGATTCATCGCGGGCATGCGGGACTTTTTTGTGATTACCGCGAGCTTTTGAAGGAAATCCAAGCGAGCTACAACCCGGCGAGCGAATCGACGGAGATGAAAATTCTGGAGCCGATTCGCACGGTGGAGATTCTGGTTCTGGATGATCTTGGAGCGAGCAAGCCTTCGGACTGGGTGCGCGACATTGTCGGGATCGTATTGAACGCACGATACAACGAGAACCGCACCACGATCATCACGACGAATTACCTCGATAATCCCGCCACGGAGGGCGAAGCGACGCGCCTCCCCAACGGCAAATTAATTGCGCCGACACGTGAAGATGCGCTGGAGCAGCGCATCGGAAGTCGCATGCGCTCGCGATTGTATGAAATGTGCCGCACCGTGGAAGTCTCCGCGCCGGATTTTCGCCGTGAGAAAACACAAGCTGGCCACGCTCGCGCTTAGAACTGACTGCCTACTCTGAGAACGAGAAATGCGCAGCCAAGCCATCGCCGCCATGCTCCAAGGTGGAGACCGGCGATCGATTGGAAAAGCCAACCAAATCGCGACACTCGTTCTTTCAGAGCCAAAGCGCTTCGCCGAGCTTATTCAGTGCCTTTGGGATGAGGACCCGATTGTCCGGATGCGGGCCGCGGATGCAGCGGAGAAGGTGAGCATACCGCGACCGGAACTCTTAAATCCTCACAAACAGGAATTGCTAGGACTGTTGGCAGAGGCCGAGCAGATTGAGTTGCGATGGCACCTGGCACTGATGGTGCCGCGTCTTTCGCTGACTTCGCCCGAGAGGCAACGTGCCGCGGCGTCCTTGCAGCACTATTTGGAAGATCGAAGTTCCATCGTAAAAACTTTTGCGCTCCAGGGCTTGGCGGACCTCGCCCGGCATGATGCGAGTCTGAGAGAACTGGCGAAGCAAGCCATCGAAGAAAGCCTGCGGACGGGCACGGCGGCCATGAAAGCCAGAGCGCGCAAACTATTGAAAGAACTGAAAAACTGAGGCCAGTTTGGGCTTTGTTGATTGATTGACACGAGCGCGAGGCGGCGAGTATCCTTGCAGGGTTGCAGCGTTTTCGAGGACCGCAGCATCTTTGTCCCTAAGCGACCGATAGTAAGCTGACCCTAGGATGCGACCGCCGAGCGGTCCCATTGTGGGTAAGCCCAGAACGGTTGACTTCCTTGCATTAACCCCGATTGGGAAGCAGCAAGGAATATTTTCGACTGAACACGGGAGCCGCATCGCGGCTACCCAAAGCGAAGTAATCTTCCGGAGGCCAACAACCATGTTTTCCGACCACGATAACCTGACCAATGCGGCAGCTGCCGCGCCTGCACCCGAAGCCGAATCCGCTCCGAACAGCGCGCACACCGAAACAAATTCCACGGTAGAAAGTGCGCCCGAGCAAGCTACTCCTCCCGCAGTAACGGAGCAAGCTGCCACGGGGGCGCCGGAGCCTCCCCCCGCATCCACCGATGCAGAAACGGCACATGCCGCGGCTGAGGCCAAGCAGGAGACGCACGCAGCAGACGCCGAAACGGCCGCCGCCGATGAAGAAGCGGCTGGCTCGGAAGAGATGAGCAAGCTCCTGCAGGAGTACGACGAGAAGCAGGAAGCGGCTGCGTCGCACGAAGTGATCGAGGTCAAGGTTGTCGCCTACACGGAACATGGCGTGGTGGTGGACCTGGGCGGAAAGACGGAAGGCCTGATCCCCGCGGCGGAATTCACGGATACGGAGATTCCGCGGCCCGAGCCGAACAGCACCATCGAAGTGCAGCGCACCGGAGAGCACAAGGACGGCTTCACGATCCTTTCGTACCTGAAAGTGCTGCGACGCCGCACGTGGGAAAAAATCGAAGCCGCATTCAAAGCGAAAGAAACGATCACCGGAAAAGTGGTGGACCGCATCAAGGGCGGCATCGTCGTGGATATCGGCGTGCGCGCGTTCCTGCCCGGTTCGCAGTATGATCTGCGGCCAATCCAGAACCTCGACGATCTGACCGGCACGGAAATCCAGGTGCGCATCACCAAGCTGAACCGCCGCCGCGGCAACGTGGTGGTGAGCCGGCGCGCGCTGCTGGAAGAAGAGCTGCACGCCAAGCGCGCGCAGTTGATGGAAACGCTGAGCGAAGGCCAGATCGTGCACGGCCACGTGAAGAACGTGACGGAGTACGGCGCGTTCGTGGACCTCGGCGGCATCGACGGCTTGCTGCACTTGACGGACCTGAGCTGGGGCCGCGTGAAACATCCTTCCGATGTGGTGAAGCCGGAGCAGGAAGTCGACGTCATCATCCTGAAGTTTGACAAGGAAAAGCAGCGCGTCTCTCTGGGGATGAAGCAACTGATTCCCGATCCTTGGGTGGGCGCGGCGGAAAAGTATCCCGCAGGCGGCAAGGTGAAGGGCAAGATCGTCGGCGTGGTGGACTACGGCGTGTTCGTGGAGCTGGAACAGGGTATCGAAGGCCTGGTACACGTCTCCGAAATGAGCTGGAACAAGAAAATCCAGCACCCGTCGAAGGTCGCCAAAGTCGGCGATGAAGTCGATGTAGTGGTCCTCGACATCAAGCCGAGCGACCGGCGCGTTTCGCTGGGCATCAAGCAGGCGCAGCCTGATCCCTGGATGCTGATTGCGGAAAAATATCCCGTGGGCATGGTGGTCACTGGCAAAGTGCGGAACATCGCGGAGTTCGGCGCGTTCATCGAAATCGAGGATGGCTTCGATGGGCTCGTGCACGTCAGCGACGTGAGCTGGACGGAGCGCATCAAGAATCCGCATGAGGTCTTCAAGAAGGGCGAAGATGTCACCGCCAAGGTGCTGAAGATCGATCCGGAAAACCGCCGCGTGTCGCTGGGCATCAAGCAGGTCAACGACATCTGGGGCGACTGGTTCAAGCAGCACAAGGTCGGCCAGATCGTGAAGGGCAAGGTTTCGCGCATCGCCACGTTTGGCGCGTTCGTCGAATTGGGCGAGAACATCGAAGCTCTTTGCCACAACACGGAAATCGAAGAGCGCAAGCGCCGCGACGAAGGGCACTCCGCTTTCCGTCCGACGACTGGGCCGCTGAAGAGTGCTGGTCCGCTCGAGCCGGGCAAGGAATACGACTTCAAGATCATCAAGATCAGCCCGGAGACGCGGCGCATCGGCCTGAGCTACCGCGCGGCGGTCAAACAGATCGAGCGCAAGGAGATCGAACAGTATCGTTCGACGACGAAGACTTCGTCGACGGCGACGATCGGGGACGCGCTGAAGTCCAAGCTGTCGGCGCGTTAGTTGACGCGAAGCCGGCCCCCGGGGACTGGCCGTCATAATTTCATTTACCTGCGGGTCATTTTAGTGATAGGAAGGGGGCACTCCGGCACGGGGCCAGCCCCCTCTAAGCCGTTTGGTTCCACTGTTTAGGGCAAACGCTAAGCGGCAAATGCTCCTAGCGGCCGTAAAACGGCGGAGGAGCGGAGACTGTCTTTAATCTAGAGTGCGCGACGAGGCATAGCGACGATGACCAAGCAACCCACACTCACTAAGGCCGACCTCATCGAGGAGGTTCTGCGCATCACGGAACTCCCCCGCAAGGAGTCGGAGACCATCGTCGAAACGATTTTCGATAGCATCATTGGCTCCCTGCAGAAGGGCCAGAAGATCGAGATTCGCGGATTTGGCAGCTTCCGCACGCGCGAGCGACGCGGACGAATCGGCCGCAATCCGAAAACGGGCGCGAAGGTGGAAGTGCCCGCCAAGAAAATTCCCTTCTTCAAGCCTAGCAAAGAATTGAAAGACTTCGTGAATGGCCCGGAGGCGCAGGCGGCGCCTGCGGGCGGCGAGTAGACGCGCACCCAGCTGACGGAAAAATTCCCCTTCGATAAATTTCCCTTCGCATCAGAAATTTGAAAACTCGCGTGCGACTAGGCAGAGCCCGAATCAGTGCTTGCGTGGGACTCGTTGGCCCATTCTGCGTTATGCTGTGCCCGCAACAACTGCGAATAAAGGACCCCGTGCGATGGACTATATCTGGTCTCCCTGGCGCTACCAGTACATGAAAGAAGCGGCAAGCGGAAAACAGCCGGAGTGTTTTTTTTGCGAAGCTGTGGCGGGGAAGAATGACGCCGAAACACTTGTCGTCCATCGCGGCGCGAAAGCGTTTGTCATCTTGAACCGCTTCCCCTACACCTCCGGGCACGTGATGATCGTGCCGTACGCGCACGTCGCGGAGCTAAATCTGTGCGATGCGGCAACGCTTGGCGAGATGATGCAGCTGGCCCAGCGTGTGGAAACAGCCCTGCGCACGGACTACAAATGCGACGGCATGAACTTGGGAATGAATCTTGGCCGCGCCGCGGGCGCAGGCGTGGTGGGACATTTGCATCTGCACGTATTGCCGCGGTGGTTCGGCGATTCGAACTTCATGACGGTTGCGTGCGAAACGCGCGTCCACCCGGAGGACTTGAAAACCACCTATGAGCGACTCTCCAAAGCCTTGGCCTGATTCGCTAAGCCCGACGGGCCGCGATAGAATTCATTTCTGAAAAGTGTTTGGCTGGACGGAGTGAAAGACGTTGAACCTGGAACTGACCGAAGAACAGTTGTTGTTGCAAAAGAGCGTGCGCGAGTTCGCGGAATCGGAAGTTCGCCCGCTGGCTAAGGAACTCGATGAGACGGGACATTTTCCCCGCGAACTTTTCAAGAAAGCGGCGGACCTGGGTCTCACGGGAGTGCCTTTTCCCGAATCCGAAGGCGGCGCGGGCTTCGATCACATTGCCTACACCATCGTGATTGAAGAAATTTCGCGGTGCTGCGCCTCGACGGGCGTAATTCTCTCCGTGCAGAACTCGCTCTACTGCGACCCTATCCATCGCTTCGGAACGGATGAACAAAAAAAGAGATTTCTGGTGCCCTACGCGCGAGGCGAAAAGATCGGCTGCTATGCGTTGACCGAGCCGCAAGCCGGTTCGAACGCCGCCGCCTTGCAAACGAAAGCCGTCAAGATGGGCGAGGCCTACGTGCTCAACGGCACAAAGGCATGGATCACCAATGGCGGCGCGGCCGACGCCGCGATCGTCTACGTGAACACCGAGCCGGCCAAGGGCGAAAAAGGGATCACGGCCCTAGTCGTGGAAAAAGGCACACCAGGGTTCAAAGTCGGCAAGGAAGAAAAAAAACTGGGCATCAGCGCGACAGCGTGCAGCGAGTTGGTTTTCACCGATTGCGTGGTGCCGGCAGCCAATCGCATCGGCAACGAAGGCGAGGGCTACAAAGTGGCGCTGTCGACGCTAGACGGCGGCCGCATCGGCATCGCCGCGCAGGCCACCGGCATAGCACAAGGCGCTTTTGAAGCTGCGCTGAAGTATTCTCAGGAGCGCCTGGCCTTCGGCCATCCCATCTCCCAATTTCAAGCCATTCAATTCATGCTCGCGGACATGTCCACGGAAATTGATGCGGCGCGCATGCTCATTCGAAAGGCGGCTTGGAAGCAGGACACCGGCGCGCGCTTCACCATGGACGCCGCCATCGCGAAACTCTTCGCCAGCGAAATGGCCACGCGCGTCACCCACAAGGCCATCCAAATCCACGGCGGCAATGGGTACAGCCGCGAGTATCCCGTCGAGCGCAACTACCGCGACGCCCGCATCACCGAGATCTACGAAGGCACCAGCGAAATCCAGCGCGTCGTCATCGCTTCCTGGGTTCTGAAGTCATAGGCGCCGCGTAGTATCCTGACCACGTGCTGGAACTCGACTGTGGACTCGAATTTGATGCGGCGCGGGCGGGGGAAGATTTCTTTCCTGCCCTTCCGACGAAGCCTGCCGTTTGCTTGATTGAGCCGCGCAAAGAAAACGCCGAGCCGTTTCTGATTCGCACGCAGAATTTACAACGGCGATTGCAGCGTCTACTCGGCCCGGTCGATCCGGCAAGCAAGCGGCTGAATCTGAGTGATTTTGCGCGCGGCATTCGTTACCGTTTGACCGGCTCGCCCTTCGAGCAAACACTCACTTACTATCAGCACGCGAAGCAGTTGTTTCCCAAACGCTATCGCGACCTGATGCGCTTGCGACCAGCTGCGGTCCTCAAGGTGAACCTGCGGAATGCTTACCCGCGTTGCTATGTAACGCGCCGGATTCCTGTCGATGAGGCCGGTGTTCCCACCGGCGGCGCGTATTACGGCCCCTTCCCCTCAAGGCGCTTCGCGCAAGCGTTTGCCGAACGGATTCTCGATTTATTTAAAGTGCGCCGCTGCCAGATCAAAATCCGCCGCGACCCCACGTTTCCGGGCTGCATTTATTCCGAAATGAAAATGTGCCTTGCGCCGTGCTTTGCGGGCTGCACGAAGGAAGAATACGACGTTGAAGTAGGAAGACTGGTGCAGTTCCTTGAGACCAGCGGAGGCTCGATGCGTTCCACAATCGAGGAGGAGCGCGAGAAAGCCAGCGAGCAATTGGATTTCGAACGCGCCGCCGCGCTGCACAAAAAAGTGGAAAAGCTCGATGAAGTCTTGCGCGGCAGGCCGGAACTCACCCGGCGCATTCAAGACCTCGACGCCGTGATTCTCCAGCCCGCCGCGGAAGAGCAAACGATTGGTGTCTATCGCGTAAGTGGCGGAAGATTGGCCGAACCGTTTTTCCTCCGCTTCGCGGAAATTGCCAGCCAGCCGCGTTCGGCGGAACAACTCTTTCGTGAGCAATTCGAAACGCAGTCCGCAGCAACTAACGGCGATCTCGGCGAGCACCTCTGGCTGGTGGCGCGCTGGTTTTACAGCAATCCGCGCGAAGGCGAAATTTTCTTCCGCGAAAAAGACTGGCCGTATCGTAGGATTCTTCGGGCGTGCTCGCGGCTTCTCGCGCCGAAGACCAGCGAAGCTGATTCGCATCCAACACCCGGGCCGGCGCAACCGCCCGAAGGAGCATCATGAGCAAATCCGCCACCAAAGAAGCGACAACACGCTACGCGCAAAAATTTGCCGGACGCGCCGCCGCAGGCCATTTCCGGGAAACGCAGCGCCTCGTGCTCTCTTCCCTTGGAATCGGCACGTATCTCGGCCAGCCGGACACGAGGACGGATGAAAGCTACACGGCAGCGGCCGTCGCGGCGGTGGAAAGCGGCATCAACGTGATGGACGCCGCCATCAATTACCGGTTTCAGCGCAGCGAGCGCAGCCTCGGCGCGGCCATGCAGCAGCTTGCTGCCAAAGGCTTCGAACGCGAAGAAATCGTGGTGTGCACCAAGGGCGGCTATCTGTCTCCAGATGGAGCCATGCCTGCCGACCCCAACGAATACTTCTTCCGCGAATACATTCAGCCGGGAATTTTCACCGCGAACGACATTGCGGCAGGCAGTCATTGCATGACGCCGAAATTTTTGAAAAATCAGCTGGGGCGCAGCCTGAAGAACCTCGGCGTCGAGTGTATCGACGTCTATTACTTGCACAATCCGGAGACCCAACTTTCGGAAGTCACAAAAGAAGAATTTCTTGGGCGCGTCCGCGAGGCTTTTACGTTTCTGGAGTCGGCCGTGGATGCCGGAGAGATTCAGTATTACGGAATGGCTACGTGGAACGGCTTCCGGCAGGATGCGCGTGTGCGCGACGCCATGCAGCTCGGCGAAATCTCGCAGGTCGCTCAGGAAATCGCAGGCGGCCGGCATCACTTCCGGTTCGTGCAAGTGCCTTTCAACCTCGGGATGACAGAAGCGCTGACCCTAGGCAATCAATCGCTGCGCGGGCATCATCGAACGATCATGGAAGCGGCAAGCGAACTCGACATTACGTTCATCGCCAGTGCTTCCCTGCTACAAGGCCAAGTGGCGAAGAATCTGCCCGGTTTTGTTGCGGAAGCTCTTGGTTTGGAGAATGACGCAGAGCGGGCGCTGCAATTCGTGCGGTCCTCGCCGGGAATCACGACGGCGCTGGTGGGAATGTCTCGCGTGGAGCACGTGAAAGCCAACGCGCGGCTGGTGGGCGTTCCCCCGGCCGCCGCTGACGACTTCACTAAACTCTTTTCACGCGGCGAAGGTGCTTGAAGAAAAGATTTAACACAGAGAACTCAGCGTTCGCAGAGTAGAAAGAAAATCCAAAAGCATCAATGGCGTAGACGGAAGACTTCGTCGGTGAACCAGGCGTTGATCGCGCGGGCAAGTTGGTCGAGTTTCCCGGCAAAAAAATGATCGACACCTTCGACAACAACGAGCCGGTTGTCGCCGGGGAGCGTGGGAATGAGCGCCTTGACTTTTTCGATGGCGCCGAATTCGTCGTTGCTCCCATGCACGAACAATTTGGGTTTGTTGCACTCGTGCAGGAATGAAAAATCCGTGCTGTTCACGGGAATGCCCAAGCCGATCAAGTGAGAGACGCGCGGATCTTCGCAGCCCACGCGCAGGCCCACCCAAGCACCGAAACTGAATCCCGCCAGCAACAGCGGCACACCAGGAAATTCCGAAGCAAGAAAATCCAAAGCGGCGCGAACATCGCCTTGCTCGCCCGCGCCGCGATCGTGTACGCCGGCGCTTAGCCCTGCGCCGCGAAAATTAAATCGCAATACCGGAACGCCAAGAGCATCCAGCGCTTTTGCTGTCTGATAGACCACTTTGTTGTGCATTGTGCCGCCGAAAAGCGGATGCGGATGGCAAACAACCGCGGCGATCGCTGGACGCGCCTCGGTTGAAGGCCTCCAGAGAATCGCCTCAAGCCGCCCCGCAGGCCCTTCCAAAAACAAATTTCGCGTGTCGTGAGTGATGGTCATGGATGCGCCAGGCACAGATTTGCAGTGTAGCGCACCGCAGGAAAAAGACCGAAATTCGACGTTGGTGCTGGCGGCTGTCCAAAGCGGGTAACAGTACTGCCGGAGCGTCCGGCACAGCTGGAATCCGGCGGCGAACGCATGGAAATCTCCAAAACCTCGTACTAGGACAAAAATCCCTGATTTTCGCGTTGCAACTTGCCTGTAGCGATGTTAGGTTTGCGCCCAGTTCAACAGCCCCAGGGGGTCTTGATGGGTGAAGGAGCGGACCGCCGCGAAGCCCGGCGATTCACGATGAGTCTTCCCATGCGGGTCTTACCGCGGGAAACAAAAGGACATGAACTGGACGCCCAAACGCGCGATGTCAGCTACCGCGGGCTTTATTTCCTTACCGACGCCAATTTCAAAGTGGGCAGCGAAATCGAATTCGTGATCACTCTTCCCCAACAAGTCACGCAGTCGGGCGACGTAAATATCCGCTGCCTGGGTGAAGTTGTGCGCATCGAGCCCACCGAGAACGGCCGCGTAGGCATTGCGGCGAAAATCGCGCGCTATGAATTTATGCCGGCGACGGCGAACGCCGCGTAGGATTTTTTCTTCCCGCTTCGCCAGTAACTCCCCTCTCGCACCAACAACTGAGTACAATACGGTGGAAGGATTTTTCCGCTGGGGGAAGCCATGTATCACTACGACGCCAAGATTGCTCTCGAGGAATTGCAGGAAGAAGCGCTTCTTCCGCATCCCGTACGGCTGCGCGACATGATTCTGCGGACCAAGCTGGGCCCTCAGGACGCACAGCTCCTCAACCACGATTTTCAGGACTACCTGACGCGCTTCGGCGAATTGCAAAAAGTTGGGCGGGGCATTCTGGAAAAAATCGCCGCAGGCCAGCCCAAGAAACCCTGATGCCGATAGCCTCCGCAGGAACTCCCCGCAAATGAAAACGAAGCCGCGCGTACTGTTGCTCTCCGCAACTTCCGGCGCCGGACACGTGCGCGCCGCGCAAGCGCTTGAAAAGGCTTTCGTGGCCAGGGGCGATTGTGCCGTCGAGCACATCGACGCCTTGCAATACGTCAGCCGACTTTTTCAACGCGTGTACGACAAAGCTTATATTTCCATGGTGCGGCGCGCGCCGGAGTTGATGGGTTTGCTCTACGAGCGCACGGACCAGCCGTGGCTGCACCCGCGTCGGCGCCTGGCGCTTGACCGGCTGAATACCGGCCCGATGATCCGCTTGTTGAAGCGCATCCAGCCGGATCTTTGCGTGGCGACGCATTTCCTGCCGGCGGAGATCATCGCCTGGCTGATTGCCAAGAAAAAGTTGCGTGCGCATAACGCGATCGTCGTCACCGACTATGACGTTCACGCCATGTGGCTTTGCCGCACCGTGGACCGCTACTACGTGGCCATCGATGAAGCCGCCGAATATCTGGCGCGAATCGGAGTGCCGCGTGAAAAATTGCGAGTGACGGGCATCCCGATCGATCCATTATTCGCAACGCCGGTGAATCAAGCCGATTCGCGGAAGCATTTGGGGCTCGATTCGAGTGCAACAGTGATTCTCATCTCTGCGGGCGGCTACGGCGTCGGGCCCGTCGAGCAATTGGTAAAAGATCTGCTGGCGCTGCAACGGCCGTGGCAGATTGCAGCGATCGCTGGAAAATCCGAGAAAACTCGCAAGCGCCTGGAAGAATTGGCGAAGGACGCAGGCAATCTACCGTCAGGGTCGCCACGGCTTTGCCCCGTCGGATTCACGACGGAGATGGACAAATACATGGCGGCGGCCGACTTGATGGTTGGCAAGGCCGGCGGGCTCACGACTTCGGAAGCTCTCGCGAGGGCTTTGCCGATGGCGCTGATTGAACCGATTCCCGGCCAGGAAGAACGCAACGCCGATCATTTACTGGAAGCGGGAGCGGCAATTCGCTGCAACAATTTGCCTGCCGCGGCGTGGAAAATCGCGGCGCTGCTGGACGATTCTGCAAGGTTGACAAGAATGCGGGAAGCAGCGAAAAACCTTGGGCGGCCCGGCGCTGCCGCGGCCATCGCCGAAGATGCCCTCCGGCTGTTAGACTAAACACACTGGGGAAAGAGGCTGGGGGAAAACGGTTCGCGGCGTAAGCGCCGCCAATCGCCAAGTTCGATGCGACGCCATACACTGCTGATTGATGCGGACGATACGCTCTGGGAAAACAACGTATTCTTTGAGAAGCTGATCGAGGATTTCATCAGCATCGTAGAGCCGTACGGCTACACCCGTGCTTACATTCGCCACATCCTGAATGAAACAGAACGCAAGAATATCCGGCAGTACGGCTACGGCGTGCGAAGCTTTGGGCGTTCGCTCGAAGAGACGTACATAAAACTTGCGGACCAGATGGCGAAACGCGAGACACTGGCACTGATTCATAGCCGCGTGATTGACCTGGAGCGGACACCGCCGAAAATTCTGGACGGCGTGCCAGAGACTCTCGCTTATCTCACCGAGCGCCACCGGTTGATTTTATTTACCAAGGGCGAGCCCGCGGAGCAAGCTGCGAAAGTCGAGCGCTCCGGGCTGCAGGGATTTTTCGAATTTATCGAAATCGTTCCGGAGAAAGATATCGAAACGTATGGCGGGCTGGTTCACAAACACAAAATCGTGAAAACCCACGGCTGGATGATCGGCAACAGCCCGCGCAGCGACATCAATCCGGCGATGAAGATCGGCCTCAACGCCGTCTACATTCCCCACCAACACACCTGGGCTTTGGAGCACGAACCGGTCATGGCGGGCTCCGGGAAACTTGTGATTTTGCCGGCTTTTCGCGAACTTCGCAGTCATTTCTAGCACTAGTCCCCTGCGCGCTCGGTTCAGGCAGTCTGCCCAAATTGGACGTTGCATCCCCGGATGATTGCGCGAAACTAACTTCTTGAATTTTCCGCAAAGGAGCCGCCCGTGTCCACCACCGCAATTTCTCAGCAAACCGATTGGAGGCAGGATTGGTTCGAAATTGAAGACGCCACGTATTTGAATTTGGCGAGCCAATCGCCGATGCCGAAAGTTTCGATTCGGGCGGTGCAGGCCGCACTCGAAGCGAAGAAAAATCCTCTTCAAAAGGCGGACGCCACTTTTTTTGAAGTACCCAACCGTATCCGAGCATCCATCGCAAAACTGATTGGCGCGCAACCCGAAGAAATTGCGCTGACCAGCGGAGCGAGCGCCGGCGCGGTGGCGGTGGCTTATGCGCTGACGTGGAAGCCAGGCGACGAAGTCATCACAGCGAAGGGCGAGTTTCCGTTGCAATATGCAACGTGGAACCCGATGGAAGAACGCGAGGGCGTGAAACTGAGGATTGTTTCTCCGCGCGAGCGATTTATCACAGCGGAGGATTTGATTGCCGCGATGACTCCCCGGACGCGGGTTGTTTCGGTGAGCATGGTGCGGTACGACGATGGATCGCTGCTCGACGTCCGGCGTGTTGCGGACGCTTGCCACAAGCAGGGCGCGCTGCTTTTGCTGGATGCCAGCCAGAGCTGCGGCGCCATACCGATGGATGTGAAGCAACTCGGTGCCGATTTTATTGTTTCCGCTGGGTACAAATGGCTGCTGGGTCCGTTCGGGACGGGATTTTTCTGGGCCAAGAGCGAGCATCTTTCGATGGTGCGGCCGGGGCCGTTTTATTGGATGGCGGTGGCGGGCTCGGGCAACTTTGCCGCGTTGAACTTTGAAGATGCGAAACCTGAGGCGAACGCGAAACGGTGGGATGCGCCGGAAGCAGCCAGTTATTTCAATCTTAATTTGGTGGCGATGGACGCGTCCGTGGATTTTGTCGCGCGTCTTGAACCTGGGGTGGTCGCGGCGCACAACCGGAAATTGATCGAGCTGATGTTCGAGCGGCTCCCGAAAGATCGCTTTGTCATCGCGAGTCCGCTGGATGCGGCGCGGCGCGGTACTTATGGTTGTTTCGCGGCGCGGAGCCCGGAAAAAACGGCGGAACATTATCAGCATTTGCGCAAGGAAAATGTTGTGGTCAGCTTGCGCGAGGGCAACATTCGCGTTTCGCCCTATTTGTATAACACCGAGCGCGACATCGACCGGCTCATTTCAGTGGTTACTCCGTGAGCCAGCAGGAAAACTGGCCGAAGACTGCGGTCGTTGGCGCGGGCGCCGTGGGCGGATACTTCGGCGGGCTGCTGGCGCGCGCGGGTGCGCCTGTTGTGATGATCGGCCGCCCGGCGTTTGTTGAAGCAGTCAAGAAGAACGGGCTTTTCCTTGACACATTGCAATTTCAAGAAAGTGTGCGAGTCGAGGCTTCCACGGAGCTCAGCGCGGTGCGCGGGGCGGAGATTGTTCTTTTTTGTGTGAAGACTACGGACAATGCGACCACCGCGCGGGCACTGGTTCCGTTGCTTGCTCCCGGCGCTCTGGTCCTCAGCATGCAAAATGGTGTGGACAACGTGGAGCAGATTCGCGCAGAGGCAGCGATTGATGCGCTGCCTGCCGTCGTTTACGTTGCGGCTTCGGTGCCGGAACCCGGGCGGGTGAAACATGTGGGCCGCGGCGATCTGGTTGTCGGGCCGGAAAGCGAGAAGACCAAGCGTATTGCGGCGGTTTTTTCGCGCGCTGGCGTGCCTTGCCGCATTTCGGAAAATATCGAGGGTGAACTCTGGACCAAGTTGGTTTGGAACTGCGCGCTGAACGCCGTCTCCGCATTGGGCCGCGCGAAGTACGGCCAGATTGCCTCCAGCCCGGATGCGTGGAAAATCGTCGAGACGGCCGTTTATGAAGTCCTGGCCGTGGCACGGGCTGCTGGCATCCATCCTCCCGGGTTGGAAGATCCAAAAGTGGCGCTGGCGGGCGCGCTTAAGATTGCCACGCAGATGGCCGAGGCACTTTCCTCGACTGGACAAGACTTGAACCGTGGCAAGCGCACCGAGATTGATTCTTTGAATGGATACATATCCCGCCGTGGGGCTGAACTGGGCGTCCCCACCCCGGTGAATCATGCTCTGTACGCCTTAGTGAAGTTGGCCGAAGACCGTTCGTAGCCGCGAGAACAACCTTCCCCTCAAGTTTCTGGTTAACAATAACCAGACTCCCTCCCCCCTGTTTTTTGTAAGTGTTGCAAAGGACCAGTTCGGAAGATCGGGGGTTAGCGGTCGGGCGGGGCGTGGAAGGGGATGTGGACAATCGCTTCGAGGTCGACGGGGGCGCCTTGCTTGGTGGCGGGGCGGAATCTCCACTGGCTTAGGGCTTGCATGGCGTTGGCGTCGAGCTGGTCGTCGATGCCGCGCACCAATTGGATGCTGTCGACGGTGCCGTCGCTGCGGATTACAGCGTAGAGGACGACTTCTCCTTCGACATGCTCCTTTATTAAGGTGGGCGGGTATTTGGGGTCGACCTTCCGGATGGGGCCCGGGGCGGAAACGTCCGAGGAGGCCAGATGGGGGCCTTGGGTGTTAGCACTGAGCTCGGAGAAATTCAGGATCCAGCTTCCGGTGGCGCTGTTCAGGTTGGGCATGTTGACGAGCATCTTGTAGACCTTTTTTGAGGCGAAGATCTGCTCGGGCTGCGCGCTGGGAGGCAAGGCCGCGAAATTCGGAGGTCCGGTTCTTTCAGGTGCGTCGTCGTTCTTTAAATGTCCATCGGGCTTCGGGACCAGGGCGTGCGCGGCGGGTGGGCTGAGCTTCAGGGGGCCAACTGAGCCAGCGATTCCGTCATTTGCGGTTGGGTGCCCCCCGCTGATGCTGACGTCTACGCCATTTTTTCCGGTGCTGGCACCCGTGGCGGTTCCACCGCTGCTGCCTGGTGCGGCACCGACACCACCGTTTGTGCCGGGCATTCCGTTCGGTGAGCCTCCAGGAACGCCAGAGTGCTTGCCTTCGGGCGAGATGGAGACAGGAGCGGCCAGATTTCCTTGCGGCGGGGCGACGGGCGCAGGTGTACCCGGGGTCGTAGAGAGGGCGATGAAGGTCGAAGCACTTCCGTTTTCTACGCCCGATTGAGTTGAGGCGACTTCCGGCGCGGGCTCCGCGTCGCCAGTTCGCGAGCGGGGCGCGACATGCGGGGCGGCACCCGCGTTCAGTTCCAATTTGGGACGGGCGGGGGCGTTAGGGAGCATCGACGGCGCGATGTCTGCTAGTTTTTGGTCCAGCATTGGGAGGTCGGGGGCTGGCGCGGAGGTGAACTTGGCTTTGCGGATCTCGCGCGGACGCAGTTTGGAGAGTGCTTCCTGGCTGATTTGGAGGCGAGGGCGTGCAGGACCGGCGGTTTGCTGGAGCTGCACCATATTCGGGAGGCTAGGAAGAAGCTTTGGTGGCTCTAGTGGAGCTGCAGAATTGATCAGGGTCTGGCGCGGATGCGTCGGACGGACGGGATCGGTGAAGATGCGCTGGCGCGGATGGAAGGCGTCGGCTCCCTCCGGAGGGAGTGGCTGAGCAGGCTCGCCGCGCGGGCTGGGCTTGGCCTTCGGCGTCTTCATCTCCAACAGCGGAAAGTCGGTGATCGGGCCGGACCAGGTGAGTTCGGTGTTATCGAACTGGGTAGCTCGGCGAGCCGACGCGGGAAGCTGGGGGAATGGCATCAGGATAAAAACGAAGTGCCACAAAGCAGCGGCGACCAGGGCGCGGCGCGGGATGCGGCGCTCGATCCAGCATTCTTTGAAGAAGCCTACACCGCGAAATTGTTTGGGCACTTTGGACTTTGTGAAGATGGCGCGCAGGCTGCTGCCGATGCCCTGGTGGAAGGAGCCCCAGGCGACGTCGAGTTTTGGTGGCTTCACCGCTCGCGGGCGCGCGGGTGCGGGGGGCGGTGGGGCCTGTCCCAAGAGATCGGCGGCTTGAAAGACCTGGTTCAAATAGATTCCCCTGTCTCGATTATAGCAAGATGCGCGCCGGGCCTAAGGTGCAACCCCACGGGCTAAAGACCCGCCACTACAAAGAAAGGCCCCACGGTTCGATAGACCAAGCCTTCGCTGGCATCTCATGGTAGATGAAACTCGGCTTGCGGGGGTTTACTCAGCCGAATTGTTTTCGTCGCCGGGCTCTAAAGCTGCCTCGCCTTGGCGGCGGTAAAAGCTCAGGGCGGCATCGCCCTGTCTGAGAACGCGAAACCTCTTTAGGGCGCCGGGGTCTTCGGGTAAATCGAAGTTGCGGCGGTGCTCGGCGACTGCCATGCCGCCAGGTGCAAGAAGATCCGCGGAACCCAGGAATTCTAGCACGCGGTAGTAGTCTTCGGCAGCAGCATAGGGAGGATCGAGGAAGATATGGTCGAAGGCGGGGATGCCGGAGTTTTTTCGAGCGGCAAGCATGGCGAGGCCACGAAGAGCGTCTACGGCGAGTACGGTGACACCGGTGTTGATGCCCAACGATTCTAGATTGCGGCGAATCAGGGTGGCGGCGGGCGCGTGATTCTCGATGAAGACGACTTCGGCAGCGCCGCGGCTCAGGGCTTCAATGCCGATGGCGCCGGTTCCGGCAAAGAGATCGACGAATCGGGAGCCGGCTATGTTGGGGGCCAGAACATTGAAGAGAGTTTCGCGCAATCGGTCGCTGGTGGGTCGCAGCGCGAGGCCCTTGAGGCTCTTCAGGATGCGGCTCTTGTACGTTCCGGCGATTACGCGCATGAGTGCAGTTATTAGTGGTTAGTTTTTAGTTTTTAGTCAAGGAACAAAGCATCTCGAGTCATAGATCCGCCTTGTAGTGATGCGCCTGTCTAAAAGTGGACAGCTTTAAGCATTGGCAAAGTCTAGGGTTGGCGGACAGTAAAAAAACTGGGTTGTTCGCCAGTCCCTCAATCAAGCGGGAGGGAGGCCAACTGATCTCGGCGAGGCTTGCTCTTGCGCCAAATTCGTCGTGTCAAGGGCATGACGGGCGTATGGTGCGCGAGAAAGAGGTTGAAATCGGCGATTCCGGGTTAATTGCCAAACCCAGGCGCATGCTCGACGACATTCTGAAAGTAAACGAGGGAGGAAAAGACATGTTTCACTTGCTCTGGTACGTCCTGATTGGGCTAATCTCGGGCGTGATCGCGAAATCGGTGATGCACGTGCACATGACGCTCTTCTGGACGACGGTGCTGGGCATCATCGGAGGCATCCTCGGCGGCGGCGTTACGCACATGTTCTCGCGCCCGTCAAATGAACGCTATCATCCCGCCGGCCTCATTTTATCGACACTGGGCGCGATGCTGCTTCTGTTTATTTGCTATAAGCTGAACATTCGTTTTCCCGAGGTTAACCTCTCAACCCGATAGGACAATCACGTGTCGAGCGGCTCGGGGCCAGGACTTTGAAGAGCGTCTCGCGCAAGCGGTCGGTGGTAGAGCGCAGGGAGAGGCCCTTCAGGAGGCGGCTGCGGCAAGTTCCGACGATGACACGCATGGGAATGCAGCTTTAGTCGTCAGTTTAGTTCCTGGCCAAGGAGCAAAGAAACTGGCGGCGGATCCGGTTGGAGTCGGCAACTGGGCCAATCGTCCCGTGGTCCGTTGGCGGCGGCCAATGCTGGGCAGGTGTCCGGAGGATGATGCGCAGTGCAGCCGCTCTATGCCCCGATTCGGTAGCCACAGGCGCGGATGGCCTCGACAGCTTCACTTCGGCTGCCGGCGTTTAACTGTTTTAGAATTCGATGAATGTGATTCCTGATCGTAAACTCGGAAAGATTCAAGTGAGAAGCGATTTCCTTGTTTGTGAGACCTTTGGCGACAAGGGAGACCAGCCGTTGCTGACGCAAAGTTAGAGCAGGCTTTGAAATTGAGTTTTGGAGCGGCATTTCTCCAACATTTTGAGCCACAAGACGGAATAGCGTCGAGCAGAGCTGGGAAGGACAGACAGCGTCCCCACGGAAGACGGCACGGACCGCTGCAACTACATCTGACGGAGAGGCATCTTGCAACAAATAGCCTGTAACACCGGAACGGACGGCGGCAATGAATTGTTGTTCGCCGGATTCCATTCCGATGAGAATCGTCTTGCATTGCTCTGGCCAGATGCTCTCAATGCTTGCCTCTCGCCGCTTGAGTTCTGCGAAATCGGTAATGAGGACGTCGCATTGCTGGTCGACTGCGGACCGGGGATTCAGGTCATCCTGTCCGCCCTGCCCGACGACAAGAATATCGGAATGCCTGCGGAAAAGCCTTAGGAGCGCACCAAGGAGAAGACGGTGCTCCATGAGCAGGAACACGCGGATCAGAGAAGCGGCGGCAGTGTCCGTAGGGGACATTTATTCATTGCCTATCCAAGGAATTACACTGGTGACACGAATGGAAACCCCAGTCGGCGCTGAGAAGTTCTTGTGGGCAGACATGGAAAACGAGCGACGATTGGCTTCCATCAGAGCATCCTCCAAGCCGGCTGGCGTATGTGGCCCAGGAGCGAAGGCTAAATGGAACTGGGCACCGGCACAAGCGACAAAGCAAGACTCGAATGGGAATGTCATACAGTTTCGTTGTTTGTCGCGTGGGGGTTGAGGAGCACGCCCTTGCATTCATTTTTGGAGGTTTTCAGGTGTTCGCGGCCTATGGGGTGCCTCCCCATCTCCCCCACTATCCATGCGCGAATCTCAGCGGAAATCGATCACCTACCGCATTTTTTATGCCGGCGGACACCCAAGCTAAACGGGCGTGCTGCGTAGTAGTAGCGTGGTCGAGGTAGACTGAGTGAAAATCGGGCGGCTTCGCTTGCCGATGCGGGCGAGGTGGTAGCGGCGCTGCCATTCGGCGAGGAAGATGCGGAGAAGGCGCTGCTAACGCGGGTTTGGTGCGGCTTGCTGGGCAATTTGCTTAATCGTGGCATCGTTCTGTTCGATGCTGCCCTTCACGAGCTCGGTCTTTACTTCCGATTTCTGTCCTGCCAGAAGGTTGATTTCAGTCTCGAACGTCCGGTAGCCCGGCAATTCGATCTTGATGCGATGCTTTCCGGACTCGATTAGCAGCGCATGAAACTTGCCGCCGAATTCGCCCACGTGTCCTACGTATCGGCCGTCGAGAAACACGGCGGCCCGATTCGGTTGCACGGTCAGCTTTAATGTCGAAAGTGCCGAGGGAGTCACCCATCCCGCGCTTTTTTGCATCGCCACGCGCACGGTTTGCTTTTGGCCGGGTTCGACCACAATCTTGCGAACAAAGTCGTCGAGGCCTGCCTGCCGGACACTGATCTGGTGCTCTCCGGGCAGCAGCATCACTTTCTTGTCGCCTTTGAGTTCTTTCAGATATCCGACATACTGTCCATCGATCCAGACCCCGGAGTCCCGTTCCACTTTGGTCACGCCGTCAAACTGCACTTCCCCCATCACCCGATTGTCCGCGTAACTGTCTGCAGCGGAAAAGAAGAGAATCAGTACCGCCACAAGTGGGACGAGCCGTCCGAGGCGGAGCAACTTCCCGTCTTGAAAGACTTCCTTGCGTCTATTGGGCATGCCTCCCCCTTTTGCCAATTCACGATAGGCGAAACGAAGTGCAATTACCGAACCAACCGCAACTCTCTGAGAACGGCCCCAAGTCTAAGAAACAGTTAGGTTTGTCACGATCTCCTTACTTGATGTCTGGACACACTCCCTGGTACTAGGCCGCAAAAAATACTCGTCGTCCGCCGTTCTGGCTTGCTTTCTCCACTGCTCAGCCGATGCGGGCGAGGTGGTAGCGGCGCTGCCATTCGGGGGGGAGCTGGCGGAGGAGGCGCTGCATGGTGTCCTGCTGGGCAAAATCGGCGGCGAGGGCGAAGGCTTCGCGGCGGGCTAGTTCGAGGAGTTCTTTGTCGCGCAACGGGTTGGCGATGTGGAAGCCGAGGTTGCCGGCCTGGCGGGTGCCGAAAAATTCGCCGGGGCCACGGAGGAGGAGATCGGTTTCGGCGATTTCGAAACCGTTGGAAGTGCGCACCATGGTTTCGAGGCGGGCGCGGGCGACATCGTCCTTGGCGTCCGCTGAGCGGCCGACTGTCATGCGAAAAGGGGCGACGAGGATGCAATGGGATTTTTGGGCGCCGCGGCCGATGCGTCCGCGAAGCTGGTGGAGCTGGGCGAGGCCGAAGCGCTCGGCGTGCTCGATGACCATGACGGTGGCGTTGGGGACGTCGACGCCGACTTCGACGACGGTGGTGGCGACGAGAATTTGCGCTTCGTTCTTGCGGAAGCGCTGCATGACTTCTTCTTTTTCGTCGCTGGAGAGACGGCCGTGCAAGAGGCCGAGCTGGAGCTTGGGAAAAACTTCGCGCGAGAGGCGCTCGTATTCTTCCATGGCGGCTTTCAGCTCGAGCTTGGATTCCTCGATAACAGGATAGACGATATAGGCCTGATGGCCGACGGCGACTTCACGCCGCAGAGATTCCCAAACGCCGGGGAGATGCTGCTCGGTGGTCATGCGCGTGACGATGGGCGTGCGTCCGGGCGGGAGCTCGTCGAGAACGGAAACGTCGAGGTCGCCATAGAGAGTCAGCGAGAGGGTACGCGGGATGGGCGTGGCGGTGAGCACGAGAACGTGCGGGGCGCGGCCATGGGCCGCGGCTTTGTCCATGAGGCGCTTGCGCTGGAGGACGCCGAAGCGGTGCTGCTCGTCAATGGCGACGAAGCCGAGGCGGGCGAAGGCGACGTTGTCTTCGATAAGGGCGTGGGTGCCGATGACGAGTTGCGCTTCGCCGGTGCGAATGCGCTCGAGGACGGCGGATTTTTCCGCGGCTTTGAGGCCACTGATGAGAAGTTCGACGCGATAGCCGGCTTTGGCGAGGATGCGGCGAGCGGAAAGAAAATGTTGGACGGCGAGAATTTCCGTGGGGGCCATGAGGGCAGCTTGCGTGCCGTTTTCGATGGCGATGACGGCGGCTTGCAGAGCGATGATGGTTTTGCCGCTGCCGACGTCGCCTTGAAGGAGACGATTCATCGGGGAATGCCTTTCGAGGTCGGCGGCGATTTCGGCGAGGACGCGTTTTTGGGCGCTGGTGGGCTTGAAGGGGAGGATGCGCTTGAGGGCTTCGCGGATGGCGTCTTCGCGGAGGCGGAAGGGGATGGCGTTTTCCTTGCGAGTAGCTTGGCGATCGAGAGCGAGGCTGAGCTGGTAGAGGAAAAACTCCTCGAAGATGAGGCGCTGCTGCGCGGGCGAACGAAAAGTGTTCAGAGCGTCGAGGGATTCGCCGGGTTCAGGGAAATGCGTGTGATGGAGAGCTTCGCCGCGCGTGGGAAAGCTGAGGCGCACCCGCAATGCTTCCGGCAGAACATCCGGCATGCGCGGATCGATGAGCTGCACGGCAGAGTACATGGCGCGGCGAAGCTGTCGGGAGCCGAAGGTGCCGATGGCTTCGTAGATGGGAACGATGCGGCCCACTTCGGTGGAGTCGAGTTCCTCGTTGCTGAGGACTTCGATCTGCGGATTGATCATCTCGAGGCGCGCGGGGCGGAGCTTATCGATTTCGGCTTTGCCGTGAAGGATGAGGAGCTGGCCGGCCTTTAGACGCCCCTCGAGATAGCCGCCGTGAAAAAATTTGCAGGGGAGCGAGCCGCCGGCGTCGTCCTGGACGAGGAGATGATAGATGGCGTCGCGGCCGCCGCGCATGCCGCGGATGGCCTGGCCGCTCATGACGCGAGCGCGAATGGTGTAGGTGCCGTTGGGCTGGATGTCTTTCACTTTGGAAAAATGGATGCGGTCTTCGTAGCGAAAGGGCAAGTAACCGAGCAGATCCTCAAGCGTATGAATGCCGCGCTGGGCGAGGAGTTCGGCGCGCTGCGGGCCGACGCCTTTGATCATGCGGACTTCGGTGCTGAGGTTCATGGCCATTGGTTAGTGAGCATGCGTCAGGAACGACGCCCACATCTTTATATCATTCCCGCTGCTAACATTCTGAAGAGCTGCCGCAAAGCGGCCGACTGGCAGCGGCGAAACTTGCGTCCGTGGCATCCGTATCGATAGAGTGAGGATTTCGTGTCGCAAACAGGGAGGTTCCATTGGCGGGAGACCGTCTGACAGGTTCGGACAAGCGCGCACTGTTTCTCTGGGTGGTGGCGGGAATCCTCGGCTCGATGTTCGCCTATAAGTATTTTTTCCGGGCGTTCCCGGAAGCCTCCGTAAATTTCAAAGTTTCGCGCGAAGAAGCGCTGGTGCGCGCGCAGAAGTTTGTCATCGGGCTGGGCGGAGACGTCAGCGGATACCAGTCGACGATTGTCTTTCAGGTGGACGACAACGCCAAGGTTTATCTGGAGCGCGAGGTGGGTTTGCAGGAAGCAAACCGGCTGATGTCCTCGGAGCTGAATATTTGGTTCTGGGAGGCGCGGTTCTTCAAGCCGCAGCAAGAAGAAGAGTTCAAAGTCGGCGTGAGCCCGGCGGGGAAGATTGTCGGCTTCGAACACATCATTGAGAAAACGCGCGCTGGGGCGACAGTGGAGCGCGGGACGGCGCAATCCGCGGCACAAAACTATCTCAGCGGAAAACTCGGAGTCGATCTGAACGTGTGGGACTTTCTGCCCGAGGAAGCCAACTCGACAAAGCTGGCCAACCGGCTCGATTGGTCCTTCACGTGGGAAAAACACGGGTTCCGGGCGAAAGACGCACCGTACCGGATGCGGGTTGGCGTGCAAGGCGACCGCGTCGGAGGAAGCGAAGAGTTTTTGCACGTGCCGGAAGCCTGGGAACGCGGCTATGCACATATGCGAGCGGGGAACGATTTCCTGACGCTGGTTACCATCGTGCCTTACCTGTTGTTGCTCGGAGCGGCGCTGTGGATGGGAATAACGCTGACCAAAGAAGGCCAGGCGAGCTGGGGCATGGCCATCAAGCTGGGCATCGTGGTCGCGGCCGTGCTGGCGCTGATGCAACTCAATGAGTGGCCCATCGAAAGAGCGGGATACGATACCAATTCCACGTACGGAAATTTTGTTTTCAAGCAAATTGCGCTGGCGCTGTTGTTTGGGGTGGCGTCGGCGATAACGGTATCGCTGGTGTATCCGGCGGGCGAAGCGATGTACCGGGCAACGCAGCCGGGGCGGCTGCGACTGGGCAAGATACTGACGTTGCGCGGATTGCGCTCGCAGGAATTTTTTTCCGCGGCGATCGTGGGGTTGAGCCTGACGGGACTGTCGCTGGGATTTGTGGTGGCGTTCTATATGATCGGGAGCCATTACGGGGTGTGGGCGCCGCAAGAGTTGAATTACACGGATTCAGTCAGCACGGTATTTCCATGGATTACCGGAGTGGCGATCGGACTGTACGCGGCGACGAATGAAGAATTCACCTTCCGCATGTTTGCGATTCCGTTCCTACAGCGGCTCACGGGGTCGCGCTGGCTGGCGGTCATTCTTCCGGCGTTTTGCTGGAGCTTTCTCCACGCCAATTATCCGCAGGAGCCTCCTTACATTCGCGGCATTGAGATCGGCATCATGGGCCTGGCCACGGGACTGGTGATGTTGCGCTGGGGAATTCTGGCCACGTTGATCTGGCATTACACGTTCGATGCTTCGCAAGTCGGGTTGCTGCTCGTTCGTTCGAATAGCTTGTATTTCAAAATTTCTGGTGTGGTTGTCGGCGCGGCAGTGGTTGCTCCGCTGGCCTTTGCTTGCATTTCCTATTTAGCTCGCGGGCACTTTGAGGGAGACGAAGATCTTCTGAATCGTGCAGCTCCGATTCCGAAGCCGGATTCGGAAGTGGTTGAGGCCTCCAGCGACGAGAAGGAGACAATTGCGACGCGGCGTTATGCAAGTCTGGCCCCGGGGATGCTTGGATTCCTGGCGATCTGCCTGGTCATTGGCGGTGCGCTGGCGTGGCGGCTCAAGGCACAGCCCATTGGCGATTACTTGAAACTGTCCGTCAACGCGCGCACGGTTCGGGCGAGCGCGGACCAGATCATGCGTCAGCGAAGCCTGGATCCAACTTCGTATTACCACGGGGCCATTTTCGTGGACGTTTCCGATCCGGTCGTGAACGAATACTTGAGCCAGAGAATCGGGATTGCAGGAATTAACGCCCTGTACTCCGAGCGTGTCCCGGCTGCACTTTGGCGAGTGCGGTATTTCCGGGACAGCCAGCCGGAAGAGTTCGCCGTTATCCTGCGGCCCGACGGGTCGCTCCACTCGTTCCGGCATACGCTTGCGGAAGATACTGCTGGCGCGTCGCTCACAAAGGAAGAGGCCGTAGCTCGCGCAGAGAAATTTCTACGCGAGGAAAAGAAGCTCGATGTGAAGGACTGGAGTTTGGTCGAATCCAGTTCAGACAAGCGGCCGCATCGCACCGACCACAGCCTGACGTGGCAGCAGAACGCGCCGCTCGATGCGGCTTCGGCCTCGCCCGGCAGCACACAAGATCACGCGCATGTGCGTATCGACATACAGGTCTTGGGCGAGGAAGTCACAAACTACCGCACTTACGTCAAGATTCCCGACGACTGGCGGCGAAAGCAAGAAGAGCTCACGCTCTTTCGAACCGTCTACGCTTACGTGATTCCCATTCTCTTCTTCGCAAGCCTCGGCCTGACCGCGCTGATTATTTTTCTCAAGAATCTGAAATCAGAGGCCGCACGGTCGATTCCCTGGAAGCACATCGGCATCTGGTCTACGTTGGGTCTTTGCGGCTACCTGGCGGTTTTCCTGCTTGGCAACCGCATCCCCAGCTTTTTGAACGCTTACAATACCGCCGTACCGCTGAAGATGATGTTTGGAGGGATTGCCATTGGAGCACTGCTGGGCGCTCCGTTCTATTTTGGCGGCATCGCGGTGCTCTTTGGTATGGCGTGGTTCTTCGCAAGCCGCGCGTTCGGCCCGGACGGTTTGCCAGGTTGGGACCGTAAACCCGCCGACTATTACCGTGATGCCTTCTGGATCGGATTAGGGGGAGGAGCGGCTCTGATTGGAGTGGGTCGTTTCCTCTCCGCAGTGTCGACTCAATGGCCGACGGTGCATCGCTCCCTCGAGGCTTCGTTTGGCACGGACTTTGATGCCCTGCTGCCCGCCGCGTCGATTCTAGGGGGGACCCTGCTGCGCAGCCTCCTTTACACCGGGTTCGTTGCGGCGATCGCGGCTTTTTTCGCGGCGCAAGTGCGTCAGCCCGGATTGCGCTTGCTGCTCTTGCTCGTGGGTGCACTTGCTTTCACTGGCGGAAGTTGGGGGAATTCGAGCGACCTAGTCAAACAATTCCTGGTCCGTCTAATTCTGGTTGGAGTTATCGTTTTAGGCGTGCGCTGGGTGATGCGGTTTAACATTCTCGGCTGCTTCCTGGTCGTGGCCGGGACGTCCCTGTTGGGCGGAGCAACGGAATTGCTCTCGCAACCTGATCAGTTCTATCGCACGAATGGCTATGCCGTTCTGACGGCACTGGTCTTGCTCTTTGCCTGGCCGTTCTTCGCTTGGCAAGTGGGGGATTCGGCGAATCCTGTCAGGGGCCTCGAATCGGAGTTTCCGCCTCTACCGAAGGGCCCAAATCCCACTTTGGAAGTCTAAAACCTTAGAAACTCCGGAAACAAAATCCACAGGTTTGCCGTTGTTATATTGGGCAGCGGTGCTCACCCATGGGGAAGAAGCACGTCCAAATTGGGTGGTCGCGTGGTGCGCAGCGTTCAGCTGAATGCAGGAATTTGCGCTAAGGTGTTGCATTAGAAGCGGCAACGCCGAAACACGCGAAGAGAAAGCGAAATATGCCGCTCCCCAGATGGGCTCTGGCTTTGGCCGATAACAACGGTCGCTCGGGTAGCACGGACGCCGCCCTGGCCTCGGTGATTTCATTGTCCCACCTCGAAGAGCGGGCCTTGGTCGCGGAAGCACAGGCCGGCAGTCGCGCGGCTTTCGAGGAACTGGTGCGCCGCCACGACCGGGACGTCTTGCGGCTGGCGCTGAATCTGATGAAGCGCCCCGAAGACGCCCGGGACGTTTACCAGGAAGCCTTCCTGAAGGTTTACCGCAATCTCCACCGTTTCCGTTTCGAGTGCAGTTTCTACACCTGGCTCTACCGTATCGTCACCAATGTTTGCCTGGACCACCTGCGCCGCCGCCAAGCGCGCCCCGAAGACCAGTCTCCCGAAGTGAATTCCGGCCTGCACGAAGAAGGCATGACGGACTTTTTCGAGCGTCAGCGCGAACTGCGACCAACATTGGATCCAGAGCGCGCCTTTATCGGCAAAGAAATCAAGGCGCGCATCGCCATCGCGATGGAGCGCCTGTCGCCGCGCGAACGCATCGTTTTTGAGATGAAGCACTATCAAGGGCTGAAGCTGCGGGCGATCGGCGACGCCCTTGGCACCACAGAAGAAACCGTAAAAAATTCGCTGTTCCGCGCCACGCGCAAACTCCGCCACGAGTTGGGAGGTCTGCGATGAGCGTCTTTGAAAAGAACTTGAGTTGCCAAGACGTTGCACCGATTCTGGTTTTCTACACCTGCGACGAAGTGAGCGAGAAAGAACGCAAGCAGATTGAGGCACACGTGGCAAATTGCGCCGCGTGCGCCGCTCAGCTTGCCGAAGAGAGCGATCTCCAGAAAGCAATGGTTGCCGCTCTGCAACCCGCCGACGAGCTGGATTCTTCCGGGATTCTTCTCTCGCGGTGCCGCAGCGAGCTTGCCGAAGCGCTCGACGATCTTTCCGCGCCTCCGATTCAGGAGCGTTGGCGCCCATTTGGCTGGCTGCGCAGCTGGATGGCGATGCGTCCCGCGTGGAGCGGCGCGCTGCTGGTGCTGTTCGGGATCGTGGTGGGAACTCAGCTTCTTCCGTGGTTGCAGAACAACAATCGCGGCGGCGCCAACGGCCAGGCCATGAACGTGGTGGCCAAGCAGCCGCTGACGCCGGATCAACTGTCGGGCATGACTTTCTCAGGAATTAGTTTTTCGCCTACTACGGGCTCGGGTTCTCCGAACGTGCAGGTGCATCTTGATGCGGAGCAGCCGATCGTCTTAACCGGCAACGTTGACGATAGCGACATGCGCAGCGTGCTTACCTACGTCGTTGAAAACGGCGAGCGTTTTGACGCCGGAGTCCGCCTCGATTGCCTCGAAGCGTTGAAGGCCGCTTCGCGGGATCAGCAAGTGCGCCGGGCGCTGATTACCGCGGCGCGCAAGGATCAGAATCCCGCGGTGCGCATGAAAGCGTTGGAGTCGCTCCGAGATGCGGCTTCTCAGGATGACGTGCGGCAGGCTTTGCTCGATGCATTGGAGCATGACGCCAATCCTGGAGTGCGCGTGGAAGCCGTTAATGTATTGGTTGGATCTTTGCAACATGGCGAGCCGGGAGAGCAGTCGACTGCGCCGGAGGTCGCAACGCAGTTGGTCAAGCCAGTCGGCCCTGAGCTGGACCCCTCCGTGGATCGCGTAGTGCAGGTGCTGGAACAATTGCAGCGGCGGGATCCCAGCCGTTATGTGCGATTGCGCAGCGCCGCCGCTCTGCGGCAGATTGGCCCGCGCGAAGTACAGTGACCGTTCAGGCGGTTAGAGATTTCTTTCGATGACGAACTTGGGACTCCAACAAAGGCTTTTTTCCATCGTGCGCTGCGTGGCGCTGTTCCCCGCGTTGTTGCTTCTTCTTTCTGCTGCGCTATTCGCACCAAGGGTCTTTGCAGCTGAAGCTTCAGAACCATCGCCCCTCGAACACACGCAACCCGCTGATCCAGGGTCGCAACACGCCTCGGTAGTTCGCACGGGAGTGCTGGGCACTAAAGATGGCTTGACGCTGCGGCTGACGACGGATCTTGGATCCGTCAACATTGTTCAGATTGATGCTGGCGCGCCAGCCGTCGTGCGGTACACCGTGCACATTGAAACCGATGCCCACGGCCCCGCCGCTCAAGCCCTGCTTGATTCTTACTCTCTCAAGGCAAAGCCGGGCTATTCGGGAGTGGAAATCACGGGTACGCTTCCGCCGCAGGCGGCACGCTCCGCGGACGCGCAGTTCTGGGTGCAATTTGAGGTTGCGGTGCCGCGCGGATACAGCGTCGAAGTGATCACCGAGGCCGGTGACATCACTACGGCGGACATCGGTGGCACGGCTTCCTTGCACACTCAGGGCGGAAACATCAAGACGGGCCGCATCGGTACTACAGGAGTCAGAGACGCCTCGTGGGGACGTTCCGCCGCCAAACTGGAGACGGAAGGCGGGCACATCCAGGTGCTCGATGTCGCCGGAGATCTCACGGCCGTGACCGGCGGCGGCCACATCAATGTGGGCAACATTGCAGGAGAGGCTACGCTGCGCACCGGGGGCGGCCATATTCGCGCCGGGCAAATCGGAGGGCGGGCCGAATTGGATACCGTCGGCGGCAACATCACCGTCGCTCATGCATGGAGCTTCGTCAGCGTGCGCACCGGCGGCGGGCAGATCGATTTTGGCGAAGTGCGCGGCTCGGTGCGCGCTCAGACGGGCGGGGGCGGGATTCGAATGATGTATGTTTCCGGCCCGATCGAATTGGAATCGAGCAGCGGCAGCATATGCCTGACGCGCGTTGCCGGCGCTCTCCAGGCGGCGACTTCCGGGGGCACAATTACGGCTTGGATTAATCCGGATGCGCCTTCCGGTGGCGGAAACGTACATCTCGGCGGGCCATCGCAGCTGGCTTCCGGCAACGGCGACATTATTGTGTTTCTTCCGCGGAATCTCGCGGCGAACATTGACGCCATCGTTGCAAGCGGGGGCGAGCACCACATCGAGGCGGATCCGGCGCTGCACTTGATGGTTCAGGCGTCTGTGAATGGTTCCGGCCAGGTGCATGCTACGGCGACGCTCAATGGGGGTGGCGCTCCGCTCAAATTAAGAACTACGGGTGGAAAAATCCGTCTGCAATTCCTGGATTCGGACATTGCTCTGCGCGATTCTCTAATCCGCGAGCAGATTGAGCGAATCAGCGAGCGCATTCCGGATTTTAGGCGGGACTACCGAGACAGCAAGACCGATGAGAGTCCCGTCCTTCGAACTGATGATGTCAAGACGGACTGGCTGGAGAGCTGGCTGAACAGTCTAGAGATCAGCATCCGCGGAGGGGTAACGGAGGATGCTGACGATTTTCAGAAGCGGCTCGTTTATTCTCCGAAGCCTTCTTATCCGGCGCTCGCGCAACGAGCGGGCTTGCAGGGATACGTGAAGCTGCAGGTGCGAGTAAAGAAAGACGGCAGCGTCGAGGTACAGAAACTCTTGGAAGGCGAGCCCGCGCTCGCTGATGCGGCTATCACGGCCGTGAAGACGTGGCGTGCAAAATCGGCTTGGATGAACGGCAAGCCGATCGAAGTGATTTCGACGGTAACGTTTAATTTTCAGCTGCACTGAACGGCAGTCGCCCTGGTGCGTGCGAGTTTTGTTCGGGTCCTCGGTAGTTGTCAGCAAGTACTCGAAGGGGGTAGAACGTTATGCGTCGTCCAGCTCTCCGCGCGACTGCTCTAGGTGCTTTGCTTCTAGCCGTACTTTGGGCCGTTCCCAGCTTTGCCATCACCAAGGATTTCAATCAATCCTATCCATTGCAGCCCGGCGGCTCCGTGGAGCTGCAGAACGTCAACGGCACGGTGGACGTGCAGGGCTGGGACCGCAACGAAGTTGAGGTTCACGCGGTAAAGACCGCGAAGCACAAGGAGTCCGATCTGGAGCGTGTTTCCATTGAAGTGGATGCCCGGCCGGACGCCGTCTCGATCGCTACGCGCTATCCGCAAAACGAGGGCGTGGAAGTGGCGGTCGATTACACCATTCACGTTCCGCACGGCGCGCACCTTGAGCATATCGGCACGGTGAACGGCACGCTGAAGATTGCGGGCGTCGAAAACGTGGAAGACCTGCATACGGTAAACGGCAATATCGAAGTGTACGAAGCGGGCGGGACGGTTCACGCGCACACCACTAACGGCAATGTGCGCCTGGAGTTGACGCATCTTCCGGACAAAACCGGCGCCGCGGCTGAAACGACGAACGGCTCTCTCGTTCTTGCGGTCCCATTGGACATGCAAGCGGATGTGGAAGCTCGCTGCTTGAACGGAAACTTCTATTCTGAACTCCCCATGACGATGGAGAGTAATCAGCGTCCCCGGGAAGTGCACGGCAGGCTGGGACACGGCGGCGCTCCGATTCATTTGCGCACGGTGAACGGCGGAATCCGAGTCGTCATTCTGCGGTCGACGGTCTGACGGTTTAGCTTTTGCTGCGTCTAACCGCCAAGGAGGATGGGTTGACAATGAACAAACGAAATTTGGTTGCGATTGGCGGGGCAGCGGCGCTTGGGCTTGCGTTAATCGCTTTGCCCGGCAGTTCCGCGGCGCCGCAAAAACCCACTGATGCAACAATTGCCCGTTTGCAGCAGAGGATCAATGAGCTGGAGGCGAAATTACAAGCGCAGCTCGATAGCCGGGCAGATCAAAGGATTGAACTTGACGGCGCGGACGAACTTGAGGATTCGAAGCAGACGGTGATTGTCGATCAGGACCCGCGCATCGAAGTCCTGCCGGAAATCGCGGGAGATGATGTAAATGTGCTCATCGGCGATGACGGTTCGAGTTGGCTGGGCGTTGAAACCCATGAAGTGACGTCCGACAAGGCCAAGGAACTGAAGCTCAACGCCGAACGCGGCGTGGTGCTGGGAAAGATCGCTGCTGACAGCCCCGCGGCCAAGGCTGGACTGAAAGAAAATGACGTGGTGACGGAGATCAACGGACAGCGCGTGGAAGGAGCGGCGCAATTTCGACGGATGATTCATGAGATCCCCGCAGGCCGTAGCATCCAGCTCACCGTGTGGCGCGATGGGCGTTCACAGACCATCAGCGCGACGCTCGGCAAATCCGAAGAGCGCCGGCGCGCCATGAAGATGATGGCGCCGATGCCCGGTGCCTTCGCGTTCCGCATGCCGGAAATTCCCGAGATTCCGTCGATGGAATGGAACGGCAACATGCTCTTCGGCGGCGGGCAGCCCCGGCTGGGCATTGATGCGGAAGATATCAGCGGACAGCTGGGAACATTTTTCGGCGCGCCGGATGGCGAGGGAATTCTCGTTCGCGACGTGAACTCCGGTTCGCCCGCGGAAAAAGCCGGGGTGAAGGCGGGCGATGTAATCACCTCACTAAACGGCGAGCGCATCCGAACGGTCGGGGAGCTGCGCGAAAAACTCTCCGCGAAACATGAGGAAAAGGAACGGACCGTGAAGCTGGGAGTGCTGCGCAACAAGAGCGAGATTTCACTCAATGTTGAGTTGCCAGCTCCGGCGCCGGCGGCACGGACCAAGCGGATTGTTTCGCGTCGCACGAATATTTAGCAAACGCCGATGCTCGAAGGCCCCTGACATTGTCAGGGGCCTTTTTTGTTTCGAGTTCCTGTCACCGTTGCAGGAGACCTCCGTCACAATTCTTCCGGCGGCAGCGCGGAGAGTGCCGCATCGAACGCCGCGTAGTGATGGTGATGCTCGCCCGGTTCGTTGAGCGCAGCGCCATCACGTTCCACCCAAGCGTGCGCTTCAAACTTATCGTTCTCTTTTCGAATGCCGATGCGCAGGTGCGACGAAATCCCCTGCCGCCCGAGCAGCCACCAGAGCGTCATGGATTTTGCCAAACAGGAAGGATGAACGAGGCCGTGCCGGTCGGCGGTGTTGACCATGTGCGCGGCCAATGCCGCCACCTTGCTCGCAAGAGCGGGGTCACATTTCTTGCCGGCATTCGAAAGGGACATTTGCAGCGCTGCTTGCGTGGCTCGAAAACCGCGCCAACGCAAACTGAGGGCCACCAATGGAAGTAGCACAATCGCGCGCAGAAAAAGAGCCTGCGCGGGGCGCTCCAGCGCGCTAAATCGCCGGAGCCGTTCCCACATCAGCAGGAAGAACTTGGAGCAACCCGCTATCCACGAGCCGGCTCAGGAGGTCCATCAGGTTCGAGCGCAGCATTTCCGGTTCGACGTCGAACTCCGCGAGAAGCTCCTGGTAAGCCGCGTCAATGTTCGGCGAACCCGTCACGAGCTGCCACATGCGCGTGCCAGTCTCGTCCAGGCCGAAATACTGTTCCGTCTCGAGATTCAGCAAGACCGATTCTCGATCCAGCAGGCGGACCAACACGTGGGTCGGCGTGGCGGCTCGGTCGGCGAATGAAACCATCGGCACGGCTCCTTCAGGGAATTCCCCGGCGCTCCATTCCCAGTGCGCGCGGGAGGATTTCCCCTCGCCAGTATTCTACCGGGGATTACTCGAGTTCGCCACGTACTTGAGGACGGAAGAAGTTGCCTCTCTGCCGGCAAGCGAAGGAGGCCTCGGTTGTGTCCAGCGGGAAGACAGGCTATAAAGTTTCAGGTGCCCGAAGCCGCGATCAGCGTTGAAGCTCTTGCGAAGTCGTTCCCCCCTGCGCGCAGTGGTTGGCGCACTTTTTTCCAGCCATTTGAAAAGCCCACGGCAGTCGCGCTGGCCGGGGTGTCGTTCGAGATTCGCGAGGGAGAAGCGCTGGCGCTTCTCGGCGCCAATGGGGCGGGCAAATCCACGCTGCTCCGAATTATCGCCACGCTGCTGGTGCCTACGAGCGGCCAGGCGCGCGTGGCGGGCCACGACACCGTTCGCGACTCGCGCGAAGTGCGCCGCCGCCTGGGTTATCACGCCGGCACGGACCATGGTTTCTATGCGCGGCTTACCGCGCGCGAGAATCTGCTCCTCTTTGGCCAATTGAATTTGCTTTCCAGGTCCTCCGCCGCACAGCGAATCTCACAGCTCGCTGAACAATTTCAGTTCGGCGAAGCACTCTACCGGCAGGTCCGCACGCTTTCCACAGGGACGGTCCAGCGCCTTAGCCTGGCTCGCGCGCTTCTCCATCAGCCCAGCGTCCTGCTTCTCGACGAGCCCACGCGCAGCCTCGACGCCATCGCCGCCGCGGAATTTCGCCGCTTCCTGAAATCGGAAGTGCTGCGCGGTGGCCAGACTTCCCTGCTTTTCGCCTCGCACACGCTCGCCGAAGTCGAGCTGCTCGCGGATCGCGTGGCCGTGATTGACGCCGGCCGCCTGCTGGCTTGCGACGCCGTCTCCACACTGAAGCTGAGCGCGGGCGCTTCCTCGCTCGAAGAAGTTTTTCTCCGCCTAACGGGCCACGATGCGGCTACGTTCAGTAGAGAGCGCGCCCAATGATTCGCACACTCCGCGAATTGTGGCTTTTTTTCTGGCGCGACCTCAGCATCGCGCGTACCTATCGCACCGTTTTCATTCTGGAAGCCATCGAAGCGCTCTTCGGCGCCGCCATGTTTTATTACGTTGCGCGATTCGTGGACACCCCGGCGCTCCAGCATGCCTTGCCGCAAGGAGGCAGCTATTTTGCTTTTTCGCTCGTCGGTTTCGTTTTTCTGGATTATCTCAACGCCGCCCTGGACACCTTCGATCGCGGCCTGGAGGAATCGCGGGACAGCGGCACGCTGGAACATCTCCTCATCACACAGACCTCGCTCCCTGTCTTCGTTGCCGGATCGGCCATCTATCCCTTCGTCGCCACAACGCTGCGCATCGTCATCTACGTCGCCTGGGCAGCGGCGCTTTTTGGATTCCCGTTGCACGGCGCAAACTGGCTCGCGGTTTTTGCCGTTCTGCTGGTTACCTTGCTGGCATTTTCCGGGCTCGGAATTCTTTCCGCGAGCTATCTTCTACTCTTCAAGCGCGGCAATCCCGCGAAATGGTTTTTCCTGGGAGTTTCGAGCGTTGCCGGCGGCATGCTCTTCCCGGTCGGCATTTTGCCCGATTGGCTGCAACTGGTGGCGCGGCTCAACCCCGTCACCTACGCGCTGGACGCGATGCGCGCCTCGCTCCTGGGAGGAGCGGGTATCGCGGAGCTCTGGCGTCCACTCGGCGTTCTGCTTCTCTTTGCGGCTGTACTCCTGCCGCTTTCAATGGCCGTCTTCGCCTGGTCGCTTCGCCGCACCAAGATCACCGGCACCCTGACACACAACTAAAAAAAAGGCCGGCCCCGCTCAGCGGAACCGGCCCAAAAAAAAACACACCGATCTTGCTCAGGACTTCTTCTTCTTCACATTCACTTTGGTGTCGATGCCCGGAGCCATCAACTGCAGCTGTTCAAGCCCCAGCTTGGCCTGCTGGCCCCATGTTCCGTTGGGATCGAGTTCCACCGCTTTCTGGTAAGCCTCGATGGTTCCCGGCGCGAATATCACTTCTTCCTTATCGCCGACTTTCTTCGTGGTCATCTTGTAAACCAGCGAGGCTCCCAGGAGGTACCAAGTCTGCGGATTCTTGGGATCGAGTTCGGCGGATTTCTGCAAGGGTTCGACAGCGTCGCCGAGACGGTTGGCGTTGTACAAGCTGATCCCAAAGTTGCGCCATGCGGTTGCCGCGTTCGGCGGATCAAGTTCCGCGCTCTTGGTGTAGGCAGCCTTGGCCTCCTCGATCTTTCCCGCCTTCGCCAGCGCGTTCCCCAGGTTGTTGTAATATCCCGGCACGTCGCCTTTCGCGGCGATTGCTTGCTGGTACGCCTGAGCCGCTTCGTCAAAGCGGTTCGCCGTTTCGTAAGCTTCACCCAACTTGAACCACACCAGATGCGCGTTCGGATCCTTTTCTCCGAGGTTCTTCCCAGCCTCTTGGAATTCCTTGACCGCCTGCTCGCCCAGGTCCGCCAGTTTCTGCTTGGCCGCGTCACGCTGATCCGCGGGCGCCTTGGACAAATCAGCTTTCGCTTGTTTCTCTTGATCGATGAGTGCGTTGCCCGCGGCGAAATGGGCCTTCAGCCCCTCCATCTTGCTTTTCGCCTCTTCATTCTTCTTCACTTGCTCCTGAGCTGCGGCGCCCTGCTTGGCAAGAACAGCCTTGAAGTCGACATCTATTTTTGCATCCTCACCGCTTGATACTTTGACCATACCGGCTTCGTACGGAGCCTGCTTGTCATTGGGCGGCGGGAATACAACGAACACCTTGTAAATGCCCGTGCGCAAATTAAGAATGCTATATCTACCCGCGGTGTCCGTCTTGGTCTCCGTCTGGGCGCCTTGATCGCTGACGGCCCGAATGGTTACTTCGGACCAGGGCTTTCCCTCCATGCTCGTGATCGCCCCGCTAATCGACCCTATCTGGGCCGCAGCCTGTGGCGTAAACACACTCGCCAGCGCGGCCACCAGGATTGCGGCGAGCACCCACGACTTATGAAAACTCTTCATGCTCCATTCTCCTTTTTCACGGGGAGCCCCACCCGGAGTATCCGAGCTTCGTGCGCCCCATTATCTCCCTCAACCGGGCCGATTCCAAGTCCGCGTGCAGCAGGCAGGTCTGCCCACGGGGGGGCGAGCTTAACGCCTGGCAGAAACGATTTGCTGGTAGGGGATGGGGTCCGTCGCGCCGGCCTCCGCAAACGCCCGCAACCGCAGCAGGCAGCTGTCGCATACGCCGCAAGCGGCATCTTCCTTCTGGTAGCACGACCAGCTGAGCTGCAACGGCGCGCCCAGTTCCAGCCCCCGCCGGATGATTTCGCTTTTCTTTAACGTGATGACTGGCGTTACGATTTCGATTTGCGTTTCCGGCCGCGTCCCCACGCGGATCAATTCCTGGAACACGCGGTAATATTCCGGCCGGCAATCCGGATAACCGGAACTGTCTTCCGCCACCGCGCCGATGTAAATTGCTCCCGCACCGATGGCTTCTGCCCAGCTCACCGCCACGGAAAGAAAATGTGCGTTCCGAAAAGGAACGTACGTCACGGGAATCGCGCTGCCGTACGGTCCGGGCGCCCCCAATTCATTTTCCGGCACAGAAATGCTCTTGTCCGTCAGGGCTGACCCGCCGATCGCGCGAAAGTGCTCGAGTTGCACGATGAGTCGTTCGCGCACGCCGTAGAAATTCGCGATGTCATTGAACGAGCGCCGTTCGCGGTCCTGTGTCCGCTGGCCATAGCTGGCGTGCAATAGCGCCATGTTTGCAGCGCCAAGGCGTTCGCCCGCCATCGCCGTGCATACGCACGAGTCCATGCCCCCGCTCAATAGCACCACCGCTTTTCTGTTGTCCGATCCCATCTCTGCTTCCATTGCTCCCGATTCGCTCGTTATCCTTTACTTCCTATCTGGTTTACTTCCTTTGCCTCAACTCCCTCAAACGCCCTTGGTCGCCGGATCCCAAATAAACTTGTGCAGTTGCAGCCCCAACCGGACCGGCAGCCCATCCGCCAGAATCCATTCCACCAGCATGCGCGGCTCAAGGCCCGGCCACTTCCCCAGCGGATCTTCAAACACCGGCGAGAACAAAACCTGTTTGACCCGGCGATCGAGCGCATGCTGCGCCGTAAAATCACGTGCAAATTCGTAGTCGCGGCGCGTGGAAAGCACGAACTTCACTTCGTCATTCTCAGACAGCGCCTCAAGATTTCGCATCTCAAAGGTATCCGGCTCGCCAGAATCCGGGCACTTTACATCCACAATCTTGATCACTTCCCGCGGTAAGCCCCCGATAAATCGTTCCCCACTGGTCTCGATCATGACGACATACCCGGAAGCGAACAACTTCTCCGAGAGCGGAATGATTTCGTCCTGCAACAAAGGCTCCCCACCCGTCAATTCCACCAAAGGAACAACTGCCTGCGAGCCCGGCGTTCCCGCACAGCGTCCCGCCAGTTCATCCACGCGCTCCAGAACTTCCTGGACGCTCATTTTCTTCCCGCCATGAAACGCATAGGCAGTGTCGCACCACGTGCACCGGAGGTTGCAGCCCGTCAAGCGTACGAAAATGCACGGAAGGCCTGCGCGCGTGCCTTCCCCCTGAATCGACTTGAAGATTTCCGTGATAACCATTTTGGAGTGCTGGCCGTTTACCCCGGCTCCTGTCGGGGCTAGCCGCCGCTATTCCCGCTGCATCCCAGTGCTAGTCTTTTCGATTCTACACCCGGCTGGAATTCGTCTTTCGCCCGCTCCGCCTCGAAAACCAATAAATCGTTCCAAAGAAAAAAATCATGGCGACCACCAGCCGCGCGTACCCTGGTGCAATTCCCATCGCCCGGAATACAACAATGTATCCTGCCGCCACCAGCAACGCCGGAATCGTGATAATCAGAAGCGCGCGATTCATGGGCTCACCATTTTCCCCATCCGCTATGACCCAGGCCGGTATTGCGCCCGGCTAGTGTCCGTTTCCCACAAAATGACATCCGTTACCCGCGCTCCCGGCGGCAGATCCTTCAATTGCCTCGCGACTTCGTCATAGAAATATTTCGCCAAATTCTCCGCTGAAGGATTCACGGTCTTGAACGGCTCGAGATCATTCATGAACTGGTGATCCAGCCTGCCCATGATTTCCCGGATCACCTGTTTGAGCTGCGTGAAGTCCACGAGAAGCCCGATCGAATCGAGCTGCGGCCCTTCCAGGGTCACACGCACGCGATAATTGTGGCCATGCACGTTTTCGCATTTCCCCCGGTAGCCACGCAGGGCATGACCCGCCGAAAAAGTCTCTTCCACGCTGACTTGAAACATGACTCTCCAAAATTGCCCAACGCGTTTGCCGCGGATCCCCTGAATCCTGGCCCTTCAGGAGGGACTTGCCGAATGGGCCCCCAACCGCTTGGAGCCGCCACTGGCATCGAGAAAGCGGGCAACATCGGCCAGCTCATGCGTCGTCCTGTACCGTGGAAGCGACTCCAGGAAAATTTTACCATAGGGCATGCGTTGGAGGCGGGTATCGAGCAGCGCGAGCACGCCGCGATCTGTCTTAGTCCGAATCAATCGTCCAAAACCCTGCTTCAAAGCCAGAACCGCCTGCGGCACTTGAAATTCCGCAAACGGGTTGCGCCCGTCTTCCTGCAGCGCCTTCACCCGGGCGGCCACGATCGGGTCGCTTGGAACGGCAAACGGCAGCCGGTCGACGATTACGCAAGAAAGTTGCTCCCCGGGCACATCCACGCCTTGCCAGAAGCTCGCCGTGGCAAAGAGCACCGCTGCCTCAGTGTTTTTGAATCGTTCCAGCAATACGGATCTTGGCGCCGTGCCTTGCAATAGCAACGGGAAGGACACTCGCGAGCGCACCCGTTCGAACAAATCATTCATCTGCGAATAGCTGGTAAACAAGCAAAACGCCCGGCCCTGGCTTAGCTCCAGCAATTGCACGATTTCATCGGCGGCCTTCGACGGAAAGCCGGCGTCGCGGACGTCCGGCATCTTGCTCGGCAAATAAAGCAGCGCCTGCTTAGGATAATCAAACTCCGGCGGCAGCGCGCGGTCTTTGGCATGATCGATTCCCAGGCGCTGGCGAATGTAGTCGAAGCGCCCTCCCACCGTAAGCGTTGCGGAAGTAAGAATTACGGTGTCGAATTGTTCGAACAGCCGTTCCCGCAAAATCTGGCTGACGTCAATCGGCGTAGCCGTCAGGAATACGCCTTTGTTCCTTCGCTCGTACCAGTAGACGAAATTCCGTTCGTTCGATTCGAAGAGGAACGACAGCTCTTGCCGCAGTTCGAAGCTCCGCCGTGCGATGCGCGTTAGTTCTTCCGGCTTGGTCGTGAGCGCCGCAAACTCCGTCTCCACGCTTTTCAGCGAAGACACCAGTGCGTCATAGGCCTCGCGGTTCTGTTCCAGGAATGCTTCGCGCTCGTTCCTCAGGAACGAGAACCGTCCGTCACGCGGCGGAAACAATTCGAAGAAGCCGCGGCTGCGTTCCCGGATTCGCTGCGTCTTACGCAGGAGAGATGGCGTGCCCAGATGCAGCAGGCGCATCGTTTGATCAGCGTCGCGGGCCAGCTCTTCGAACCGGAAATTCGAAATTTGCCGTCCGAAATAATCGCTGGCCACGTCTTCCATTTCATGCGCTTCATCGAACACGACCGCCGAGTATTCCGGCAGAATGCTGCCGAAATCGTCCTGCTTCAGCGCCAAATCGGCAAAAAACAAATGGTGATTCACGATGATCAGGTCGGCTTCCTGGGCGCGCTGGTGCATGCCGGTCACAAAACAGGGATTGAACGACGGGCAATTCTTCCCCGTGCAGGTGTCGCGCCGCGCGTCCAGCCGCGTCCACAGATCAGAATCATCCGGCAGAAATGTCAGCTCCGCGCGGTCGCCCGTTTCCGTAAGCTTTGACCACTGTTTAATCTGGCGGAACGCATCCAGTTCGTCCATCCCCTTCAGCATCGCCTGGTCTGCCATCTGGTTCACCTTCGAGATGCACAGAAAATTCGAGCGGCCCTTCATCACCGCCACTTTCAGGTTGGGCGCAAAATGTTTTTGCAAAAAAGGAATGTCTTTCTGGTAGAGCTGTTCTTGCAGCGACTTCGTTGCCGTCGAGATGACTACGCGCCGCCCGCTGCAAATCGCCGGCAACAGGTATGCCAGCGTTTTCCCCGTGCCGGTGCCCGCTTCCACGATGACGTGATGGTGCGATCCGAACGCATCGTGCACCATTTCCGCCATCTCCAGTTGTCCGGGCCGGTGTTCGTAGTCGGAGCTAACCGTGGATGGGTCAAACCCGCCCTGCATGCATTTTTCGAGGAACCCTCCGGGGCCAAAAACCTCTTGCATGGAAGGCTTCTTGGATTCCGTAGCGGGCGCATCGGCGGCGCCTTCCGGTGCGCTTGCGGCCGCCGTGGGATCGTCTTCGATCGGCACATACTCACGTTCGGCGGCCTTCGCCGTGCGCTTTGCCCTTGTCGTCGCCGAATGCCCTGCCGAATTGGTCGTTCGCTTCGCCAGAAATCCGCCTTCTCTCTCGCGTATCGAAATGTTGAGCGCAGTTACGATAGCATACCCTCTCCTATCGGTTGGCTTGTGGCACGGCCGCAAGCGGCTGGACCTTGCTATCTTGCTTGATACACAGCATTTAGGAGTTGAACACGCAAACTCCTTTTGACGTGCATCCCGCCCTGCTCTCGGGTTACATTCGGGTGGGGCGTGAGAGCGTTTTCCTTCCCGGGCGGGCAAACGCAGACCAATCTAGCGTGGGGTACTTTATGAATCGTAGCAAGGCTCTCTCGTTTTTTTCTGTCCTCGTGCTCGCGATTTTTTCCGCTTCCGCCTGCAGCGGCCCGAAGGGCGGCGTTGGTTGCGTAGGCGCCGCCTGCGGCGGCGGCAACGGCACGGTCGCCGTCACGATGGTCGCGGACACCCTCCCCACCAATCCTTCACTCCTCACGTTTCAGGTCACCATTACGTCCCTTAAGTTCACCGCCTCCACTGGCACTTCGACAACCGTGAACCTCAGTCCGGCGCTCACCGTCGACCTGATGCGCCTCCAATCCGACTCGGTCTTTCTCGGAGCCTTTGCGAACATCCCTGCCGCGCAATACAGCGGCGTCACTTTGATCCTCACCGGCAATGCCAATATCACCTTCCTGAACAATACCGGCACTACTCTCTCGACTTGCCCGGCGACTACCATCTGTCCGCTGAGCGTCGCTGCTTCCAGCAACCCCGTCGCCAATGTGTCCTTTACCGTCTCTCAAAACGGCGTGACCGGCATCGGCATTGATCTGAATTTCACTAAGGCCGTTTCCATCTCCGGCGCCAACCTTGCTGTGAACTTCAGCAATACCAACGTGCTCAGCGCTTTTACTCTCCCACGCGCGAATTCCAATCTTGCAACTGGTCAGCTGGATCTCATTGAAGACTTCGCCGGTGTCGTCAGCATCAGCAATTCCGCTGTTACGATCGCTTCGGCAACCGCTACAGGTCGGGGATCCCTCACGGCTACGGCTTCATCCAGCACGATTTTGGACAGTGACCCCACCGGCGTGCTCTGCCCTCTTGGCACAACTCAATTGACGAGCTGTGTGAAGAGCAATCAAGTCGCGAGCATGGACGTAGTCCTCAAATCCGATGGAACCCTTGCCATCCAGGAAATCGAGCCGCTGCTGGGAACATTGCAGGACACTGTTGAAGGGATCGTGGTCGGAATCAATTCGGGGAACCAAACGCAATTCACACTGGTCATCACCAACTTGGTTCCGGCCGCGCAGAATTCTCTCATCGGCACCTTGAAGATCGGCGATGGCTTGACGGTGAACCTTTCAAATGCCGTAAAACCGTTCCTCGTGGATACAAAAGGCCTTCCAGCGGCGTCCCAGTTCGCGGCAGTCTTCGGAAATTTCTCCAATCAAACAAATACTTCCGCTTTACATCTTGGGCAGACCGTCGCCGCGCATGTCACCGCGTTCACCGCTCCGCAGGGAACAACCATCGCTTCCTCCACCGCCGATACTGTCACGCTTCGCTGGACGCGCTTCACTGCCGCGACTTCCACTGCTGCCACGCCACAGTTCTCGATCACCACTTTTCCCTCATTCTTCAATGCCACCGGCATCGCCCAGGTCGAATCGTTCCCGGCTACAAATCTGGATGGCATCCCCGGCACAGCTAATTTGGTTGTTCCAAACCCTGTGGCCATGCGCGCTCTTTTCATCGAGAATACTTCCAATTCGGCCGTCCCGGCTTTCTTCGCCGCCAAAGTACGCCAGCACTAATCAGAACGACTTTTTCCGCCTCCGCAAAAGGCAACGGGCCGGTCTGATATTCTCAGCCCGGCCCGTTCTGTTCTGTGCTACGAAACGCTAACGAACTACCGCTTCCGATTCTTTTCCGACTTACAATTGAAGACTAAGAATTAATAGCTGTTTCTCAAGCCGGCTGTACTCCGCCCAGCGTGGTATTCGGCGGCATCGGCGGCGTATACGGTGCAGCCGGCCCGCTTGGCGCCATCACCGGCTGGAAGCGCCGATAGATTGACAGCGCAATCGCTCCGATTCCCCACAAGATCGCGGCAAACTTCACCCAGCCTCCCACGTGCGGAATCGTCGTGCACAGCCGCACAATCGCCAGCCCTACGGCCATCCGCCCGATCAGCGGCCACAACTCGCTCGTCCGCCCCATCAGCCACTGCCCGACCACTGCGCCCACGATGATTTGCGCGAAATACAGCGAGGCGTACCACACGAACAAAGTCGAGAGGCCAATGAACAGGCCCACTACCGTGATGCACGCGATGCACGCTGCGATTGGCACGCCAAAAAGCACCAGAACGCCCAACCCGGAAGTTACGCCAATCTGTTCTGCCGCCGCCACGGTATCCTGCGCAAATTTCGGCATCAACGAGAACAGCACCAGCCCAAACAGAATAAATGCCGCCGCCCAGATCACCTGCCACACGTAATAGCTGCTCTCCCGGTAGCTCTCCTTCTTTTCCATCTGCTTGAAGTCTACCGGCGACGCCAATTTCGCCGACGAGGAAACCTCCGGCCGGTTGCGCCCTTCGAAGTGCACCGGCCCGTCAATCACCGCCGCGGAGCCGATGGACAACGAATCCCCCCTGGCACGGACCCCTCCGCCGATCTTTCCATCCAGGTTGCCATGCGCCACAAAAAGGAGCGCATCGCGTCCCACGCTTCCCTCCATTCCGAGGTTCGCTGAAAAACTCGTCAAGCTTCCTCCGACCTTTCCTGCCGGATCGATCGTCAGCGTCTCCTCAAATGTCAGCACGTTCTTGCTAACCGTCCCGGTGATCGTGAGGTTGTTATTTGCGCCGCGCACGTTTCCGTCCACCCGGCCGCTGATTCGTGCGCTCTGCGAGAAATTGATCACGTCTCCGGTCACATGGCCGCTGATGTCCAGCGATTCGCAGAACACGATGAGGTCTCCATCCACCGTTCCTTCGATCCGCACTCGCCGCGCTCCGGTGACGTACATGTCCCCCTTGATCGTCTCTTCCGGCGATACGGTAACGACATCCCCCTTTCGGAACTCTGTAGCGGCCGATGCCCCCGTGGGCAGCGCCAGCAGCGTGCACAACCCCGCGAAGACTAGCGCCAGCGCCGACCCGCGCCGGATCCGCCGGCGGAAGAACATCGCTCCCAGTCCCGCCAGGGTCACCATCGCCACTACCTCGAGGAGTGTCACCACGGATTGCCATCCTTTCCACATTGCGCCCTGAAAAATCAGCAAGCCCAGCAGGTTTGACCCGCCAAAACCCGCCTGTTCCAATTGCGTCTGCCAGGGCTGGATATAGCCCTCATAGAGTGCGTAGGCTCCGGTCGCTGCTAGTCCGAAAACCAATCCCCAAATCCATTGCATCGACCGTCGCGCCCGTTCCTGAAAT
>Ga0210406_10000111_pt1 | contig 123180 bp, 112 predicted proteins | sample IncBWC30MmetaG_FD_155454 | JGI IMG/M metagenome (GOLD analysis project Ga0210406, IMG submission 155454) | Forest soil microbial communities from Barre Woods Harvard Forest LTER site, Petersham, Massachusetts, United States - Inc-BW-C-30-M | ecosystem: Environmental > Terrestrial > Soil >... | reverse complement strand
GGACTTTTCCTGGGGATTCCACTGATGATTCTCCGACGAACTCAGCCACACGTTCATCTGCTCGTTCGGATCCAGCCCGGCATTGGTCAGCCCTAGCAGAATTGCCTCGTAGTCGAATGTCTCGGTCATGCGCTCGATCAGAGAAGGGAAGTCGAGGGTCACCACATTGACGTGCACCCCAATCTTCTGCAGATCTTCCTGGATCATCGTCGCCATGCGCTCACGATACTTATTCCCCGCGTTGGTGATGATCGAAAACACCACCGCGTTTCCCTCCAGGTCTTTCAACGTTCCATTTTCCAGCCGGAAGCCGTCGCCCTCGAGCGTCTTCAGCGCGACCTGCGGCGTATAAGCCTGAGCTTTCAGCTTGGCATTGAACCAGAACTTATTGGCGGGGGAGACCGGACCCAGCGCCGCCTGCGCGTGTCCGCGAAACACCACGCGGCTCAAGTCTTCGCGATTGATCGCCTGGGAAATCGCCCGCCGAAAAATTGCCGAGCGGAACCAGCTCTTCTTGTACTCCGGCAGCGGCGCCTTCGCCACCTGGTTGAACCACATCTGCTCGCTATCGAGCGACGGCCCCGCATCATGCACGAGTTGCGGAGAGGTTGCCGCCAGCTTGTCGAAGTACTCGCTGTCCAGCGAATTGACCAGATCGATTTCTCCGCGCTTAAAGCGCAGCATTTCCACGTCGCGGTTAGGCTGAATATCCAGGTGAATCGAATCGAGGTAGGGCAACTTCCGTCCCTGCGCATCCGTCTTCCAGTAGTTCGGATTGCGTTTCAACAGCACCGTCGATCCCGCTTTGTAGTCCGCCACCATGAACGGGCCAAGCACCGCCATTTCTTTCTTAGGGGAGTGTGCCGAAAGCATCGCGACCTGATCGAACTGGCGGTCGAGTCCGGCCACTGCCGCGGGAAAGGTAATTGCGATCTGGTTGGAGGAGATGATTTTGCTCTCGACCTTGCCCGGTCCTGAGCGGAACGCATCTCCGGTCGGCGAATGCAACGCCGGATCCATCAACTGCTGCACGGTGTAAGCCACGTCCTCGGCGGAAAATGGCGTGCCATCCGAAAACGAAATTCCGCTGCGCAGGGTAAAGGTAATCTGCTTGCCGTCTTTCGATACTTTCCACGACTGCGCCAGTTCCGGCTCCAAGGCCTGCGTCTGGCGGTTCATGCGCACCAGCACGCCTCCCGTCAAATAGCGGATCGCGACCGACGCGTCGTCTTCCACTTTTAATGGATCAAAGGTCTTGGGTTCGGAGTGCAGACAAAAGCGAAGCTCGCCCCCGCTCTGTGCCGCTGCCGGAGTGAAAAACATGCAAAGGCAAAGCAGAAGCGCCGCTCCGATCCTCACCCGATCTCCAGCCGCAGAACGGCGAAAGGTGAGAGCCCAGCAGGGCAGGGCAAAGGATGACGGGAAAGGCGTGAGTCCGGAAGGGACAGCATCGGCCCCAAGATTGTTGGATGAACGGCGGCGCATCATGCGGCCACCTCCTCTTGCTTAGAAAGCACTAACTGGAACGAGGTCACGACCACCACCAGCAAAATCAGCGGCACGAACTTCCAGGGCTCTTCGCCCACCGATACCAGCCCTTCCAGTTCCTTCAACAAACTTCCCCAGGAAGGCATCGGTTCGGCGACGCCCAATCCCAAAATCCCCAAATTCGCCTCGCTCAAAATGAAGACGGGAATCGAAATCCAGAACTGCGCGTACAGCACCGGCTTCAGATTGGGGAGCACGTGAATCCAGAACAGCCGCGCACCATGAATTCCAGAAGCTCGCGCCTGCCGTACAAAATCCGATTCCCTTAACGATCCCGCCGTCGAGCACAAAACCCGCGCCGCGCTCGTCCAACCCAGCAGCCCCAACATCAGAAACGTGACCAGCACCGAAGCCAGCGGCGACACGTTCAACGGCATCATGGCCCGCACCGTGATCAGCAAGAAAAGCCACGGCAAAGACAAAAACAAATCCGTGACCGCCATCGCGCCTCGCGCCCAGGCACCGCCCAGATAGCCGCCGAGCCCGCCCACCAGCGCCGCCATCAACGTGGTCAGCAGCGCCGCCGCCGGGGCCAGCAGCAGCGAAATCCGCGTTCCATACAGCAGGCGTGCAAACCGGTCCCGCCCAATCTCATCGGTGCCGAGCCAGTGCTGGGGAGAAGGACTGGCGTCGGTCGCCTCGCGATCCTGCTTCGCATAGCCAGCCGGAGCCAGCCAGTTCGCCGCCAGTGACAGGCCCACGACCAGCAGCAAAACTGCACACGCTAAGCTGCGCCAGAAATTTGGGCGCCAGAGCGTCATGCTTCCTCGCCTCGAAGCATGTGTCCGATTACATCGGCGCTCGAGTTGGCCAGCAAGGTTACCAGCGTCACCAGAATCGTCAGATTCGTCAGCAAGGGAAGATCGCGCGCCAACGCCGCCTGCCACGCCAGCTGCCCTACTCCAGCCAGCCCACAAAGCGCTTCCACTGGAATCGCCGCTCCCAGGGCGATGCTCACCGACACTCCGGCGACCGCTAGCAACTGCGGTCCGGCGACGGGGACCACATGCCAGAACAAAATCCGTAGCTCGCTCAGCCCTTTGGCCCGGGCTGTAATGATGTGCGGCAGGGAATAGGCCTTCGCCAAAAGGTTATGCGCATAGCGATACACCCGGGGAAATACGATCAGTGCGACCGCCAGCGCTCCCGGCACATTCCACAGCACCGACAGGAGCGCCAGCACTGCCGCGGGAATACAAAGGAACGTTCCGCTGATGACGGTGGTCAGCGCGTCATAAGCTGATAGGCGCAGCCACGCCGCGCTAAGCGCCAAAGCCATGGCTGCGGCCCAACTCAACAGCAACCCAACACCTACGAGCCGCAGGGTCAGCGGAGCGCGCTCCCGCAGCAGCCGGTTTACGGGTTGGCCCAGCGAAAGCGACGTTCCCAGGTCGCCACGGGCCGCACGCCCTAAGCAATGAAAGTAGAAGCGAAAAATGTTGTGCTGCTCCATACGCTGTTGGCGCAGCGCCTGAACGCTTTCTGCATTCAGATGCGGATCCAGCTGCGCTTCGTCGGCATCGAACCCGGGCGCCAGCCGCACCAAGGTGGCCGAAAGCAATCCTCCCAGCAGAACCGTGGCGACGATGGCCAGTCCATGCCGCGCCATTTTTCGCGCCATTTTTTTACCCAACATCGCCCTCGGTCTCCTAGTTCGCCGTCGCTCCGCTGGTTTTGGTGTCGCGCGCGGCGGCGACCGCGTGATGGATCTGCTTCATCGAATACATCCTGCGGTCCGCTTCGGCCAGCAGGCGTTCCACATCAAAGCCATCTTCCGGACAAAACGCCATCCCCACGCTTAACGTGATTAAATCCCGCCCGCACACGTGCCGTCCTGCTTCGATGGCCGCCTGATTCAGCAGTTCGGCCTTTTCCGTCGCCGCTTCCGCGGTCAGTCCGGGAGCGGTAATCACAAATTCGTCACCACCCATGCGGGCCACATAGTCATATCCGCGGCACACATCCTTCAGCCGCGTCGTAAACTCGCGTAGCAGCTTGTCCCCTTCCAGATGCCCAAACGAATCGTTGATCTGTTTGAATCCGTCGATGTCGCACACCATGACCGCCAGAGAGGTCTTCATGCGGCGGCATCGCGCCACTTCCTGCGCCAGATGCATAAACAAAGATCGCGCATTCGGCAGCCCCGTCAGATAATCGGTGGTTGCCGAACTCTCCGCCTGCTGATACTTCAACGCATTCTCCACCGACAGAGCGACCTTCGAGGCCACGGCCAGCAGAATTCTCAAATGATCGGGCGCGAATGCGTCTCGATTTGAGTGATACATGGCCAGCACCCCAACCACTCCATTCAGTCCTTCAAGAGGCACCACCAGGGCCGATTGCAGCGTTGTATGTTTTCCGGGATCGACCACATAACCGGCTTCTACCTGCGGATTCCCGTTCACGATGGGTTTGCAGTTGGCCGCCACCCATCCGCACAATCCCTCCCCCAGCTTGATCTTCAGCGACGACAACATGCGGAAGTTCTCGCCGCTCACCAACTCCGGCAGCAGCCAGCCGTTGCGGTTCACAAACACTGCAATCGAGTCGTAAGGAATCATTCGCCGCAGCCGCATCGACAGGACCGACAGGGTTTCGCTCAAGCTCAGCGAGATGCCCAGATCCTGGCTCAGCTCAAACATGGTCTGCGCCTCTTGCCGTGCCGATGCAATCGATGTCAGGAAGTCGGCGTTGTCGGTCAGGCCATGCGTGAGTTCGGTGCGTTCGAATCCGGTTGCCGGCGCCAACCCGCGCTCGACGCGCAACATTTTGGAGAGTCCAACCGGGGGCACGGTGTCCTCCGACATTTGCGCCATCCGTTCCAACTCCACATAACGACTCTGGAGAATCTCGACCACCCGTGGATCGAACCAGCTCCCCGCCATCTCGGTTACTTTTGCCATCGCCTGGTTCAGGGGCAGCGCCGGCCGATACTGCCGATGGGAAGCGAGAGCGTCGAGACAATCCACCGCCGCCAGAATCCGTGCACCCATGGGAATTTGTTCTCCGCTCAGCCCATCCGGATATCCGGTTCCGTCCCAGCGCTCGTGGTGCGACCGGACAATCGGCGCCACCGGATAGGGAAACGCTACCCGCTCGAGAATTTCCGCTCCCACCAGCGGATGTACCTTCATCTTCTCGAACTCTTCCGCCGTCAATTTCCCCGGCTTGTTGATGATTTGCTCGGGCACGGCCAGTTTCCCAATGTCATGCAGAAGTGCGGCGGCTCGCAGCGCTTCCATCTCGTTTTTCGGCAAATTCAACTCGGTGGCTACCGCAACCGCATAGGTTCGCACCCGCTGCAGATGGGTATGCGTGGTATGATCCTTGGCCTCGATTGCCAATGCCAGCGCTTCGATGGTTCGCATGTTCAACGAAGCGATTTGTTCTACGTGCCGCTTTTCTACCTCGACCCGCTCTTTTTCCGCTTCCAGTCGTCCCAGATAGAGCCGGTACGATCGATACACCCAATAAATCAGCGGCAAAACCAAAAGCGACGTTTCCCATCCCGCCGACCGGTTGACAATTCCAACCAGCCCTACTGCGGCCGCTCCCACCAAGTAATATGGGAACGACCAGAAGTAGCACTCCGACCAGACTTTGCGGCTCGACTTCCCCTCAGTCAGCGAAATTACAATCGAAATCGGCAGCGTATTCGCGAAGAAGAACACCAGCGCCGCCACCATCAGAAGGATGGGTTTGTTGGCTCCATATCGTTGCGCCAGCCAGTGATAGCTGATGTAAGTAAGGGCGCTGGCATTGGCCATCATGCCAGCCACGTTGAACAATATTTTGACCGGATCCAACCGGTTTCGGGTCTGCCACACGCTCTGCACCAGCGTCGCCGTGCAGCCAATCAGCAAGGTTTCGGGAAGACTCAACTCGAGCACGCCCAGCAGAATAAACAGGAAATTCACCGACATCGTGCCGTCGATGCCGGGCAACTGCACCTTTAGCCCCGATGCCAGTACAGCCACAGCCAGGTAACTGAGGAATCGCGGCAGGTCCTGCGATTGCCAGTGCAACAAGGCAAAGCCCAGCACCACTACGCCCAAAGACGCAGTGACGCCAATGAATACCTTGGTCTGGATCGACAGTTGTTCCGTCTCTGCTTTCATCGACAGCCTGTCTAAGCGCTTCTCCGCCCTGGAGGCATCGTCCCAAACTGGGGGCTTCCCGCTAATCGGCTCCCGCGGGTTCGAATAGCCACATGCCCGATCGTGTCATCCGGCCAAAACAATCCTCGCGCAGCGCATCCCCGACCCCGAGCGCGGAAGCCGCAACGACGACAAAGCGATTTTCTGCTGGCCCTTACCTGCGCCCGGCGCCGGACACACATCTGTTATTCGACCCGTGCCCGAATCCTATTGCAACGACTAGGTCTTCAGAAGCTTACCGAAGTAACCATTGCGGAGATTCCCTGGAATCGGCTGGGTGATTTGCTCGGATTGGAATCTTTCTCGAACCCAGAAAAAGAGCCATTACCTTCGTAACCCTTTGCCTAACATGCTTCTCGGTCGTATCCCGCGGGTATGTCAACATCGTCCCAAACGCACACTATGCCGATTCCGCACCACAGTTCGGAACAAAGTTCGGAGCACTCAGAACCGTTCCTGCACGCTTTGATGAACGAGAGCGACGATGCCGCGTGCCAGCAGCGGCAGATGGGTGTTTTCTCGATCGATCTAGAGGGAGAGTTCCGCGCCTATAACGCCGCGTTCTGCGGGCTCCTCGGCTATTCGTCGCAAGAGCTTCTCGGTCGGGATTTTTCTAGCCTCTTTGCCTCCCTGGAAAACCGTGAAGATCAACCGTTGCTCCGATCCATTCTCTCGGTCACGAGCAAGCAAGGCGACTATCACTCCCGCTTGTTCGCCCAACCCAAGTCTGGCGCCGGCTTTCCCGTGCAGTTCTTTGCCACGCTTCTTCGTGATTTCGCTTCTAAGCCGATCGGTGTGATCGCGGTTGTAGTCCCGCCGCCGGCGGCCGGTGTGAGTGCCAAGCAATCCAGCGCAACGGTAAGCGGTCCCCCGGTGCCAGGAGTGATTTCCCGCAAAATCGATGACACGCATTTCATACTTGCCAGCCCCGTCATGCACAAATTCATGGGCCTGGTGGACCGCGTCGCGGGGCACACGGAGACGGTGTTGATCACCGGCGAGACCGGTACTGGCAAGGAACTGATTGCGCGCACGATTCAGGAGTCTTCCCATCGCCGCGGCCGTCCCTGGATCGACATCAACTGCGCCGCGCTGCCCGAGAACCTGGTGGAGAGTGAACTGTTCGGATACGAAAAAGGCGCCTTCAGCGGCGCCGATGCCTCGAAACCGGGTCTGTTTGAATTAGCCGACAAGGGCACTCTGTTCCTCGACGAAATCGGCGAACTGCAACTGCAGACTCAGGTGAAACTGCTTCGCGTACTCGACGGCCAGCCTTTTTATCGTCTGGGCGGTCACCGCAAGATCAGAGTTGATGTTCGCGTGGTCGCCGCCACCAATCAGAATCTTGAAGCTGCGGTCAAGGAAGGCCGCTTTCGCCAGGATCTGTTTCACCGTCTCGGCCAATTTCAGCTCCGCGTTCCTCCGCTGCGCGAGCGCCCCGAGGACATCGTTGCCCTGGCCGAACATTTTCTGCGCCTCAAAGCTCCGCTCAAGAATTTTTCGTCGCAGGCCATTTCCGCTCTTCTCTCGCACGCCTGGCCCGGCAATATCCGCGAACTGCGCAATCTGGTTGCCAGGATGGCGATGGAATCTTCCGGCTCCGAAATCGATTTTTCCAGTCTCAGCGCGACTCTCTCCGGCGAGCCCACCGCACTGCGTCAAACCGCCTCCATGCCCGTCAGCAATCTTGACAGCATGGAAGAGCAAATGATCATCAAAGCCCTGGAGCGTACCGGCGGCCAGCGTACTCTCGCCGCCGAGCAGCTCGGCATCTCCCGCCGCACCCTTAGCCGCAAGCTGAAGGAATACAACATCAACCTCGCTCCCGGAGAAAGCACAGCCTCGCTGGGATTCATCAGCAACCAGCAGCAAAAATTCTTCCGCGCCCGAGTTCAGATCGCGGTCACCATCCGGAATTCTCAAGGGGAAGAAATCCGGGTGCAGGGAGTCAACCTCAGCACCGGCGGCATGGGACTGGATGGCCTCAAAGAGCCGCTGCGTTTCGCGGGATTGCTCGACGTCCACTTCGTCCTGCCCGAAAGCGAAATCCTTTTCCAGGCCAAAGCCCGCCTGATGTGGATCGGCGACGAAGGCCGCGTCGGCATCCGCTTCGCCGTCATAGAACCCGCCCTGTTCGAACAGCTGCAACACTGGACAAACCGAAAGATGAAGGAAGAAGGGTGGGAATTCCCGACTTAGCGCGGCAATGTTCTCCTGGCCCCGGCGTCCCGCCCTCGCCGTCTGGTAAAACCAACCGGCGCCTAAACGCAGCCAGCCGATCATTGCGGAGAACTGCTACGAGCTAAGGTCGCCCAACCTCACCGCATCAAATGTTTGTGTTTGTCGCCGACCGCTGGCCGGCTCGCCGTCAACGGTGATCGGTTGCGGTCTGCCTCGATGGACGTTTCTCGACTTTCTTCGCGGGCAAGGTTGAACTCGGTGTTGGCTGCCGCACAGCAGTGACCAAGCATCCTCACGGGAACGGGAAAGGTGTTCAAGTTCGTGGCGGCGCTATGGTTGGACGGCGCCTCAGTTCCGAGGCAAGCTTAGGAAGCAGTCAGCCGGACGACGACGGGGAGTCCTTCTGGGCTTGCAGCTCGCGCAGTCTGAAGCGCTGCAATTTGCCGGTGGCGGTCTTGGGAAGTTCGCTGACAAATTCAATCCACCGCGGGTGCTTGTATGCCCCAATTCTTTTGGCGACCCACTCCTGCAACTCCCGGGCGAGTTCGTTGCTCGGATGGAAACTTGGATTGAGGACCACGTAGGCGGCCGGTTTAGTGAGGTTGCTCTCATCGTCACGCGCGATCACGGCGGCTTCACGAATTGCCGGATGCGCGATCAGAGCGCTCTCGACCTCGGCCGGACTGAGCCAGCATCCGTTGACTTTGAACAAGTCATCCGCGCGACCGACGTACCAGAAGTACCCATCCTCATCCTGGTAGTAGTGGTCTCCGGTCCGGAACCAATGGCCTTCAAAAGTATCTTTGCTCTTCTCATGGTGGTTCCAGTAGGCGGCGCAAGTGGACTCTCCCTTGATCAGAAGCGCACCTACATCGCCGGGAACGACCGAACGACCATCGGGGTCGACGATCTTTGCCTCGTACCCGGGGATGATTTTGCCGCTGGATCCGGGGCGCACCTCTCCCGGGCGATTGGAAATTACCATTTGCAAGGTTTCGGTAGAGCCCAAGGCGTCCAGAATTTCGATCCCGAAGCGCTGTTTGAAGCGCTCCCACAAAGGGGCGGGAAGCGATTCTCCCGCCGAGATAGCGTGGCGCACGCTCGACAGATCAAACTCGATTCCGTTCTCAGGTGCGTGCGCCAGCAGGGCGGCATAATTCGATGGCACGGAAAAAAATAGCGTCGGTTTATAGCGTTTGATATCAGCGAAGATTCCAGCCGGGGTTGGGCGTGCCGGCGAGAGGATGGTGGTCGCTCCGCAACCCAAAGGAAAATAGCCCGCATTGCCTAATCCATAGGCGAAAAACAATCGGGCTACGCTGTAGCAGCGGTCCTGCTCAGTCATTTGCAGAATGCCTTGGGCGTACAGCTCCGAGCACACCACCATGTCGTGATGGAGGTGAATGCAAGCTTTCGGAGCTCCCGTACTTCCGGAGGAGTAAAGCCAGAAGGCTACGTCGTCCCGGCTGGTGGTCTCTGGATCCAGGTGCGGAGCCGCAGCGGCCATCAGGTCGGCCAGCGAAGGGTGGCCTTGCTTGGACTCACCAACCACCACAATCTGACGCAAGTATCTAAGCCGATCCCTGGGTATCAGTTGCACTACCGGCAGCAGGGCTTCACTTACCAGCATCACGCCGGCGCGCGAGTCGTTGAGAAGATATTCGTAGGCGTGCGGTTTCAGGAAAGTGCTCGTAGGCACGGCCACCGCACCGATCTTTACCGTGCCAAAGAAACAAAACAGAAACTCGGGAATGTCCGGGAGCAACAGAACCACCCGCTCCTCTGGCCGCACGCCAAGTTGACGAAGCGCATTGCCGGTCCGGTTGGTCTGCTCGAGCAGTTGTTCATAGCTTATCCGCTCCTCGCCGCTCTCAATCGCAACATTCGTTCCCCTGCCTTCAACCACATTACGATCCACGAAATAGGCCGCGACATTGAATGTTTCAGGCAGAGGGATCACGGGGTTGCGCAACCTTCTCCGGTTGAGTTTTTAGAAAACGAGCTCCCGCTCCGGATTCGGTTGCGGAGTATATCACGGTGAAAACCGTGGCATTCGCTGCGATCGGCGGAACAATCCGCAGTTTGCCTGGCACTAGAAAGAAATCCCACTCGAGTTCCGCTTCCCGAGTTTGGGCTAGGCAGTCCCGCATCAATGGTGACCCCATCCGGTAACCGAGCGTGGGGGATCTTCGCCGCGAAATGCCTACCGGGGGCGACGATCTTTACTCCACCGACCTATCGCCTGTCGCGTACGTTTCAGTTCCGCGAAACCGATGGGCCGGAATCTGGCCTGCGCTGGCTTCAACGGGTTCAGACAGCAAAACCTGAATGAGGTCACCTCCGGTCTATGGCGGTGGCACTCCCGATTTTTGCCGCCGCACAACTCCGTTTCAGGGGCCGGGCACCCCGGTGCTATGGCGATGCTGCTTCTCTCGCGATCGAGCGAGGGCGAGTGGCCTGTATGCCGGAAAGCGCGGTGGTCAAGGGCAGCGTTGTCTCGATCGATACCGCCCCGGCGCCTTACGCGCTATTGGGAACTCCGCGGACCCTGTTCAATCCGCGCCCGCTTCCCATATCAGCAAAGTTTAGGTTCGAGGAACATCTGTAAGTTCGCGCAGCCGCTCCGCCGCACTCTCGGGCGTGATATCGCGTTGCGGGGTTCCTAACATTTCAAAACCGACCATGAACTTGCGGATGGTCGCCGAGCGCAGGAGGGGGGGATAGAAATGCGCGTGGAAATGACATTCCGGATGCTCCCTATGGGGACGGTCAATCGAGGGACGGTCGATACCCGGATCCTCCATGCCATCGGTCGGCGACTGGTGGAAGCCCATCGAGTAAGGGAAGGGAACTGCGAACACCTTGTCGTAGGTTGAGGTGACACGCTGAAGGATGTCGCTCAAAGAGCGTACCTCGTCAGGCGCGAATTCATTCATGCTTCCGAAGTGACGGCGGCTGGAAACCAGAATCTCGAAGGGCCAAACGGCCCAGAAGGGCACCAGCGCCACGAAACCGTCGTTCTCGCAAACCAGGCGCACCCGCTGCCGCTGTTCCAGTGCAACGTAGTCACAAAGCAGGCAGTGATTGTGCGATTTCAGGTAGGCCCGCTGCGCCGCCAGTTCCTTGGAGGGCGCTTCGGGGATGGAAAAAGTCGCCCATATCTGGCAGTGGGGATGGGGATTGCTGGCGCCCATCATGGCGCCGCGGTTTTCGAAAATCTGGACGTGGTTGATATTTTCGAGGCCGCCCAACTCGCGGAATTGTCCAATCCAGGTGCGGACGATCTGTTCAATCTCTGGCACTCCCATCGTCGCCAGCGTCAGATCGTGGCGCGGAGAGAAACAAATCACGCGGCAGATTCCGGGTTCGGCTTCAGCGACCAGCAAGCCCATATTGTCGACGTCAAGACGTGCGTGAGCGGTTTGCGGTTTCAAGGCAGCGAAGTCGTTCTCAAAGACAAAGGTGGTAGAGTACGCGGGGTTATGAATACCTCCGGCACGGGTGTTGCCGGGGCACAGGTAGCAACTGGGATCGTAGGCGGGCTCCGCCCGGGCGGGTAACTTCGCCACTTCTCCTTGCCAGGGGCGCGAGGTGCGATGAGGCGAGACGAGCACCCATTCCTGGGTCAGGACATTCAGCCGGCGATGAGGATCTTCCGTGAGTTTCAAATTTGGCCTGGCAGCATTTTACGATGAGGGGAGGCAACTTCGTCGCGGAATGTCTGCCCCGCTTACCGACCGCCCCCGGCAAATGATCCACCGCAAAAGGATCCAGTGCAGCTCATTCCAGGGCAGGTCATTCCCGTGCAGGACATTTAGGATGTCGGCTGGGCTTCGCGCGGGACAGCCGACGCGGCTGTCGCCATAGCAGGCGATTCGCTCAGGCTGTAGCGAGTTGCTCATGGGCTCGCGACCGAGCCGGAAGACTCGAATGTTTCCGGAGGATCGAAGAAGCAGGTGTGCCAGAGCGCCGAATCCGACAAGGTGCCGGCTCTCCATTGCTGGACGGCAGTGGTCGTGGCGGCAATCATGCCACCATCCGCGGAGTCGAAAATCACCACCATGCCCGCCAGCGCCGGCGGAGTCTCGGTCATTTCGCGATAGCTTTTTTCCAGCAAGAATTTCGTGTACTCGAGCCGCGCCTTTGGTCCGGAGTCTTTGGCATGATCGTCGACTTTTTGCACGGAAAGGATCTTTACATTCTTGCCCCGAAGCGGCTCCCAGTCTCCTGGGAACGGCGCCGTTTCTTCCCGGACGACGTGAAACAAATCCGCGGCGGGGGAGAGTGGGGAACTGGGCGAGGCAGCGGTCTCGGGGATGCCATCCGGCATCTCGACGCTGTTGCGCCAGATCCATCCCCGCGACAGGCCGGAAATGCGAACGTGCACCCAGTCTGCATTAAAGTCGAGCATTTCGAATTCATCATGCATGCTGGCAAGAAATTGCGGCTTCGCATTCAGGCTGGGGGCGGAAACCACCGCGGTGCCGGATTTCTTGACGGCCACCAGATTGTTGGGATGAGCCTGGTTCTTGAGAGTCTCCTCCAGGCTGTGGGCTTCGGCCTGTAACGCGCTGTCAGGTTTTACCGCGCTCTTTATGTTTCCCGTGTTTGCAGCGGTTCGCTCACGTTGTTCGGTGGCCAGACCTTGGCTCAACGACGACGAGAAGGTTGGTTCGCTTTCCGGGAACTTGGAAGCGGGAGCAGGGGCGGAGAGCTTGGGCTCGGTTTCCGCGGGAGGCTGGGGCGATGGCTTTGGCGCCGAGGTCGACGCGGTGCGACTGCTGCTCCCGGTCGCCGCCTGGGATGGCTGGGCGAGTTGGTCCCCCAGTTGATCCAGAAGGTCGGCTTCGAGGCGGCCGTTGGAAGTCATTAACTGGTATCCCGAGCGGGAGGAGACTGGATCGGCGTACCATGCCGTCACTTTTGTGCTGACCCGCACCAGCGACCCGCCCGAGGCCGTCGAACTTACCTGGACGGTGGATTGGTAGTAGGCGCGCTGGTAGCGGTCGAGGGGATGTTCTCCAGGCTTGGCGAATCCTTCCAACACGGGAAGGTGGCCAGCTAAGTTCGCTTCGAGCGCGGTCAAGGCTTTTTCAACCGTAGCCTTAGACTGCGGAAAGGCCCGTTCGTTGGCATTGGTTTGCGCCTGGGCTGGTACGCTAAGAACCGCACCGAGGACCCCAAACGACACTGCCCACAAGCGAAATCGGCGCCCAGTAATTACCCGGGATCTCATGGGACTTGCTCCAACTGGTCGCGCATGATCCACCCGTGCTGGCCTTCGTGGGTTTCCACTCCAAACCAATAAGGAGTAGACACCACGATGAGGACTTCGGTGCCCGCGGGCAGGGATTGCAGGGTGGTCGCGGTGTGGAAGGGCGCGGACTGCAGGGGCGCTCCCGGCGCCTTCACCACCCGTTGGACTTGACGTCTGAGATCCTGTAGGTGCTGTTCCAGAGTCTGGACAGCGGGCGTCGCATCCGTACTCGGCGGAACTTCATTCGCCGGAGCACGGTTGAGCGGAGCCTCTGCCATTACAGTCCCGTTGGGGACGGGCGGCGGGGCCGTCGCGGGAGTTTCGTCAGACAGCACCGGCTTTTCGGTCTTTGCCGACTGCTCCTGCTTTTCCCTCTGGACTTCCACGGTCTGCGCTTTCATGGACGCCATGGCGTCCAGGCGGTCGTGGATGTCCTTGTACTCAGCGCTTTCGACAGAGCCGTTGGAGGCGTGACTGCTCTTGCGGAAATCCTCCACAAAACGCGCATCAATACGGAGCACTGTGTTCTTGTCGCCCTGCGCCTTCACGACGTAGCGGACGGCCAGCGTCCCGACATCACCGCTGTCTTTAAAATTTCGAGGGTCCAGCGCTTTCAGGCGCACTTTGTAGAATACCTTGCCGTCCTCGGTCCACCGTGGAAAAACCCGCGTGGAAGGGGCTGGGGTCGCCTGGCTGAGGTATTCGTCCTTGTTGTATTCCTTGGTTCCCCGGATGATTCCATTTTGCACCACGTCCTCTACCACTTGGGCGACCTCCGCCTCGGGAAAGGGAACGTTGACAACCAGACCCATGCCGTATTGGATTGCGTCCTTTTCCCGGGCGGGAAGCGGCAACGCGGACAGGAAGAAGGTCAGAATAAGGCCGATTTTCCATAGCATCGCGGTTGATCTTTGCCGGCCAGCAGGACGCGCTGCCGCATGACTTTTTAAGATCACCACGAACCGGTTCCTCTCTTGGCCAAGAGTCTCAGCTATGGCTTGGCTCTGTCAACTGCGGGCGAGTTTTTTGCGACGGGTGGCCAAACAGACCCTTATTTGCGTTTTACCTTGTAAAAAAAATGTAAAAAAAAATGTCACAACCCCCTTGCAAAACGTTTCACAGGCGTTGTAGGATTCCGTCCCGGTACGGTGGTATGACCTTTGCGGGAAATGTCGATTAGGAATCCTTGGTCAGGAATCCTTGGCCAAGGAAAAGCAGCAGAGCGGGTTTCTCCGAGCTGCTCGCTTCGAGTTTGGCGGGTTTGCCCTGCGTTTTGCGGGGAGCGGTTTCAAAGACAGAACTGCTAGGAGTTCGGCATGCGTAGTGGGATGAAGTCGCGCTTTTGTGGGACGACGCCGCGGGGGCAATATTTTCTGGTTACGGCGCTGGTGTTAACCTTCATGATGCTGAGCGGCAGCCAGAACGCGAACGCCCTTCCGGCGTTTGCCCGCAAGTACGGTCTTCGCTGCTCGGCTTGTCATGAATCATGGCCCATGCTGAACTATTTTGGCCAGAAATTTAAAGACAACGGCTACCAACTGATGAACGACCGGGACGCGCCGATCTGGCAGAACCCGGGCTACTGGCCGGTCACCTTCCGCATCACCCCGATCTGGCATCGGGTGAGTACGGGCGAAGTTGCCGTGGACCAAGGGTCGGGAGTGAGCCGCATTACGACCTCGGGCTTCGATCTGAGCGGTCTCGACTTCCATACCGGCGGCACCCTGGAGAAGAACTTCTCCTTCTATGTGCTGCCGTCTTCTGATAACACCGCCTCCTTCCACTTTGAAACCGTGATGGCGCGGCTGGACAACCTGTTCGGCAGTCCCTGGCTCAACCTCAAGCTGGGAAAATTCGAGCTCGATAACCTGCTGTCGGAGAAACGCATTCTGACCCTAACCGGCAACGGCGGTATTTATCAGCTCTATCACTTCATTCCGGTGGGGGATGGCAACATCTTCGGCAAAATGGGAGATAACCAGCTGGGCGTTGAAGTCATGGGACACTCCTACAATGACCGCACCCGCTACTCGGGGGCGCTGCTGAGTTCGACGGACGGCAATGTGGGGCTGCCGTACGGCAATGCTTACACTGGCTTTTTTACCGCCAGCCAGGCGTTCGACACCGGCAAGCTGGGGGTGGATCGGATTGGCGGCTACGCCATGATTGGAGAGGCTCCGACGTATTACCGCACGCAGTCGGGGACGCCGCTGGGGGGCTCCGGAATCAGCAACAAGGCCTTCAGTCGCGAAGGGTTCGTAGGCCAGTTCTACTTCGGCCAGCATTTCGATCTACAGGTCGTGACCCAGCATGGATCGGACAGTGCGTGGTTCGGGCAGGGGTATGGCGACCCCGTCGATAATCCCGGCGGCCCAAACAATCTGACGGGTAGCACGCTGCCTGCTGGTTCGCGGAACCCGAGCTGGAACGGGGTTCTTGTCGAACCGCATTACGTCTACAGTCCGCAACTGATTTTCATCGGGCGCTACGAGACGATCCGGATGTCGCAACAGGCGAATGGGGCTGGATCCGCTGTTCCCTCTCCGTCAAACCTCGGCAACATCTCGACCTACACCGTCGGGTATCGCTACAACCCATTTATGACCAGCCGGGCCGGTTTCGCGTGGCACAACGAGTACAACTGGCTGCACCAGGACGGGACCTCACCGACGGGTGGGAATTTAAACACCAGCGAACTGTTGCTCGGTTTCGACTTCGACTTCTAGATCTCGAACTTGGAGAGGATAGACATGCGGACAAGATTGCAGACGTGGTTGGTTCGATTGGGCGCAACCGCGGTTTTGGCGGTTCCGATGACTTCCTGGGCGCAGCTCACACAGTATGACCTGCAGACGCGGATGGGCATGGAAAGCCATATCGGGAATACGACTGGTCATGCCAAGGACGCCAAGTCGGACTATCGCCGGTATTGCGTCGGTTGCCACGGCGAACTCGGTGATGGAAATGGCGAAAACTTTCCTTGGGTGGACCCCAAGCCCCGCGACTTCCAATTGGGTATCTTCAAGTGCCGCTCCACTCCGACCGGAACTTTGCCCACGGATCAGGATCTTTTCGACACCCTCGCTCGCGGTCTGGACCGCTCCAACATGCCGCAATGGAGCACCTTCACCAAGCAACAGAGAGCAGACCTAGTGGCCTGGGTTAAGCACTTCTCTCCGCGCTGGGTGAGCGAAAAACCGGGAACGCCAATCCAGATTCCTCCCGAGCCGGAAGTCACCCCGGAACGCATCAAGGCAGGGCGCGATGTTTTTGCCAGAGTGCAGTGCTGGAAGTGTCACGGCGTACTTGGCCAAGCCAATGGCCCGTCCGCGGCGACGCTGCAGGACGATCTGGGCCGGCCGATCCAGGCCTTCAACTTTACCGAGGGATCCCGGCCAAAATGCGGCGATACGGATCGCGATATTTACCGGATTTTTATGACCGGTTTAGACGGAACTCCCATGCCGTCATTTGCGGATAACATCAAGCCCGATGAGGCTTGGGACTTGGTTTTCTATCTGCGAGCGCTGATGTCCGGGAAGAGCAAGGAAAGGGAAATGGCGAAACAGCTTGCCCTCAAGCCAGTGGATCCCAACGCCCCGGCGGGGCAGCAATAAAAGCTGGGCAGCATCGCAACCAAGCGTTTGGCAAGGTATCTGATGACGACGCCCATCGATATGTCCGCAACGAAGTTCAGCGTGATGCTGCGTCCGCGACACGCGGACCCGCGATTGCGGTACGTCCGGAACGATGCCGCGCATGCGCACATGACTGGGTTTTTTCCGGAAGATGACAATTTGTTCATACACGAAGTATTACCGTGCTGCTCTCTGAATTTGGGCTATGATTTCGCGCGTTCCTTGTCAGAGGCGAGGTGTGCAGTGAAATGCATTCGTCGCAGGGCTCAGTCCGTCTTCCTAACGTTCACCAGCAGTACGAGGGTTTGGGGGCAGACCCTCAGGATCAGCCAGCAGAACCGGCTCTACCACCATCTAATTCCGTCCCCATGTCAGGTCAACCCGCGCTGTGCGGAGGCCTCGACACCATGGGTGTAAATTGGCTGCCGTTTTCTCGTCAAGAAGGAGATTGCGGTTTAAGGAGACTTCTATGAATCGGTACAAAATTGCTGCGGTACTGTCAGCTCTACTTCTCGTCTGCTGTGGGGCATTGATTTTGGGTCAGAAGGTAAACGCTGCGGGAGAAAGCAAGATCACGGGTACGGTCAAACTAGACGGCGCGGCTCCGCACATGAAGGGTATCGACATGTCGAAAGACCCTTACTGCGTTAAGCAACACGCCAACGATACCCCCCACCTTGAAACCGTCGTGGCGGGCGCCAATGGAGGATTGGAGAATGTGGTTCTCTACATCTCCGACTGGAGCGGCGCTGCCCAGACATCAACTGAAGTCCCGGTATTCGATCAAAAGAACTGTATGTATACGCCGCACGTGTTGGCGCTCGATGCGGGCCAGACATTCAAGGTGACCACCAGCGATCAGACGACCCACAACATCCACCCGCTGCCCAACCCCATGACCGGCAATATTCCGTGGAATCAGTCCCAGCCCCCTGGGGCGGCGGCGGTCGAGAAGAGCTGGAAAGCGGTGGAAGTCATCCCCGTAAAGTGCAACATCCATCCCTGGATGAACGGTTGGCATGTGGTCGTAAAAGGGCCGTACGCGACTACCGACGAGAACGGCAATTACACCATCAACAACGTGCCTCCTGGAAACTACACGGTGACGGCATGGCAGGAAGTCTACGGCACTCAAACGCAAAAAGTGACGGTTGCGGCCGGTAAGCCCGGGACTGCCGATTTTACCTTTAAGGCGAAGTAGGTAGTTGAATCGGTCGACAGAGCGCGACAGGACAGTTCTGACGCGGCTTTGAAGCAAAGCTACTGAGGCCGGATGGCAAGTCCGGCCGGAGGGCGAAGCATCATGGCGAAATTGTTTGCGGTCACCATTATCGTAATCGCGATCCTTTCCGCGATTCCCATACTGCGGCACACGTGGTGGATGGCAGAAGATATCTCGACTCACGGTGCGCCGATTGACGAGCAGATGTCAGAGACCATGGCGGAGGCAGGCATCTCGTTCCTGGCTTCCCAGTTCATTCTGGCAGGTTTTATCTGGAAGTTTTCCAATACACGCTCCGACGAGAAGGTCAAGAATTTCCCCGGCGGCGCTAAAGCCATGGTGTGGGCGGCTGTCCTGCTGGTGGGGACGGAAGTTCTGGCGCTGGGCGTTTTCGGCGTAAAGGCGTGGGCAAACGTCTATTTCACTCCACCCTCAGCGAACGCAATGCTGGTCCAGGTTCAGTCGGGGCAGTTCGCCTTTTATTTCCGTTACCCCGGCCCGGATGGAAAGTTTGGCCCCATTCACGCCGACCACATCAGCGAAGCGACCCAGAACTTCTACGGCTTGGACACCGACCACGATCAGGATTCGAAAGACGACATCGTGACCGCACAAATGGCCATCCCGGTGAACCGGGAGATTCATTTGCTCATGCACACGAAAGACGTCGGGCATTCGTTTTTCGTTCCGGAGTTGCGGGTGCAGCAGGATTTCGTTCCCGGGCTGGATCTGACCTTGCATTTCACGGCGACCAAAGTTGGGAGATACGAGATCGTATGTACGCAGCTTTGCGGCCTCGGCCATTACAACATGAAGGCCTACCTTTCGGTGTTGTCTCAGCAGGACTTTGACGATTGGCTCAAGAAACAAGCGGCTTTGCAGTGACTGAAGACCGTCTGCACTCGGTGCGGCGGCGAGATCTCATGAGGTGATCCATGCACGATATGTCAAAGCACGAGACCGTCGCCCACCATGCGCCGACGAGTTTCATCGCAAAGCACGTTTTCAGCCTGGACCACAAGGTCATCGGAAAGCAGTATTACGGGCTCGCCCTGTTGGCCGCTCTGGTGGGTATGGGTCTTTCCTGGTTGATGCGCCTCCACCTGGGATGGACCAACCTTGCGATTCCGGGTCTGCAGTTGCTCACCAAGAACGGTGCTCCCGGAAACTTGATGACGCCGGAATTCTACTTGCAGCTGATGACCATGCATGCCACCATCATGGTCTTTTTTGTGCTCACGACGGCGCCGTTCGCGGCCTTCGGCAACTATTTCTTGCCCATCCAGGTAGGCGCCGAGGACATGCCCTTCCCCCACTTCAACATGATGTCGTTCTGGGTCACGTTCGTGGCGTTCCTGGTTCTGGTTTCTTCGTTCTTCGTCGGCCAGGGACCCACCCTCGGCGGTTGGACCCAATACGCTCCGCTGAGCGCGATCGGAGAGGTTGGCGGTCCCGGCGAAGGGACAGGAGTGGTTCTTTGGGCGATTTCCATTGGGCTCTTCTGCGTTGGCCAGCTGCTCGGCGCCTTGAACTTCATCACTACCACGCTGGATATGCGGACCCGGGGCATGAGCCTGTGGCGGCTGCCGCTCAGCGCATGGGCTTGGTTCATTACTTCCTGCATGGGCCTTACGGCTTTCGCCGTGCTAATGCCAGCCTGCATTCTCCTCATCCTGGACCACGTTGCGGGAACCAGCTTTTTCGTGCCCGGCAATATTGTCATTAACGACCAAATGCAACCTCACTCGGGCGGATCGACTCTTCTATGGCAGCACCTTTTCTGGTTTTTCGGACATCCTGAGGTGTATATCGCGATCGTGCCCGGGATGGGGATTGTCTCGCATGTTCTGATTACCAATATGCGCAAGCCGATGCTCAGCCACAGAGTGCTGGTCTACTCCATGGGCGCGTTGGCTGTCCTTAGCTACATGGTCTATGGGCACCACATGTTCGTGAGTGGGATGAATCCGGTTTCGTCGTTGGCATTCTCCTTTCCGACTTTGGTGATCACCATCCCCTCCACGATTCTTGTGCTGATCTGGCTGGGCAGCCTCTACGGAGCGAAGTTGCGCATTAATGCGGCTTCGCTCTTTGGTTTGGGATTTATCTCTATGTTCATCAGCGGAGGCGTAAGCGGCTTCTTCCTGGCGCAACCCTCGACCGACATCATGCTGCATGCGACCTATTTCGTGGTTGGGCACTTCCACATGGTAATGGGCGTCGCGGCGATGTTCGGGATTTTCGCGGGGACCTACTTCTGGTTCCCCAAGATGTTTGGCCGCATGATGAATGAAACCTTGGGCAAGGTTCACTTCTGGCTCAGCTTCGTCGGTGCCTACGCGATTTTCATGCCCTTCCACTACTTAGGACTGGCAGGCAACGTGCGCCGCTACCAGGCATTTACGCCGGATTACATGCAGCCACTCATTCCGTTACACCGGTTCATTACCGTGTCGGCGTTGATCACTGGTGCGGCGCAACTCGTCTTCCTGTACAACCTGATTCATAGCCGCTTCCGGGGCGAACCGGCGACGGACAACCCGTGGCAGGCCACTTCCCTGGAATGGAGTACGCCAACAACGCCGCCGCCGCACAATAACTTTGGCGACAAGCTGCCGGTGGTTTACCACGATCCTTACCAGTACGGGGTAGAAAGCTCGGTTGGCGACTATGTGATGCAAACCTCGCCGGAGAAAGTGAAGACTGCAAGCGACGAGGCGTAGCTCAGACAGATGCTCAGATGTTCAGTGAGATAGTCCGCCGATTCTGGGATTGGAGTCTGTAGTCTTATGGCGACCACCGTACATGAACCGCCAAAAAACGAACGCTGCGATCCGCCACAGCCCACGGGCAATTCGGGCAACGGCGGTGGGCGCGGACCGGTTCCGGCGGATGGCAAGCTGCCTGGTGTGAAGGACTACTCGCCGCCGCCAGCTTCGACCGGAATTTGGGTCGTGGTTGCGTCCATCGCGATGAGCTTCGCGGCGTTTACCAGCGCCTTGATCGTTCGTCAGGGATCAGCGCCGGATTGGCGGCATCTTACTCTGCCTCCCATTCTCTACCTGAATACGCTGGTACTCGTTGCCAGTAGTTTCGCGCTCGAGGTGGCACGCCGTCGCGTTGCCGCCTTCATGAGCGGGCGAAAAGATCAGGCAGCCAGACCGACGCGCTGGTTGTATATTGCTTTGTTTCTGGGCTTGCTTTTTGTTGCCGGCCAGTACGTGGCGTGGATGCAGTTGCGTTCCCAGGGCCTTCTTCTGGCCACGAATCCCAACAGTTCGTTTTTCTACGTGCTGACCGCGGTCCACGCGGTGCATGTCCTGGGGGGCCTTGGCGGCTTGGGCCGAGTCATTCGCAGGCTGAATAAGTCGATTCTGCGAAAAAGCACGCTGGACGCCACCGCGTTCTACTGGCACTTTATGGACGCACTTTGGGTGTATCTGCTGTTGTTGCTGTGGATGAAGCTGTAGCATGCTCATTCGATAGGAGGCACCGTGAGCCAAGCGGAAGTGACAATGGGAGCACACTCAGGCCTGATGGAAGAACCAGTATTTAGGGTTCCTGCGAAAAAGATGGCGATGTGGCTGTTCATCATCGCCGATTCAGCCACCTTTGCCGGTTGTCTGGTGGCCTACGGATTTATACGCAACGCCACTCCCGATTGGCCCAGACCCTTTCACGGCATCACCAACGTGGCGCTGATGACCTTGATACTCCTGACCAGCAGCTTGACCATGCTCTTCGGAGTGCGGCATGCCCAGATGGGCGACAAAGCGAAAGCTTTCCGCTGGACCCTGATTACGGCAGTTTGCGGAATCATGTTTGCCGTCCTGCATATTCGGGAATGGATGGGAATGATCGGCGAAGGAGCGACCCTGTTCCACAATCCCTGGGGCACGCCGCTGTTCAGTTCACTGTTTTTCAGCATTACCGGGTTGCATTTGCTGCACGTAACCGGCGGAGTGATCGCCTTGATCGCAGTGGCGCTGCGCTACCAGGGCGGACGCTACGGTGCCGACGACCTCGAGATTACGGGACTGTATTGGCACTTCGTCGATCTGGTCTGGATGTTCGTGGTGCCGCTGGTCTATCTTTTGAATTTGGCTCACTGAGATGAAACGGAGCAAATCACAATGATTACCGCCGAGACGCAAAAGAATGGTGGAGTGGGCAAAGATCTTGTAGTGTACGGTTGCCTGATTGTGCTGGCAGGGATACAGTTCGTCATCGCGTATCAGGAGATCAGCGCGTCGCAGATGTTTGTGCGCATGTTGATCGTGGCTTGCGTCGAGGCTGCGCTGGCGCTTCTATTTTTCATGCATCTGTGGGAGAATCGCGGGCTCAAGTGGTTCGTCTTAATTTTCACGGTTGCTGTGATCCTGGGGATGCAATACGGATGGACAGACAGTTTCCGGATATTGGATGGTGCGCCGTGGGCAAAGTAGCTTCGGAGGCCACAGCTTGCTCCGGAAGAACGCAACCATGAAGCTTTCGAGATCAATCTGGCTTTGGGGAATTGCGTTGATGGGACTGATCATCCTGCTGGCGCCAGTGCCCGCCTGCGCCCAGAGTTGCGCGCTCTGCTACACGCAAGCGGCTTCTTCCGGTTCTCGAATGATCCAGGCATTGAAAAGCGGGATTCTAATCCTTATCGTTCCTCCCACACTCGGATCCATCGGGATGATTTTTGTTGTGTATCACAAGCGCAATCAGGTTAGGCGGACGGAGTCCGGCGCCGAATCCCGGCAAGACTGGTAAAATGACGACTACTCACCTGATGGCCCCTCCGGTTTCCCCACAGACCCTCAAGTCCAAGCTCCGGGACTATTACACCCTGACGAAACCTGAGGTTAACCTGCTGATCCTGATGACCACATCGGCGGGCTATTACTTGGCCTCCCGTGGCCCCCTGCGACTCTTCGGCTTGCTGAACACGCTCCTGGGAACGTTGTTTGTAGCCAGCGGGACGGCAACGTTGAATCAATGGATGGAGCGGGTTTGGGATGGCAAGATGCGCCGGACTGCCTCTCGTCCGCTGCCTTCAGGCAGGCTCGCGAGCCGCGAAGCGCTGGGGTTCGGCATTCTGCTGAGCGTCGCAGGAGGGGTCTATCTGCTGGTCGCAGTCAATGCGTTGTCGGCCCTGCTGGCGGTTTCGACTTTGCTCTCGTATCTGCTCATCTACACCCCGCTCAAGCGCAAGACGCCGCTGTGCACGCTCCTGGGCGCCTTCCCCGGCGCCATGCCTACGCTGATCGGGTGGGCGGGAGCTTCCGCGACCATCAACCGGCAAGCTTGGTTTCTGTTTGCCATCCTCTTTCTTTGGCAGTTCCCTCATTTTCTGGCCATCGCGCTGATGTATCGCGACGACTACACCCGGGCTGGCTATCGCATGCTGCCCGCTTTCGATCGGGATACGCGCTTTACTCGCATAGAGATTGTGGGCTTTACCCTCATCCTGGTGCTCGCTACGATGCTGCCGCTCGTGGGTCGTGCTGGCCTGCTGTATTGGGCTGGTATGTGTGTGGCGGGAGCGTTCTTGCTCTATCACGTAGGTAAACTTGCGGCATCAAGCTCGACCGTTAGGGCCAGCCGCCTCCTTCATGCGTCGGTTTTCTATCTGCCTGTGGTTCTTGTGATCATGGCTGCCGCGAAGAAGTGAAGTTGGGTTGCCATGCGGCCTTTCAAATTGTGGTCTCACCGGAAATCATCATTCGCTGCTTTGCCATTACTCTGCGAGGGGCTGCTCCGCGTAACCTTAGCTGTTGGGGTGACCGCGGCAACACTGCTCGCATGCGGAACCCCGTTCGCTCAAGCCCAAACACCGGCACCAGCGAAGAACTCTGACATCCTGCGCGCCCTTCCCGTCACAAAGTTCTATGACACTCCTCATCCGCTGCCCGCCGGCAAAGCGGGAGAACTGATCCGCTCGGAAGAGTTCGATCAATACGAACTCCCCTTCTCCGTGAATGCCGTTCGCATTCTGTACCACTCGCGCTCTGCTGCCGGTGAAGATGTGGCGGCGTCGGGGATCGTTCTGATTCCTGGTGCAGGAAAACCGCCGGCTCGGGGCTGGCCGGTCATCGCGTGGGCTCACGGTGCCACCGGCGTCGCCCGTTCATGTGCTCCCTCGCTGATGAGGAATGTAGGGCACGGGCCCTTCTTCTCGATGTATGTGAACCTTGGGTACGCCGTAGTTGCTACAGATTACACGGGGTTGGGAACCGATTTCCGGAATGCATTTTTGGATGGTCCCTCCAACGCGACCGATGTCATTACCTCCATTTCTGCGGCCCGCGCCGCAGTCCCAGAGCTAGGCGCGAGGTGGATTGTCATGGGGGAGGCGGAAGGAAGTTTAGCGGCTGTGGCAGTCGCGGAAATGGAGAACGAGATTCGCGATCCAAGTTACCTCGGCAGTATCGCGATTTCGGGTGTTCCTAGTGCAGAAGAAATCTACGAGCATTTCACTCTGGGTTCTTCCAGTCTCATGCTTACGTCCCTAGCTTATGGGATTAAGACGGTTTATCCGCAATTTCAAGAAACTGACCTGCTGACAGAAAAGGGGCTTGCACTCTATCACCACATCGAGCAGATGTGCTCGCAGGCAAGAACGCTTCCCGAGTTGCCCCCTGCTGAAGTAACCAAGCCAAGCTGGGATAAGAATGTATTCGTCCGCCAGTACTTCGTCCGCAACAATCTCGGCCAGACGCGGGCGTACGGTCCGATCTTGGTAATCAGTGGCGATGCCGATAGAGCGATCCCGCCAACGATGACGGCTCAAGCAATTGCCCGCATGTGCAAGCAGGGCGATCGCATTCAGTGGGAGCGATATCACGATCTCGACCCGGAGCGCGTGATTGGCGACTCCGTGAGGGACCAGATTGGATGGATTGAAGCCCGGTTTGCCAGCCGCGCGCCTACGACGAATTGTCCTTGAGCTGAGAGCAGGAGTAGCACTGGCAGATTCGCACCTCCTGCTGTGGCGCAGCAACGTGCGGCGATATGGTGTTCACTCCGCGTGGGATCCTGATGGCGCAATCACCTCGTGTCACGACAGGCGCTAGCGGGACTGCAATTTGTGATTGCCTATCAGCCGGTCGACGGCTCGCAAATGTTTGCCAGAATGTTGCTGATCGCGGTTGCCGTGGCTGGCTTGGTGCTTATGTTCTTTATGCATCTTTGGCAAGAGAAGCGCGGGTTGCTGCTCTTCGTTACCGTCTTCTGACCCATTGAGGGGCAAATGCAGACTAGGAAAATCCTTAGGATCGGGATTGTGCTGGCCGGCGTCGCGGTTCTGCTGACGCCGCTTCCAGCCGGGGCGCAGAGTTGTGCTCTTTGCTATACCCAGGCCGCATCCTCGGGCGCTCGCATGATGCAGGCTTTGAAAAGTGGAATATTGATCCTCATCGCTCCTCCCACGTTGGGATCGATCGGACTGATTGTGGTGCTGTATCGTAAACGGCATCAGGTAAGGCGGACCGAGTCGGACCGCGAAGCCGAATTCAGCGGCGACACGAATCCAGAGAAAACTGGTAGAAGAGAAGACTGGTAGAAGACTGGTAAAAGGCTGGTAGAATGGCGACCACACTGATCATGACTCGTCCGGTTTCGCAGCACAGGCTCCACTCCAAGTTCAGGGACTACTACACTCTGACCAAACCGGAGGTGAACCTGCTGATCCTGATGACAACCTCAGCGGGCTACTATTTGGCTTCTCGCGGGCCCTTCCGACTCGTCGGCTTGCTGAACACGCTTCTCGGTACGTTGCTCGTTGCCAGCGGCACGGCAACTTTAAATCAATGGATGGAGCGAGTTTGGGATGGCAAGATGCGGCGCACGGCCTCGCGTCCGCTGCCTTCCGGCAGGCTCACGAGCGGCGATGCGCTAGCGTTTGGCATTTTGCTGAGTGTCCTTGGAGGGCTTTACCTCCTCGTTGCCGTCAACCCGCTGTCCGCCCTGCTGGCGGTTTCGACACTGCTCTCCTACCTTCTGGTTTACACTCCGCTCAAGCGGAAGACGCCGCTCTGCACACTGCTGGGCGCGTTCCCCGGCGCCATGCCTACTCTGATCGGCTGGGCTGGAGCGTCAGCGCACATCGACTCCGAGGCCTGGTTTCTTTTTACCATCCTCTTCCTGTGGCAGTTTCCTCACTTCCTGGCCATCGCCCTGATGTATCGCGAGGACTACAGTCGTGCGGGGTATCACATGCTACCCGTTTTCGATCGGGACACACGCTTTACTCGCGCGGAAATTGTGGTCTTTACCCTAATCCTGGTGGTGGTCACGCTGCTGCCGCTGGCGGGTCATGCTGGCTTGGTGTATTGGTCCGGTATGTGCGTGGCCGGAGCGTTCCTGCTCTATTACGTAAGTAAACTCGCGGCGTCTGGTTCGACCCTCAGGGCCAGCCGCCTTTTGCATGCGTCGGTCCTCTATCTTCCCGTGGTTCTTGTGATTATGGTTGCCGCCAAGAAGTGAGGAATTGAAATTCGCTGGCGGCCCCTCTCTGGAAATCCTTATTCGCTGCTGGGCTACCATCCTGCAACCGCCGGCCGGACCTGCCCGGCTTCGTCTGCGGGAAAAACATCTGTCACCGATTCCACTCGCGGCGTGGCATAATCTTGCGCAAGCTAATTCCATCGGGTGTCAAACTATGCGTCGTCGCTTGCTGCGTGCCGCTGTTTTCCTTGGGGTCTTCATATCCGTAATATTCCTAGTTTTGCCTGGCGCGGGGACCCCAACTCCCAGCGCCAAGTCGCTGCAGATTTATTTCATCGATGTCGAGGGAGGGCAGGCGACTTTGGTGGTGAGTCCGAGCGGGGAGTCGCTGCTCATCGACACCGGTTGGCCTGGATATGAAGGGCGCGATGCCGATCGGATCCTGGCTGCCGCTCACCAGGCGGGCATTCTACGGCTCGATTATGTCCTGATCACTCACTATCATCGCGATCACGTGGGCGGCGTTCCCCAACTGGTGGAGGGAATGAAGGTGGGTACGTTTGTGGACCACGGGCCGAATCAGGAAGACTCGGCGGTGACGCGCACCGATTATGCCGCCTACGAGAAGGCCATCGCCGGCCACGCCCATGTCGTGGTGAAGCCGGGATGGGGACTGCCGATCAAAGGCATCGAAGTGCATGTGCTCGGCGCGGCTGGTGACCACATCACCAGTCCATTGCCGGGCGCCGGAGAAGCGAATGCGTATTGTGGTTCCGAGCCTGCGGCTGCCGTGGACGACACGGAGAACGCCCGTTCCGTGGGCGTTCTGATCAGCTACGGGCACTTTCGCTTTCTTGATCTCGGCGATCTTACCAAGAAAAAGGAGCTGGAGATCGCTTGTCCCAACAACTTGCTCGGCACAGTCGATCTTTTTCTGGTGACCCACCACGGGGCGGATCTCTCAAATGCGAAAGCCCTCGACTGGGCGCTGCATCCGCGAGTGGCGGTGATCGACAACGGACCGCGCAAGGGAGCGAGCCCGGCGGCGTGGCAGATCGTCCACGATTCTCCGGGGCTCGAAGACTTGTGGCAGCTGCACTATGCCGAGGAGTCGGATAAAGCCCACAACGTCAGCGAGCAGCGCATTGCCAACGTGAAAGAGAATTGTGAAGGGAAATTCATCAAAGTCGTCGCGGAATCCGACGGCTCATTCACCCTCACCAATGGTCGCACCGGGGAGCAGAAGACATACTCCAAGAAATAGTTAGCTCAGAAATCCTCGAATGGTCTTGATCGTGATGGGAGTGGTCGGAGCCGGCAAGACGACGATCGGACGTCTGCTGGCCGAGCAACTTGGTTGGGAGTTTGCCGATGCCGACGATTTTCATCCCCGGTCGAATGTGGAAAAGATTCGGCACGGGATCCCGCTCGACGACGAAGACCGGAGGCCGTGGCTGGCGGCGCTGGGGGAAGCGATCGCCCACTGGATCGACGAAGGCCGTAATGTCGTGCTGGCCTGCTCAGCCTTGAAACGCAGCTACCGGCGGGAGCTCGCATCCGGACCGCAAGTGAAGTTTGTGTACCTGAAAGCCAGTGCGGAGTTGATCGTGGAGCGCTTGCGCTCCCGTCACGGACACTTCGCCGACGAGCAGATTCTGGCCAGTCAGCTCGCCGACCTGGAAGAGCCGCAGGCGGCTGTGACGGTCGATAGCGCAGCGACGCCGCAACAAATCGTAGACAAGATTCGGAACAAGCTCGGGTTGGGGTAGAATCCTGGCACCAGCCAACAGCTCTGGCGAGCGTTTTCCGCAGAACCACCTGGAACGTGCTCTTGCAAATTGCTTCCCACCGCCTGGAATCCGCCGTCGTCTCCCGACTCATGTGGCGGCTGATGCCGTTTTTATTTCTGCTCTACATTGTTGCCTACCTCGACCGCATTAACGTGAGCTTCGCGATATTGCAAATGCGAGGGCAGCTGGGCCTGAGCGACCGCGTCTATGGCCGGGCGGCAGGAATGTTTTTCGCCGGCTATTTTCTCTTTCAGCTGCCCAGCAATCTGGTCCTGGAAAAATTTGGCGTCCGGCGCTGGATTTCAGGCCTGATGATTACCTGGGGCGTGATTTCCTGCTTGATGATCTTCATCCGCGGGCCTATCAGTTTCTACGGGATGCGTTTCCTGCTGGGCGCGGCGGAGGCTGGATTCTTCCCCGGCATCATCTTGTATATGAAGCGCTGGTTCCCGGCCAATGCGCGGGCTCGAGCGGTCGCCTGGTTCATGACCGCGAATCCGCTTGCCGGCATCATCGGAAGTCCGGTCTCCGGGGCCTTGCTCGGGTTGAGCGGCAGGGGGCTCTCGGGATGGCAGTGGATGTTTCTGATGGAGGGAGTTCCGGCTATTGTTCTGGGCGTGACCGTGTTTTGGGCGCTGACGGACAACCCACGAGAAGCGGGCTGGCTGAAGGGCGAGGAACGAGCCTGGCTGCTCGAGAGGCTGGCTTTGGAACAGCAAGTGGAGTCCAGGCGAGGGAAAGAAAATCTCTGGCAGGTCCTCCTCAGTCCCAGAATCTGGCTGCTGTCGATGGTGTATTTTGGGGTCTCAACCACGATGTACGGAGTCACGTTATGGCTCCCGAGCGTGATCCGGTCGCTTTCCGGCCTCAGCTATTTCTTGACCGGGCTGGTGTCGGCTCTTCCCTTCGTGGTGACCGCCGTGGCCATGGTTCTGGTAGGAATGAGCTCCGATCGCAAAGCAGAACGACGCTGGCACACCGCGATGCCTGCTTTTGTAGGAGCGGCGGCCTTGGTGAGCGCGGGTTATGGGATCTCAACGGTTGTGGTTGTGGCCTCGATCGGCCTTGGACTGGTCTGTGCGGAGTCGATGGTGGGGCCATTCTGGGCTATGGCGACGTCGCGGATGGCGGGACTTTCGGCCGCCGCAGGGATCGCGGTCATCAACTCCCTGGCCAACCTGGGAGGCTATTTCGGTCCCGATATTGTTGGATTCTTTCGCAAAACCAGTGGCGGATTCCGCGGAGGGCTGTTGGCGATCGCGGCGACGCTGGCTCTCAGCGGCGGAACCGCATTGGTCGTAGGGCGCGAGCCGGCTGAGGAGAGAAGCACCGACCCTGGATGAAGCGCGTCCCCGGGGATGAAGTGGATTCGCAGGTAGGTTTTCCAGGAACCGTATTAATCCAATGGGCACCCAATAGCGCTTTTCTTCGCTCCACCGAGTCAATTGTTTACAATAGAGACTTCACCTGACTACCGTTAAAGGCTCCCCAGAGGAACGAACGCAATTTTGGAATCGACAAACCATAATTCCAGCCCCGGCCCCACGGTCTACTGGCGGGTCGAGGGGAGCCTGCTTGACCTGACGGTGGTCAGGCCGGTGGCGTTCTTTACCTGGAATGCGCAAACCTTCGCCGAGCGCTTCCGGCGGCGTGGGCAGATCTTCCTGATGGCGCTGCTGCGCCCGCTTCTTTATTCCACCAACCGCAAGTTCGCCACGCGCGCGATCCATACCGTGCTGCGCGGAGTGACCCGCGACCGCCTCGATCTGCTGGGGGAAGAATTCTTTCTATACAAATTGAAGCCGCGCTTGAAAGAGCGAGGTGTGCAGAAAGTGCAGGAGTTGGTGCAGGCCGGGGCGGAAGTCGTGCTGGTAAGCCAGGGATTGGAGCACGTGATGCGCCCGCTCGCTCAACATCTTGGGGTTAAGCGGATTGTGGCCAACCGCCTGGAGTTTCGCGATGGCATGGCAACGGGAAGATTGCTCGAACCGGTGATTCGGCCGCGCGGGGCTTTCGCCCGCATTCGGGAAGAAAATCCAGACGGTCGCAGGGCTCCGAAGACACTGGCGCGGCAACTGAACATTTCCGTGGACCAGCTGCGCGCCGCCGTAATCCCCGTCGAGCGGGTGGCGATAGCGCCCACGCGACCCCTCGTCCATTTCGAGGGTCAGAGGCAGGCGGCGGGGTTTTCGGTGCGCACGGCATTTTCCGGGAAGCACGTAATGCTCATCGGCGTAACCGGTTTCATCGGCAAGGTCTGGCTGGCGAACACGCTGCTCGATCTGCCCGAGGTAAAACGGATCTACCTGCTGATCCGCCGGCAGAAGTCGAACCCGGCCGAGCGTCGCTTTGAGAAGATGGTGGAGGAATCGCCGGTATTCGATCCGCTCTTTGAGCGACACGGGGACGGGCTGGCAGATTTTCTGCGCGAAAAAATTGAAGTCGTCGAAGGCGATGTCACTCAGCCGGGGCTCGGATTCAGCGCCGAGACCGCGCGCCGCCTGCAAAGGAACCTGGATCTTCTGATCAACAGTTCGGGGCTCACGGACTTCAATCCGGACTTGCGCGACGCACTCACGACCAACACGGATGCCGCAGTCAATGTTCTGGAGTTCGTGCGGTCGTCGGATCACGCTGGTCTTCTGCATCTGTCCACCTGCTACGTGGCGGGAGAGCAGGACGGACGCGTCGGCGAGAAGCTGACGCCGAACTACAATCCGCGAGGGCTGGCCGGGTTCGATGCCGAAAAGGAATGGCACTCGCTTCAGCAATTCGTGAAGCAGGCCGAGATCAAGGCCGAGAGCGACGAAATCACCGCGGAACTGCGCACGCAGGCGCGCTCCCGCGAGCATGCGGCCAAAGATTTGCACGGTGCGGCGCTCGACAATCAGATCCGCAAAAACCGCCTGCGCTGGCTGAAGACTTATCTGACCGAGGCGGGGACACGGCGCGCCAAGGAACTGGGCTGGCCCAATACCTATACGCTCACCAAGAGCCTGGCCGAGTCGCTGATCGCAAAACACGGCGCCGGGTTGCCGGTGGCCCTGGTCCGTCCCGCGATTGTGGAAACCTCAGTGGCCAAGCCTTTTCCCGGATGGAATGAAGGTATCAATACATCGGCCTCGCTGTCGTATCTGTTGGGGACATATTTTCGTCAGTTGCCCTCGAACAAGAGCAAGCGGCTCGATATTGTTCCCGTGGACGCGGTATGCAGCGGAATGACTCTGATTGCCGCCGCCGTCATCGAGCGCAGGCATGACGCCCTCTACCAGCTCGCCACTTCCGTGACCAATCCCTGCGACATGGGCCGGTCGATCGAGTTGACGTCTCTGGCGCACCGCAAGCACTACCGCGCTCAGGAGGGGCTGGAATCGTGGCTGCGCCTGCGCTTTGACGCGATTTCGGTTTCGAAGACGCGGTACAACCGGATGTCGGCTCCGGCGCAGAAGGCGATCGTAAAATCAATTCAACGCATCATGTCGCCGTTGCCGCTGAAGAAGGCGCCGCTGGTCAAGACGGAGAGAAATCTGGAGCGCCTGGAAAAACTCATTGAGTTGTTCGAGCCTTTTATTTTGTTGAACGAGCACGATTTCGCAGCGGAAAATATCGAGAAGCTTTCCTACGCCCTGGTGGCGGAAGAGCAGGAAAATTTCGGTTACGATACCCGCTCGCTGGATTGGTGGGAGTACTGGATCAACATTCACATCCCTGCCCTGCGCCGCTGGACCTACCCCTTGATCGAGGGCAGGCCTTTGGAAGCACGGCCTCCGCGTAGCTTTCAACCTGCGCCCGCAAACGGAGATGCGGTGAAGACTGGGACCGACGGAGCCACGTGGCGATATTCCTGACCGGTTCGACCGGATACATCGGCGCGCACGTTGCCGCCAATCTGCTGGACGGGCATGGTGCCTCCTTGAACCTGCTGGTGCGGGCGCGTGATCCCGAGGAAGCGCAATTGCGCTTGTGGCGCGGGCTCCAACTGCATTTGGAGTTTTCTCGTTTCTACGAGTACCTGCAAACCAAGGTAAGGATTTTCTGCGGAGATCTGACCGCCAGCGGCTTCGGTCTCAACCGCGATGAGTATGACCGGCTGGTGCACACCACCGACTCCGTGATTCACTGCGCGGCTTCGCTGAACCGCAAGTCGGAGAAGAGTTGCCTCAACGTGAACCTGCGGGGGACGCTCGAGGTGCTGACTCTGGCGCGGCACGCCGAACACTATCACGGCCTGCGACGCTTCAGCGAGGTCAGCACGGTCGCGGTAGCCGGGCAGCGCAGCAACGAAGTCGTCAACGAGGAAAATTCCATCGAGTGGGACCGATCCGACTACGATCCTTACGCCCGTACCAAGAAGTTTTGTGAGCACATGACGCGGGTGCTACTCCCGGATACGTCCAAGACGGTTTTCCGCCCAAGCATTGTGCTGGGCGACAGCCGGCATGCCGCGACGACTCAGTTCGATATGGTCAAGGCCTTCGTATTTTTGGCGGGTTTGCCGGTGTTGCCGTTCCGTCCCTCGGACAAGATCGACATTGTGAATGTGGATTTTGTCGCCGACGCGATTGCCACCCTGCATCAGAAAGACCAGCCGCGCTACGACACTTATCATCTCTCCTCGGGGCTGGGATCGCAGACCTTTCGCGAGTTGACGAGCGCGCTGGCGGCTGCACAGCAGAAGCGCAGCCCGGTGTTCCTGCCCTTCGCCGAGAAGCCGTTTTCCACCTCGGTGAATTTTCTATCCCATCGAAAAGGGTCGATGGCTCACGGCGCTTCGCTGCTGAAAGTATTCATGCCTTATCTGCTGTGGAACACGGTATTCGACAACTCCCGGGTAAGTTCTGAATTAGGACGGAAGCCGGTTCCTTTTTCGCAATACAGCTTTCCTCTTTTGCAGTTCAGCCGGGAGCACAATTTCCAATACGACTACGCGCCCTGGCCCGCGGCTCGCGGAGGAACTGCGGCATGATGGACTTCATCCTGGAGGCGTGGGTCAGCGGCAACATCGAGCGGGCCAAGGCAGGCTGGATGCTGGGGGCGGGAAAGCCGTGGCAGCCGGGCGAGCGGCTCAAGCTCTTGTTCGCAGGATACAACGGTACGCGCAACATGGGATCGGATGTCAGGGTGGAGGAGATGCTGCGCCAGATCCGCCACATTCTTGGATCCCAGCGGGTGGATTTCACCGCCATGACCTTCGATTTCGAACGCTCCCGGGGCTACTTCGAGAATACGGCGCAGGTCCGATTGCCGGATATTTTTCCGCCATTTCTGGCCAACGAAGTGCCCCGGCACCACGGCGTTGTGGCCTGCGAAGGCTCCATGTTCAAAAGTAAGTTTGCCAACGCTCTGACCACCATGATGATTGGCTCGCTCGGCATGGCTGCGGCGCAGAACAAGCTTTCGGTGGGCTATGGCGGAGAAGCCGGCGACATGGACCCGTTGCTGGCAAAGATGTGCGCACGCTATTGCAGGAATTCACTCATCATTACCCGCAACGAAGAGTCGCGTACGCGGTTGCGCGAACTGGGAGTGCCGACCGAACTGGGCACAGACACCGCCTGGACCTTTGAGCCGCGTCCGGCGCAGTATGGCGAGAATGTTTTACGGCAAGCGGGATGGGACGGACGCACTCCGGTGCTGGTGGTCTGTCCCATCAATCCATTCGAGTGGCCGGTGAAAGCCTCGATGGCCAAACTGGTCGCGCATCGGTTAACCGGGGCCTATCGCCAGACCCATTATCGCGGGCCCTACTTTCACAATTCGGGTCCGGCGGCGGATCGCGCCTACGAGCATTATCTGACCTCGATCGCCAACGCGGTGGACGCGTTCCGCAGCCAGCGCAGCGTTTTTGTAATTCTGGCGGCGACCGAGCGACTGGATGCGCGTCCGGCGAACCGCATCTCGGAAAAGCTCGGCGGCGTGCCGGTCCTGACCTCGGAGCGCTACAACATGTATGAATTGGTCAGCGTTCTGCGCTGCTGCCACATGATGGCCTCGTCACGCTATCACGGCATCGTCACCTCCATGCCGGCGCTGGTTCCTTCGGCGGGCATTACCATGGATGAGCGCATTCGGAATCTGATGCGGGAGCGCGGCCATCCCGAGTTGCTGATGACGGTCGATGATCTCGATCTCGAACCGAAGTTGCTGGCGGCGCTGGAAACCCTGGCCACAGAGGGCGAGCGCATCGCCGACGGCATTGCGCGCACGGTGGTCAAGAATCTGAAAGTGATGGCGCGCATGGGCGTCCTGTTCGAAGAGGAAGTCCAGAGGCGTTATCCCGAATTCCCGACGCGCACCGGGGAATGGAGTTGGGAGGATTATCTTCCCCCGATGAACGCCTCCCTTGGGCAATTGCTGACCGCTCACAGCTGAGGCCGTCGCAGTTCCCATACGGAAATCCATGTCATTTGTCGGAGAAATATTTTCGCAACTCAAGGCGGCCGCAAACATCACGGTCCTCGAGGAAATCCGCGACGGCCAAATCGAGGGAGTGACCGGCGACGCGCTGCTCGAATTGATCCGCCAAGCGCGCACCTTTCTGGCGGCGAAAGGCTTGAAGAAGAGCGACCGCTGTGGAGTGCTGGCCGCCAACAGCGTTCGCTGGATCGCGCTCGATTTAGCTGCGATGGCCGAAGGCCTGATCGTGGTTCCGCTGTATTTCCGCCAAAGTCCAACGGAGTTGGTCGCGATGATGAAAGACAGCGCGCCGTCTCTGGTCTGCTGTGGGGAGGCGATGTTGCGCGACCGAATTCAGCAGAATTGGCCGGGCGGCAACTGGTCGGAAGCACCTCCGCATTTTCTTTTTGAAGAAATATTCGCCGGCGCGAACGAGATCGCCTTGGGTCGGCCACAGCTGGGCGAGGGCGACCCGGTGACCATCATCTATACGTCGGGCACTTCCGGGGAGGCCAAAGGCGTAGTGTTAACGGCGGCAAATGTCGGCTTCCTGCTGGGCTGCACGTCGGCGCGCCTCGACCTGCTGATGGCAGGACGATCGGGACAGGACCGGATCTATCATTACCTGCCGTTTAATTTTTGCGCTTCCTGGATCGCCATGCTGACTTTCCTGCTGCGCGGGGCCCGGGTGGCGCTCAACACCGACTTGACCAAGATCGCGAGCGAGATGCCGGCCGCGGCTCCCCATTACTTTTTGAATGTGCCGCAGCTGCTCGAACGCATGAGGCGCGGTGTAGACGAACAAATTGGGCAAAAAGGCGGCCCGGCGCAGGCAATTTATGGTCGCGCCAAGGCCGCCTGGATCCGGCAAAAGGAGAAGCAGTCGCGAGCCAGCGACGCCCTCTGGCTGTGGCTGGCCCATACCGTGGTCTTTCCCGCGATCCGAAAAAAAATGGTGGGCGAGAATCTGAAGGCCCTAATCTGCGGGTCGGCGCCGCTCACTGCCGAGACCCAGGATTACTTTCGTATGCTCGGCATTCCGGTGCTGCAGGTCTATGGACTGACGGAAACCACCGGCATTTGTACCATGGACGATCCGAATCATGTCGCTCCGGGTCGAGTGGGCCCCGCCATTGCTGGCATCGAGATGAGACTTGGCGACAACGATGAGATTATTGTGCGAGGGCCGAATGTGTTCCCGGGGTACTGGAATCGTCCGCAGCAGACCGCGGAGGTGCTGTCGGACGGATGGTTTCGCACCGGCGACCAGGGCGAGATGGATGCTTCCGGAAACTGGCGGATCGTGGGGCGGATCAAGAATCTGATTGTTCTCGGCTCGGGTCATAAGATTGCGCCGGAAATCGTGGAACAGGAAATTGCCCGCCGCGTTCCGGGCGCGCAACAAGTGGTTGTAGTAGGCAATGGCCGCGGCTATCTGTCGGCCATTGTCACCGGGAACCTAAGCCGGGAACAGCTGCAGGAGGCACTCGATGCGCTCAATCCACAACTACCGCACTATAAGCAGGTTCGCGCGTTCCATCTGCGGCAGGAGGCATTTTCCATGGAGAATGGAATGCTCACCGCGAACGGTAAATTGAAGCGCGACCTGATCGCAGCCAGTTTGAGCCGCGAGATCGAGGGTATGTATCGGGGGAAGCCGAGCGTGTAGAGCGAAAGTGTAGAGCGAAAATATGGCGGTTTCGGTTGCGCCATTCAGGTTTTTCGGCGTCATCCCGAGCGCAGCCGTTTTGCAGACGCGAGGCAGCCAGCTTGCGCCCAGACCAAGAAAGCGGGCGGCCGAAGATCGGTCTCCCGGCTGCATTGCGCCGGGCTGGGGGATGACGCCTTCGGACGGAGTCAGAACCGAACTATGTTGAGCGCGCAGCAATTCCAAGGGCAAGCGCTGTCCTGGCAGGTTCAGGGCGGAGTCATCGAATTGGCGCTTCACCGCGAGCCTTGCAACGAACTGGGATCACTGTCTCTTCTTGAATTCGAAAAGTTCGCCTCCGCGCTCGACCACCTGGAGCGAGACGCGCACACCCTCATCCTTTATAGCGAGTTGAAATGCGGTTTCTGCGCCGGGGCTGATTTGCGCGAACTCTACCAGCAGTCGCAGACTAGGGGAGAGTTACAGGCCTCCCGGGGGGTGCGAGATTTTCTGGAGCGAATTCACCGCGTTTTGAACCGGATCGATGGCGCTCCGCTGACCACGATTGCCGCCGTCCATGGCGTGACGTTTGGCGGAGGATTGGAACTGGCGTTAGCCTGCGATTTGATCATCGCCGACAAAATGGCCCGCTTTTGTTTTCCCGAACTGCGGCTGGGGCTAATCCCAGGTTTCGGCGGAATCCCGCGGCTGAAGCGGGATTTGGGGAACGCGTTCGTACGCGATCTGTTATTGACGGGGCGCAGCGTCAATGCCACCAAGGCGCAGCAGGTTGGACTGGTGAGCCAGGTGGTAGGGGAAGGGGAGGCGTTGCGCTCGGCCCGGGCAACCGCCGCCCAGGTAGGGAAGTTCGACCGGCAAACCTCGTTGACGGCCAAACGATTCATCAAACCGATTCCGCTGGACGAATTGCGCAAGGAAATCGACATCTTCTGCGAGCTATTTGCACGGTCCGCCGTGCAAGCTGGATTAAAGAAGTTTGTCGAGAGCAGGGATGCGCAGCCGTACTTGCCATAGCCCAAACTGGATTAGAATGACCTTTATGGAAACAGCGGAAAAGACTCTCGACCAGATCCTCACGCTGGCCGCGGCGCACTTCAAAGTGCCGCGCGAGGAACTCTCTCCCGACGAAGACTTCTTCAAAGCGCTCCGTATCGACAGCCTGCAGACGCTGGACCTGCTGACCAAGTTGGAAAACCACTTTCGGGTGGAGTTGCCGGACTACGAACTGCAGGGCGTGACCGACTTTCGCACCTTGGCCACGAAGATTCAGGCACGGTTGTAGAAATCCCACGGTTGATGGCTGAGAGGTTGATTCCCGGGGAACGCCATATCCGGTAACGGAATCAGCGCTCTACAATCAACCAATCAACGATTCCTTATGCTCGATCTCCGTCAATACACCTGTCTGGGCGCTGCACTGCGCGATGCCTTGGACCGCTATGGCTCCGAAGTCTGCCTGATCGAAGCGGAGCGCGACCGCGAGAAAGTTCGCCTGACCTATTCCGATTTCAAAGAGACCGCGCTTCCTCTGGCGCGCGCTCTGGAGGACGCCGATTACGATGCCGGCGACCGGGCCGCCATCATCATGACCAATCAGTCGAAGTGGCTGATCTCAGCCTACGCGATCTTTTATTGCGGCGGCGTGCTGGTGCCGTTGGACTACAAGCTGACCGCGGCCGAACACCTGCAACTGCTCGCGCATGCCAAAGCCAAAGTGCTCATCGTCGAATACCATTTGTGGCGGGCGATTTCCCAATGCCCGGATTTCCCCCATATGGGGAGCAAAATCGTCCTCGTGACCGAAGCCCCGCCGGGCGTAGAGTTGGCGGGCGGGTTTCGCTGGGAGGATTTTAAGCGCAAAGGCGCTCCCGATTTCGTCATGCGCCAGCCGGACGACGTCGCCTGCATCGTCTATTCATCGGGGACGGGCGGCCGGCCGAAGGGATGCGTTCTCACCCACGAGAACTATCTGGAACAGTGTCGCGCGTTGACGGCGTGGTATCCGTTTTGGCCGGGGGTGCGGTATTTGAGCATTCTTCCTACCAATCACGCGATCGACTTCATGGTGGGTTTTATCGGACCGTTCGTATGCGGAGCTTGTGTGGTGCATCTGCGCACGCTGCGTCCGGACTTCGTGCGCGATGCATTTGTGCGTTATCGCATCACCTATGTATCGCTGGTTCCCATGATTGTAAAGAACCTGGAACGCGGCCTGCGGGCGAAATTCGACGAACTGCCGTCGTGGAAGCGGGCGCTTCTGAGGGCCATGATTGCGACCAATCGGGTCCTGACCCGCCGCCGGCCGAATGTGAAGCTGAGCCGTATGTTGCTTTCCAACGTGCACCGGGGATTTGGAGGAGAGCTGCGGGCGTTGATTACCGGCGGGGCATTCATGGAACCTTCGACCATGCAGTTCTTCTACGATCTCGGCATTCCCGTGATCAACGGTTACGGTCTCACCGAAGCGGGCACCTCGCTCACGCTCAACGACCTCAAACCGTTCCGCGCCGATACGGTCGGCAAGCCGCTGCCCGGAGTCGAACTGCGCATTCTGAATCCGGATGCGGAAGGTGTGGGGGAAGTGGCGGCGCGCAGCAAGACGGTGATGTCGCACTATCTGGATGATCCGGAACTCACCCTGGAGACCATCGTCGAGGGCTGGCTCCTGACCGGCGATCTCGGCCGGTTTGAGAGCGGCGGCCATTTGCAGCTGTTCGGACGCAAGAAAAATATGATCGTCACTGCGGGCGGGAAAAATATCTACCCCGAAGATATTGAAACTGCTTTCGAGGGGTTGCCGGTGAAAGAGTACGCCGTGTTTGCCGCTAATTATATCTGGCCGAAGAAAGAACTTGGACAGGAAACGCTGGTTCTCGTGCTGCGTCTGGAACCCAACCAGAAACTGGATAGCACCTTGCTCGAAGAAATCTCCGCTCGCAATCGCCGGCTCCCCGATTTCAAACGGGTGGCGGGATATCGGATCTGGGAGAAAGATTTTCCCCGGACGGCCTCGATGAAAATCAAGCGACAGGCGCTGGCGGAGGAAATGGGCAAGTCGGTAGAGCAGGAAGCGATGGCAGAATTGTAAGCGGCCACCGAATTTGGAATTCGCCGCGCGAAATCTTGCCGCGCACCTTCCTGGAGAAATGGCCTGGAGAAATGGACCTGAGACCTTGGGGCAAAAGTTTCTTGCAATCCTGAACCCGGCGGCCGGAGGCGGACGGAGCCGCAAACTGCTGGGCCCGGCGCTGGAACGCTTGCAGGCTGGGGGTATCGAGGTGAAGGTCTCGGAGACTCGCATGCCGGGGGAAGCGACTGCGATTGCGGGAGCGGCTTATGGGCGCGGGGTGCGGAACTTTATCGCGGTCGGTGGCGACGGAACCTCCTACGAAATCGTGAATGGTCTCTACCCCCAGGCCCTGGGCGGCGAGCGCCCGAACTTGGCATTCCTGCCCTTGGGCACGGGCAATTCTTTTCTGCGCGACTTCAGCAATCGTGGCGTGGAATATGGAATCGAATCTCTGCTTGCGCAGAAGCGCCGGCCTTGCGATGTGCTGCGCCTGCGCCACCGTACCGGGATTGTCTATTCCATTAATTTGTTGAGTATGGGGTTTACCGCCGACGTCGCCACCCTGCGCGCCCGTCGCTTCAGCGGCTGGGGGGAGTTGGGCTATCTCAGCTCGATTTTCCTGACGCTGGCTCGATTCCAGCGTCGCCCCTTCCCGGTTCGAGTCGCCGGCTCAGAAAAGTTTGACCGCCGGCCCTGTCTATTTTTGACCTTCAATAACAGCAAATTTACGGGTGGAACCATGATGATTGCTCCGCAAGCCGAGACCGACGACGGCTTGGTCGAGTATGTTCGTTGGGGGCCGATTGGGCGATTGGGGTTGATCCGCAATCTGCCCGGCCTGTATGACGGAACCCATATCAGACATCCGCGGGCGGAGCGCAACTCGGTCCGGCGCGTCGAATTCGACCTGGAGGCTCCGGCGGACGTGATGGTGGATGGAGAAGTGCTGACGCTGCATTGTGAGGAGCTGGATGTACTGCCGGGGGCGCTCAACCTGGTGGCCTGATTCTCGATTCGGCGAGCTGTGACTCGATAAAGCCCCGTGATATAAAAATGAATCATGTCTGAAGAACGACGAAAACGGCAAGAGGAGCAGGGCGGTTCCCGTGAGGGCAAGACCAAGAAGACTCTGATTTACGGCGGCGTTCTGATTCTGCTGGCGGGCGCATTCATCGCGGGCCGGCACTACCGAGATCACAAATACGATTCGTTTGCGCAATGCCTGGCGAGCAAGCAGGCCAAGATGTACGGCCTCTATTGGTGCCCGCACTGCATCGAACAGAAAGAAATGTTTGCCCAATCATTTCACTACGTGCCTTATGTGGAGTGTGCGATCAAGGGCTCCAAGGAAGAGGCGCCCGAATGTAAGGTGGCCGGAGTCAAGTTGTTTCCCAGTTGGCAGTTTGGAGGTGAACCGCCGAGGGAGGGAGTTTTGTCTCTCGAAGCCCTGAGCGATAAGACCGGATGTAGCCTGCCATGACGAATTGGGCGCAGGTCGATCTTCGGAGGCGCAGGTAGTGCCGGGTGAGCAGCGAGTTCTGTTCCGAGTGGTCGCGATTCTATCGCTGGGGGGTGTGATCTTGTCGGCAGTTTCACTCGAGCGACACTATGCGAAGTCGGCGACCGCCTACTGCGATTTCAGCCAGAAGTTCAATTGCGACATGGTGAACCGCAGCCAATATTCGAGCATTGAAGGAATTCCGGTAGCGGCGATTGGGGTTGCCGGATACGCAGCGCTGTTTTTCCTGGCTACATTTTGGCGAGCCCGGGTAGAGACGCCGAATCGCTTGATGGGAGCCGCTCTGGCAGGATTAGCCTTTGCCCTCTACCTGACCTACATCGAAGCGTACCAACTGCTGACCTGGTGTATTTTGTGCCTGAGTTCGCTGGTGCTGATTTCTCTGATCAGTGTTCTCACCATCGTAGGGAAACTGAGAAGCGGGAGAGCGTAGAGCGGCCTCACCGTTGTGTCTTTTCCCATGGAAGAATTCCAGAAAACTGAAAACGCTTCTCCCCGCCCTGCCCCTGAGGTAATCCGCGTGCAGGCAGCGACGGGAGATTTGCGCCTGCACGAATTTCACAGCCGTATTTTTCAGAACACACGATTTCTGCGAGTGTGGTTGCCCCCAGGCTATGACGATCCCGCAAACCGAAACCGCCGCTACCCGGCTCTCTATCTGAATGATGGTCAGAACTTGTTCGAAGCTGCGATTTCCTTTACCGGAGTGGAATGGCAGGTGGATGAGACCAGCGATCGCTTGATCCGCCAGGGCGTGGTTCCCCCCATGATGATCGTGGGCATCGACCACGGCGGTAAAGACCGTCTCCGGGAGTACATGCCGTACCGCTCGCTGCAGCCCATGAGGTTAGGAGCGCAGGGCAGCCGCTATGCCAACTTCCTGATCCGGGAAGTGATGCCGTTCATCGATCGAGACTATCGAGTAGCCCCGGGAGCGGAGAACACCGGGCTGGGAGGATCCTCGCTGGGTGCGCTGATTGCGCTATATACGGCGGCTTTACGTCCCCATGTGATTGGCCGTCTGCTTCTCGAGAGCCCGTCGTTGTGGGCCTCAAACCGGCAGATGATCCGGCAGAGTCGCAAGATCAAACGCTGGCCGGAAAGGATTTTTCTGGCAACTGGAACTGCCGAAGCGGGGCGGAAAGACAAAGATCAAAGCATGGTTGATGACGTGAGAGAACTGGCTGCGATCCTCGGCCGCGCGGGGCTGGACGACAAACGTCTTAAATTCGTGGTTGACCAGGGCGCTTTGCACCACGAGTCGGCATGGGCGAAACGCTTTCCCGACGCGCTTACATTTTTGTTCGGCAAATCGGAATAGCGTTGCTTTGCGGGGAGATTTCCCGGTTCTCCGTGCCGGCCGGCTCCTGCCATTGGGCCGAGCGCAAGGTCGGAGGACGGTGCGCCTTCCCGACCGATCTGCCAGAGGAAGACGACCGTCGCCGCCATCGCGATCACCGAAAGCTGAACGTGCGTAAATCTGGTAAAAGGTCCGATCAAGGGGAGGGCGTACCCCAAGTAAAGAAGAGTACCCAATCGGCGAGTCGAGGCCGTGAGCGGCTGACACTTGATCCAGTCGGCTAGCAGAATGAAGGCGGGCGCCAAAATCACTAAATCGTAAACCGTGAGGTGGGGCGAGACGAGCACAGTCGCGAAAAGCAGCGCGGAGTACCGCAGTGGCAGGGGCACGGCCGGGCTGCGCTTCCAGCAGGCAATGGTTAATCCGAGTACGACTGCTGCGCTCACGACGTAAAGGACAAGGGAAACTCCAGACCGCCAAGGCAGGAACACGGGCGCAAGCATGGACCAGAATGTTCGCAGCGAGTGGGTTTGATAAGGCTTGGGCTCGAGCAGCGGCAACACCGTGCGCACATTCCACAGGATGCGCAACCAGTGCCGGAACGGATCGATGCCGTAGTAGAGAATTCCCACCGACAGTTGAGCCGCCGCGGAAAGAACCGCTCCCGCCACAATTTTCCAAGCGCCCATGAAGGTGAATACGATGGCCGCGGCGAGTCCCAACTGCGGCTTGAAAATCAGACAGCCGAGAATCAGGCCGGCGAGAAGCTCCCGCCGGGCACGCAGCAGAAAGAATAACAGCGTGAAGCAGGCGAGCGCCGCGGCGGAGGTCTGACCCCACGCGATCAGATGAAAAAAGGCGGGGAACGCGAGGGCAAGAAGAAACAACGTCTTGCCCTGCGCGCGCAGGTTCGGGCAAGCGAGCCAGACCGAGTAGCAGCAGATGCCATAAACAGCCGCGCTCGATCCCCACCACAAAAGGAGCGCCCAGCCATAGGAGAAATGAGCCAGCGGCGCGAAGAAGATCGAAACCTGCGGCGGATACAGAGGCAAGTACCGGATGCCCGAAGCTTGAGGCACCCGCTGAGTCACCAGCGCTGCCTGAGCATTCATGTCGTACAAATCGGCGCCACGATGAGCAGCCGCGAGCAAGCCCAGAGTGTAGAGATGCAGAAAGTCGGTGCCCTTGAGATTTTCGTTGCGATCCCGGATTCCCGGAGTGGCGACGTTCCAGGCGTAGAACGACCACAAGCACACGGCAAGGATTGTGCCGTGAGCACGCAAGCGTCTGGACGTCAGCCATGAGCCGGAATGATCGCGCGATGGCGGCAGAAGATGAACCTCAGTTCAGAGGATAGGGCTCAAGCTGGGGCGGAGATTCGTCGCCGGACATCAGCCAGGTATGGCGATCGCGGAAATAGAGCAACAGTTCAAGGTTCTTTTCCGACCCCATATCGCGCGCCCAGATGATGCGTGCTCGATCAATATCGGGAGCGTTGTAAATCCAATCGCGATCCACGTTATGCTCGGGCCCGTAACGGACTATTACGAGGTGGGCGCCGGGAATCGCGTTCAGCCGTTCAACAATACGCCCCAGATCCAGGTTGCCAATGGGCCAGCGGGGCTCGAGTGGAGCATGCACCACGATTCCCGTCACGCGGAGAAGAACCATTCCAAGGCACACGACCGGGATACTGCGCACAAGATAGAGTCCAGCCGCAGCGCCATTGCGGCGCCATAACCGCAGATGCCGCAGGCACTGTACAAGCACCAGATACACCAATCCTGCAGCGGGCGCAACATAGTGAGGAAAGGTCCAGGTTTCTACCAGCCATCCCAGCGAAAAAACGAGTCCGGCCGTGAGAGCCAGCCGCATCCGGCGATCGTGGACGATCCAGGGAAACATCACCAAACCTAGCGAAAACGCAGGGCCCAAATAAAATCGCCAAAGCTCAATAATCTTATGGGCTGTTCTGCGGATGAATCCGCCGAAGGTGTGGGCCTCGTCGAACTCGTGGACTTCCCATCCCGCGTAATAGTCGCGCATGACGGGGTGATGGTATTGCGGCACAGCCCTCTTGGAAAAAAACAAGAAATAGGGAACTACAGCATAGGTCTCACGGTTGACCGCGTAGGTCATGCGGAACGGACTTCCCGTGACTCGCCAATAGTAGTAGCCCGTTCCCGCCGCAGCGACCATGAGAACGCAGCTGGCGGGCAGAAACACGCGCCGAAACAAGAGCGACCACGGAGGCAGCCGCCGGCCCCTCAGCCAAACCACGATACCGGCGGCGACCGCGACGCTGAACACCAGTCCTTCATAAGGCCGGCTGTTCGCCATCATCGCCAGACCAATCGCGAGCAGAATTCCCTCGCGAACGCGAGGCCGGTTGCGAAGCCTTGGAATGGCGCCCAATACCAGGGCACCTCCCGTCGCGGCCACTGCGGGGCACCAGTAACTGTTCATCCAGTAGCTGAACGTGGCAAAGCGCAAAACGGAAAGAACTCCGCCGAATAACGCCCATGTGGGCGGAAACCAACCTTGCAGCGTCCAGCAGATCACGGCGCAGAGAATGGCGGTGATCAACCAGACTCCGATCCATGGATTCCCGAGGAGCAGACCCGCCGCGAGCGCAAGACCTTGCCCGGGCGCATACATCGACATATAAGAGGGCTGCTGAATAATCTGAAAACTTTCGAAGTGAACCCACATGGGGTGAGTTGGATTGGTGAGATGACCCGAGGCGAATGTCTTGGCGGCAAGCAAATAACTATATTCGTCATTCCAGTTCGGCAGTGGAATTCCGATCAGCGGAATTAAGGCGGCACGAATGCCCAGACCTAGAGCGCCGACAAACAACACCGCCAACGCCCGCCGGCGCGCCAGTCGAACGAAAAGGTTTTCAACCCGATCGAACAACGACCAGCGGTCCCGGCGATGACCAGCGCGCAATGACAGCCAAACCGTGGCAACTACCATGATTGCCTCGGTGATGCTTAGCACCCATGGCGCCAGGTGTCGGTAGATTTCACTCATGAGGACATGGCGAATCGAAGCCAGACCACAATACGTGCCGGACTCCTATTTGCTGGCGGCTTCCCTAACCCCGATCTCCTCAAACAGGCCGTCTACGCTCTGAATCATTTCGTTGTCGACAACCCGATTCTTGGAGATCGCCTCTTGCAGCGAGATAGGCACAATCTTGTTCGACCGCAGCGCGGCCATGCAGCCAAATTCGCCGCGATGCACCATGTCGATCGCGCCCAGCCCATATCGCGTCGCCAGGACCCGGTCGAAAGCGCTGGGGGAGCCGCCTCGCTGAATGTGTCCCAACACCACCGCGCGGGTTTCGAAGCCGGTGCGCTTCTCAATCTCCCGAGCGAGAATATTGGCAATGCCGCCGAGTTTGGCGTGACCAAATTCATCTTTTCCCATGTCTTGCAGGACGGGAGCCCCGGAGCCGGTGTCCGCCGAAAACTTTGCCCCCTCCGCCACGACGACAATGGAGAAGTAACGCCCACGCTCATGGCGCTGGCGAATCGATTCCGCCACCTTGTCGATGTCGAACGGCCGCTCGGGAATGAGAATCGCGTCGGCGCCGCCGGCAATGCCGCTGTACAACGCAATCCAGCCCGCGTCGCGTCCCATCACTTCTACCACCATTACGCGGTTGTGAGCCTCGGCGGTGGTATGGAGGCGGTCAATCGCTTCGCACACTATATTGCAGGCGGTATCAAATCCGAAAGTATAGTCGGTTCCCCCCAGGTCATTGTCGATCGTCTTGGGGACGCCCACCACGGGGACTCCTTTTTCATGCAGCTTCTGCGCGACCGACAAAGTATCATCCCCGCCGATTGCGACCAAGGCGTCGATTTTGTGCTTTTCAATGGCGGCGACGCAACGGTCGATGCCGTCGGGACGCTTGGAGGGGTTGGTCCGCGAGGTTCGCAGGATGGTTCCGCCACGGGGCAGAATTCCGCCCACCGCGTCCAGATCGAGCGTCATGCTCTTGTCTTCGATCAGACCGCGCCAACCCTCCATGAAGCCGACAAACTGGTCGTGATAATGAAATACACCCTTCCGCACAACCGCACGGATCACCGCATTCAGCCCAGGGCAATCGCCTCCGCCCGTTAACATGCCAATCCTCATCGTGTGCTCCTGGTTCCACTTACGGGTTCAGAATGAAGTCCTCCGAATGCACCCTGGGTGCAGCGCATGAAGAAATCCAAGAGCTAGGGTGAAAATCGGTTGGAAAAGATAGAGTAACACTAAATCGAGAGGCGCCAAAGCCAAGAGCCGGGAGAAAATCGTTGCGCTGCGACCGGCCGCGCCGGTTTACATTAGCCGCCTTACATTAGCATTGCGCTGCGGCGCAGGATTCGACACAATGCTCGACGGACATGAACAAAACAGTATCGATTTTCGCCTGGGGCGCGGTGGGTCTGCTCGCAGCCGCGGCAGTCGGCGTGGTGGCCGTTCATCGCGGGGAGCCGATTAACGCACTGTGGCTGGTTGTGGCTGCGGCTTGCTGCTATGCCCTGGGATACCGTTTTTACAGCAAATTCATTGCCGCGAAGATTCTTGCCCTTGACCCCCTGCGCGCTACTCCCGCCGAGCGACTGGAGAACGGTCGCGATTTTCTGGTGACGAATAAATGGGTGGTGTTCGGCCATCACTTTGCCGCCATTGCCGGACCGGGACCCTTGGTCGGGCCGGTGCTGGCCGCGCAGTTCGGCTATCTTCCAGGAACGATGTGGGTGTTGGCCGGCGCCGTTTTCGCCGGTTGCGTGCAGGACTTCGTGATTTTGCTTTTCTCGGTTCGCCGCGATGGGAAGTCGCTCACCGAAATGGCGCAAGAGGAAATCGGGCGCGTCGGCGGTTTTGTGGCATACACGGCAGTGATCGCGATTCTCGTTATCCTGCTCGGCGTGGTTGCACTGATCGTGGTCAATGCGCTGAAAGATAGTCCGTGGGGCACGTTCACCATCGCCATGACGATCCCTATCGCCCTACTGATGGGTCTCTACCTGCGCCGCATTCGTCCCGGCAAGGTGCTGGAGATCTCGGCGCTTGGATTCATACTCGTCCTGCTGGCGATCTGGGGCGGGCAATGGGCTTCGCAACATCCGGCAATGGCGGGCGTGTTCACGCTGCGCGCTCCTACCCTCGCGATTCTCATCATGGGGTACGGATTCTCGGCCTCGGCTCTTCCGGTATGGTTGCTGCTGGCGCCGCGCGACTATCTCAGCACATTCGTGAAGCTAGGGACGATTGGACTTCTCGCCGTCGGCATCGTTGCTTTGCATCCCACGCTGCACATGCCCGCGCTCACGCGCTTTGTGGACGGTTCCGGCCCGGTGTTTGCGGGCAAGATCTTTCCCTTCGCCTTCATCACCATCGCCTGCGGAGCGATCAGCGGCTTCCATGCCTTAATCTCCAGCGGAACCACGCCCAAACTGATCGCGCGCGAAACCCAAACCCGGATGGTGGGCTACGGCGCTATGATGGCGGAGTCCGCCGTAGCGGTGATGGCAATCATCGCCGCCTGCGTGCTCCAGCCCGGCGTCTACTTTGCCATCAACAGTCCCGCCGGGGTGGTGGGCGAGACGGCCGCCGCCGCTACCGCGACCATCTCCTCGTGGGGATTTCCTGTCACCGCCGCTGCCATGCAGACCCTGGCTCAAGCCGTGGGCGAACAAACTCTGTTCAACCGCACCGGCGGCGCACCCGCATTCGCCGTCGGCATGGCGCACATCTTTTCCCAGAGCCTGGGAGGTGCGGCAGTGATGGCGCTGTGGTATCACTTCGCCGTCATGTTCGAGGCTTTATTCATTCTCACGATCCTCGATGCCGGAACCCGCGTGGCCCGCTTCATGATTCAGGACGCGCTCGGACATATCTACAAACCGTTGGGGCGGACGAGTTGGTATCCCTCGATTCTGGCCACGAGCGCTCTCATTGTGGCCGCCTGGGGATTTTTTCTGTGGCAGGGGGTGAAAGATCCGTTGGGCGGGATCAATTCGTTGTGGCCGCTATTCGGCATCGCCAATCAACTGCTGGCGACGGTAGCTCTATGCGTCGCCACGACGATCATCGTCAAGATGTACCGAGCCCGCTATGCCGCAGTCACGCTGGTGCCGCTGGCCTGGCTGGTCGCGGTCACGTTCACCGCATCGTGGCACAAAGTTCTCGATCCCAACCCGCGAGTGGGATTCCTGGCGCAGGCGCGTGTGCTGGCTGCCGCTCCCGCGACCAGGGCAAGCGCTCAACTAGTCTTCAACAACCGGCTGGATGCTGCCGTAACCGCTGTTCTGGTCGTAATGGTCACGCTGGTTCTGATCGAATCCGTGCGGCAATGGAACCTTGTCTTGAGCGGAAGGGAACAGGCAAGTGTGAAGGAATCACCGTTTGTAAAGACACGCCTGGCGGAGGACCGAGGATGAACCGTTTATCGAAAGCAGGCCGAATTCTGCTGGCGACGCTGCGTGAGATTTTCGACGAGAACGCGTACGAGCGTTTCTTGCGCCGCACGCAAATGGCCTCGTCGCCCAAAGCGTATGGCGCGTTCCGCCAGGAACTGGAAGAGGCCAAGACCCGCCGGCCAAGATGCTGTTAGCGAATCCGCTTCCCCAGGTGGGGCCACGTTCCCGTCCGCCTGGCGAACCGCGCAGGCCCCTTGTTTCGCGTCCTTTACGAGGTGTGGGATTTCACAAATCTCCACGTCTTGGATTTTTCATTGCGCGGACTCTTTACCGAGGCCAGTCTCTCGGGCGCCGGAGTCGAATCGCGGGTTCGACAGCACCTCAAAGTTTGGGTGTTTGAACACCGCTTCCCCTGGACAGGCTCGATCCCGCACAAATCTGTTCCTTAGGTTCTCCGCCACTTCCGCGATACACTGCACTCACATGCGAGTCATGGGTATCGATTGCGGCGGCGAGTACACCGGCTACGGTGTGGTGGAGATGCACGAAACCGGCAAGCTTTGCTGCCTGACGTGCGGCGCGATTAAGCTCTCTCCGCGCGAAGCGCTGCCGCGGCGCCTTTCCCGCATCTTTACACAACTCGGAGAAATCATTGTCCAGCACCACCCCGATGAGGTCGCGATTGAAGATGTTTTCTACGCTCTCAACGTGAAGTCGGCGCTCAAGCTGGGCCAGGTCCGTGGCGTTGCCATGCTGGCTGCCGCGGCCGCCGGGCTGGAAGTCGCCGAATATTCGCCGCTGACCATCAAGTCGTCGGTCGTCGGTTACGGGCGCGCCGAAAAGCAGCAGGTGCAGCACATGGTGACGCGGCTGCTTGAGCTGGCCGTAGCGCCGCAGCCCATGGATGCTTCCGACGCGCTGGCCATCGCCATCTGCCATCTGCATACGGCAGGGACCCTCAGCCGGCAGCGAGCCGTGGCACCATGAAGTTCCATGGAAATCCACTTCCTGGCATAATTTCCTGTCTAACTTGTGCGCGAGTTCACTACGAAAACGAAGTTGAGGCTGACCATCGGGACCGAACAGGAAAAATCGAATCGCGCCAGATCGAGACTGCGCTTCGACCGTAATGGGTGGACCGTTCTCGCCGGGTGCATCGCCCTGCTTTCGATTCTCCCAGTTCGCGCCGCCGAGCCCGCCACCGTTACCTTCTCGCTGGATTTTCCCGGCTCTGATCCGGACCATTATTCCATTTCGCTCGCGTCCGATGGACGCGCCCGCTACGAATGTTCCGCGAAGATCTCGCCAGACTCCGAGGATCACGAGACCTACCAGACCGAGTTCAGCTTCTCGGATGCAACGCGCGCCCGCATCTTCGAACTGGCTGCGCGAGCCCATTATTTTTCCGGCGAGATTGACTCCGGCAAACGCAAGCTGGCAAACACCGGCGTCAAGAAACTGTCTTTCAAAGACGGGCAGCGGGAATTCACCGCCGCTTACAATTTTTCCTTGCTGCCGGCCGTTCAGCAGTTGACCACGTTGTTTCAAAGCACGTCCGCCACGCTGGAATTCGGCCGGCGACTGGCGCACAGCCACCGTTACCAGAAGCTTGCTCTGGACGACGAGCTGAAGCGGATGGAAGATCAGGCCCGGCAGGGAGATCTCGCCGAACTGCAGGCGGTAAAGCCGGTTCTGCAGGAGATTTATGACGATACCTCGGTGATGAACGTGGTTCGGGCGCGGGCGCAACGAATCATGGAAATGGGCCCGGCTCCGTCTGCGGGACGCTGATCGGCTTACCAATCGATAGGCTGCTCCAGGCCAGAGAGGACGCAAATTTTACAATTGCCAGTGCGAAATCGTGCTCTAATGAACAGCACGACGATTTGGGAGGTTGCTATGTACCGGCTCTCTCTATCCCGATCCAACATGGTTGTTCTTACGGCCGCTGCCTGCGCGCTCCTGGCGCTGCCCGCTCTGGCCGATTCGCAGGCCCGCATCGTTCGCCTGAGCGACGTGCAGGGTTCGGTTCAAATCAACAAAAACACAGGCATGGGCTTTGAGAGCGCGTTCCTCAATCTCCCGATTACCCAGGGATCCGAGGTCAGGACGCACGACCGCGGCCGCGCCGAAATCGAATTTGAAGACGGCAGCACGCTGCGCCTGACTCCGAACACGACAGTAGAGTTCCGCACCCTCGGCCTGAGCGACTCCGGCAAGCGAATCTCGGCGATCAATCTGGTCGAGGGCATGGCCTATGTCAACTGGCTGGGCAAGAGCGGAGATGAATTCAGCCTCAATTTTTCCCGCGAAAAAATCGCCCTCGAGCGGGCCGCGCATTTCCGCGTGGAAACCGCGCCGGAGGTTGCCCATCTGGCGGTCTTTAAAGGGGATGTCGAGGTCGAAAGTCCGGGCGGCAAAGTCACGGTCGACAAAAAGAAGACGGCAAACTTTGACGGGCTGGACGACGACAAATACACCCTCGCCAACAAAATTCAAGAAGCCCCGCTTGATTCCTGGGACAAAGACGCCAGCGATTATCACAATCAATATGCGAAGAATAATTCCTCGCCCTACGGATATGGTGTGAGCGACATGAATTACTACGGCGCATATTCGAACGTCCCCGGCTACGGGATGATGTGGCAGCCCTACTTTACTGGGGTGGGCTGGGATCCATTCATGAATGGGGCCTGGTCCTGGTACCCCGGCTACGGTTACATGTTTGCATCGGCTTATCCTTGGGGATGGATGCCTTATCGCTACGGAAACTGGATGTTCGTGCCCGCTATGGGTTGGATGTGGCAGCCCGGAGGGTTTAACAACTGGCTCGGCGTACCGAGTTATGCGGGCACGCTGCCGGTCAATTTCCATCCTCTGGTTGCGCCTTCGACGGGCACCACAAAGACCGTTGTTGTCGGGAGGGCTGGCCTGGTCTCGGCTTTAATGTCTTCGCGCATGGTGGTCAACGCGGGCTCGGCAGGTTTGGGGATCGCACGTGGTTCTCTGGAGAATCTCCACAACCTGAATCACCAGGTTGCCAAGTCCGGATTTGCTGCAGTGCAGCCGGCGCCGCAATTCTCGAGGACTTCGGCGAGGGCTCCGGCTATGAGTTCGTCGATGCCGTCAGGATACAGTTCCTCCTCAAGCTCGATGTCCTCTTCGTCGTCGGCCCATAGCAGCATATCGGCCGGACATGCTTCCAGTGGCGCTGCCGGGCATCGCTAGAATGAGCTGAGAAAAATCAGGGCGGCCCTTGGGGCCGCCCTATTTTCAGCTCCGCAGCCGCTCGTGCTCTCCGTCTTTCAAACGGAAGCCTCAGTTCGATCCGGCACTGGCGCTCGCCGCCTGCAGTGCTGCTTCGGGCACATCGAACTGGATGGACGAGTTGTAATCTGAGAACCAGGATCGCGATTGCGCCCAGTCGACGGTCAGTTCATAGGGAAGACGATCCTGCAGGCCCAGGCACACCGTGTCGTGCTCGATCCCGCTGGTCCCGCCCTTCATGGTGACGAGCCACTCCCGGCACCGAACTCCGTTTACGGTTTTCTTGTCGCCCTTCTGCAGTACGCCGCGCTTGATCATGGTCGCAATCTGCGGCAACAAGATGCTGTCTGTGCCTTGCGCAAGGTTCCCGCAAAACCCTTTCGCCGAGCGGCCCGCATACCGGGGTTGCGACCACGAACCATCGCCCTGCCGGTCGAATTCCTGGGTCGCCACGTGCAACTCATCCCGGCTCATCGCCATCTCTGGACGGGAATTGTCCGACTCTTGCCATTGATAGTGATACAGGTCGCGATTGCAGTCGATCTCCCACAGCATCTCGTTGTGCTGCGTTCCGGGCGTGGCCGTAAGAGCCACGCGAAAGCTATGCACCTGCTTCATCGCATCCAGCGTTTTCTGAAATTCTTTTTCTCCGCTGCCTGGTCCCAGGTAGCTCGCCGCCCAAGCCACTACGACTACGCCCACCGCCAGACGAACCATCATCCAAAGCCAGTAGCGATTGTCCATAATGGTTCTCCCCCGAGTGAGTTATCTGGCTAGGTTAATTGGCATATGGACGAGCGAAAAGTTACCGATGTAATTCACGTTGACTCCGTAAGTTATTGATTTTTAGCGGATTCAAGGGCTTACGAAGGTCGGAGCCGCGTATCGTCTGGGCTGCGTTTTCCGCTGTCTGGCTCTGGCCGTCGCTCTGCTCGGATGTGCTCTGATCGGTAACGTCGCAAAAGCTTCCCGATCACGATAAGCCTCGGTCTAGCCAGCGCCCCCGCGTCGGGGGCATTCGGTCCTGGACTGCTGAGGTCACCTCGTTTTCGTTGCTGCTGCGCACTGGAAACATATCGGCAACGGTACATCCCAACTCCCATCGCTCTGCCCAATGAAGAAAGTTGCGTCTAGATATTCCATCACTGAGCCGCAAGCGGGACACTGGCGTGTGATCGGACGTCTGAGGGATTCAGCTTTGAGAAAGTCCCTGAGCGACTGCAAAAGGAGCCTGTCCTCGGTCATGGAATAAGCTCTCGTGAAGCGCAACTCAACTTCTGCACAAGAGGCCCGCTGACGGCAGCAAGTTTTGTGACCCCTTGAGCTTACACTTTCTGAGTTTGGACAGTCTGTTCGACACCCCTTTGTTCGGATTTCGTAACAGAAATCAAACAACCTTAACCGCCCCAATCTGAACCTGGCAGACTTCCCTTCCAGGAGGCAAGAGAATAATGGAATCGGAAGACCAGAAGAAAAAGCCCTATTCTGCTCCTGTCCTAACAAAATTAACCCTAGAGCAAGCTAAGAAACACGCGGCAGACCGCAAGAATTGCAGCGCAGAGCAAGCCGCCCAGTTCTTGCACTCGCTCCGCCAAACGCCGACGGCAAATTGCATCGATCAAAACGGGAAACGCTCAGCATAAGATTACGGAGATCAGCCGCAGAAACAGCCCCCGTCCACGCCGATGGCAATGACGAAAAACAAGAGCGCTACCTATCGGCGCGGAAGATGTTTTTTAGTACATCGGGACTTCTGTGCCGTGAGCAGTAGCAGAACTCGATAACCCAACCCAGGAGTGGTCAATTAGGAGAGAGCGCCCGGTGAGTGAAACAGGGGAGGCAAGACAGAAACGGCGTCACCAGCGAATTCAATTGGAAGTCGAAGTTATAGTTCGTGCCGACAGCGCATTTTTGTTACCCGGCCGAACTCATGACATCAGCGAGTCCGGGATGTCGGCGATTCTGCCCGTCGAACTCGGGGAGGGGCAAGAAGTCGAACTGCAAATTCGGTTTGCGAAGGCCACCGTGAACACGCGCGCGATTGTGCGACATCGCAATGTTTATCGCCATGGTTTTGAGTTCGAGCAGCCATTGCCCGGGATTTTCAGCAACGATGTCATAGCAGACGGGACGTAACCTAGTCCGCGAAGAGAGCGATTGTGCGACATCGCAAGGTCTCGGCCGATAGGGAATCCGTCTTGGCTCCCATCTTCGACCAGAGCAGCTGGGTTGATTGCCATTTTGCGATTACGAGATCACAACCCCGGCATACCCAACAACAGTCTCACGGTCGCCGGAAACATCCCCGGATGTGGCATACTTCACCAGTTCGGCCAACTGGGCGCCTAACCGTCGAGCCGCCGTCAGCATCGCCACCGCCGGCCCGAACCCGCACATGCTGATGTCCTGTTGGCTCACTACGTCGAAAAGCCCACGCGGATCGAGCGTGAGAATGCGTTCGATCGCCCGGTGGTCTTTCACTCGCGTCACTGCGTCGGACTCGTAGTGATTCATATCGCTCGAAGCGACGATCAGCACCGAATCCTTCTGCGCCGCAATGACATCCGCCATGGCCTTACCGAGCTGTTCCAGCATTTCGAATTGTCCTGTCCCCACTGCGATTGGCACGAACCTGAGCTCTGACTGACGCAGCAACAGAAAGGGAAGCTCGACTTCGGCGGCGTGCTCGGCACGATGCGCCGCGGAGTCTTCCTGCAACGCAGGAAAGCTTCGCTTCAGATCTTCCGCGAGTTCAGCGTCGATGGGAATGTCGCCCAGCGGCGTTTGCCACGCGCCTTCACTCATGATGGCCAGAGCACGACCCATCCCGGTATGGTTCGGACATAGCACAATGCAGCGCCTCGGCACTTCCACCCGCGCAAACACCGCGCCCGCCACATGCCCGGAATACACATATCCTGCATGGGGCGCAAGGCATCCCAGGGCTCGCAGCGGAACCTGATCGGCAGGGCTCGCCTGCGTCAGATAGCCGCGCGCTTCGGCGCGCAGGTCGTCAGGATTTCCCGGATAGAAGCGTCCCGCAACGGCGGCCCGACGTAGGATGGTAGGAGCCATACCCACTCCTTGAATTCTTGCCCGCGGCCGGCCGACAAGACCGGGCCGACAAGGTAATGCTAAGACTCGGTCTCCGCCCTGCGCAAGGCGCGGAAGATCGTCGCACTTTCCTCCAGGCTCAGCGTCTCGGCACGAACCGTAGGTTTCACCTTGGCGTCGGCGAGAGCACGCTTCAACTCTGGTCCCGGATACTTCGACTTCAAGTTATTCCACAACGTCTTGCGCTTTTGCCCGAACGAAAGTCGCAGAAAATCGATGAACCCGTCGCCTGCCACTCCTAATTTCTCCTGCTGCGGGTCAACGGTCAAACGCAGCACCGTCGAGTGCACCTTCGGCGGGGGCACGAACGCTTCCGGCGGCAGCGTGAACAGCTTTTCCACGCGACAATATAACTGCGTTGTGGCCGAGAGCATTCCGTAATCGCGGCCGCCCGGCTGCGCCGCGATGCGGTCCGCAACCTCGCGCTGCACCATGATTACGATACTGTCGAAATACTTCGAAAACTCGAACAACCGGAGCAAAATGTCGGACGTGATGTAATAAGGAAGATTGCCCACCACCTTCACCGGTTCTGGCTTAAGCTGGATGCCGGGCTGACTAAGCCCGGGTTTCGGTCCGAACAGAGAATCGAAGTCGATGGCTAAAATGTCCCCCTCGATGACTTCCACATTGCGTGACATCCCGAATTTCAACCGGAGCTGGGCGGCGAGCACGCGATCCAGTTCCACTGCGATCAGACGGCGCGCACGCCGGGCGAGCAACGACGTCAGAATGCCACGTCCCGGGCCAATTTCCAGCGCGGTTTGCTGAGAGACGTCCCCCAAAGCGTCGACCACGCGGGCCGCGAATTCCTCGCTGGCCAGAAAATGCTGTCCCAATGTAGGCTTGGTTTGCGGACGGCGGGTGGAAGCCAGCTTTGGCACGTTGACCCTCACTGCCTCGGGAAGTAGACTTGCCAGTTGGTCCTGGCATCCGAAACGCCGGACCCCTCGGGGTCCCGAGACACATTCATCATAGCGTGCGCCGCGAAAAACGTCCGCGCTTCTGGAGGTTCCCCACTCATGAACATCGTATTCGCTGCTTCGGAGGGCGTTCCTTTTTCCAAGACTGGCGGACTGGCCGACGTGGTCGGGGCCCTGCCCCGCGCGTTGGCGGCCCTGGGCCATCAGGTCAGTGTTTACCTGCCGCGTTATCGCCAGACTAAGCTCACCGAGCCCGTCCCCGAAGTTCGCAGCGTCACCATCCCCTTCGATGACCAGTATCGGTTTGCCTCGGTGGTGAGTGGAGGCAGTCTGCATGGGGTACGCTTTTATTTCGTCGAATATCCGCCGTATTTCGACCGGGATGCCCTTTACGGGACGCCGGCAGGAGATTATCCCGACAACGCCGAGCGCTTCGCTTTGTTTTCCCGCACCGTCCTCGAGGCTTCAAAGATTCTCGGCGTCCCGCAGATTTTTCACTGTCACGACTGGCAATCTGCCTTGATCCCCGTTCTCCTTCGCACCGTCTACGCCGAGGATCCCGCGTTCCGCGATGTTGGCACGGTCTTCACCATCCATAACATGGGCTATCAGGGACTGTTCCCGCCCGATACGCTTCCGCTGCTCATGCTGCCCTGGGATCTGTTCACCATGTCGAAGATGGAATTCTTCGGCCAAGTGAACTTCCTGAAGGGCGCGTTGACTTATGCCGACTTCATTACCACGGTCAGCCGGAAGTACAGCCAGGAAATCCAAACCGCCGAATACGGCTTCGGATTGGAAGGCGTTCTCCGTGACCGCGCCTCGACGGTGACCGGAATTCTCAACGGAGTCGACTACGACGAATGGAGTCCGCAAACCGACAAGTTCATCGCCGCCAAATTTTCACCGCCGGATCTTTCTGGCAAGGCGATGTGCAAGCAAGATCTTTTAGCGGCGTTCGGTATTCCCACCGCCGATGTCAAACTACCGGTAATCGGAGTCGTCTCCCGCTTCGCCGCTCAAAAAGGTTTCGATCTGATCGCGCAGATCGCGGACCGACTGGCGCGCGAAGAGATGATCGTGGTTGCTCTCGGCGCCGGCGACAAGACGTACGAAGAAATGTTCCTGCGCCTGAACAAACAGTTCCCCAAGAAGATTGCCGTCAAGGTTGCCTACGATAACGCCATCGCCCACAAGATCGAAGCCGGCGCCGACATGTTCCTGATGCCCTCGCGCTACGAACCCTGCGGACTGAACCAGATTTACAGCCTGAAATACGGCACCGTTCCCATCGTTCGCGCTACCGGCGGCCTCGACGATACCATCGAGCCCTGGGACGCCAGAAGCGGCAAGGGAACTGGCTTCAAGTTCAGCGAATACAACGGGGAGTCCCTTCTGCTGACGATCAAGCAAGCACTGTCGGCCTATCGCGATCAAACGTCGTGGCAAGCCCTGATGCGCAACGGCATGAACAAAGACTTTTCCTGGAACGCCTCGGCGCGAGAGTACGGAAAGATCTATGAGAAGGTGCGTCAGATGCGCGGGGCACCGGCCACCTCAGCGCCAGAAAAAGTGCTGGCGTAGCTTCTGCAACTGTAATCCTCCACCGACCGCCGGCGCGGCCACCATTCTGAGTTCGACCGGCACCAAGGCCGAGATCCGCGCGGAGTGCGACCTGGAAGGCGTCAAGGGTAGCGGGACGATGCAGGTTGAAGCTCTCAGCTCAGAAAGCGTCAAGGGTTCGTACCAGTCGACCGCGATCGGCAATGGCCACACCATGAATGTTAGCTCCAATTTCACCTCGAAGTGGCTGGGGGCAACTTGCACAAAACAGTAGCACTTGGCGATGAGAAGCAAGAGTTTCGTGGGAAGCCTCGGGAACGGGCCAGCATTTCCAATCTGAGGATCTTTTTGATCGTTGATCGCCTCGGGCTTCTTGCCGGATCCGAGGATGCGAAGCTAAGTGCCATCCTGACGCGTTTCTCCGGTTGATCGATTAGTTTTGTTCCCAGTGGTCGGGATTCCGGGCAGGAGCTCAAAACAGGGAACTTAGGATGCGCGCGTCAAGTTTGAAGGGAGTCGCATTGCCCGAAAAACCGTGCAGGTATCAATGCCTCACTGGTCTTAAATGATCTTAATTTCCTTAGCGATTTACGCTCGACAGATTCAATCGTTTTTCTGCGGATCGACCTGGAGCAGATCTTCTGAGACCGCGAGAATGCAGGATCGGCCTTCAAACTGAATTCGATCCGCAGAATCCGCCGTGACCCTGATCTCACCTGATTTCATGCGAAGGCGAGTCATGATGTCTCGAACGGGTCCACCTCGATTGAGCTGGGCGATCATTCGTCGATCCCACTCGCTCTCTTCTCCTTCGGCCTAAGCCTGGTTCGAGGAGTCCCTGCAGGTGGCGACCAGCCCCTGCTGCTGACGGGACCTTCCCGATGGAGAAAAATGTTCTTGCCATACCCTCCGCTAGATCGAGCGTTTGCACGCAATTGACATGGAGACAACGGCGACGGTCGATCAGCCGCGCCGAGCTGGACTCATCCCAAACCGCAGCGACTGCTAAAATTCACCTAGCATGGCTGCCGCCAACCAGCCCGCATTTCCCCGCACCATCTTCCACGTCGACATGGACGCATTTTTCGTCTCCGTGGAAGAACTCTATGATCCGTCGCTGAGAGGTAAAGCTGTGGTCGTCGGCGGACAGCGGGATGAACGCGGGGTTGTGTCCGCGGCTTCGTATGCGGCACGGAAATTCGGAGTGCATTCCGCCATGCCGCTGCGCACGGCGGCGAAGCTCTGCCCCAATGCCATCTTCGTCGACGGCCATCCCGACCGCTACCGGGAATGTTCGGAAAAGGTTCACAGAGTTCTGGGCACGTTTTCACCGCAAGTCGAAATGGCTTCGATCGACGAAGCTTATCTCGACATGACCGGGACTGAGCGTCTGCACGGTCCCCCGCTCAAAGCTGCGCACACTCTGCACCTGCGCATGAAAGCCGATACGGGGCTGAACTGCTCGGTGGGAATCGGAACGTCCCGACTGATCGCAAAAGTCTCCTCGGCTCAGGCTAAGCCGAACGGCGTGCTCTGTATCGTTCCCGGCGAAGAGGCCAAGTTTCTCGCTCCGCTCGACGTGCGCGAAATTCCCGGGGTCGGCAAAGCGATGGAGAGTCACTTGCACGCCCTTGGCATCAAGAAAGTCGGAGACCTGGCCCGCCTCGAAGAATCCGAATTGAGCGATCGCTTCGGAAAATGGGGGTTGGCTCTGGCGGGCAAAGCTCGCGGCGAGGACGCTGGAGGCTGGTTCGACTCCGAAGTCGGAGCCGATACCGAAGCCAAGTCTATCAGCCACGAGCACACCTACAACCAAGACACCGCCGATGTTAGCCAGCTCGAAGCCACCCTGATGCGACTTTCTGAGATGGTGGGCCGCCGCTTGCGGGAGTCCCAGTTTTACGCGCGGACCATGCAACTGAAACTTCGCTACAAAGATTTCACCACGCTAACCCGTGCTCATACTCTCGCGGCTCCGACTCAGCTCGATACCGAGATTTTCGAGCAGATCCGCGCACTGTTCCGCAAGAACTGGAAAAAGGGCGTCCCCGTGCGCCTTTTGGGAGTGCACGCATCGTCGTTCACGTCGCAGCCCGATCAGATCAACCTGCTTGAGGGCAATCGCCAGCAACGCTGGAAAGATGCGCTGGCAGCGGCGGACCGCTTGCGCGACAAATTCGGCGACTCCAGCGTGAGTCTGGCGGCGGGCCTGCGCGGAACTTTCCGGGAGCGCGTACAGGAGAATCCGGCGGGCCTGCCGGGAAAGAACAAGCTGCGAAAATCGTAGTCGATCGGAAGCTCAATCGCAGTGGGTCATCCCGGGCCAGGACCGAACGACAAGTGCGGTTTTACCGGGGACGGTGTGAGCAGGCACTTTCTGGACACGATCGGAGTGCCGGTCGTATGCGGTCCTGGATTTACCGAGCAGGACAGGTCTAGCTCGCAGCCGGTGGCCATTGTCAATCAGGCCTTTGCCAAGCGCTACTTCCTCAACCAGGATCCGATTGGCAAGCGCTCGGGCATCGACTACCCACAATACTCGGGCGCCTTTGAAATCGTGGGCGTCTTCGCCGATTTTGATTGGCCTTGGCTGGGGCATTCCCGCCGCGCTCTTGGCTGGGCATTTGATGGCCAGCCAGTTCTATGCTGGGGCCGCGTACGATCCGCTGGCTCTGCTCACTGCAACCTTGGTGCTTGGCTTTTGCGCAACGAGAGACGGTTTTCTGCCCGCGCGCCGCGCTCAGTCCATCGAACCCATGCAGGCCCTCCGAACGGAATCGCCCGCCAGTGCGAGGTCAATACGTGCGACGGGGATGTTTCGCCAACGATACGGCGAACGTGCTCCCAACTTGGAGCGGCTCTTGGGGCTCTTGGGGCGGCTCTCATTGACTTGACGGTTTCGCAGACGGTAGGATTCTGCCTCCCATTATCGCTTCGTCGAAAGCTCGGCGGCGCAGTTTCGGAGGATCTGCATGCCACATTTATTTTCCCCTCGCAAGGGTGCCTTGGCGGTTTTCGCGGCTGTATGCGTTGCTTTACCCACAACCCTGTATGCGCAGAATTCATCTGGCCCGCAGCCGGTACCACTGCCTCCGCCTGTGGTTGCGCCGGCGGACACGCCTTATCCCGCCACGATTTCGTTGTTCGTCGACCTCACCAACATCCCCGGGCGCGTGCTGAAGGTAAAGGAGACGATCCCGGTAAAAGGTAGAGAGCTTACGCTGCTCTACCCGGAATGGCTTCCCGGGACGCACTCACCATCGAATCCATTGAGCGAACTTGCCGGCCTTATGGTCACGGCGAATGGCAAGCCGGTCGCCTGGGTGCGCGACCGAGTGAACATGCACGCCTTTCATGTCGACGTGCCGCGGGATACCGCGACGCTGGAGATAAACTTTCAATTCCTGGCCCCTCTGGATCCAAAACGAGGTCGAATTTCCTCGAAGTTCGCCGACCTTACGTGGAACAGCGTGCTGCTCTATCCGGCGGGATATTTTTCGCGGGATATCAAATTCGGAGCTACGCTCCGTTTGCCCGAGGGCTGGAAATTCGCCTGCGCGCTGGATGTGAAATCCGAGAACGGCAACTTGGTTGAATTCCAAGACACGACGCTGAATACCCTGGTCGACTCGCCGCTCTATGCCGGCGTCCACTTCAAGCGTTTAGACTTGTCGACCGGGCCGGATAACCCGGTGTATCTCGATGTCTTCGCCGACAAACCCGCCGACCTCGAGATCACTCCGGAAGAACTGCAATACCATAAGAACCTGGTGACCGAGGCGCAGAAGCTTTTCAAGTCGCGTCACTATGACCACTATGATTTTCTCTTTTCGGTAAGCGACATCGTCAGCGGCAAAGGTTTGGAGCACCACCAATCCAGTGAAGACGGCTCTCCTGCCAACTACTTTACGGACTGGAGTGCGGGAGTTGCCGGCCGGGCTTTGCTGCCTCATGAATACACGCATTCGTGGAACGGCAAGTTTCGCCGACCGGCAGATCTGTGGACCCCCAACTTCAACGTGCCGATGGGCAACGACCTGCTATGGGTGTATGAGGGGTTAACGGACTATTACGGCAACCTGCTCACGGCGCGTTCCGGAATGCGCACTCCCGAGCAGGCACGCGATGTATTCGCACTGACGGCTGCCAGCTTCGAAATTAGCCCGGGACGCAGGTGGCGCTCTTTGGAAGATACCACCCGGCAGCCCATCATTTCGTCTCACGGAGCCGAGCCGGAAACCTGGCCAAGCTGGCAGCGTTCCTATGACTACTACCCGGAGTCCGACCTGATCTGGCTCGACGCCGACACGAAGATTCGGGAACTGAGCGGCGGAACGAAGTCTCTCGACGATTTCGCGAGGCTGTTTTTCGGGATCGCCGATGGCAGCTACATCACCGTTAGTTACAGCTTTGACGATCTGGTGAAAGGGTTGAACGCGGTGCAGCCGTACAATTGGGCAGGGTTTTTCCGCACGCGGGTTTACGAAGTCAACCCCAACGTTCCGGAGAATGGGATTACCCAGGGCGGCTATCGACTTGTATACAACGACAGCGAACCGGAGTGGCTGAAAAAGGCCGACAGCTCTCGGGGAGCAAGCTTCGCTACCTCGCTGGGATTGAGCGTCTCGTCAAAGCCAGACGGCAGCCTCGATAATGTCTGGTGGGACAGCGTGGCTTACAAAGCCGGCGTGACTCCGGACATGCAACTGCAAGCGGTCAACGATCAGAAGTATACTGCTGCGGGCCTGCGCGAAATCATCTTCGCCGCAGAAAAGAGTAAGGAACCGATCAAGCTCTTGCTAAAGCGCGGCGACGAGTTCGTCACAGTCTCCCTGGACTACCACGGCGGAATGCGCTATCCGCACCTGGAGAGGATCGAGGCCACGCCCGATCGGCTGGACGAGATACTGGCGCCGGCGAAATAGAAGTCCAACCCCGGATGGCGATTCGCGGAAGTGCGTTCGGGGGTTTTGCGGGGCCCATGGGCAACGCCCCTCGAAAGAACGAAGGCCGGGCATCGCGGAAGGAAGTTCCGGATCCCGGCCCACGTCTTACCTCAACTTGGAGCAGAAGCCCTGGTGTTAAATTGACCGGGGGTTCAATTGACCTAGTTACCCGAGCCGGAATTGGCGGCAGCGGTGGCGGGAGCCGGAAAGGAAGCGGCGCCTGTACCGTAGCGGGCTAAGCGCGGAAAGAAGGGCGTGACCTCAAACGGCATTTTGTCACGCGCCGAAGTGATGGCGACCGGAGCCGTCTTCACCATTTCCGCCTTGTCGTTCCAGGGATTGATCTTCACGCGGCCGCCCAAAGGCAGGGCCGCAATCTGATCGAGTTTAGAGTTGTCGAGCGCCGGGCCTTGCGTGGCCAGAGCCGACAAACGCGTTACGTTTCCATTTTCCGCCAGCGGATTGCCCAGGTGCGTGCTGAGCAGTGCGCTCAGTTGCGGCGCCCGCAGCTGCAACGCCTTCAGGAACAAGCCGACATTGTCCAGCTTTTGCGCGTACGGCGAGTTCTTCAGGAGTTCGATGGCTTTCTTATCGGCGGCCTGTTCTTCTTCCGGAATGTGCTTGAATCCCAGGTTCTGATAGGTGGAGTCATCGTTGAACAGCATGCGATCGTTGAAGGCAAACTTGCTGCCCAGGTTATGGCCCAGCACGATGTGCGCGAGTTCGTGCGCCAGCACGGCGGCCAGGCTGGCTTCGTCGGGAAGCACGTCCACCAAACCGCGGCTGATCACGATCGTGTTGCCCACGCTGAAAGTTTCCAACGGAGAAGTGAGCAGCACGCGCGTACGTACCGGGCGTGGCAGGTCGATGTTGTTGGTGACTTCCAGGTTATTGACCACCGTCTGGAGAATGTGGTCGACATCGCCCTCGGGGGCGACTAAACCTCCAGCCGTCAGGCGCTCGAGGACGTTGTCTTCCGCCTGTTGCTGCCATACCCGCTCGGCTTGCAGCGGAGACGCATCCTGTGCGGTCGCGCTCTCGTCGGTCACGCTGTCCACGCGAATCTGGGTCAGCTCGTCGCCCTTGCCACCTTTTTTCAGGTCATAGCCCCAGATGCGGGTCTGCGCCTTGAAGGCTTCCTTGTTTTTCACGCCGGCACTGAAATCGCCTTCCTCGCTGTAAATGTAGGATGGCACCCAGTAGCCGGGAATTAAGTTCAAGCGCCAACTGTCCATATGGAAGAACATTGCGTTGCGTGGCGCCGGGGCATAGGTGCCATTGAGCCGCACGATATTGAATCCCTGATCCTCCACCCAGATGCGGCCGAGGAAGCGACCTTTTCCTGAGTTTTTCTTGGGCGTGACGTCAAACACCAGGCAGCGCACGTCGCCCAGAAATTCGCGGCGCACGTAGGTAAAGCCATAGTGGTCGCGGTCGAAGTCGGTGCGGTCGGCATAGACCATCCAGGAGAAGCCCAGGGGCTGATACTGCACCTTGAAGAGCTTTTGGAAACCGCCCATCAGGCGGGTCTGCATGCTGGTGTCCTGTTCCTTCAGATAATCTTTGCGGTCGGCCGTCTCGCCCATATCCATGCGGCCGAGGAAATAATGATCGCCGCTGGGAACAGAGCCCAGCTGCGCGTCGGCGGCCAGATTCTGCAGGTAGGTCTCAACCACCGGAGTGCGGTTCGAGAGCATCTGGATCAGCGCGTGTTCGCGGGCAACGAACAGAGTCACGACCTGGTCCATGGTGGTTGGCGCGGGTGCCGGAGTTGCCGCGGATGGGGCAACCGGCTGAGAAGTTTGCGCCGCGTCGGACGCAGCGGACTGTGCGGACGGCTGTGAATCTGCCGTCTGCTGTGCGGCTGCGCTCATCGAAATCAGAAGAGCGGCCGGTAGAGCCGCAGTAAATATCGCTTTCCAAGTACGCATGACTTGTTTCTCCAAGTTTCTTGACCCAGTTCTTTGAGCCAATTTTCAGTGACTCGATTTTCTGTCCCTTGCCGAATCGCCAGATTACTTCGCCAAAACCCTTAGTACGCTAACTGGAACGTTACATGCACAATCGCCGTGGAATCGATCGGTGCCCCACTGCGCAACGCTGGCTTGAACCGGATCTTGTTCGCGGCCGCGACGGCAGCCTCGTCCAGTCCGTGGCCCAGACCGCGGACCACGCGATTCACGTGCAAGGTTCCGTTCGCCGAAAAACTTACTTCGAGAAGGACTTCGCCTTCGAGCTTCAGATTGCGTGCCTCGTCGGTGTAAACCGGATTCGGCTTGAACGTGATTTCTACTGGAGTGCTGGCTGGTCCGGAGTCCGCCAGCGCGATCTTCGGTCCGCCGTGCACCACCTGCTCGGCTCCGAAGCCGCCGGTCGCAATGCTGCCGTTGCTGCGCCCGTTTGCCTTGCCGCCGGTGGCAATGCCGCTACCGAAATCCGTGCTGGCGACCGTCCCCTTAATCCCTTTTGCCCCGCCCGATCCATTCCCTTGTCCCGCACCGGCGGGCAAGTCGAACGATCCGGTCGAGGCGCTGTACAGCTTTGCACCCTGTCGACCTGTGCCTTGCAGGCCGTTGGGATCGCCAAAGCCTCCGGTCTGCACTTTCTCCACCGCAGCGTTGACGGTCGGCTTTTGCGAACTGCCGCCGAAGTCTCCCGTGTGCACCAATTGCGGACGCACGGCGTTCGCTATTTTCAACTCCGGAGCCGCGAACTGGTTGACCACCACTTTGGGCGCTTCCACCGGAGTCGCAGCTTGCCGGCGAAGTTCGCGCGGGACAACAAGCTTGGGCTGTTCAAATACTGGAAGCTTGGCTGCAGCCAGCATCTTGACTTTGGCTGTCTTCACCTTGAGCGGCGCTGGCTCCCGACGCAACGGCGGCGTGGGAATCAGTTCGGTCACGTGGTAGTCGACGAGTTCGAGTTTCTCCGGCACAATCAATCCCAGGTTGAAGACGATGAGCAACAGCATCGCCACCAGTCCGTAGCTGGTCGCCATTGCCCGTTTGTTGATCTTGCGTTCGGGCAGAATCCCTAATTGAAAGCCGTAAGCCGCCATGCAATGTCACTCCATTGGGACCCGGCGGGGAAGAGATGCCGGGACTGGAGTCTTAAAAATACGGGAGATAGGACAGGGGGTAAACGTGTCAACGGCTCTTGACCTTAAGTAACCTTCACCATGCCGTTCCAGCATGCCTGGTCTAAAAATATTCCGGGGGACATTTGTTTCGAGCGATCCCGCCCCTTACGCGGCCGGGAAAGGGCCTGGTTTTCCTGGCGGCATGTCACTACGGTTTTCCTCGATGCCTGTGCAGCCAGCCCGCGCAAGAAGCAGCTGTGTCCTCCGCTTCTAGCTCTAGCGATTGTTGAAAACTGCGTGGGAATTACGCCGGCGTGCGAAATAGGTGAATACAGGAATCCCAGCCAGAATGACGAGGACTCCATAGCCGGAGTTGGGCCAATCGTTCTTGAAGGTGTAACAGAGAAGAGCGGCCGCCATTGCTACGAAAATGATCGGCACGTAGGGATAGCCCCACATGCGATAGGGACGCACCGCCTGCGGCTGGCGTTGCCGGAACACAAAGATGGTGCTGCCCGCGATCATGTAGAAAAGCCATTCGGCAAAAATCGTTAGCGAAAAAAGTTGCCGAAAATTTGCCCCGATCAGCAGTAGAAGAATCGACACGATTGCCTGCACCCCAATGGCGACTGAGGGAGTGTGAAAACGCGGGTGCACCTCCGCCAGCGCAGGGAAGAAATATCCGTCCCGAGCTACGGCGAAGGGCACGCGGGCACCACTCATGATGGTGCCATTGAGCGTGACCAGCATCGACAGCGCCATGCCTGCCGAAACAATACTGGCGCCCATTCGGCCCATCACCAGCGCCACCGCATCCGATGCGGGTCGCGGCGAAACTGCGATCGCATTGGCGGGGAGCACATACTGCACGCCCGCATTCACCAGAATGTAGAGCACGCCTACTGTAGCCACGCCGGCGATCAGAGCAATGGGAATATTGCGCTCCGGCCGCTTCACCTCACCGGCCACCATATTCAGGTCGTTCCATCCGTCATAGGCCCAGAGCGCGGCCACCAGGGCCGCCATGAATCCGGCGACTCCACCCTTGGCAGCGCTGAAGGTGCCGGCGAAGTTGCTCCATCCCCGACCTGGAGCGTTGCCCATTCCGCTGAAACAGATCACCACGATGCCCAGGATGATCGTCACTTTCAGCAGCGTGAACACGAGTTGAAACTCCCCGGCTCTCTTTACGCCAAGGTAGTTCAGCAATGAGATCAGGAGGGCAGCGGCGATGGCAAACACTTGTCCCCAGTTCAGGACAAACGGCGCATGCACCAGGTTGACCGAGAAGAAAGAGAATAGGGAAAAAGTTCCCAGAATTCGGACCAACCCCGTAACCACGGTCGCGATTGAACCAGGCTTGGCAATAACAAACCAAGTCCAGGCGTAAAGAAATCCTGTCATTGGTCCGTATCCGTCGCGGACATAGACATACTCACCGCCGGCCTCGGGCTTCATGGCCCCGAGTTCCGCGTAGGTAAGGGCGCCAAAAAATGACAGCAGCCCGCCCACCACCCACGCCAGATAGACGAGCTTCGCCGAGCCGACTGCCTGCATCATTTCTGCAGGCACCAGAAAGATTCCGCTGCCAATGATGGTTCCGACAACTACTGCCGAGGCGTGGCTTACGCCCAGGTCGCGGGAGAGTTCAGGCCGCGAGGGCGCAAGATGGGTGCCGTCAGCCATGTTGGAGTTGGAGTATACGCGAGGATCAAGACGGTTGGCCGGCAATGTGGATAGAGAATGCTTACTCCATGAATGCTTCGGCCATAAATCGGTTACCCCGGGGAAGATCATTCCACGGCGAACTAGGGTTGGGATGCCGGTCCTTGACTCAGGCCCACGGCTGCCGGGGCTATCGGAAGCTCCGTTTCCAGCTTGACCATCGTGTCTCGCCCTGGCCCAATTAGTTCGAGGTCCATCACTCAGATCAAGCACGACAAGATCAACCGGGAACACTTTCCTGTTTCGCGGGCTCGCCCATGGAGACGCTCACGATCCATCCCACTGCGAACGTTACCGTCGTGCCGATCATGACCCACCAAGTCCAAGGGAAGTGCGACCAGAGCCATAGGTACAACTCCATCGCGAAGCCGCACGCCATCCCTACCATGGCCCCGCGCTGATTTGCACGGCGCGTCAGCACTCCCAGAAGAAACACGCCAAGCAGAGCTCCGTAGGCGATGGAGGCGATCTGCAGTCCCACTTCCACCACTCGCCCCACTTTGTGGAGCGCGATTAGCGCCAGCCCGAACAACACCAGAGCCCAGGCCAGCGTCGCCAGCCGCGAGAGCCGCATTTTTGTTTTTTCCTCCGCCTGGGGGCGCAGTCGAGCGTAAAAATCCATAATCGCGCTGGAGGATAAGGAATTGAGGGCGGCGCTGAGGTTCGACATCGCCGCCGCCAGGATCGCCGCAATCAGCAGGCCTGAGATTCCATGCGGCATTCGGGTGACAATGAATGTGGGATAGATTCGGTCCGGCGTCCCGAACATGTTTGACGGCACGCGGTAATAGGCCCACAACATGATGCCAACCACCAGAAACAGCGCAAACTGAAACAGAACCGCGACGCCGCTTGAAAGCAGCGCCGTCACCGATTGTTTCTGCCCCCTCGCCGCCAGCAGGCGTTGCACAATGAGCTGATCGGTTCCATGGCTGGCCGTGGTCAGGAAGGTCCCGCCAATCATTCCCGCCCAAAACGTGTAAGGAATCCAAACGCTCCCGCGAAAGTCAAACAGCTGCAGTTTGCCCGCGCCGGCAGCCGCTGCATGAATCGCCCTCCATCCGCCGGGCACCAGATGCATAATGGTGAGCAGTCCCACCAGGGTTCCGCTGACGTAGATCGCGGTTTGCACGACATCGGTCCAGATTACGGCTGCCAATCCGCCTTCGAAGGTATAGATCACCGTCAACGCAGTGATAATGGCGATCGATGCCACCTCGCCGGTGCCCAGCGCAATCGACACCACAATGGACACGGCATAGACGCGCACCCCTTCCGCCGCCGCCCGGGTCAGCAGAAACAAACCCGCAGTCAGGGAGCGCAGGCCGCGTCCGAAACGGCGTTCGATCAGTTCGTAAGCGGTGTAGAGATCGCCGCGAAAGTAATGCGGGAGCAGCAGGAAACTGATGACCACACGTCCCACCACGTATCCCATCACGACTTGCAAGAACGTGAGGTTGGTGTCGTAGGCTAAACCGGGAATGCTGATGATAGTGAGCGTGCTGGTTTCTGCCGCAACAATCGACAGCGCGATTGCCCACCAGGGGATATCGCGTCCGGCTAGAAAGTAGTCGCGCAGCGTCCGCTGTTTCTTGCGAAAGCGCAGGCCAAATAGCGTGATTCCCGCCAGGTAGAGCGCGATGATCGCGAAATCGAGACGACTTAGGCCCATGATTTCGTTTTGCTCAAAGCACTTCGATTATCCACGGACCGCCCGGTTTCAGCGAGTGAGACTTTGTCGTCCCCTCACCCCTGAGCCTCGAGAACCGGCACCGGACACGGCAGGCGGCAACGGCTCTGTGTTAAAAATAGTTCGTGCCCTACTACCTCGGCATCGACGGAGGCGGTACTAAAACCACCTGTGCGGTCGGCGACGAATCGCAACTGCTCGCCATGGCGACCGCAGGCGCAAGCAACATCGTCCGCGTCGGACAATCACAAGCCCGGCAGTCCCTGCAGCAGTCCGTGCGTCAGGCTTGTGCCGCCGCCGGCATCACGCCTCAACAAGTGTCGCACACTTGCGTAGGAGGTTCCGGAGCCGCCCGCCCTGAGTTGGCTGCAATCGTGCGCGGCTTGCTGGCCGAGGTTCTGCCGACGCCCATTGCGGTCGTCGGCGATATGCAGATCGCCCTCGAAGCCGCTTTCGAGCAAGGCCCGGGCGTCATCGTGATTGCGGGTACGGGATCGATCGCTTACGGCCGCGACCGGCACGGAGCGACGGCCCGTGCCGGGGGCTGGGGATTCGCCATCGGCGACGAGGGCTCCGCCCACTGGATTGGGCGCGCCGCGGTTAGCGCCGTGCTGCGGGCCAGCGACCGGAAGGGCGAGAGCTCCGAAGCCCGCACTCAATCCTCATGCGGCGCGGCCCTGCTCAAAGCCTGGGGAGTGAATTCCCTTGCCGATCTTGCCCATGCTGCGAACTCGATTCCTCCTCCCGACTTCGCAACTCTGTTCCCCGCCGTTACCGCCAGTTCAGGTGACTGGGTCACGCAGGTTCTCACCAACGCGGGCAGGGAACTGGCCCAGGTGGCGGCGATCGTAATCCACCGCCTCTTCGCACAGGCCAACGCCGCCTGCGTCCCAGTGGGCATGACCGGAGGCGTCTTTCGTCATGCACCACTCGTGCGCCAGGTTTTTTACAATGAGCTGCGCACACTCGAGCCGGGCTCAGAAGTGAATCCGCAGGTTGTCGAGCCGGTCGAAGGCGCGCTACGGCTGGCGCGCAGAGGGCTGTAATCTAGGGCGGACATGCCGCTTTTGATGGGAGCGGTTGAAGTTGCTGGTGATTCCTTTCTCCAACTCAACCCGCAAGTATGAATTCGGAAACGCAGACTTCGATCGAGTCCTCCCTGGCGGGGCCGTCCTCCGCACCAGCATGCCTAAACCTCGAAGCCGTCCGTAACCTCACCGCCGATCTGGCTCTGGCTGCGTTGCAGGATCGAAACCTGTCCTCCGAGGCCATCGAGCAAATCAGCCGCAACCCGGGGGTGATGAAATCGCGCAAGGTTCGTCTTGGCATTGCGGCCCATGCTCGCGCTCCACGCCGCATTGCCCTGCGGCTGATCCGCGAACTCTACACCTTCGACCTGATGCAATTTTCGCGGTTCCCCGCTGTCGCAGCCGACCTCAAGCGCGTCGCCGATGAATTATTACTGGCGCGCCTGGCCTCCGTGACGCTGGGGGAGCGCATTTCGCTGGCGCGCCGCTCCTCCGGCAGGGTTGCTGCCGCGCTGCTGCTCGATCGCGAATCGCGGGTCTGGCAAACGGCCTTGGAGAATCCGCGCCTGGCTGAAAATGGGGTTGTGAAAGCACTGCTCCGGCCGAGCACGACGCCGACATTGGTCAAAGCTGTGTGCCATCACCCCAGATGGTCGGTGCGGCCGGAAATCCGCATGGCCCTGTTGCGCAGCAAATATACGCCCCTGGCGCGGGCACTCGAATTTGCCTCGTACCTGCCGCCGGTCCAACTGCGCGACCTACTGCATTCTTCTCGATTGCCCGAGAAAATAAAGACCTACTTGCAAAAAGACCTGCAGCGTAAAGGGAACTCGGGAAACAGTTGCAGGTAGCACTGAGCAAGGTGAGGGACAGAGAACTGAGAACTGCCTCATCCTCATCGCCCTCCACCAATCTGCAGAATCGTTCCGGTCGCGTACGAAGCGGCAGGCGACAACAGCCATAGCACCCCCTCCGCGATTTCGCGCGGCTCGCCGGCCCTGCCCATGGGGATGGTTCCCATCAGGCGTTGCAGCCGGTTCGGATCGCCGTTTGCGGCATGCAGGCCGGTGTCGACCAATCCCGGTGCTACAGCGCTTACTTGTATTCCTTCCCTGGCCACTTCCCGCGCCAGCCCGATCGTAAAGCTGTCGATCGCTCCCTTCGACGCCGCATAATGCACCCACTCCCCCGGCGCTCCCGTGTGCGCCGCGCGCGAAGAAATGTTGACGATGGCGCCGCCGCTTCCGCCGTGCCGCGTCGACATCCTCCGCACCGCCTCGCGGGCGCACAGAATTGTCCCCGTCACATTGACCGCAAAAACCTTGGCAATGGCCCCACTCGACACTTCTTCCACTCGCGCGAAGCCGCCAGTGACTGCGGCATTGTTCACCAGGGCCTTGATCGGACCCAACTCCCGCTCCGCCGTTTTAAACATCCGAATGATTTGCTCTTCCTGGGAGATGTCGGCCTGAATCGCGATGGCGTGCCCGCCCCGGAACACAATTTTCTCTACGACTTTCGCCGCCTCGGCTTCGCCAGCGGCAAAGTTGACCGCAACCGCGTAGCCGCGGTCTGCCGCGAGCGTCGCCACCGCCGCGCCAATCCCGCGACTGGCGCCGGTAACGATGAGCGTTCCCAACTGTTCTTGATGGTGCATCGATTTCAGAGCGAAGATTTCACCGCCAAAACCTCGCATTCAAGAAGCTAGGCTCTCTTCGCCGCCCTTATTAATAAGAACGAAAAATCAGCCTTCGCCCAAACATAGCTTCGCGCTCCAACCGCCGCTTTCGCCAAACCACTGTAACAAGGATTGCCTTTTTCCGGCGGCGACCGCACGTTGGTAATCTGCCGCGTCCGAATCGGCGCACCTAGAATCGTAGTTAACCAAGCATGCTCGCATCTATCCAATCGATTCTCGACGAGCCATGGAAGCCGATCTCCCGCCCCGCGTTGGTTGCCTGGCTGATTTTTTATGTCGGGTTCCTGGCCTATGCTTTTTCAGCGCACGGCGGATTTCTCTTCATTGACAACGCCAATCTGGTCGTTCACGAGGGCGGCCATAATCTGTTTAGCTGGTTCGGCCACACCATCATGCTGTTGGGGGGGACGCTGCTGCAATGGCTTGTACCTTTTCTTTTGGCCGTTTATTTTTTCACCGAACGCCAGACCGCCGGCTTCGCCTTTTGTTTCTTTTTCTTTTTCGAGAACTGGCTCTATACCGCAACCTACATGGCTGACGCCCGCGCCCAGGTGCTGCCACTGGTCACGACCGGCGATTCGGACTTCGTGGAACACGACTTCTACGCCATCTTCTCGAGCCTCGGTGTTCTGAACCACGATACCCAGATCGCGGCGGTGGTCCGAACCCTGGGCTGGTGCGGGATGCTGGCCGGTGTCGCTTGGCTGGCAATTCAAGCGCTAAGAAAACAGGAGAACTGAAATCGCGTTCCCCCTTGGTTGCTTCACAATCAGCCGGGCTCCATCATGGGGCACCATCATCGGGCCCTATCATCGGGCACAATCATCCATCAAGAAATCATCCATCATCCTCACTCAGCAATGCCTTCCTGCGGGGGAATCGAATGGGCGCGAAAAATTCAAGGGAAGGCTGCATGAAAACATTCCTGCCGGGGCTCGCCACTGGTTTTCTTGTTGCAGCGATTGTGCTGTCCATCACTCGACCAGATGTTCGACCGGCTGTTCCGCTTCCCCGAAAGCCAGCGCGGAGACGCTGCAACAACGCGAAGCCGAATTCATGAAAGCCGCTGCCGAGAAAGGCTCTCAAGCATCCATGCTTATGATGCGGAGGAGTCGGTCGAACTCCCCAACGGCGGCCCCATGATTCAAGGCAAAACAAATATCGCCAAGGGCATGAGTTTCCTCGACGACAACCATAATCGCCTCATCGGGACTCCGGTTGGGGCTGACATTTCCTCCTGGGGCGATCTCGCATTCACCTTGGGGGCAACCTAGGGCAATTACGCATTCCACGCAAAAGCCAAAGCCGGGAAGCCGGTCGTGGAATCGGCAAATACACCAGCGTCTGGATGCGGCAGCAAGATGGAACCTCGGAGCTCGTCCTCGACCGGGGTAACGCCAGTCCGCCGCCGATGTATCCCTAAACTTTCCTTAGGTCGGGCTGCGAACCGATTGTGGCGCACTTCGCGGCTTGAGTCTATATTTGATTGCCGTTGTGGATGTCGAAAGAGATGTTCCCATGCTTACGATGAGAAAAAGGGTCGGTCGCTTGGTTGCTGCCCTGTCGCTGCTCTGCCTGGCCGTGCCGGTTCGAGCGGTGGGAGACTTCTTTGCCAAGAAACCCTACCAGAATTGGTCGGCCGAGGAGACGCGCAGCCTGCTAGAAGAGTCTCCCTGGGCCACGACCCTCAAGCTGGGCGGCATTCAGAACGCCATTACCAGCGGGGACGCGCCGAACAACCGAGGCTACCGGAGTGAGATGGAAACCGATCCCACCATTAGCTACAATTTGCAATTTCGCTCCGCGCTGCCCATTCGGGAAGCTCAAGTGCGCTCCTCCCAACTAAGCTCGCACTACGACAAGATGAGCATGGAGCAAAAGGCGGCCTTCGAGGCGAGCGCCGGCAAATTTCTGGCGGTCGCGTTCCCCGGCCGGGTGGTGGTGTCGGTTACGTTCCACACCAACGTGGAAGAATATGAAAGTTCGTTGCGTAACTACTGGGCGAGCCAAAGCCTGGCGAAGCTCAGCATGAAAGTGTATCTGAACACCCAGGCAGAGCGACTGAGCTTGAGGGGCTACAGCTTCAAAGACGATACCTTTCAGTTCACTTTTCCCCGTCCGAAGCAGGTTCAGCCGGACGAAACAATCAGCGTGGAATTCGTCCATCCGAAAATTGACGTCATCGGGCCGCAGCGGATACTTCAGCCGTTCAGCCTGAAAAAAATGCGGGTGAATGGAGAGCCTGCATTCTGACGATGCACGCTCGGGATCTGGCGGCTACCGCGTGCCGGACAGAAGCAGCTATTTCTGAAAGTGACTTCGGATCGCTTCCGCTTGAGTACGGGTTACGACCGCAGACAAAGCCGCCGAATCGGCCTGTCTCACCGCTTGCACGCTGCCAAAGTGTTCCAACAGTCTTCGCGTAGTGCTCGCGCCTACGCCCGGTATTTCCAGCAATTCGGTGGAGCGGTCACGCATCTGACGGCGCTTGCGATGGAAGGTTACAGCAAAGCGGTGAGCCTCATCGCGGATGAGTTGCATCAGGTGAAGTACCGGCGAGTGATGATCGAGCGCGATCGGATCTTTTTCCTGCCCGTAAACGTAGAGAATCTCTTCGCGCTTGGCGATGGCAGCTAGCGGTTGATTAATGATCTCCAGCGCGTCCAGCGCTTCTGCAGCAGCGTGCAGTTGCCCGAGGCCACCATCGATCAGCACCAGGCTGGGCAGGGGTTTGTTTTCCTCTTGCAAGCGTTTGTAGCGCCGCGTGACCACCTCGCGCATGGAAGCGAAATCGTCCACCCCTTCGACTGTGCGAATGATGAATTTGCGATAGTCCGACTTCTTCATTTTCCCGTCTTCCCATACCACCATCGAGGCCACAGTCTCCGCACCCTGAATGTGCGAGATGTCGAAACACTCGACCCGCTTCGGCAGTTCGGGCAGGCTGAGCGCCTCTTGCAATTCTTCCTGGATTTTCTGCGCGTTGGGTTTGAGCACGCGAAAACGCTGGTCGTAGGATTGCTTTGCGTTGTTGCCGGCCAGATCGATGAGCGAGCGCTTGTCCCCGCGTTGCGGCACCAGAATATGCACCCGTGGGGCGCGAGCGCCCTCGCCCGCCTGTTGCTCGGAAAGGAAGTCTTCGAGCGCTTCGCGGTCCTCAAAATCGACCGGAACGTAGAGGTTGCGGGGCAGGTAGGGCTGGCCGATGTAGAGCTGCTTCAGCAGCGCGGAAAAGAATTCACCGGGTGAGAAGGAAGCGTCGGGTCGTTCCCCCACCGGGGGGGACAGCCGGCCCCGGTGGTCCGGGCCGAGCGCAGCTCGGCTGGATTCCTCTCCGTCGTCCGCTGCACTGCGGGCCCAATGCGCCGGCGAGCTGGACTCGTCCGGACTGTGGGGGGCGGCTGTCCCTCCCTGGTCTGTTGTCGGCAAACCGTCTGCGGCGTCGACCACATCCGCGGCGAACTCCGGCAAGTCTTCCCAGAAGAATTCGCGGCGGTCGACCATTTTCCCGCCCCGCATGTGGAACAGATTTACTGCCAGCATGCCATGTTCGTAGTGATAGCCGAAGACATCGGCATCGTCGCCTTCGGCGGCGGCGATGCGTTGGCGCTCCTGCAACTGTTCCACCGTGGAAATAAGATCGCGATACCTCGCGGCGCGCTCGTACTGTTCGGCGGCGGCGGCTTGTTCCATGCGGGAATGCAGCGAACGGCTTAAGTCGGTGGGCCGACCTTCGAGAAACAGCTTCACGTCACGCACTGCTTCCTGGTAGGCGTCCCGCGTGGTCAGTTCCTGCACGCACGGGCCCAGGCAACGTCGGATGTAGTACTGCAGGCAGGGCCGAGGGTGGAAGCGGGTGAGGTCAACTTTGCACGACGGAATGAGAAAATTGCGATGGATCAGGTCGACGATTCGGTAGGCCAGATTGGCAGGGAAGTACGGCCCGTAATAAGCGCTGCCATCTTTGCGCAAACGCCGGGTAACGTAGACGCGCGGCCAGCGCTCGCCGAGCGTGAGCTTTACGTAAGGGTAAGTTTTGTCGTCGCGCAGCAGAATGTTGAATCGCGGCTTGCGCTGCTTGATCAGATTATTTTCTAACGCCAGCGCCTCTTTGTTGTTCGCGACCACGATGTAGTCGACCTCGACGGCCTCGCGTATCAGGGTTCCGGTCTTGGCGTCTTCCCAGCGGGCTTCGTGGAAGTAGCTGGCCACGCGGCTGCGAAGATTCTTTGCCTTGCCGACATAGATAACGTCGCCCTCTGCGTTTTTGTAGAGATAGACGCCGGGCTCGGTGGGTAGGGTGCGAATCTTGGCCTGCAAGTCCATGGCGCGTGAGTGTATTCTCTATTCTATTGGATGGGAAAACGCTATACGACCGATGTGTTACAAAAAGGCTGATGAGTCTGTCTTGCGTGGCCCGAATATTGTTCTCGCGAAATCTACGGATGGCTGCCTTTTTTCTGAGCATTCTCGTAAGCCCGCTGTTACGGCGAGCTTTGGCGCAGAGCATTCCCCAAGTGCCCTCCGACCAATCCAATCCAGCGGAAGTGACGAAGTCTCCCCAGGGCAAGCAGGACGAGGCCGCGCGGGCTGCGGCCCGCTCCCGCGCCCGCCATTTCGACCGCGTACTGATCATCGTCCTAGAAAATGTGGACTACGAGGTAGCAAGCAAGGTCAAGAATCTGGCCGACTTGGCGGAACAGGGAGCCAGTCTTACCAACTTCCACGCTTTGTTTCATCCCTCATATCCCAACTACCTGGCCATGGTTGCGGGAACGGATTTCGATGTCCATCGCCGCGGACGTCTTCTTGGAGACAACCAGGTGAATCTTCCCAACGACGCCGCGCACCCATCGATCGCCGATCGCTTGATCGCTGCCGGCCTCGACTTCAAGCAGTACGCGGAGGAACTTCCGAACGAGACTTGCCCGTGGAACTTCTCGTCGCAGCACGGCGCCAACAATCGAGGCAATTACGCGCGGAAACACGTGCCGTTCTTAAGCTTTCGTGAAGTGCAGGAAAAGTGGTGCGATCGCGTGATTGGCGTGGACTCCAGCAAATCCGATAATTTTTTTGTGCGGGACGCAAAAAAAGGATTGGTTGCCTATTCGTTTTACTCTCCCAACATGAACCACGACGGGCACGACACCAGCGCGCAGTTCACCGGTACATGGGTGAAGAAATTTCTCGATGACACCTTCCCTGAAAAGCTGCGGCAGGGAACGCTGGTGGTTGTCACCTTCGACGAATCGGGTGGAAATTCCGACAATCGCATCTACACGTTGTTGCTGGGCGACATGGTGAAACCGGCGAGCCAGCAGGATCCCAAAGCGCTCAGCAAGTTTTACAACCATTACAGCGTGCTGCGGACCATTGAAGATAATTTTGGGCTGGAACCCTTGACCGCGAACGATCGTAACGCCTCGCCCATCACCGATATTTGGAAATGATCAGGACCCCACTGCGTCCCGGTGCGTCCCGGGAGGTGTGTTGCAATAGGGCAATATGAGTCATACGCTTACAATCCGTCTTACCGATGAGGGTCTGGCAGTGGCTTCGGGAAACTTCGCGCCAGACAGGCGTCACCAGGTCGGACGTCCGGTGCGTCAGCAGTTTGAGATAAGCACGGAGTCTGCCCTTACGCAATGCGCGCGCCCGTCTCGCCCATCGTCGCCTGGCGTAATCTCGTCGCCTACTGCCGTCACGCGCCCATGTTGGCGATAACAGCCTCCTAGCAGAACAGTTGCCGCTGACAGAACGCCGGAGAAAAACTGAATGCCAATCCGCCGGTCTCCATCACCTGTTTGTAGAACTTGAGCCGATGAGGTGACGTGATTTAAGAGCCATAGTTTGGGCCGGAGATTTTCGCAAGCCCTTCACTCACGCTCTGCCAGCCACACATTCGAGGTGCCGCTCGCCTTCCAAATAGCGAGCTTGGTGCCATCGGGAGAAGGAATAGCCCAGCCCAAATTCATCTTGCTCTCCCTCAGCATGGGAGTGACTTTGCCTGACAAGTCGACCTTCAAGAGTGTCCATGCTCCAGTGGCACTGAAACCCGTCGTCCACAGACCGCTCGTCGTTTCAGAGGTGGTAAAGGCGGTTGCCCACAAGCTTCTGCCGTCGGCTGACCAATCAAGAGTCGCGATTCCCGCCCAGCCCGGCAATGAAATGCGACGCTCCTTGGCGTCTTCCAAAGAGAACAGCCTGATCACCGGCTGACCCTGAACTCCGAGCTTTTTCGAGAACGCCAGCAACTTGCCATCTGGTGAGAGGCTCCAGTTGAGACTGTAGAAGTCGCTCTCGTGGATTGAAGCGCCAGGAATTTCGTTTCCTTTGCCCTTTAAAGGATCGAAAGTATAGAAATGTTCCTCGCCTGGGGCGAGTTCGCTATAGACACACAGGCTGGCCGGTGATCTCGCGCATTGCAGGTTATTAATACCCCTGCCTTCGAGCACAAACTGCGGAGGACCACCGCGGACCGGCACGCCCATGATCCTCTGAGTCCCCACGGGCGTCTCTGCATGCGGAACTTGTGGTTCACGGATCTGCAGGGGATCATTTTTGCTATTCACATACAGCACCATCGAGCCGTCGGGATTTAACCGCGGCAGGGCGACCGCCTCACTACCTCCCACCAGCAATTGGGGCTGCGTCTGATCGATGGCCTGCTTGAATATGTGAAACATGCCATCGCGGTCAGAGAAAAACAGCACGGATTTGCTGTCCGCTGTCCAAGCCGTGGGAAAGTCATACCATTCGTCGGAAGTGAGTAACTGAGGGGTAGAGAGCCGCGTACCGTGATCCTCGAGTTGGGTGACGTACACATTCGGCTGCAGCGTACGTCGCAGAATAGCGAGCTTCTTGCCATCGGCCGAAGCACTTAGGCCAGCAATCAAACCGTTCCCATTGGTGATGCGCTCGGGCGTGCCCGCGGGGCGCATGGTACGGGCATTCACTCGCACCGCCCAAAGGTTCGAGTCGCTCTGGTTCGGGGGCGGTTCTCCTGCGACGTAAATGATCGGTCCATCGGGCATCCATGCGAGAGCAGGGCCGACATGGTCCTCCAGCACCTCGCTTTGATTCGCGGCTAGATTCAGGATTTCAAGCTGCGTGTCGAAGCCCCAAAAACTACCCATCTGGTATTGTTGCTTCACATAGGCCAGTTGCTTGCTGTCTGGAGACCAAGCCAGGCCGCCCAGAAAGCACCCATCGCAGCCGAGAAGCTTCGTAGCTTTCTCGCCATCGGCCTCGATTCGCCAGATTTCCTGCCAGCTTACATGGCCTCGCCTGAAAACGACTTGGGAGCCATCGGGTGAAACAACCGCTGCGGAACCATTCTCGGTCAGCAGCTGCGGCTCGCCGCCCATCACCGATACCTTCCACAAACTTGTGGTCGCACCAGGGCGGATGCGGGTAGTTACCAGGAAATGATTATCGTCCGGGAACCAGCTCTCCGGATTGCCAACGAACCCCGCAGGTAACGGAACGGGGTGTGTTTCTCCGCCATCAACTTGGCGAAGATAAATGCCTGTGGTATCGGCGAATGCCAAATACTTTCCACTCGGCGAAAGGGCCGCACCGAGCACCGGCGTCTCGGATCGGTTTGCGGTGAGCCGGCGCTGGGATATTCCTGGTTTTGCCGCAGGGCGCCGCACGAGATGCAAATTGACCAGAGTCCCCACGACCACGACAGTGGTTACAGCGATTCCCCACAGCCACTTGTGTCTGTGAAGTTCAGGAATGAGAGTCGCGCCTGGGACAGTTTCGCGAGGAGGCAGCGCTGAATCTTGGCCAGAACCTTGAACTGGCCCTGCTAATTCAACCCCCGCCGTCGCGGGATTGCTCACAGGAGCAATGAATCGGTATCCGCGACGAGCAACCGTTTCGACAAAACGCGGCGTATCGGCAGAGTCGCCCAATGCACCCCGCAAGCGGCGAATCGCTGCATTGAGGCTGTGGTCAAAATCGACAAAGGTATTCGCCGGCCATAATTTGCTCTGCAGCTCCTCGCGAGTGACAACTTCGCCCGGGTGCTCGAGCAAGCTAACCAGAATCTGAAAAGGCTGTTCCTGCAACCGGATCTTTGATCCGTTTCGGCGCAGCTCACCTGCTTTCAGGTCCAACTCGAAGACGCTGAACCGAATCGCCGAATCATCGTTCACAGAAACCATCTTTACCTGCCCTGTAATGGCGCCAGTGTAGCATTTTAAACGTGTTTAAATCCGCGTCTTTGAACTCGCTAATTTACAGCAAACAATCGGCTTAGCCTGTTGCTGGGATTATGACTTGCGATTACGGCGGGGCATTGAGGTAGGCGGCCAGCAGAACGAAGTTGAAGCCCACGGGAGGTGGATCATGGTGCTTCAGCTATCGCGAGTTTCGCTGCTGGTCAGTAATCGTCGGATTTCCCCTCATGCTTGATCCGCGGACGCTGGTGCGAATACGAGCTTCCTGAATCTGACGATCCGGAGCGTCCGGTCACCGCAAGGTGATCTGGATCGCGCCGGTCTATCCTCGTATTTTCGGCTTCCTGAAAAACCGACCTATGCCGGTGTTTTCGTCTGGGGAAGGAACCATCCTGGCACCGCCATCGTGGATGGCCGCGCGTAAGACACGCGGTCATGCTCGCCCGCTGGAACAGTGGGAGGTTACAATCCCCGACCACCACGAGGGGTATATTACGTGGGAACAGTTTATGCGCAATCAACAACAGATACGCTCCAAGGCCGGTTGGAACGCACGCATGGGGAGCGCGAATGGCGCGGTGAAACGGCCCCGCATTGTTAACCGGACTGCTACGCTGCGGTCGCTTGTGGACGCGCACTGCAGGTTGGCTACACCCGCAGCAAGCACCATGGGCCGCTGCCGCGCTATCGAGGCCAAATAGAAGCCGGTCGTTGAGCGGGCTGGGATCATAGATGCCGTCATGATCGATGACCAATGTACCGGCCATGGCGCAGAGGTCGATCAAGTGGTGCCAGTCGCGGTTGTTCCTGAACGAACGAGAAGCCCCGAACGTCAACTCCGCGCCCACTTTGCCTGAGCATACTGCGGCCAACAAACGACCGAAACCCGGACGCTCGACGGAACCAGTTCCGGAGCGGCCCAAGTCTTCATCAATGACAACCACACGCGGGAAGCCGAGTGCCTGCGCCCGTTCCCGCAGATCATACTGGCGGCACTGTCCTTCGAGGCGTGTGCGCACCTGCTGCATTGTCGACTGCCGGATGTAAACGCAGGCCTTGCGTTCAATGTGACTCGGTAGGATCTTCTCGCTCATCGCTCTCCTCCTCGGTACTGATTGGGGTTGGGTTCACGGCTGCCAGCGGCAGATGACTTAGTAACTCGCGGCAACGCTGTTTTGTGTCCCGCGGCAACTCCTGTGTGTGGCGAATCTCCCAGAGCAGAACCCCCTGGCGTGGCGGGCTCATCAATCGCACCTCCTGGCGAAGATGCTTCTGAGGCTATCGTGCTTGTCTGTGCTGGAGTCCACTGCCGCGCATCGACCAGTTTCGCGCAGCACGAATCGGGCGGTGATTGACAGAGTGGGACGCTCCACAATCTCCATCCCCGGAGCAGCGATCCTCATCCCCTCATCCAGCATCCACTCGGGGATCAGAATCTGCATTCCACAGGGGGGCGCCACCGGTACTTGGTGCATTCCGAAGGAGGAACAGTTCCGCATCCTCGTCACCGTCACGCCTTAGTGTGAGTGCTGAAGGGAGGGGATCGTGGCGGTGCGCAAAACATGGGTAGTGTGTGAGTGCTCAGCAGTTACTATGTGCGTTTTATTGGTTGCCGGACGAAATGCTGCGGATCGCATGCGATTGCCATCGGAACCTGGAACAACTGGCGGAGCTCGCGGAACGCTATCTGGGGGGAACGATTTCCGGGCGTATCGGCGCCACCAAAGGGAAGCGATTCCCGGGCTGCGTCCTCCGCACCGCGATTCATGGGGCTCATGGGGGCAGCGCTTCTACGAACCTGAGCTTAACCATATAAAATTTCCACTCCGTGTGTGGGCTTTGCGTTCCGCGGCCTGCTGGCGGGAAAAGAGCTCGTCTGTTATTCTTTCGTAAGCCATTGAAAATGTATATACTTACCGCGAATGTTCGGGGTGCAGAAAACTGGCACGTCCCGTGCAGAAGTATGCCTGGCAGTTGAAGCAACAAGCAGTAGACCCAGGGCATCAAATTTGCTGATTTGCGCGCGGGATAATCCAGGTGCGCGAAACAAGATCGAACAAGGAGTCTCACCCTATGAACCGCACTTCGTTAGTAATTTGTCTAGCAGCCAGCATGGTAGCCACCGTGGGCTGCGCCAGCAAGAACTATGTAAAACAGCAGACCACCCCGCTGATCAACAAAACCAACGAACTCGACGATCTGGCCGCCAAAAATTCAAAGGACATCAAGGATGTTGACGCCCGCGCTCAATCCGGCATTCAGGCCGTGAATGCGAAGACCGCCGAAGTGGAGCAGAAGGCCCAGGCTGCCGGACAGACTGCAACCTCAGCCCAGCAGATGGCGGACGCCGCGAATGGCCGTGTAGGCGTACTGACCAACACCGTCGCCAATCTTGACAACTATCACGCCGTGGCCGAGACCTCGGTCCATTTCGGCTTCAATCGAGATAACCTGACGCCGAAGGCACAGGAAACGCTCGACCAGCTCGCGGCGCAAATTTCTGCCACTAAGGGCTACATCATTGCCCTTGAAGGTGGAACCGATTCGGTGGGTTCGGCCGATTACAACTACGACCTGAGCCAGCGTCGTGCCAACTCCGTGATCCAATACCTGGCCACGAAATACAACGTGCCCGCGCACAAGATCTACGTGATTGGCCTCGGCAAAGATAAACCGGTGGAGTCGAACAAAACCTCCAGCGGCCGCGCCGATAACCGCCGCGTCGATGTGCGCTTGATGACGAATACCGTGGGTGACAGCACTCAGCCGGCAGCGACGCCGACCAGCGGTCAGAACAATCCATCGTCCATGTAGGGACAGAATCGATAGGGACAAAGCAGCGAAGAGAGAGAGAGAGAGAGAGAGAAAGATCAGGATTTTAAAAAGTTTTACCCTCCTCCCCGGAGGACTTCGCCAACCAGGCCGCTCAATGCCTCCCCCCTGAGCGGCCTGTTTTTTTTGTGACTTTGACTCTTGGCCGTTGTCTCCTGGCTCGGTAGGATTGCGTACATGCCTTGCACAGCGTTCTCCCGCCGATCGTTTCTTGCTATGTCAGCGATGTTGCCGTCGGCATTTGCAAGCGCCGCGTCCGCGTCCTCAATTCCGGTTGGACTCGAGCTCTATTCCGTGCGCGGCGCACTCAAACAGGATCCCGAAGGCACCGTGCGGACGGTCGCTCAGATGGGGTATCAGGCGGTTGAGTTTTACGCCCCGTACTTCGAATGGACCGACACCCAGGCCAAACAGATGCGTAAGTTGCTGGATGACTTAGGCGTCCGCTGCTACTCTACGCACAACGATGCGGATTACTTCAGCCCGAAGAACATCCACCGCGCTCGCGATCTGAACCTGATGCTCGGCTCTAAGTATGTTGTCCTGGCCTGGAGTGACCCGAAATCGGGGCCCGATGGCTGGAAGGCGATTGCCGAGCTGCTGAACTCAGCGGCTGAGACTCTGGAGCCCTCCGGCCTGCAGTCGGGATACCACAACCATCAGGCTGAGTTCACCGGCGCAGCGGGGCAGCGTCCCATCGACATGCTGGCCAAGAATACGCGGAGTACGGTGATGTTGCAGTTGGACGTGGGAACTTGCGTGGAGGCCGGCTCCGACCCCGTGGCATGGATCCGGGCCAACCCGGGGCGCATTCGGTCCATCCATTGTAAAGACTGGTCGCCGGACGCCGGTCAGGGCTACAAAGTTTTATTCGGAGAAGGGGTTGCCGACTGGAGGGGTATCTTCCAGGCGGCTGAGAGTGTGGGCGGCGTCGGCTACTACCTGATCGAACAGGAGGGAAGCCGGTTTTCCGAGTTTGAGACCGCGCGCAAGTGCCTGCAGGCATTCCGCGCGACCCACCGGGAGCGGTAAAATAATGTTGATGCGCATTTTGCTTTTTGTCGGCTGGCTGGTGTTGGGCGCCGCAGTGTGGGCGCAGAACTCCAGACCGGCGGATCCTGCCTCAGCTCCTGCTCCCTCGAATTCGCAGACGCCGGCAGCCTCCACGCCTTCCAAACCTCCCACCGCGCCAACGCCGAATCTTGAGCCCCCGCGGTCCGACAGCGTGAACGCCGATGCTCTGGGCGAGGGCGAAAGTTCGAGCAAGAACACGCTGATTGACTTAAGTCCCCCGGCGGACGACGCCAAAGTTCATCCCCAGGGTTCCGAGATATTAAAGGACGCCGAACCCGCTTCCGGCAACGGAGAGGTGAATGAGTTTCACCCTTGGAATCCACATAAGGCGGCGAAAGACGTCGAGGTGGGAGACTTCTATTTTAAACGCAAAAACTATCGTGCCGCCGAGGATCGCTACCGCGAGGCGCTGCTTTACAAGGACAACGACGCGATTGCCACCTTCCGTCTGGCGATTTGCCTGGAGAAAATGGATCAACCGGACCAGGCACTCAAAGAATTTGAAAGCTACGTAAAGATTCTGCCGCACGGGCCGCAAGCCGAAGATGCCCGCAAGGCGATCGAGCGGTTGAAGGGCTCAGCCGCCAGCACCAAGGCCGCCCAGTGAAATACTCGAACCCCCATCCACGGTTACCGCGATTGGGCCCGCGCTAACTCGCAGGCGTGAAATCCTTCACCGGTTCGGTCTCCTGACTTTGGACTTTCCTTTCGCGCTGCGCTCGTCGCCATTTCCCGCGCTACTCTTCTTACCCTCGCCCAGAATCAGATTGGAAGGCCACTTGGGGCCGGAATAAGCGCGTCCCTTCGATCGCGCCGCCGCATCCAGGATCCAGTCGAAAGCGTCCAGGCAGGCGTATACGGTTTGGGTTCGCAACGCACCCTCGAAACTGCCGCGGATAATGAGCATGGCAGTGCCATGCATCAGCGACCACACGGCCAGCATGAGACGCGTATGTTCGCGTGGAATTCCTCCCAAACGCTGGGCCATGCGCTCGCGCATGAGATTGAACGAGGGCCAGGTTTCGTGCAGCGATGGCGGTTTGCCCACGCCATCGAAAAGCACCTCATAGGCGTGACTGTTTTCGAGGGCAAATTGGAGCTGGCACTGGAAGGCCTCGCGAAGTGTATGCGTCTGGCTGAGCGCGGCAAACAGCTGGCAGCGTGTCTGGATGCGCAGGGCGCGGAGAATGTCGTCGCGGTCGCGGTAACGCTCGTATACGGTGGGCGTGGTGGTGCCAGCCGCTTTGGCGACCGCCCGCATGGTGAGCGATTTTTCGCCTCCCCGTGCCCACAGCCGCGAGGCGGCGCCGAGAATTCGCTGTTCCACATCAGGATCGGGATGCCTTGGCACTTCGCCTCCAATCGACCGCGTGCTGATTGCTTGCACTGCGTATAACTAACACCGTATACTATACGAACAAGAATAGGAACGGATGACTTCGCTGGGTGGGTCCGGCTGGAACCGAGAAAATGGCAGTCCTCCCCGTACGGTTCCCGGGTCCACCAGGCGTTACCCCCATCGTGAGGAGTTGTTGATGGCACCAGGAGCTGGTAAACCGATTGATGTCGCCCGCCTGAACGCTGACCTTGCCGCGGTTGGCGTGGAATTGTTAAGCGCGCATTGCGCCACGGACCGTGTTCGTCTCCTCTATTCTCCGCAGGACATTGTGACCTTCGGGGAGCGGGACTGCCTGCAGGGGGCGATTGCCTCCGCCGAGGCAGTCTCTCGCTTTTTTTCCCAAATCGAGGCCCACCTCAACCGCCAGAAAGGCGCGAATCCATAAGTTGATTCCCGCTGATTCCCGCCCTACCCATCGCTTGTGCAACGCCGCGTTAACGCCGTTGACCTACTTCTCCACTCGGATGAATTCGCCGCTGGAGGCGTTAACCATCACCGTCAGTTTTGCTCCCTCCCGGCTGGAGCCATAGATGACGTGCCAGATCAACTGGTTCGTATTGTGGTTCCAATCGCAAACGTAGATGACCGGCGTGTCCGGTGCCTTCTCCAGAACTTTGTCGCCGCCATGTTTCTGCGCCGTGTCGAAAGCCTGATCCGAATCGATCTTGAGGAAGGCGATGTCATACACCTGGGTGGAAGAGTTTGACGGGCTGTAACTGTCTTCGATTCCCGGATTCACGCCGCGGGCCGGTGCGCCTTCGGCCGCGCTGGCCGACCAGGTGTAAGACTTTACCGAGCGTTGGGTTGCCGAAGCGAAGCTTCCACGCCAGACCGCCCACTTGCCATCATGGCCGTTGCCGTCGCTGGTCGCCGTCGACTCCAGCCGGTAGGGCTGCGCATCCTGCTTCCAGCCGCGCGCCGCGATGTAGACCTTCTGGAACGCGGAACGCCCGGTAATCAGCTCGGGACCCGGAGCTTTGGCCGGCTCGGCGGGCTTGGTGGGTTCCGACGTGCACGCCGTAAATACCGCCAGCAACATGAGCCCCAGCGCGGCACACGAATGCTTGTATAAAGTCCCCCGACGGTCGCATCCCGCGCCCGGACTTCGATACCGACTTCGTGGATTCGGCTTCGTGGGGAACGCCATTCCCGACACTTCCGCAGAGCTCGCGGTGAACTCGCTATGGGCGACGCTGGCCGTCTTCATGATTCCTTCCTGTGAGAACGTTGCTGGGTTTTGTGGTCGCGCAACATTCTAACCGAAAGGGCCAAAAAGGTAAGTGGCGCGCCTGGACCCTCATCCGCAGAGATGGCAAAACCAGATCACGGCGGCGGTCGCCGGCGTGTCCGCAGCCGGCCAGCCGCTGGCTACAGATCAAACCTGAAGACAACGCGGACGGAGGCTGATATTGGTGGGTTTGGCACCCATGCCCTCAGGCCGAGAAGCTCCTCCGGCAGCGCGTCCGCGCGGATTGCCGGCCGAGAAAGCCCTGGGCAAAATTGGGCGAAAATCGCCCGATGGATTTGCTCCTGGCGCCTTCCGACCGAGACCTGGGCCCGCTCCGCAGACCTGCTGGACCATCCTAATCCTCGGACCGCTGACGGCGGCACAAGGGAGAAAGTTTCATCGGGTGCACGGCCGGCATCAGGTCAAACCGATTCGACGGAGGCGAGAGGCGACGATCGAAAAGTAGCAACGGCGAAACAAATCGAGCGCCGCAAGATCACTGGGGCGCTCCGGTTCGTGTGGTTGGCTGCTTTTACTACTGGCTTGGCGGGTTGGTCTGGACCGGCTCGCCCGGTTCGGGGGCGGAGGCTGGTATGCCAGCTTTGCGCGCTTCTTCCTGTTGATCGTCGAGCTTCTGCTTGGCATCGTCCAAAGCTTTCTGCTTGTCGGCGATTTGCTGCTTATATTGGGCGTCCTGCTTATCCCAGTCGCTGGAGTTGCGCAATCGGTTACCCGCATCGGCGTACATGGCTGCGGCGCGAATCTGATATTCGCGCTGCAACACGTCGAGTTCGCGCCCCAATAAATCAATCTGGTCTTTCTGCGCCGCAAGCTTGTCGTTCCATTGCTTGGCTGCCGTCCGCTTGGCCGCTTCGTCCTCTTCCGGAGCCTTGGCGGTGACGGTTGCTGGAGGCTTTCCTTCTGTGACGGCCTTGGCTTCGCCCGCCGCCGGTGGCGCAGTCTCTGACTTCGCCTTAGCGTCGGCGGAATCGTTGCTGGGTGCCGGCGTCTGGCCTATTACCGAGAGCTTATCTTGCGTGGGCAGATTATCGTTATCGAAAACCTTCGGCGTGGCCTTGGTTCCTGGGTCCTTCCGTATTTGCCGGGCATAGTCGCCCAGTGACGAACCGGAGGACGAGGTTGGCGAGTTTGATGAAGCCTGATTCTGGGCACCTGCCGGAGCACCGGCCAAGGCGAGAAACAGGACGAGTCCAACTCCACTGCATGCGATAGGTTTCATAACTCCTCTTTTTCCCCTTACTTCTCAATTCAGTATTCTGTCCCGCCCGCGCGTAACCAACGCCACGCAGGGAGGGTTGCTACCAACTCAGAACCGGCTTCCTTCAACTCGTGGAACTGCCAACCGCCGCAGCGTTCGCGGCGCGTTTTCTGCTTAGAAACCCTCCAATGCTGTGATCCAGTTGCGCGGCCTCGTGCGCGATGTCGGTCGCCAGCTGCATGGCCAGTTCCGGATCGCGGCTATTGGCCAGTTGCTGTGCGTATCCGGAAATCGTGGTCAGCGAGTTGCGCAGTTCGAGCGCCATCTCGGCCGAGATTTCACCCTGCAATTCCTGTTGGCGCCAGAGCTCTTCCACTTCGGTGCGGTCATTGATCAGGCAGGCGACGCCGAGCAGGCTGCCATCCACGGCCGGCACGGCGGAAACCGTGACGGCGATAAAGCGCTTCTCGCCTGCGGGGGTCTCGTATTCGGCTTCAACCTCCCGCCGCTTGCTAGCTTCGTGCACCACGCCGCTGATCTCGTCCGCCAGAAGAACGGCTTCGGTTTCGTTCCCGCTCTCATCCCCCACGACGATGGACGCGGCTGATTTGGCAGAACGGACGGCCGCGCCGCGAAAAATATCTTGTGCTCCCATACCGGTGGTGGACGCGAAACCCAGGATCGCCTTCGCCGCGGAATTGGAAGTCTTCACCAGTCCGTTTGGTCCGAACACCAGCACCCCACAGGAGAGATTGGAAAGCACGGTCTGGCTGAAATGGTCGCTGGTTCGGGCGCGATGCTGCTCGGCTTGCGATTGCACCTGCAGTTCATGCTTCTGCTGCTTGAGTTGCTGAATCACCGTGTTGTACAGGTGGAGAGGCAGAGTTTCTAGCGTGGCCTTTGCCCCAAGATCGCTCTGTTCGGCAATGTTCTGGCGCAGCCGGCGGATGAAGAGCAAGCCCAACAAAAAGGCAGAGGCCGCGCCGACCAGTACTACGATCGCCCGCAGCAGCACCGGGTTAGCCAGTATTCTCACCAGAGCCTCCCATACCACTGCAAGAATCGGTTGCCGAAGAAAAATGCAATCACAGCCATGCTTCCCAGGAAGACTCCAAACGGCATCTGGTAATGGCGATACACCACTTGCGCGGACTGCCAGCCGCGCCGCCGTGCGGCCTGCGCATTGGCGAGCGGTTTCATGAAGCGATGCGTGCGCTTCAGCCAGACCACAAATACTGTCGTCAATCCGCAGAACGATCCCGCCAGCGAAGCGGTAAAAATAGTAAACATGGTCAGCTTCCCACCGAGGAAGGCGCCCACCATCGCCATCAGCTTGACATCGCCCAACCCCATGCCCTCGGCACCGCGCCAGCGCAGATAGATTGCGCCCGCGCCGTAGATGAATGACGCTCCCAGAGCCGCGCCCAGCAGGGAATCGAGTAGAGATAAAAGCCGCAGGGAAACATCGCTGCTGAAGGGCAGATTCACCATTCCAGGCAGGAATTGAGACGCCAGATCATTCACGGGAATCAGGGCGCTAAAGATCACACCCAGAACGAGTCCGGGCAACGTCATCTTATCCGGCAGCAACTTAGTTTCGGCATCCGTGAAAATCAGTCCCAGCAGTAGAAAAGCGAACGTGCAATATTTCAGCGTGGAGAGCGTCAGCCCGAAATACCAGTAGCAGGCAAGAAACAGCAGGCCGGTCAGCCCCTCGACCAAGCCATAGCGCGGCGAAATCTTTCCCTTACAGTGCCGGCATCGCCCGCCCAGGATCAGCCAGCTCAAGACCGGAAGGTTGTCATAGAAGGCGATGGGCTGCTTGCACTGGGGGCACGCCGAACGCGGCCTCACCACCGACAGTCCCCGCGGCAGCCGATAGATACACACGTTCAGAAAGCTGCCGAAGGCCAGCCCGAAGAGAAAAATCGCCGATGCCAATACAGGATCCACGGGGTTTCTTTGATTTGCTCGATCGCCAGGAAGTCACTCGCGCCTTCAGCGCAAGCTCTCCTGCAAGAACGTTGGAATTCCCTGTTCTTGATTGGATTATAAGGCGATCATCCGAAGGGGACTAAGGTACTGAAGTCACTGGCCCAACGGCCAAGGGGGCGGCGAGACGCTGGCCATGGGTGTTCGGTCTGAGGGGGGAATAAGCCTTGCCTGTCCGATGCGGCTGCGGCATCGCTTTCACGGGAAAACGAAGCGCAATAATTCTCCCCCCAGGGCGAGAGCGGAAGGCTCGTGAATGGGATAGTTTCCCTGCCACAGTCTCCAGCTTTGAGGAACCAAGCGGGTTTGTGCTGCCGGGACTTCCACCCAGCCCTGCGCCGTTTCCTCGCGCAAAAAGACGGAAAAAGCCGAGGCCCCAGAGGCTTTGGCATGCAATGCTTCCGCCTTCCACTCAAACAGACTCGCCGCCAGCTTCTCCGTCAAAGATTCGCACGGATCTAAACACAGAATCCATCCCGCGGGCACGAATCGACGATAGTCTTCGGACGAGAAGCCGGAGGCGGCATGCACCACGCTTGCGCCATATTCGCGAGCGACGCGCGCCGTGGCATCGCGCGAGCCGTGGTCCACGATCAAAATGTCGTCACAGGCGTAGAGAGTCTCGAGGGCGCGGCCAAGCCGCAGAGCGTCGTTTTCCGTGTGCAGTATCGCCGTAATGGAAGCCATGAGAGGATCGGTTGCCAGGGTGCATGGGGGCCCGCGCCACACCATTACTGCGGCGTATCCCCGAGCTTCGGGCGGTTTGCGTTCGGACTTGCGGCCTGCACTACGGTGATCGGCGCCTGCAGGGTGAAGTTCAGCACGGTTTCGGCAGGAAGCTTGATGGGCGGGCTCTTGGAGGCCGCTTGAGCGCCGCCTCCAACCCCCGCACCGGCCGCCGTGCCAATCGCCGCCCCCTTGCCGCCACCCGCGAGCGCACCGATGATGCCCCCAACAATCGCTCCTCCGCCAACCTTTTCCGCCGTGTTTTTGCCGCGCGAGCTTCCGGTCTTGCGATATTGATCGGTCTCGAGGCCGTAAGTCTTGCCTGCGAAGGAAAGACTGTCGAGTTGCAGCACCAGGTCTGACTGCCCAGCAAACTTGCCCGCGCTCTTCACCTCCGCCAGGTGGCCTATCAGTTCCGCACCCGCGGGCACAGCCTGTTCTCCATCCGAGTGGAGAGCCGCATTGAGCGTCGCATGGAACGTGTCTCCGGTATGGTTCTTTTCGCTGTCAATCGGATCGATGAGGCGGATGGCCAGTTCGGTTCCCTGGTCGAGGATCAGTTTTTTCGGCGCCGGCTCGGGAGGAGGCGGCGGAGTTTGCACCACCGCTGCATGATCCGGCGGAGGCGGGGAGGTCGGCGAAGGAGTTGGCGGGTCGGCCTCGGGAATCGATGGCTGGTCGAGATTCGCGCTGGCGTTGGAGTCATTTTCGGAGTTGCCGGCTTGGCCGGAATCCTCGGAAGCACGAGCCTTCCTGCTTTTTCTACCGGTGCCAGCCGCTCGGTCGGGAGCGACCGTGCCGGAAGTCCGCCTGGCGACCGGAGGCGCGACCGCCAAGCTTGCCGCTGCCGATGCGCTCCCGGCTTGCAGATTGTTGACCACCTCTCTCACCCCCGCCACCGACGCCGCCTGACGGCTAGCGGCCTCTCGCTGCGCCTCATTGTCGACCGTACCTCCGAGCGTGACCACGCCGTTGTTGGCCTGCACCGTGAGTTGCTTGCCGGAGAGTCCGGAATCCTGGCTGAACTTGCCTTGAATCTCGCTGGAAATCTTGGCGTCGTCGGGCTTCTTCCCGCAGGCCACGCCGAACCCCAAGGCAATGGCAAGGCAACAGGTAAAAAATGAACGGGACGTTCTTCTCATACTCGACTCCTGAAAATTGTCAGAACAGGCAGCCCCGAAAACAGATACAGTTTAGATGCTTAGAGATCGGCGCGCAGATGTAAATGGGGGAAGCAAAACGTTTGCGGCGGAACTACCACCCGGCGGCAGGATCCCACCCGGGGTGCAGCGCCGCCGAGGCGGCGTCAGGGCAACGGATCGGCGTGCTTCCGGCAATCGAGCGACTGTTCCCGTCCGATCGCATCTGGTCGACGCCGAGAAATTGCGGCCCCCCATGCGCGGGCGGCGGGCCAATCCGCTTCAGAAAAATGGGTTGCCTCTTTTGCAGCTTCGTGGGATGGCTGGAGTGGCTTTCGCAGATGTAGGGCGAGGCGCTTCCCGGCTGGTAGAAGACTCGTTTTTCGGCTTCCGCTAGGAACGGGGAAGTTTCGTCCGGCAATTCGCTGGCTTGGTCGCGTCGCCGGCTTTAGTGGATGAACTTGTAGTCGACGATCGACGCCGCCAGTTCACCGTTTTCATGGCTGGAGGGCGAACCATCTTGGGCCCGAATCACCCGGCCCTGGCATATGACGTTGCTGTTCTTCTGTCCCGAAATCTCTTCCGGCATTTCGAACACCATCTCGATCAGCGCGTTGATTGGAAGCTGTTGCGGGCCATTGAACAACACGCCACTCTGGCTGATGTTGGCGATGATTCCTTCGTACCACGTACTGGTCTTGTTGACGCGGTAGCGCAGCGGAATGTCGAGCTTCAAGCGGCGCGCCCGCGGTACCCACGAAGGCCGCTTCTCGCGCCCGTGGCTGCGGCGCGGCCCGGTTTCCGGCTTGGCATGCTCCACCCGTTCGGTGCGGCGCATGGTTGTCCAATCGTATTTGTATTCCGCGGCGCACAGCAGGCAGACCTGGTAGTAGTCGCCATCGCCACCACGGCGCGGCCAGGAAAACTCGTGAGAGCAGCGCCCTAGCATAAGCACATCCATGAATTTTGGCGGCATGTTATAACTTCCGGGTCAGCGTCCCTCGGAGGCACGCTCATCATCACTCGAAAATTGCAGCTTGGGTAGGTTACTATCGTGCAGAGTCGCCGCAGGAATCGAGCCAACCGCCAGGGGGAGAATCACTTACCCTGGGGATCGCTTCCGGGCAGGCTCTAACCGAAGTTAGAGGGCCCGAGTCCAAGCCCGCCATTTCCGTCGCCTGGTTTCCCCAGGCGCAGACCAGACCTGTGTCATTCCAACCATGTATCATCGGCCCATGGAAGGCCCTTCAACCGGATTGACAGCCTTCATTCTGGCCGGCGGCATGAGCACGCGCATGGGCGCGGATAAGGCTTTCGTGATGCTCGACGGACGCACGCTCCTGGCGAGGTTGTTGGAGCTGGCTCACTCCGTCACGAGCGACGTGCGCATCGTTGGCGATGCCGGGAAGTTTCGCTCCTTCGCGCCCGTCGTGGAAGATGTTTTCCGCGGCTGCGGGCCGCTGGGAGGCATCCATGCTGCATTGCGAGCGTCGCCGACCGACCTGAACCTGATCCTCGCCGTGGACCTGCCATTCGTGTCGCCGGCGCTGTTACAGTATCTGATCATGCGGGCAAGAACTTCGGTCGACACGACGGTGACTGCGGTGCGCGGCACCGGAAGCTGGCAGCCCTTGTGCGCCGTCTATCGCCGGCGGTTCGCCAACCCTGCCGAAAACGCTCTAGCGGCAGGCCGCCACAAAATCGACGCGCTGTTCGATCGCGCAGCAACTGAGGCCATCAGTGAAGAAGAGTTGGAAGCCGCCGGCTTTTCCCCAACCATGTTTCGCAACCTGAACACGCGGGAAGAATTGGAAGCGGCGCAAGGCGAAGCTGGCGGCAGCTGAGCGAAATTACCAGCGTCTGTCGCGCGCTCAGGATGACCAATCGTTTGCTAGACAATGAAAAAGATAAGGTAGAAGCCGAGAGCCGAGGAGCCTGAGAGCTAAAAACTGCCCATGCCTGCGCCCTACATCGAGTTCAAGGAAGTCTCCAAAGCCTTCGCTGACAATGTGGTCCTTGATCGCGTGAGCTTCGACGTGCTGCCGTCGGAAACGGTCTGCATTCTGGGCCGCAGCGGCGTGGGCAAGTCGGTATCCTTGCATCACATCATGGGATTTCTGAAGCCGGATTCGGGACGCATCATCGTAGCCGGACAGGACATTACCGACTACTCCGAGGAACAACTGAAATTGATTCGCAAGAAAGTCACGATGGTGTTTCAGAACGGAGCGCTATTCGACTCACTTACGGTGGGGGAGAATGTGGCCTTTCCTCTGCGTGAAAGCCGCGAACTGGATGAGGATCAGATCTACCAGATCGTGGATGGGCTGCTGCACATGGTCGGTGTGCAGGCGATGCGCGACCTGCTTCCATCCGATCTTTCGACCGGCATGAAGCGCTCGGTCGCGATTGCGCGCGCTCTGGCCGCTCGCCCGGAATGCGTTCTCTATGACGAGCCCACAACCATGGTCGATCCGCTGATGGCGCAGTTGCTGGGCGATCTTATCAAGCGCCTTAAAATTCAACTGAACCTGACCAGCATCGTCGTGACTCACGATATGCGCCTGGCCAAGAAACTGGCGGAGCGCGTAGTATTTCTGCACGAAGCCAAGGCGATCTTCTTCGGTACCTACGCGGAGATGGAAAAATCCTCCGAGCCCATCATTCAGGAATTTTTGGAACTGGACGAACTGAAGCTGGAAGCGTAAGACGCAAACTCATGAGAGACACAACCTCGGCCGGCCTGGCGGGCGCAGCCCCATAAGTGCTTCTAACTTAAGGTGTTTGGCTTGAGACGATGCCACCGTTAAGGCAGGTGAGGGGTACTGGTTAGACGTTCAAGATCACTGAGGGAGTCCCAGACGCCGCATGAGGTCTTGGTAGCGGGGATCGGAGACGAGTTTGTCGAAACAAAAGCGGGTTGGTACGCGGTTCATTTTCTCTGGAGCATCACCGACAAGCCCAACCACCCGATGACCACGTTCAAAGAGGATGGTTGGTTCATCCAGTACGCCGGGCGGAAGGACTCCACAGGTAAGTTCGAGACGATGGCGCAGGGCAAGCCTTTCTATTATTCCGGCAAGGAAGACGCCGCAATCAATTTCGAGAAGAAGCACTGAGTTGGGAATTTCCTCTGCCACCAAAATGAGAAAAGATAACTGTTGAAACCAGACCTTAACACTCATTGAGAATTGGCCGTCTCAGCTGCGCGGGCTTGATCCAGAATAAACTTCGTGGTTTCGTCAATGCTGGATTGCATCTTTCCGCGAGTTTTGTTGTGCAAATGTTCCAGCAGCAGCAGTGCGACTCTCGGCTGTCGATCACCGGCCACGCTAACGCAACGGTTAGGGCAGGCGAAGGCCTCGCGAAGAATCCAAAGCACAAACTCCAGCGTTTCTGGAGAGGTCATTTCGCTATCGTTTAACGTTTGGAGAATTGCAACCGATACCAAGTCGCCCGACCTGACAAGAGTTTTCTCGTCCCCGCCTGTGTACATGCGCGAGGTGGTAACTCTATGAACGGAGCCCTTCACTTCCTTAAAGGAGTAAGAGGTGTCCGTCTTGCAGTCCTGGCCCGATGCGACCAGAGCCACCAGCAAGACTGCGGCTAGAAGCGAGTGGCAAATCTTCATCTATCAACTCCTTGCGGGGCCACTCTCCCGTGCAACACGTCCACTGTAGGCCGACATCCGTGTCAGTTACTCAGATTGGCCGGTTAATCACTCAAAACCCCTGCCGTACCAGGTCTTCCACGGTAAGCGAACTTTCCGCCTCGCTCTTGTTCAGGATCATCTTCTCCACATATTTGGCGATCAGGTCGGCTTCCAGATTGACCGGATCGCCGGGCTTGCGGGAATGAAGATTCGTCATCTCCACCGTGTGTGGAATGACGGCGATGGTGCAGCGATTCCCCTCCAGTCGCGCAACCGTCAGGCTGATGCCTTCGACTGAAATCGAGCCCTTGTAGACGGTGTATTTCTCGACCTCATCGGGCAGTTCAATGTGCAGCCACCAGTTCTCCGAATCGGCGATGCGCTCGAACGCGATCACTTTGCCCACTCCATCGACGTGTCCCTGCACGATGTGCCCGCCGAAGCGGCCGTCGGCCTTCATGGGTAATTCCAGGTTTACCGCTGCGCCTTCCTGAATACGCGAGAACGAGGTGCGGGTCCAGGTCTCGGGTGCGAGATCGGCCGAGAACGATCCCGCCTCAATGTCGAGAGCAGTGAGGCAGACGCCGCTCACCGCCACGCTGTCGCCGGTCTCCAGTTCTTTCGGCACATGCTCGGCGGTCACGGTGATGCGCCGGTTTTCGCCGCGCTGTTCGATGCGGGTAACGCGTCCAATTTCTTCCACAATGCCGGTAAACATAGGACCTCTTTCGACAAACACCAGATCATAAACCCGTTCACCACCGCCCATAAAGAACCAGAGAAAATTAAGTCATGATTCGGGTCTCTCGGTCTCGATGGTGAACGACGTCATTCCCCGTAGGGATCGCGCAGATATCCTTCTACCGCAAAGTCTTCGCCGAAGCGATGCAGTTGCAGGTGTTGCACCAGCGCGGCCTGATGCAAGTGCTGGAATCCCGCTCCGGCTGCGAAGGGAATTGAGCCGGAGCCGGCCAGGATCTTCGGCGCGTAATACAGAAATACTTTGTCCACGATGTTCGAGGCTAGCGCGCTCCCGTTCACCGTCGCTCCGCCTTCGATCATCAGCGACGTGATCTCCAGTTGTCCCAGACGCCGCAAAATGGCCGGCAGGTTGGGCCTCCCATCCGGCTCAACCGCGGCAACGGTCTCAATACGAACTCCAAGCTGTTGGAGTTGCGTTTTCTTTTGCTCGTCGGCTGTGCCACAGAAAACCAGCACGTCGTTTTTTCTTTCTGCAGCGACGCTTTGCACCAGCCGAGACTCCAGCGGCAGGCGCAGACGCGAATCGAGGATCACGCGCAGCAATGGCCGACGCCGCGGACCGCCGCTGCGATCGGTGAGCAGCGGATTGTCCGAGAGAATAGTCCCTGCTCCAACCAGCAGCGCGTCGTTCTGATGACGCAGTTGCTGCACGTGCGCGCGCGCGACTTCGCTCGTTACCCATCCTCCGGGAGGAATGCCGACGGGTTGCTCCCCAACCTCGGCGGGCGGGGGAGCGATCTTCCCGTCGAGAGTCATCGCCGCTTTCAGCGTCACCAAAGGCGTTCCGTGACGAATGGAATGCGCGAAGCTCTCGTTCAAGCGGCGAGCTTCCGCCTGCAGCAAGCCGACTTCGACCTGGACTCCTGCGGCGCGCAGCTTGTCGAATCCTTGCCCGCTTACCTTCGGATTGGGATCGGGCATGGAGGCCACAACGCGAGCAATTCCGGCGGCGATCAATGCATCCGTGCAGGGAGGTGTGCGTCCTTGATGCGCGTGCGGTTCCAGGTTGATATAGAGAGTTGCGCCGCGAGCTTTGAGGCCGGCGGTTTCCAGAGCCAGAACCTCGGCGTGCTTCACGCCGCTGTAGGTGTAGCTTCCCGTGCCCACTATATTGCCGCTGGTGTCTGCAATCACTGCGCCGACATAGGGATTGGGCGAGGCGAGACCAATGCCCTGGCGCGCGAGTTGGAGAGCACGGCGGAGTAGTCGCTCGTCTGCGGAGGGGGTGTGCATTCAGGAGAATCTACACCAAGAAGGGAACTCCGTTCCGGACAATGTGATTTACTCTGCTCCTGCTTGCGCCTGCACCGTTTGTGGAAGGTCGGCCGCAGACGAGACCCGAGCAGAGGTCTGTCGCTTTGCTCGGGATGACAACTGATCCTCGTTCAATCGTTCAATCTATTCTTGCCGGCGCGGAGCAAAGCCCTGGAATGAATCGTCTTCGATCTCGGCCACGGCTGCTCCGCTCCGTCCCTTCGGTCCGCGACGCAAAGGAGCCATGGCATAGGCGTAGGGATCACCGGGAGGCGCGGGTTTGATGCCTAGCAGTCGCTTTAAAAAGTCGAGGAAGACTTTGAACCGCGAAGATTTTTCACCAGCATCGGGCATATCCGCTCCTATTCAAACAGCGAATCCACAAACTCTTTCGGATCGAAGGGCAGCAAATCGCCCGCCTTCTCACCGACTCCGACATAGCGCACCGGCAATCCAAGTTCGCGTGAGATTGCAACCACCACGCCGCCTTTCGCCGTGCCATCCAGTTTCGTCAGAACGATTCCTGTGACTCCGGCGGACTCGGTGAACATGCGGGCCTGCTGCAAACCATTTTGCCCCGTGGTGGCGTCCATCACAAGCAGAGTTTCGTGGGGCGCTCCGGGGATAATGCGCTGCGCGGTTCGCCGCATTTTCTCGAGCTCGGACATCAGGCTGCTCTTGGTATGCAGACGGCCTGCGGTATCGACCACGACGTAGTCCGACTTTCGCGCCACGGCGGCTTGCAAGGCGTCGAACAAGACCGCGGAAGGATCGCCTCCGGGTCTGGTCTTGATCACTTCGGTGCCGGTGCGCGATCCCCAGATCTCTAGTTGCTCGATGGCGGCGGCGCGGAAAGTGTCAGCGGCACAGAGAAGGACGTTCTTTCCCTGCGCCCGAAAGACTTGACTCAGTTTGCCGATGGTGGTGGTTTTGCCTGTGCCGTTGACTCCCACCACCAGAATAACCTCGGGCATGCCTTCGACTTTGCTTACCGGTCGCGTGTTTGCCGCGTACAGAATGGCGAGCAACTCTTCTTTGAGCAGGCGCTTGAGTTCGGGAACATCTTTAATCTGCTTGTGGTTGGCCTTTTCGCGTAGCTTGCCGAGGACTTCCTGGGTGGTGGTGCTGCCCAGATCAGCGCCGATGAGCGTGGCCTCGAGATCGTCGAGCGTGCTCGCGTCGATCTCCTTGCCGAAAGCGATGACCTCGTCGATGCGCTCCGCGAGGTTTTCGCGGGTGCGGGTGACCGCCTGCTTCATGCGGTCCATGAAGCTTGGCTTCTGCTCTTCTGTAAGGCTGCCGAACAGGGTCTGAATCATAAAGGACTACCTACGATTATACGGTGCAGAAATCCGCTTTGGGTGGACGCCGAGAAGGTCGGGAAGGATGCCGTTGCTGCTTTGGGCGAGCCCGTGCGAGGACGTTCTGGCGACAGCCGGCGAGGCGCCGGCGCTACGGCTGCGGATTCCGGGGCAAGTGTTTGTTTCCACCAGGGACCGACTGGCCGGCGATCCTCCAGAGATACAGGGAGGCGTAGGCGCGCCAGGGTCTCCAAGTCGCGGCGCGATGCTCGAGTTCAGGGGAACTTTTTGCTGCCAGGGAACGCAAGCAGGCCGAGATCACTCGAGGGAACGACTCCCTCAAAATTCATTTTACCGGCGCAAACGGCGATCGGCGAGGGCTCGAATGGTTTGGGCGCGCGCGCCCGTGATCACCGCCCGGCTGACAGAAAAGGGAACTGACGATGGAAAGCGATTCGAATATGAGGCCTGGTTCCGTGACACTTACCTGCGCACCGCGTCGGGCTGGCGATATGCGTTGGCCTCATCCTCGTTGCCCCTGCCCAAGCGTCCCCGCGAAACAAACAACTGTATCGTGTTTGCTCAGTCCTCGGAGCCGCAGCCACATGGGGGCGGTTCCGACCAGTTCGAGGGGCGTTTGGCGCGCGCCCGTGCGAAGATATATATCGGACCAACTGGGCCGCTCGGAGCACATGGCAACGTCAACGCTGCGCAGAATCTTCAAGGCATTTCAATATCGAGATTTTCGTCTGATGTGGTTCGGGGCCTGTACTTCGAGTATTGGCACCTGGATGCAGATCGTGGCGCAGGGCTGGCTTATCTATCGCCTGAGCCATTCGGCGTTCCTGCTGGCGCTCGATCAATTTCTCGGCGGCATTCCCATTTTCCTTTTCTCGCTGATCGGCGGCGTGGTAGCCGACCGGACGGAGCGGCGAAAGATTCTGCTGCTCTCGCAATACGTGCAAATGGCAAGCGCCGCAGTGCTCACGGTGCTGGTGGCGACCGGGTGGGTGCACGTGTGGCACATTCTAGGTTTGTCGTTCGTGTCGGGGCTGGCGCAAGCCTTCGGCGGCCCGGCTTACCAGGCACTGATTCCTACCCTGGTCGACCGCGAAGACATGCCGAATGCGATCGCGCTGAATTCGATCCAGTTCAACATGGCGGTCACGATCGGACCCGCGCTGGCGGGTCAGGCGCTGGCCAAGCTGGGGGAGAAGTGGTGCTTCGGGCTGAATGCGGTTTCGTTTCTGGCGCCCATCATTTCGCTCTCGATGATCGCGGCGCGTTACTTGCCGGCCACGACCACCGAGTCGATGTTCAGCAGTTTGAAGCAGGGCATCAAGTTTGTTCGTAAGCAAAACTCCATGGAGGCGCTTACGCTGCTGGCGTTCTGCATGACCGCGTTGAGCATGCCGATGCGAACCTATATTCCGGTGTTCGTGAAGGATATTTTTCGCCGTGGACCGGAAACCTACGGCAACCTGCTGTCGCTGATGGGAGTGGGTTCGATCTGCGGATCGCTGGCGGTGGCTGGAATCGGCAACATGCGGAATAAAGGGCGGTTCGCACTGACCATGCTGATCTGTCTGGGCGCGGCGATTTCAGGATTTTCGCTTTCGAAATCGCTGCCGGTGAGCTATGCCATGCTGGTGCTGGTGGGTGCGTCGATGATGGCGGTCTTTGCCACGGTGACTTCGCTGGTGCAGTTGATTACGACCAACGAAATGCGGGGACGGGTGATGAGCGTCTACAACTGCGCCTTCCGCGGAGGAATGCCGATGGGGAATCTGGTGTCGGGATGGCTGGTTCCAATGTATACCGCGCCCATCGTGCTGGGCTTAAACGGCCTGCTGTTGGTTCTGGTGGCCCTTTATTTTCTGCTGATACAACGACGGGTGGCCGCGCTCTGATCGGTCCTCGGAACCATCCTGGGCGTCTATAAGATCGCTTTTAGACGCGAGTTCGTTCCAGAGTCGCGATTTCGGCGGGAACGGACGGGTTCGCATCGCTTGAAGCCGCGGCGACGGGAGAAGGCTCGGTGGCTTGGGGTGCGATGGGACGCCGGATGGTGAAGCGCTGAAGTTTGATCTCGCCGCGGGCGAATACAGCCAGCAGCGCCTCCACGGCCTGAGGATCGAGCCGCTTGCCGGCAAGGTTGTTGATAATCTGCAGCGTCTGCTCGGAGGTGTGAGCCTGCTGGTAGGGGCGAGTCGTCGTGAGCGCGTCGAAGGTGTCGGCCACGGCGATCACCCGCGCCAACAACGGAATCTGTTCGCCCTGCAATCCGTAGGGATATCCACTGCCATTCAGTGCCTCGTGATGCAACTCAATGCCGGGGAGCATTTCGGCCAACTGCGTGACCGGACGCAAAATGTTGGCGCCTTTCGTAGTGTGCGTCTTCATGACCTCGAACTCTTCCTCGGTCAGCGCCCCGGGCTTCTTGAGAATGTGATCCTCAATGCCGATCTTGCCCACGTCGTGCAGCTGGGCGGAGACACGCAACGTTTCCAGGAATTCTTCCGAAAGGCCCATTTCCTTGGCAATGAGCAGGGAATAGCGGGTGACGCGGTCGGAGTGGCCGCGGGTGTAAGGATCTTTTTCGTCGACCGCTCCGGCCAGCATCTGGATGGAGCCCATGAATAATTCGTGATTCTCTTCGGCGGCGCGCTTCAGGTCGGCCACGAAACGTTCCAGTTCATCGGACATGGTGTTAAAAGTGTGGGCGAGCTCGCCAATCTCGGTGCGACTCAAAAGTTTGACACGCTGCGAGAAGTCGCCGCGGGCCAGGGCCCGGCTCGACTGGGTCAGCACCTGCAGGGGATTGGTGATGCGGCGGGCGGCAAAGATGCTGACGAAGATGCTCAACAGCACCGCCAGAAGCGCCAGCAGGCGGCCCGTACGCTGCATTTCAAGGATTCCCCGATAAGCTTCGCGTTGCGGTTTTTGTACCACCACGGCCCAATCCAGGGACACCACCGGACTGTAGGTGCCAAGCATATCCACATGCTGGGTGCCCGTGTTCATGGTGAATTCCCGGGTCTCGGCCAATTGCGCTTTATTGCCGCCCCCCACGAAGTTGCGCACGATGTCGAGGTTCTTCATGTCCTGGCCGGTGGCAAACTCGGGAGTGGCCGCAGCCACCAGGCGGCCCTGGGAGTCGACCACGTAAGGCGTGAGACCGCCGCCGCTGACTTCCCGCAAACGGCGGATCAGGAATTGAAGGTCGACTACGGACCCAATCATTCCCAGGAAACGCTGCTCATAGTTCACCGGATAACTGACGAGGAAGACGGTATGCGCGGATTTTCCTTCGCCGACGACGAGGGCCTGACCGTTATAAGCGCGGCCTTCCCGCGCGGCGGCATAGGCGCGTTCCAATTCTCGGTTCAGGAAAGCGTCAGGAGCGATGCGTCCCGCCGAAATTCCTTTGCCGTCGGAGTTCAGCAGAGTGGCGTAGGCGACCTCGTCGGATGAGGATACGAAGTTTTCCAGCAGGGCCCGCAATTCCGGGGATTGAATATTCGTCTCGCCAATGTCGCCCCCGCTGGCTACCTGAATGGCGGACGACAAATTGGCCAACATCATGTGCAGAGAGCGCTCGTGCTGCGAAAGATCGTCGGCCAGGGAGCGGGTCACCGTATTTTGCAGCAGCATCTCGTTGGTCTTCAGACGGTCCCCGTTAATGGCCTCGACTTGCGAGGAGTAGAAATACATGGGGACGATGCTGATGACCAGGAGCACACCGAGGATTACATAAAGAATCGGGATGCGTGCGTGGTTCGGAGCGCTGGCGGACAAGTCTCTCCCTTCACTTATCGCCGTCGCCGCAGGCGAAGTGGCGGCAGCTTTCAAAGGTATCCTTAAAAGTCTATCGGGAATGTGGCTGGGCTCGACCAAAACCGGGAGGACCGTCATTACCAAAGTACTTTCCGAAAGCGTTGTCTGGCGCAGGTTTGGCAGGAGAAGGCGGCATCTTGCATCAGGCCTGATTCGCCGCCCAGGCGGCGCTGCTACATTTTTCTGCCGGCTGGCGAATGCAGGAGCTTTTTCAAATCTTTCCATTGGATAAGGATGACCTGATTCTCGGCAAGGACCTTCTTGAATTGCGGGCTGGTTACGACGTCATAGTCGCGCTGGCGCCAGGCTGCTCCGTAGTCGGGGTGGTCGACCATGACGGCTTCGAGTTCCGCATCGTCGTGGCCGAGATGAACAATGATTTCGGTGACGCCGGGCTTCAGATTCTTGATCGCGTTTGCGTAAAACGTCTGCCAATCGGCGGCACCGACCTTGGGATCGGCGATCACCACCGAGTCAAGGATGGGGTCTTCGGCGGAAAGCAGCGACAGAAGTTCTTTGGGCGCATTGGGGGATCGCACCGCCAGGAAAGGGAGCTTGTACTCACGCGCCAGTTTCACGTAGACGGCAAAAAGCTCGAGCCGCGAGAACAGCACGCCCATGTGGCTGTCGAGGTGAGTGGGATGAATCCCCATGGCTAGCGCGTGTTCGATCTGAGCGCGAAGCTCGAGCTCTGCCTCTTCGGGTTTCAGATTGCCTGCGGCCTGATCGGTCTCGGGCCAGAGATATGCGGAAGGATCGAGAAGGCTCGGAACTTTGTCTTTGGACGCCACCGGTCCCCAGCGGTAGGTCTTCCATTCGCTGGTGAGGGTCAAATGAAGACCAAGGTCGGCGTCGGGATGTTGTTTAGCGTAGACGGCAACCTCATTCAGCCAGGGGCAGGGAACCATGATGCTGGCGGAGGTGACGGCACCTTGGTCGAGCGCGTCGAAGCTGGCGGCATCTTCGGAGTGGGCGACTGCGAGGTCGTCGGCGTGGAGGATGAGGAGTTTCGAGTCGGGCGGGTAGCCCAGGCGCTCGGCGATGGTTTTGCTTTGTGCCGCCGCGGTGATCAAGGGCGAGGCGAAGAACACGATTATGAAAAGAAAATGGGCGATGCGCATCGAAAACTCCCCGCAGACCAGTTGGGACCGTAAAGGGTAGCACGGTTGTATTGCTTCCATTTCACGAATTGCCATGGACGGCCAGAAGCGATGGAGCCAAGAACTAAGAACTGAGAACTTAAGAGCTACGAGCTGCCGCCTTCACTCCTGCCTCTGCGAGCCATTAATTGCTGGATGGCTTCACCCGGAGGTTTCCCGTGGTTGAGGATGGCGTGCATCTGTTCGGTGATCGGCATTTCGACGCCGCGGGCGTGGGCGAGTCCAACGGCGGCGGTGGTGGTGAAGACCCCTTCGGCGACCATGCCGCGCATGCCGGCGATGATGTCGGGGAGTTTTCGGCCGCGGCCGAGTTCGACGCCCACGCTGCGATTACGCGATAAGCCACCGGTGCAGGTGAGTACGAGGTCGCCGAGGCCGGCCAGGCCGGCCATGGTTTCAGCGCGCCCTCCGCAGGCGACCACCAGCCGAGTCATCTCCGCCAGGCCGCGCGTAATCAGGGCTGCGACTGAGTTGTGGCCAAAGCCCAGGCCGTCCGAGATTCCGGCGGCGATGGCGACAATGTTCTTCAGTGCGCCGCCCAGCTCGACTCCGATTACATCGTGGTTGGTGTAAATGCGAAAGCTTGAATCGCTGAACTCCTGCTGCACCGTGCGCAGGAGCGCGGCATCCTTCGAGGCAATCGTGATCGCCGTAGGGTCGCCGCGCGCAACTTCCTGCGCGAAGGAGGGACCGCTGAGTGCTCCCACCGCCGGAGCAGATCCGTCCTCGCGGGTCAGCACCTGGGTGATCACTTCGGTCATGCGCTGCAGCGAATCTTCTTCCAGACCCTTGGTTGCGCTGACGATCAAGGTTTGCGGCTGGATCAGCGGGCGCATGCGGTCGAACAAGACGCGGCAATGTTGAGAAGGCATGACGCTGACGACGATCTGCGCGCCCTCAAGAGTTGCGGCCAAATCGTTGCTCGCGCTGACCGAATCCGGGATGCGGCGCCCGGGAAGAAATTTCTGGTTGATCCGTGCCTGCATGATCGATTCGCAAACGTCGGCCTCATGCGCCCACAAACGTACGCGGTGCGTGCCCTTGCGCCCGAGCACGATGGCGATGCCCGTGCCCCACGCTCCCCCACCGATGATGGAGATTTCGCTCATGCGTGCTTCGATCCAAAGCGGCTTTCGGTGCCGGCCAGCAGACGTCGGATGTTGGCGTAATGCTTGACCACGATGAGCACCGATGCCATTGCCATCAGCACGAGGGCGACGGGTGCGTTGCCGTACTCCTTCAAAACCAACGCCAGGTTGGGAAAGGCGGCGACCGCGGCGATTGATCCCAGAGAAACATAACGGAAGACCAGCACCAGGACCAGAAAAATAGCTGCCGACACGAGCACGTCCTTGGTAGCAATCATGAGGAATGCGCCTAGCCCGGTGGCGACTCCTTTGCCGCCGCGAAAGTTGAGCCAGATTGGAAATATGTGGCCAATGACGGCAAATAACGCGGCCCAGGCGGCGCACAGGACGAAGTCGGACCCCGCCGCCGGCAGGATCGCGCGCCAGGGAATGTGGGAGAGCGAGGCGCGCTCAAAAAGCGTCGGGCTGAGGACGATGCCGACGGCGACGGCTGTCCATCCTTTCAGCGCGTCCAGCAGCAGGGTCAGCACGCCGAGAGCGGGAGACTGGCGAGCTACGTTCGTGGCGCCGATGTTGCCGCTGCCGGTACGGCGCACGTCTTCGCCGCGAAAGGTGCGGACGAGAAGAAAGCCGAAGGGAATGGATCCCAGCAGGTAGCTTGCGGCGGCGATGAGGAGAAATCTCGGCATGGATGAAGCGTCGCCGACCATGGTTCGCGGTTGGCGACGCCGCGCGACCGCCGACGGGCCATCGGCGCTACTTTAAATCAAACCGCGCTAACTTTGTGTACTTTGATCCTTTCGCCGATAGCTGGCTCTGGTAGAGAAAGAAATCGCGGGCCGTCAGAGTACCAAAATCCGGGGCGGGCAGGGCAGCGAGTTTTTCCTGCAGGTGCTGGAACCAGCGATTGGGGGCGTCCGATTTGTGACGCCGCGGCGAACCTGCGCGGCCCATGCCACGGGCCAGCGTCAGATGCGGACTGAAGGCGCGATCTTCTTGGGAAATTCCCAGCGGCGCCATTTTTTCGTCGATTTTCATCGCCAGCGCCGCCAATTGCTGGCCGGCTTCCATGCCAATCCAGAAAACCCGCGCCGCTTTTGTTGTAGGAAAAAATCCGTAGCCGCGGAAGTGAATTTCCGCGGGGCTGGCCTCAATTGTGCTCAACGCAGCTTTGATGTGCTCGCCGGCTGGCTCGGATTGCTCGCCAATGAACTTCAGAGTCACGTGCAGTGATTTCGAATTCGCCCAGCGGACTTCAGGCGCAAATCCGGTGACGCCCTCGATAAAGCGGGCAATGCGCTCGCGGATAGCGTCGTCAATGTCGAGTGCGATGAACAGGCGCATGGGGTGGTGCTTCGCTTTTAGCTCTTGGCTGGAGTCCCTCGCTGCCAGTGGCGCGATTTTGGGACGATTCTCATTTGTGGTGGCAAAGCGACCCTCCGCGGCTAAAGCTAAAGCCCGAACTCGAAATCCGGCATTGTGGCCGCGCTGAAGCCGCGCCCTTCCCAACCCATTTTTGACCCGCTCCCGGGCAAAGTCCAAAACAAAACGCGAAGAGGTAAGAGCCAGGAGCCAGCAGCTGTCCTTCACATCAGTGTCTTCCTCAGCATATCGAGCGCCATGGTGGAGGCGAAGCGGCGGATGCGCTTACGGTCGCCGGGGAAGCTTCGCTGTACCAGTTCCGTTCCGCGGTCGCCGGCCACCGCATGAAACACCAGGCCCACGGGCTTTTCCGGAGTGCCTCCATTGGGGCCGGCTACCCCGGTTATGCCTACGCCCAAGGTTGACTCACAGCGGTAGCGGATTCCCTCGGCCAGGGCGGCGGCGACTTCGCGACTGACCGCGCCATGCCGGTCGATCATTTCCGTGGGGACGCCAGCCAGTTCAGTTTTCAAGGCATTGGAATAAACCACCGCACCGCCCAGAAAATAACGTGAGCTGCCGCTGATTGACGTGAGGCGCTCGGAAAGCAGACCTCCGGTACAGGATTCGGCTACGGCCACGGTGGCGTTTCGCATCTGGAGCCAGTAGCCGACGATCTGCTCCAGCGATTCGCCGTTGCGCGAGAAGACCGCATCATCCAATTCGTCTTCGACCACTCCCGCCACTTCATCGACGCGCCGCTGCGCGGCGTCAAGCGTGGCGGCGCGGGTCTTGAAGTGGAGCTCGATTTCTCCCGCGCCGGCAAGAATCGTGGTTTCAACGTCGGCGTACCGCTTGTAGATGGGCGCGACGCGCGCGTCGACCGCCGATTCGCCCAGCATGGCAATTTTTAGAGTGCGAACGGCCAAAGACGCGGGAGGAACTTTAGCGCGCAGGCGCTCGCGTACCTCGCTGTCGAACAGAGCTTTGAGTTCGTGGGGCGGCCCGGGCAGCAGTACGATAATGTGCTCGCGGCCGTCGAATTGTCCACTCAACCACTGTCCCGGAGCGGTGCCATTCGGATTGGGAAGCACGGTGGCCCCGTCCAGAACGTCGGCCTGCTTGGCGTTGTTGGCGGACATCTGCCAGCCTCGCTCGGCGAAGCGCTGTTCCAGGCGAGTGAGGATTTCCGGATCGCGATGCACACTCAAGCCCAGAGCTTCAGCCACTGCCTCTCGCGTAAGATCGTCTTCGGTGGGGCCCAGGCCGCCGCTGAAAATCAGAATGTCAGAACGAAACAGGCCGTGCTCCGCCGCGGCTACCAGCCGCCGCAAATCGTCGCCCACAATGCTTTTGAAGATTACCTCGACGCCCAACCGGTTGAGTTCGTCGGTGAGATAGAGCGAGTTGGTGTCCATGCGGAAGGGCGTGAGCATCTCGGAACCCACCGCAATGATTTCGGCATTCACTCGTTCAAAGTTTAAATGAAAAGCGCGTAGGGGGGAGAGGGAACTGGGCGACCTTCGTGGCGCGGACGAAAAGCTGATCCCTCACTTCGATCGGAATAACAAAGGAAATTACCGCAACTGACGACGAGAGGGTTGGGGTAAGAGGCAGATTATTCCGGCGGTAAGGGTAAGCCCGGAATATTCCAGGAAAGATGGTGCACGCTGCTCGTGGTGGCAAGAATTACGGCGCGTCCTGGTGCGAATGCCAGGCCGACCAAACCCTGGCCGGCGACTTCGAGATTGGCCAGACCGTCGGGGGCAATCTTCACGATCCCGCGGGTGCCCGACAGCGATGCGGCGACATACAGATTGCCATTCAGGTCAAAGGCCAGACCCTGCGGCCTTCCCAGACCCTTGTAGAAGGTGCTCACCGTTCCGTTGGGACTGATTTTGTAAACGCGGTCCGTGGGGCCGGTCACGAACAGGTCACCTCCCGGACTGAACGCCAGATGGTAAGCCGAAACGCTGACTTCGAGCGTGGCGAAGACAAAGACCTGCTGATCGCGGGCAATCTTGAAGATGGTGCCGTTGCGATCGCCGACGTAGAGACTCTGCTCGCGATCAAATGCGATGCCCGTGGCCACGCCCATGCCTTCCGCGTAGGTCGTCATGGTCCCGTTCGGAGCGACGCGATAGACGGCGCCGTCGTAGCGCGAAGAGACATACATCAAGCCCTCGCGATCGAATGCGATCGCGGTGGCATTCATCATTTCAGAGACGAATGGCTTGACCGCGTAGTTGGTGTCGATCTTGTAGATTGCGACCGGAACTTTCTGTCCGCGCGAACCGGAAACGGTGGCGTAGATGTTGCCTTCGGGATCGAGTGCCGGGCTGGTCACGGGATGAAGATTGTCGGCGATGGGCACGGCCACATTGACCGTATGGGGATTGCTGACGTGGCCATTGGTGGCCACCACGACGGGACCGGAGATGGCGCCTTCGGGAACGCGGGCCAGCAGAAAAGCGTCGGAGCTGACGACAATCGATCCTTCGAACTCACCGAATTTCACTTTCGGGCGGTGCAGTTCCTGGGGTCGCAGACCTGCGCCCGTGATCCGGAGTTCGCCTCCGGGCAGCGCCAGCGAGGGCGCGACGGTATCAATTCGCGGTCCGCCATTGACCGTTTTCTTGCCGAGGATGCGGTCGGAAAATCCCATGAAAGTGAATGCTCGGTATTCGGTACTCGCGATTCGCTACTAGGTTAGTAGCCCAAAATGTAACAAGAGATGCATGCCAAGAAAAGCCAAAATTCCGGCTGCCACATCATCGAGGACGATTCCGGTGCCCTCGGGAAGTCTCTCCAGTTGCCGCACCGGGGGCGGTTTGATGATATCGAAGATTCTAAAAAGAATAAAACCCGCCAACAACGTTTTCCACGCGAGAGGGACGGCGATCAGCGCCATTATCTGCCCGGCGACCTCATCGATGACGACCGATTGAGGATCTTTCGCGGCCGCGGCCCGGGCTACGCGAGTGGCGGCGGGGATGGCAATGAGCGTGACCAGAACGGCCAGGGCGACGGCCACCGGAGTCCGTAAGGAGGGCGCCAGCAGGGGAGCGGCTGCGGCCCAAATCACGACGGTAGCGGCTGATGCCCAGGTGCCGGGCCCGGGCCGCAGGCGGCCGATTCCGCAGCAAGTTGCGACCAGCGTTGCCCAAACAGGGGCGCGCGGGCGGCCCCCCCCCTCGGCGAGCTCCGGGCGGTCTCCCGCGACAGCCGACAAAAGGCCGGCGCTACGGTCGGAAGCGGCGCTGGCGGGCTCGTGCTTCACGATTCGTCTTCTTGCTCTTCCGGATTGCGATCTCTGATCGCTTCCTCGGTGTCGGTTACGGGAGAGGAGATCACATAGGCGCCACTCGCCCATTTGCCTAAATCGATGAGGCGGCAGCGGTCGCTGCAGAAAGGGAAGTCAGGGTCGGTGCTTTTTACCGACTTCCGGCAGATGGGGCAGCGGAGTTTGACGGCAGGCTTGGGCGGCATACGGTTCGTATTCTAGACATTCGAATCGAGGAGTCCGAATCCGAGCGTGAAGATTGCTACAAAATCCTCGCCACCAGATCGTAATCGTGCGCTTCGGTGATCTGGCAACGATAAAACTGACCGGGCTCGGGTTCGGTATCCTCGGGGAAATCGTTGACGAAGACTTTGCCGTCGATCTCGGGAGCGTGCATGGGAGTGCGGCCCTCGAGCAGCAACTCTGTCTCTGCCGACTGGCCCTCGAGCAATAGATCGAACTCCCGACCCAGCAACGCCTTCTTTTTCTTCTTGCTGATTTGACGCTGGATTCCCATCAGGTGTTTGCGTCGCCGCTCGATCTCCCGCGGGGAAAGCTGGTTTTCCAGAGCATGGGCTCCGGCACCCTCCTGATCGGAATAGGCGAATGCTCCCATCCAGTCGAACTGCGCCTCGCGGACGAAGTCGCAGAGCTCGTCGAATTCTTTCTCGGTCTCTCCGGGAAAGCCAACGATGAACGATGTACGCAGAGTCAGGTCGGGCACGGTACGGCGCATTTTTTCCATCGAACGCAGGAAGATGTCGGCTCCGCCTCCACGTTTCATACGCTTCAGCACGGATGCCGAGGCGTGCTGCAGGGGCACATCCACGTAGGAACAGATCCTTTCGTGGCGCGCGATCGCGTCCAGAAGCTTGCCGGTGATCTTGTTGGGATAGGCGTAAAGAAAACGTACCCAGCGCAGATCTTCGATGGCGGCGAGTTTCTCCAGCAACAGCGCAAGGCCATCTTTGAGGCCGAGGTCTTCGCCGTAGCAGGTGGTGTCCTGGCCGATCAGAGTAATTTCGCGGACGCCGCTTTGGGCCAGGCGTTCGGCTTCGGCGACGACAGACTCGAAGCGGCGGGAGCGGAATTGTCCGCGCAACTGGGGAATAATACAGAACGTGCAAGGGTGGTCGCAGCCTTCCGCGATTTTGATATATGCCATGTGCCGCGGCGTGGCCAGAACGCGCGGCGTGGTGTCGTCGTAGAGATAGTTAGGAAGGTCGCCGATCGCGCCATCCCATGATTGGTGAAGCGAAGACTCGCCGTACCATGATTCGCGGGAGAAGCGTCCCTGGGCCGCGCGCGCATCCGCTTCCGGCCGCGAAGGCAATACCACGAACGGGGAATTGCTCCGGCCTGCCCCGGCCAGCGGCGCGGGTGCCAGACCGGTTGCCGCGAGAATCTTTTCTAACTCGCCGGTACCCACAACTGCGTCGACTTCAGGGATGTCCCGGCGAATCTGGTCACGGAAACGCTCGACCAGGCATCCCGCCACAACCAGTTTCTTGGCCTTGCCACGGTTTTTCTGCGCGGCCATTTCGAGGATCGTGTTGACCGATTCCTGCTGCGCAGTTTCGATGAACGAACAGGTATTGACCACGATCACGTCGGCATCTTCGGCACGACCGGTCAACTCCGCTCCCGCACGCGCCAGCAGGCCCATCATCACCTCGCTGTCCACCAGGTTCTTGGGGCAGCCCAGGCTGACGAAGCCCACCTTCAGAGGGCGTTCGGGCGGCGGACTCTCCGGCAATTTCTCTTCCGCGAGACCAATCTTGAGATCCAGCTTGGAATCAAGGTTAAGATCCGGTGAACCGCGAACGGTGAGCTCTTCTGCAGGCATTTAATCTTTCTATCTTAGCATCTTGAGACCGATTGCCGGACTTCGCGCGAGATCCTCGAGATCCTCCTCGAGCTCGCTCCGGGCAGGCTTTCGCGGAAAGGGGAGGCAGAGATGCTCAGCGACTGCGCGTAGCGGACGCGACCTCTTCATAGAGTTCGGGCAAGCGCAGTGCATCTTCGGAGGAATTTCCAAAGCGCGCGGACTCATAGACTTCGGTAAAGCGTGCGACCGGCTCGCGCAGCCGGGTGTCGGCAATCTTTTTGGCGAACTCCTGCGCGGTCTGTGCCGCAGGTTTCTCCACGCCGCGCCGGGCCAGGACGCGAGCCATCCGCCGATACCACATGGCCGCCGCCTGCTCCGGAGCTCGTTCGGGATGCGCCTGCAACCAGCTTTCGTGCAGCCGGCGTGCGATTCGCCCCAGGTTCCCTAAAAACCCAAAAACGATTGTGATCGCGATCCCGAAGATGGCCCACCGTACAGGAGAGTGTTCCACCCGCTGCTGACTGCGCCGCGCCCACATCAGCATCGATGCATAGTGAACCCGCGCCCAATTGCGGGCGCCTTCCCAGGCGACGCGACTGCGGCCGACGGCAGTCTGGCCGAGCACGTACTGGTGAGAAGTGTCGTAACTGACCACCCAATCGCGCCAGAACGAAGACATGGCGTCGATGTAGAGTGCAATGCGTCCCCACCCCTGCGGGCTCCCACTGCTGCCCGCCGGAGTGGGATCGAAGATCTGCCAGCCGTAGCCCGGGAAGTAAGCCTCCACCCAGGAATGCGCGTCTTTGGCGCGCACCACGTAGTTTCCGGTGAGGTCGTTAAATTCGTCGCTGCGGAATCCGTTGACTACACGCGAGGGAATTCCCAGCGTGCGCAACATCACTGCCATGGCGGAGGCGAAATACTCGCAGTGGCCTTGCTTGCGCTCGAAGAGAAAATTTGCGATGGGATCTTTCTCCCTGGTCTGCGGCAACTGCAGAGTGTAGCCAAAGCGCGTCCGGAGATAATTTTCGAGGGCGGCGGCTTTGTCGAAATCGTTGCTGGCCGAAGCTGTGATCTGAGCCGCCAGGCGCGGAACCCGCGGATCGACGGCGGGCAAATGCAGATAAGCCGCCTGGATCTCGGTTGGATAGTTCCGTCCCGCGGTGCGCAACTCGGCCGGCGCCGGTGCCGCTATATCCGATTCCGCTTCGTAGCGGCTGATGCCATGCGCGATGTCGAAGTTGTAGACCGCCCCGAGGGAATCTACGGCCACGATCCGATAATCGCCGGAGACCCGGCGGGCCCAGGGCGCCAGGAAGAAAACGTTCGTCCCGATCGGCTCCATCAGGATGCGGTAGTGGATCTTATGTTCGCGTACCGCACTGGTGGTGACGTAGGACCGCAGCGGCGGATTGCTGCCTGGTATGCGAAAACTATTGTCCGGTTGCCGCGGCAGAATGAACTGTTCCCGCGGATTCGACCATGCGGTGCCGTTGAAATTCGACAGGGCCACGCCGCGCCAGTGCAAGTCGTAACGGCCGACCGTATCGCCATCGATCTGGATGTGCATCACGACCGCAGTCGATTGTTGGATCTGCCCAATCTGGCCTAATTGAACGCGATCGCTGAATCCGGACGAAAGGTCGCTGCCGAACGCATAGCCGCTCATGTATCCAGCCGACATTCGTGGCATTAGGAAAAACACGGCCGCCCCGCTGATCAGAATCATCAGCATCAATGCGGGCGCGACTCGCGCCAGAGAGAAGGCAAGCCGCCTGTGTTCGTGCAGATCGTTGGAATGGCTTGCCTGAATGCTCGCCGCATGTCCGGAACGCCGCATTTCCATCAACACAAACGTGCCCACCGCCATCATCATGAAAGCCGCGAAGGCGAACAGGAAAATACTGTCGACCGTCAACACGGCCGCTGCCAGCACCATCAAGAAGGCGAGGACGGCAAGCGTGACGTGGTCGCGCTCGCGGCGCAGCGAGAACATCCTGACCACCACACCGAACAACGCCAGATGCACCGTGGCCGGCAAGAACGCCCGGGAAAAAACAAAGTAATCGGCCGCGAAAAAGACGAAGTAAGCCAGCGACAGTGGCGTGGTCCAGCGCTCGGAAATCGCAAACGGACGGCGCTTCGCCAGCAGGTAGCCGCGGATTGCCAGTGCGACTGCCACCAGAATAATCGACGGCAGGTCGAGCCCGCTGGTGCTCGCGAGGGTGCCAAAACCAGTGCAGACAAGGAGATACAGGGCAAGTTCGAAGTAATGGTCGATGGCCCGCGACATGGGGATTACGCCGGCTAGTGGGGAGTTGAATGACATTTGCGCGGCAGCGAGGGAGTTCGAGGCCAGCCTTAATTTAGATTTCTACCTCAGACTTCAACGCTTCGATCACCATTGTTCGACAGTCGCGAACAAAAAGGAAGGGTTTGACGGCTAATTCTTGCACCAAAAGTCACCTGTCACGGGTGGCAGGAGGCCAGGTTCGAAAAAAGGCTTCGGGTGGGGGGCCAAGATGGCCTTACGACAGCCGACGGGACGCCGGAGCTACACGGCGGCTGTAAACTGAGGACGGCGGCATGGCCGACCGGACGATCTCAGAATGCTAGAATGATTCAGGTCAGGCATCGGTCTCACGCGACGTACTCTCGCCAACCCCGCCAGGTCCGGAAGGAAGCAACGGTAACGAGCTCTTGCGTGTGCAGTGAGTCCCCGGTGCCTGGCTTATTTTTTTTGCCGTCGAGTGGACTCTGACCTTCTGATTACAATGATTTACACGTTTTTTACGACTCTTTTCGCAAGAAGCGCTTCCCCCGTGCATCAAGAAGAAGTAGGTCCGGCATAGTCATTCCGGCCCGCGAGGAGCAGAGCAGAAAATGAACAATTCGGGTGTTTCCCCCAAGCTAGTTCCCCACGTCACCATCCGCGTCTCGGGAAAATTATTTCAGGGACATCTGTCCTATCTGGATCAACTGGTTCGTTCCGCAGCCGATTGTCACCTCTGGGCGGTGCTGAGTCTTTCGCATTTGGAAGAATTGGATCGCGCGGCGCTCTTATATCTTGTGAACGGCGAAGATCGCGACTTCAGTATTGTCTCCTGCCCTGATTTCATCCGCGAGTGGATACACCACGAAGGCGGTCGCGCCGCCGCTTGAAGGGCCACAAGACGCTTTGGTTACACGTTCGCCTCTCCTGCGTCTGGAAGCGGGTCCGTCTGGACTTGATCGACTTGGGAACAGGGTGGTTCCTACCGCGCACCCCCGCGCTCCGTGCCAGGTCATACCCGCGCTAAAGAAATCAAGCCGCCGGACGATACCTTTTCCATTCATTCCGCCAGCTTGGCCGGGCTCGGACCGCCGAGGCTGGCGGTCGCAACGGGAGTATGGTTAGACATTCCGTTGGCGATCCTTGAGAATACTCAGTCTCATATTCAGGAGCTCTCATTGACCAAGTCGATCCGCGCCAAAATCAGCGCTCTGGGCACCTATCTGCCGCCTCGCGTTCTCACCAACGCCGACCTGGAAAAAATGGTGGACACCACCAATGAGTGGATTATGGAACGCGTCGGGATCCGCGAACGTCATCTCGCCGACAAGGGCGTGGCCGCCAGCGATCTGGCCGTAGAGGCAGTGAAGAATTTGCTCGCCTCCCATCCTTTCGATTTGCAGCAGGTTGACCTGATCGTAGTGGGCACGGTTACTCCTGACATGATGTATCCCTCGACGGCCTGTCTGGTGCAGCATAAGTTGGGCATTGAGAATACGTGGGGCTTCGACATTTCCGCCGGCTGCTCCGGATTTCTGTACGCCTTAAACACGGGAGTAAAGTTCGTCGAGTCGGGGCAATATAAGAAGGTGCTGGTCATTGGGTCGGACGTGAATTCGTCGATGACGGACTACACCGATCGCGCGGTATGCATCATTTTTGGCGATGGCGCAGGCGCAGTTTTGCTGGAACCGTCGGAGGATGACGAGATTGGCGTCCTCGATCATGTGGCGCAGATTGAAGGCATGGGGGGACAGTTTCTCTGCATGCCGGGAGGGGGAAGTCTGAACCCGGCTACGCACGAAACGGTGGATCGGAAGATGCACTACATCCATCAGGATGGCAAGAATGTTTTCAGGTATGCGGTGAAGAAGATGGGGAGATGACCGAACGCATTCTCGAGAAAAATAAACTCAGCGGCAAAGACATCGACTGCTTCATTGCGCATCAGGCGAACCGGCGCATTATCACGGCGACTGCGGATCGTCTGGGGATGCCGCTCGAGAAGGTCATCATCAACATTGATCGCTTTGGCAATACCACGGCAGGCACCATCCCCATCGCCATGCAGACCGCGCTAGACGAGCGCAGGCTGAAAAAAGGAGATCGCCTGCTGATTGCAACCGTAGGCGCCGGGTTCACGTCGGGGGCAACGCTGCTGCGGTGGGCGTTTTAGAGGCGAATCTCGGAAAAGTTGCGTGCGCTGCTCTGCCCGTCGATGCCCGGCGTTAGACATTCTTGCTCCAATCCTTCAGAATTACAGGAGCTTTATGTAGGAGCGATTGTTGACCAAACCGATCCGCGCCAAAATCAGCGCTCTGGGCACCTACGTGCCGCCTCGCCTGCTCACCAATGCCGACCTGGAAAAGATGGTCGACACCAACAACGAGTGGATCATGGCCCGGGTCGGCATCCGCGAGCGCCACATTGCGGACAAGGGCGTTCCCACCAGCGACCTTGCCGTGAAAGCTGCTCAGATCGCCCTGGCCCAGCGTGGTCTGGCTGCCACCGACCTCGACGCCATCATTGTGGGCACGGTCACCCCCGACATGTTTTTTCCCTCCACGGCCTGCGTGGTGCAAAACAAGCTGGGCGCCAAGGGGGCGTGGGGATTTGATCTTTCCGCCGCCTGCTCGGCCTTTCTTTATTCGCTGCAGGTAGCCGCACAATTCATCGCCAGCGGCGCTCACCAGCGGATACTGGTCATCGGCGCGGATGTGATGTCGTCGATTATCGACTACGCCGATCGCGCCACCTGCGTCATCTTCGGGGACGGTGCTGGTGCGGCGATTCTGGAACCCGCCGAAGATGACTCCGTCGGGCTGATCGACTTCATTCATGAAGTCGACGGCTCCGGCGGTCAGTTTCTCTACATGCCCGGCGGCGGCAGCCTAAATCCGACGAGCAAAGAAACGATCGAAAAGAGAATGCATTACGTCCGCCAGGATGGCCAGCAAGTCTTTAAGTTCGCCGTCCGCAAGCAGACCGAGCTGTGCCAGAAATTGCTGGAACGCAACGGGCTGAAGGGCACCGACATCGACGCCTTCATTCCGCATCAGGCCAATCTGCGCATCATTAATGCTACCGCCGATCGCCTGGGACTGCGCCCCGAGTCGGTGATTGTCAATATCGATCGCTACGGCAATACCACGGCGGGAACGATCCCGTTGGCCATGAATACGGCGCTTGAGCAGGGCAGGCTGAAGAAGGGAAGCCTGGTCATGCTGGCGTCGGTGGGCGCTGGGTTTACTGTGGGCGCGACCTTGCTGCGCTGGGCGTTCTGAGATGGCCCGCGTCCTCAGACCCTGGAACCTCAGTCGGCTCACGCCCAACCCCCGACACCCAAACTCGGACGGCCATACTGCGACGCCCCAGGTCGATGACGTTGGTAACGGCAATCGGTTCATTGCTGTAGCTCGGGCCGATTAGCGACTGCTACTGTTTTTCCACGTTCGCCCCACGTGGGGATGTCGGCGAGCGTACCAGAAATGATTCGTACTGTCGGTTGCTGTCTTCTGCTGGCCATGGGCTCGGTCGCACTGGCCGCCCAGCAGGTCGACTCACGCGAGAGCCAGCTGCGGGTGCTGGAGCACATGTGGAATGAGGCCCAGGTCAACCGCGATGCGGCTGCGCTCGAGGCTCTGGTCTCCAGTCGGTTTGTGAATACCGAGTGGGACGGCGAACTCACGAATAAACAGAAATTTCTTGCCGATATTAAAGACCCTCGTTTCAAACCATCCTCCCTCAACATTCAAGACGTCAAGATGAACTTCTTTGGCAACACCGCCGTGGTGACGGGTATTTATCACACGCAAGGTAGCTACCAGGGCAAGCCGTATGATCATCTGGGCCGTTTCACCGATACCTGGGTCCAGGACCTTGGCAAGTGGCAGTGCGTCGCCAGCCATACCAGCTTGTTGAAGAAGTAAGCCGCTGCATTCCCCAGGCCTTCCCCGCCGCCAGATGGATTCGCGGTTATAGCCCCATAAAATCTTTTTATGCAGGAATCCGCGCTTGGAGCGGGCCGCCGATGATCTAATCGGGTCTTGAGTGAGGTGTTAAATCTTAGGTCAAAAACCGAGAAAACCTAATACCTTCGACCGGGATCGAACGCCCGTCGTCCAGATCCCTGGTGGTCTAGCGCAAGTGGTCTAACTCAACAGGACCAGCATGCATGCCGTTTCCCAACCTCGTACCTGGAAGGTTCTACTCGCCTTCGCCATTATTTATTTCGTGTGGGGCTCGACCTTCCTGGCGATTCGCGTCGGGGTGCGCGAGGTGCCACCGTTTCTTCTCGCGGGCATGCGTTTTCTGGTTGCCGGAATTGTTCTCTGCGGGTGGATGCGGGTGCGGGGCGCGCCCGCTCCGACTGCGCGCGAGTGGGGCGCGGCCTCGCTTCTCGCGATTCTGATTTTCCTTCTCGACTACGGCTTGCTCTTCTGGGCCGAGCGCCGAGTGCCCTCGGGGATCGCAGCGGTCATGATGGCGACGATCCCCGTATTCATGGCGATCGCAGAGATCATTTTTCTTCGCACGCAACGCCTTACCCTGCGGCTTGGTCTGGCGCTTCTAACCGGGCTCGCGGGCGTTGCCGTGCTGGTTGGGCATTCCATCGAACTGGGCCAGGCTCCCGTCGATACCGCCGGCGCCTGCGCCTTGATCATCGCGGCCATCAGTTGGTCGGTGGCGGCTTCTCTGACTCGAAGGATGCGGTTGCCGGCGAACAAAGCCATGAGTTCCGGCGCGCAGATGTTCGCTGGAGGCGTGCTGCTCACGCTGATGGCGGCGTTGCTGGGAGAATTCCGGGGCTTCCATGTACAGGCAGTTTCTCGTGGGGCCTGGCTCGCATTGGCCTACTTGATCATGGCGGGGTCGATTATCGGATTCACTGCCTACGTCTGGCTCATTGATCACCAATCGCCGACCAAGGTGGGTACCTACGCCTATGTGAATCCAGTCATCGCGGTTCTGGTGGGGTACTTCCTGGGCGGAGAGGCGATCGGTCCGCGTACGGTTGCGGGGACAGTGCTGGTGCTGGTGAGCGTGATCATCATCACCACCACGCCAAAGAAAGTGGAACTTACTTCGTCGCTCACCGAGGCGGTCTCGCCGGAGTTGGTGCGGCAGTCCGAGGATGGCCCGGCTTGAACCAGTTTCGCAATAAGCGGTTGCGCTCGAAGGAAGGGCATTGTCGCTCACCCGCCGGTGAGAACGCTGGCCTGCGGGATGCCGTCACTGACATTGCGCTGGGACAGCGATTCTAGGGGTGCGTCATCTTCTCCGGCTTGACTAACTGATCAAATTCTTCACCCGTCAGATAGCCCAGCTTCAGCGCTGCCTCGCGCAGGCTGTTGTGCTCGACGTGCGCGGTGTGCGCGATCTCGGCCGCCTTGTCATATCCCAGTTTCGGCGCCAGGGCGGTGACCAGCATCAGCGAGTTCTTCACATACCAGTCGACTTTGGCCCGGTCGACTTCAATGCCATTGAGCATGTACTCGACGTAGCCGTGACAAGCGTCGGCGATGAGAGTGACGGAGTGGAGGAAATTATAGATGATCACCGGCTTGAACACGTTGAGTTCGAAGTTGCCCTGCGATCCGGCGAATCCCACGGCGGCCGTGGCGCCGTGCACCTGCACGCAAACCATGGTCATGGCCTCGCACTGCGTCGGGTTCACTTTTCCCGGCATGATGGACGATCCCGGCTCGTTCTCGGGAATCGAAAGTTCACCCAGCCCGCAACGCGGTCCGGAAGCCAGCCAGCGAATGTCGTTGGAAATCTTCATCAGCGAGGCGGCCAAGGTTTCCATCGCGCCCTGAGCGAAGACGATTTCATCGTGCGCCGAAAGCGCCGCGAACTTGTTGCCATGGGAGCGGAAGGGAAGTCCCGTGAGTTCCGCAATTTTCTTCGCCGCCCGCTCGGCAAATTGCGGATGCGTGTTCAGTCCCGTGCCGACCGCGCTGCCGCCGATGGCCAGATCGTAAAGTCCTTCCAGCACCTGCTCCAGTCGATGGATGTCGCGCTCGAGCAGGCTGGCCCAGCCACCGAACTCCTGTCCCACGGTCAGCGGGACAGCGTCCTGCAAGTGAGTGCGGCCAATCTTCACGACGCGATCGAATTCCTTAGCCTTGGCGGCGATCGCGTCGCGCACGGTTTTGATGGCCGGGATCAGCGCATTGTTTACCCGCTCGGCGGCCGCGATGTGCATCGCTGCGGGAAACGTGTCGTTCGAGGACTGCGACATGTTGACGTCATCATTGGGATGAACCGGCTTCTTCGATCCCATCTCGCCGCCCGCGATTTCGATGGCGCGGTTGGAGATGACCTCGTTCACGTTCATGTTGGTCTGGGTGCCGCTGCCCGTCTGCCAGATGCGCAAGGGGAATTGGTCGCTCAGTTTGCCGGTGATCACCTCGTCGGCGGCTTGCACGATCAGCTTTGCTTGGGCGGCAGGAAGTTTGCCCAGGTCCTGATTCACCAGCGCGCAGGCTTTTTTGAGAATTCCGAAAGCTCGAATCAACTCCGGCGGCATGGTGTCGCGTCCAATGTTGAAATGCAGCAGCGAACGCTGCGTCTGCGCGCCCCAGTAAACATTCGCCGGGACTTCGATCTTTCCCATGCTGTCGGATTCGATGCGGGTGGCAGGTTCGGCAGAAACGGTCATGGCAGGTTCCTGAGGAATGCTCGAGGGATGGGGCCAACCGTAAATTATAGCAAGTGGAAGCTTGCCTGCCGTAGGGCGACAACGACGCGCAAGGCCGGCGGTACCGGCAATTTCTCCATGCTAGAATCACCGTTTCCGAATAGCGCTCGCAACCCTCGGTGCCTCGATGGGCTCTGGGGTCAAACCCATGCCTCAGTCGCTGGTTGGTGAAGAACTCGTGACTCTGCCCAAAGCGAAGGCTAAGCCTGAGCCGGAGATGCGCACCGATGTTCTGGTAATCGGGGCCGGACCCACGGGATTGGCATGTGCCATCGAAGCGCAGAAGATTGGGCTCAAGGTCGTTATTCTCGACAAGGGATGTCTGGTGAATTCGCTGTTCCACTATCCCGCGAACATGTCTTTCTTCACCACGCCGGAGTTGCTTGAAATTGGCGATATTCCGTTTACCACCGCGCTTCAGAAGCCCACGCGGGAGGAGGCGCTCGAGTATTACCGCAAAGTTTCCGAACATTACGACCTCGATCTGCGCCAGTACGAGTGGGTGAAAACGGTGATGGGCAAAGACGGAAACTTCGCCATCACGGCGACCGACCGCGCGGGGCGGCCGCATGATTACCGCACGAAAAAGGTTATTGTTTCGACGGGCTATTACGATCTGGCGAATCGGCTGTGTATTCCGGGGGAAGATCTGCCGAAGGTTTCTCACTATTACGGCGAGCCTCATCCTTATTACGACAGCGACGTGCTGGTGATCGGGGGCAAGAATTCCGCTGCCATCGCCTCTCTGGATTTATGGCGGCACGGCGCCCGCGTGACCTTGGTGCATCGCGACGCCCAAATGCATAATCACGTGAAGTACTGGATCAAGCCCGACATTGAAAACCGCATCAAGAACGGGGAGATCGAGGCTTATTTCAACAGTTCCGTACAGGAAATTGGCATCGACCAGGTGTTGATCAATACGCCGGACGGCGACCTGCGCCTGAACAACGACTTCGTGCTCGCCCTGATCGGCTACCATCCTGACTATGATTTTCTGCGCAGTATGGGCATTGAACTGTCGGACGGGCAGTGCCGTCCCGTGTGCGATCCGGTTTCGCTGGAAAGCAATGTTCCGGGAATTTATGTGGCGGGAGTGATCGTGGCGGGATCGAGGACGAACGAGATTTTTATTGAAAATGGGCGCTTCCACGGCAAGCAAATCGCTGAAGACTTAAAGAAAAGCCTGCGCCCAGGTTTCCGCCCTGGTACCATCGCTCCCCAGCCATAGCGTTCCGAACCTCGCCTCGACCGGCTGCAACAGGTCCGAATCTCCTCATCATTTTCTATTTTCTATTTTCTATTTCGATGCATGCAGAGTTGATGCAGGCATCCCCGGGCAGTTCTGTCCGAGGTGCGAAAAAGAAATCGCCGAGCGACGCAGCGCGCATCATCCTCTTTCGCTTTCCTCTTTCCTCTTTCTCTTTCGCCGTATCGGGGCAGCGGTACCCGCCCATCCGTGCCCAGCCAGATTCGCGATGCCGGTCCGGACCGGTCTTGCCTTCCTGAACTCCAGCAGTTGCGACGAGATTCCGGCTATTTGAAACTCCCGCCAGGGCACGAGTCACGGCCTACGCGGTTACGCAACGCCGCAGAGTGATTGGAATTCGGCTCAGTGTACTGATAGCGATCCGCCTCGGATCGTCGATTGGATGAGCATACGTGAAGCCTGGTCCAATCTTTGCAACGTGGGTACGACCCTTCCGGAGATGGTGTGCCAAGATCGTCCGGTAATCGAAAACGCGGTAAACAGTTGGAATTCTTCGAACTTGATGTTCCATAGCGTATCGTAGACGGCTTTCTCAGCCGAGTTTACGACATCCTGCGCGATTCGAATCCGCCGTATGCGCGATTGCGAGACCAGATCGCCATCGTCTGTGACCCAGAGGTTCAAGGTAGATCTTGGGCTGAATTCCCTACGTACGTCGGCCTCTCCATCAGACATGTCCACAGTAGTCAGGTGCGAATCCGCCTGCGCAATTCGCGCACTCCGGCTCCTGGCGGATTCGGCCGTCCTCTCCGGTGGGAGGTCGTCGAACCGATCAGACATGACCCCAGTGGCCGTGTCGGACTCGACCACAGTAGTCGGAATGGTGTTGTCTACTGTGGTCAAGGACGGTGTTCCGATCCCGGCCGACGGCGTCGGCATCGGCAAGGGCGCATTTCTTGCGTCTGATGGATCGAACGTGTCCACTGTGGCCACATTGATATCGTCCACAGTAGACACCTTGGGTGTGTCCCCAGCAGCAATACTCTTCTAGATGGGCGACTCGCTCAAATCACCAGACATGTCCACAGTCGGCAGTTTGGGCGGACATCGCTCTGAAGCTCCGGGAGCGGGTGAATCTCTCTCCACACCAACGCTATCGACTGGTCGGTGTCGGCCTGAGCAACTTTAGGGAGGCCGAACCGTCTAAAAGCCAGCCATTTCTTTTCGAGTGACCGCCGCTGTCGACCTAGACCTACCGGTCCCAGAAACCCGCCGGTTCGACTGTCTGCCTGCCTGTCAGCGCGGAAACCTGCCCTGCGACTTCCTTCGCGGTTGGCACGCCGTAGAGCCAATCCTGCTTTCGCGCCAGAACATTCTTTGCATGCGCGCTAAAATTGGTGCGGATCATCACTTCTCCCGATCCATTTCGTCGTTCCCGATACTTGACATCAATGATGTCTCCGGGTTTTATGGATCGCACGGATCCCCCGCTAACGATCATGACTCGTTGATTCGTGACCGCGTACGATGTGTTCCGTCGTTTCCAGTAGATCCACAATGGCCTCAGCAGGTTGATGAGCCCGGCTATCACAAACGGCAATCCCGTCACGAGGGCCGCCAGCATCGGGGATAGCGAACGCGAGGATGTCTTCGGCATGGTGCTGCCAGCGCCATATTCATAGATCATTACGAAAAGTCCGGCTCCTTCGAAGAGAATTCCGGGCAAGAGCGTCTCGGGAATGGCGGCAACGGCCGCACGCCGTGCGTCTGGCACGCCGCTCCAAACCAGGTTCTCTCCGACGTGCAATTCCGATTGCACTCATATCTGTGCCTCTGCTGGAGTCAAGGTATGAGTCCTCTTACACTGTTTCCGATGCCTGATGCCTGACATTGCCGGCACATTAATGATCTTGCAATTCAGTGCAGCAACGGAAAGGCAAAGCGCTGATTAATGTTGTCTCGGTCCACGGTAGGCCGCTGCAACCCCCCGGTCATGAGTGCGACTTTCAACGAAACGAACGCCTCCAGCTCATC
>Ga0210406_10000110_pt1 | contig 123608 bp, 91 predicted proteins | sample IncBWC30MmetaG_FD_155454 | JGI IMG/M metagenome (GOLD analysis project Ga0210406, IMG submission 155454) | Forest soil microbial communities from Barre Woods Harvard Forest LTER site, Petersham, Massachusetts, United States - Inc-BW-C-30-M | ecosystem: Environmental > Terrestrial > Soil >... | reverse complement strand
TCGAAGACGCGCTGATCGCGCTGCAGCAAAACGATGTGATCGCCTATGTGGTGCAGGTAACGGATGGGCCGCATGATAACTGCGACGTATTTCACATCTTCAGTGAAGGCAAGCTAAGAAAGCTGGCTGAAGAAACCGGAGGCCGGCTTATTGAAGCGCGTGGCATGAACAAAATCGCCGACGCCTTCGATCAGATTTCTGAAGAGCTGCACCATCAGTACAGCCTCGGCTATTATCCCGACAACACAAACTGGGATGGACGCTTTCGCAAGATCCAAATTGAGGCTCAAAACCATGGTGACCGCGTGACCGCGCGCAAGGGTTACTACGCGATCCCGCCTCAGCAAAGATAATCGGCGTTGACGTGCAAGAAACGGGATTGCCTGATCTGCCCCGTTTCAAATCGACAGAGATCCTAGAAGAAAAATAGGACGGGTCAGGAGCCTGTCGGAGATAGATTTTTGCGAACGAAGAATCAACAACTTACAAATAATCGAGTCTCTGTAAGTTATTGATTCCTGGTTCGGGAATCGTTCTCTCCGACAGGCTCTCAGGCTGTTCCTCTTTCTCCCATTGCTGTTGCGGGTGCCCATCGATAAGAACGAAGGGCACCCGCTGTGTGGGTTCAATAAAGGAAAACAGAACAAAGGGTACGGCACCCGGCATAGACGAAGCAATTTTCATGGCAGAGGGGTCGGAGGTTCAACTCCTTTCTCCCCGACCAATCAATCCCTCACGGCCATTACTTGACGATCAACGTGACGGGCATAGTTACCGGCTGTACGCTTGAATTGGAGCTGGTAGCAGTCATCGTGATCGTGTAGGTTCCGGACGGCGTTCCGGGCTGTGGTGGTGGTGGTGGCGGCGGTGGTGGCGGCGGAGCAGAACCTCCGCCGCAGCCGATGGAAAGCAGCACAACGAACGTGCCAGCCGCAAAGACCCACCGTGGAATGTGCCTCCTGGATCTGTCCCGAGCAGCAAGCAGAACCATTACCAGCAGGCAGATGGCCCACAGCGGCGCAGCGCGGACGCTGAAGTTGGTCGGAGGAAGCCAAAGCGTCGGCCAAGGCGCCGTTTGGGCATGGGCGGCGGTGGTAGTCACGGTCATCGTGGAAGAGCTGCCAAAAGCCGGGTTCGGACCGAAACTTGCCGTAGCCGCCGCCGGCAATCCGGCCACACTGAAGGTCAAATTGTCGGTGAAACCTGCCGTCCGCGAGATAGCTACGGTGTAACTTGTGCTGGCTCCGGCGGAGACGGTTTGAGAAGAAGGCGTGGCGGTCAGGGCAAAAGGGGGGCCCCCCGGCGTAACCGTAAAGCTGGCAGCGCTGGTCGCGGTCCCATCCAGCGTGGTGACAGTGATGAGACCAGTGGTAGCACCGAAGGGAACTGTCGCGGTGACCGTCCCGGAGTTGCTCACTGTGAATGTAGACACCTTTCCACCAAGCGAAACTGCCGCGGCCCCGGCGAAGTTTGTGCCGGTAATCGTCACACCCGTTCCAACCGGACCGTTGGCCGGCGTAAAGGAAGTGATGGCCGGCGTAACCGTAAAGCGGGTCGTGGTCTTCAAAGGCCCGCTGCCAGGCGTGGTGACGGTGATGGGGCCAGTGGTAGCCCCGGCGGGAACTGTCGTCGTGATTGTACCGGGAGGGCTCTCCGTGAAGGTAGCCGTCACTCCGTTAAACGAAACGGCCGTGGCTCCGGCGAAGGTCGTGCCGGTAATCGTCACACCGGTTCCAACCGGACCGAAGGTCGGCGCAAACGGGCTGAAGCTAATCCCTTCGAGGAAAGCTACGATGTCGTCGGCCGCGGTGGGCCCCATCGCGGAAATGTTGATCGGGCCGGAAAACGCCCCACCTGGCGAGGTGTTGAAGAAAGCCGAATTATAGAACGCGACTACATCTTGCAACGTGGCTGCGGAGCCGTCGTGGAAGAACGGACCCAGGTTGGCGACGTTGAAAAGCTGCCGGGTGATGAACGCACGCGACCCGCAGGGTGTGCTGGGCTCGCAGGGGAGATTGTCCATTCCAGCCGAGTCGATGGTCTGGTTCACCACACCCGTGTTGAATATCACTGAGTCGGCGAGAACCGTCCCGTTGTGGCAAAGCGAGCATTTGGCGGCGCCGGAAAAGGCATTAAAGCCTCGCTGTTGAGCGGCGGTGATCACGAACCGGTTCAAATTGAACTTATTTGGGTCGGTTCCTGCCGGGAACTCCTGCGCCCGCATGAACGCTTCCAGGGCAGCCAGCTCATCGGAGGTCGGCAGCCGGAAATCCGGGTCCGATCCACCGCTGTTCCGAGTCAGCGTCCGCGGGAAGTGCTGCTTGACGGCTGCCGTCGCGAACGATTGCAGGTCGCCGACGCTGCCGCTAAGTCCAAACGGGCCAAATCTTCGGTTCAGGTTCAGGAGGTGGGGAGACTTGCGGAACACGGGCGGGGTGGGCCCGGTGGGAAGAAACCCGTCGATGTTTTCCAGGATGAGGCCCCGTCCTTGGGGGAAGTTCACCGTGTCCGCGCTGGTCCTCATCCGCTTCGGATCTTCCAGGCCGAGCACAGTCGAACCGGAGCCGAGACTTCCTGCCGTTATGCTCGCGACGGTTCCCGAACACGAGTTGCTGTCGCTCACGGTGCCGGACAAGGCCGGGTTCATGCCGCCGTAGACAAGATACGTCGTTGGCGAAACCTGCGCCAGCACCTTGGCTGTCGCTGCCGTCGCTCCGCTTCCGCTCGTTATGATGCCCTGTAACGTACCGCTGCATGGCGTGCCGCTCGAAACCCCCGCCTGGTCCAGAACCAGCGTGTTGAGATTGAAGTCGAAGCCGGGATCGAAGCTGGACGGCTTTGTCTCTCCGACGAACAACAGATCGAACGTCGTGGAGACGGTACTGAATCGCGACTGGATATTGCTCGGCGGCAACGCGAAGTTCAGGCTCGCTACGTGACAGGTTCCGCAGGTCCGCCCATTGCCCTGGAAAGTCTCCCCGTTGAACAGATTCTCGCCCTGGGCGACTTGGGTGGCTACCGGGATGATGAGCGTCTTTCCCGCATCGTTCGTCGGTGTGGGTGTCGTATTGATCGCGAAATCGGAGTTAGGGACGGAGCCACAAGAGGTAGAGGTGCGCTTCAGGCTCACCGTCTTCATGATGGGAAGGGCGGCTGTCGGGGGACCTGCAATAACGACGCCGTTGCAGCCGCCGGAGTCGGTTCCGGTCTGGGCAGCAGGAAAGCTCCCGTAGGAAACGCAGTCGGTTCGTGAACCCGCATTGCTATTCAGCGGATTGTTCGTGAAGCACACCTTCCCGCTAAGGGGGCTCAGGAGCGGCGGCATAATGAAATCGGGAGTCGGTGCTCCAGTCAGGTTCGCAAAGTCCTGGGTCGCAATCAACTGCGGGTTGGCATCGAGGGGCACATCGTGCGGGAATTTGAACTTGCCGGTTTCTCTTCCCGCGGCGTCGAAGAACACAAGCATCGCCCTCGATTGAGTCTCGCCAGTCTGCGGGCCCCATAAGTTGCCACTCCCCTCCTGCTGGATGACGATGAATTGGATTTTGGAGTTGCCATTGACGCCGGCCATGATCTCCTGAATATGGTTCTCCTCGTTGGTCGCAACAGCGCGACTCGAAGACAGCAAAAGAACGCCGAGCGCCAGGGTATAGGTGAATTGCAGATTCTTGTTCCGGTTAGTCAAGTCCTTGGCCTCCCCTTTTCCATGTTCGTCATACATGCCAGGTGCTTGCAGTCGGGATTTCCATTTGCCTGAGTGACCTTTAGCGTTAGGGGGATGCTGCTGGAAGTCGAGCCGCTTGTTCCCGTCACCTCTCTCGAAGCAGTACGAGTCATCTGCACTTGCTCGGAAAGAAAACGAGCGAACTTTTACCACATTGGGATAGCGCTCGTCGATAACTAGAAAGTAACTAGGAAGGGTGGGCCACCCTAGTTCCCGTTTTGGTTGTTGCATGCGACTTCCATGTAACGGGTGGCGGGTGGCGCATCTGTGTTCTGCTTTCTGGCTGCAACGTCCAAAGAGTGGGTGCCGCACTCTGCGCGGTTGGCAGGGTGCGCAATCATCGGAAATTGCCTGCAACTCGCTTATCCTCGATGACGATGCAAGAACATGACCCCGAAGCGGCTGACCACGGCACCGAACGTATCGGCGGAGAAAGGCAGAGTCGGCGGAGGCAACTTCGAATTGTGCGTTCCGCAACCCAAGATGGTCTGCCGCTCGCTGAGCGGCGTCCACCATCTCAGGGCGCAGGATCTACCTCGAGACCTTGTCCTGGAAGCCCACAAGCGCAGCAATCGTTAAAGCCGGCTCTCCGGGCCCGGTAGCGATATCCAGAACTGCGTTTCCGCTGCCAATCAGCCCATCGTCGATGAGAGCCTGCGTGACCGGCGCAAACATCAGCCGGATGATTCCACGGTGCTTCTCCCAAAACGGGGCAGAAGCACGCCACGCGCTCACAACCTCCTGGTCGGCTGGCATCACAGCACCTCCGAGGCGCGGCATCATACCATTCCATTTCTCGTGAGTGCCGCGCCTCCGGCGCTCGAATCTCCAAACCAACATGAAACCCAGCCTTCCGGGACTGGGCTCACGTTTGGCCAGCCGGCCCTCCGGGCCTAGCATTCTGGAGTGCCCATCGATGGTCGTCTTTTTATACGGCGTTGTTTGAGACTCGACGACCTTGTCGTTGGACAACTAAATCTTCACCTCCATCTCCAACTGTTCCATCATTTCATTCAATTTCTGATTCGCGGCAGTGTGCTTGTCCTGCAAATCGGCAAGGTTTTTCCGAAGAGACGCGAGCCCATCTTCTTCGCGGTTCAGTTCGTTCGTATAACGCTGGGCTAGCGAGCGCACTTCGGTGCCGCCTTTGAGGGCCGAGAGATTCTCGCGAAGACGCTTCTGGTCTTCGAAGATGGAGTTGATCTTGCCCTGTGTGGCCGTGATCTGCTGGGCGTAGCCTGCGATCTCATCCTTTTGCTGCATGATCGGGCGAAGCGCGTTCTCGAGCTTTTGGTTCATCCAGCCCTGGTGGGCGAAGAGAGTGATCTGGTCCGGGGTCAAATTGCTGAGCAAGTAATTCGTGCCCAAGGAGTGGACCTCTTCGAATTCGAGTGAAGAAGTTTTTTCCGGCTCAACCTTGAGGCGGAACCGATAAGCGGAGGCGGAGGTTTCTTCAGGTTTGGCACCTTCCGCAAGCTTCCATCCATTCCGCTCCGGATGCTCAATGATTACTTCGCGCTCAGCGCTGTCCTGATTGCGAACCGTGTACGTGTGATGCTGGCGCTCCTGCGACTCCTGGTACATCACGCCGCGATGGATACGGACGAGCGTGGTTAGTTGTCCCTCGCCCTTGACCTCCGGTTTCACCTGCACGGCAGGATCGGCAGCATACGAGATGAGGCGCTTCTCGTTTGGACGGATCGCATCCATCAACCCTTCTCCGGCGAAGGTCTGCGCTTCTTGAATGCTGAAGGTTCCACCATCTAGGGTGAGTCCGCTGGAGTTTGTGAGCCACAGCGCACGCAGAGGTCGTGGTCTTCCGGGACTCCAAAGCGTGACCTTCTCAGCGTCGACTCTCGCCTGCAGAATCGGAACCAAAGCGGATTGATTTTTGTGTATGGTGACCGGCTGCTTGATCCGGTACTCGAATAGGTCGCCTATGTCCTGAGTAACGGCGGTGCTTATTTGTTGCTCCATCGCGGAAATCATAGTGGAATCCGATTTGAATATTCCGCCTCCGAAGCCTGATCCGGTGCCGATCGGTCCGCCGGTCGCCTCTACAGCTAGGCTCTGCGTACTCCCGTGGATCGCTGGTGGCCTGTTTAATTCTGCGTAATTCTCCAATCGATCATTGCTACTTGTGAGGCGGTCAGCTTTGCTGGCAAGTCCCATTTGCTCGTAAAGCGTCGCGTCATGCGTTTGGGGAGTCAGCAAGGCAGTAGTTGGTAGACCGATTTCGGGTCTGCGCGTGTAGTAAGGCTGAGAGATATTCTCGATAAAGCTCTGCGGAGCTCCGGCAATCAAAGCGAGTTCGACGTTGTCCCAATCCTCCCCAACCGTGTTATCCACTACGGCCCAGCCTTGCAGTAGAGGCTTTTGCTTTGCGTCGCCGGGCAGCACGATGCGATAAGTGCTTTTCCAAACTGGGACTTCGCTGATGTAGCTGACCATCAGCTCGCGATCCCCGCTTCCTTCCGCAGAGATCGCCATCTTGCGTACATCAGCTGCGCGAGTGGATGCGATGAGCGACAGATATCGACCGACTTCCTGATTTACATCGTGCTCCAGCAGATGAATGCTCGTTGCCGGAGTAAGGCGGAAGGTGCGCAGCTCGCCGGAATCGGTGATGACCGAAAGCTCGGTATGAGGTGTGATTTGCTTCGAGCTCTCTTTGTCCTCATCACTGGACGTTGAGTTAACAGTTTCGACGCTAAGCAACCGACCAATCGCCACGGCTCCGGCGTTGCGAATTTCGACTCGGGCTCCGCGAAGAGCATCAAGGAATTCGGCAGTCGTTGTTTTTTGTCCAATGGGAATTTGCAACGCATTCAGCCGCTGGTCGAGCGGAGCGGTTGAGTTGTAGCTCACATCGGCGATGCGTCCACCGTTGAGGTCAATGGCGGTGAGCGACTTCAGAACATCGTTGAGCTGTGCTGTGGTAAACGCGATCGTGACGGTCTGATTTCCGCGCACGCGGCCATCGTGCTGAAAGTAGCCGACGCCGTTCTTGTAGAGCGCCACATGTCGAACCGGGAGTCGATCGGTCACGGTTGCACCCGGAGTCGCAATCACCGAATTTCCTGTTGCCACCGATATCGCCTCGGTTCGCGTGTGAGCGACACGCTGGGCGACCATGGTTCCGACATTCGAAACGAAGAATCCCAACAGCAGGACGAGGCGATAGTTCATAAAGGACCTCCAAATAGAGTTAATCCGGCGGCTTGGGAGAAAGGTTACGCAGCCTTATGTGATAGACACCCGAGTTGATGGTTCTTGCAGTGCGAAAGATGAGAGCTAGGGCTCACAGTTCGGCTTTTTGAACCGGAAGAGTCTCTTAATGTGCCCCGAAAACTGCAATTTAGCGCCCCAAAAAGCCGTCTAAAGTGCCCCAAAAAGTGACTTGCTTCTCGCTCAAAACGGACCTCTTTTGCTGCTGATCCAAGAGCTTCAGGCAAGGCTGGCCAAGAGTTCAGGAAGAGCCAACCGAACCTTATATATGCAATGCAGTTTTGGATGACTTTCGGCGCCATTTGAGAATTTCGCATTAGAGGCTCGTAGGCGAGTCGGGGGAAGCGAGTGGCTATCCCCCTACACTGAACGGCTAATGGCGAATCAAAAGGGAAAGTAAATCGATTTATCTTCGCCCTTACGCCAGACTCTGACTTCGACCCCAGATTTTTTCGAGCGACTTTCCAAGATCTCCGCTCCGCGGGGAGAAACCTTCAGCAAAGTTCACAACAAACGCGGGAAATCGAGTAGCGGGTTTTCAGTTCATTGCTGCCAAAATGGAGTGATGTGAATCGAGGGGCAATCGCCGAACAGGTTATCGCTGGTTGCGTGCGAGGTTCGCATCTTCCAAATTACGTATTTTCTGCTACATACAGCCATTTTCCGTTGAGCCTGCCCTAATCCCCGTTCACTGATTTGTAACCCCCGTTCAGCGTTTCTTGGTTGGGAGGACCGGGAAGCTGCCCTTAGGATGAAGCTGTTGTCGTGTAACTCACCGCAGTTCTGTAGCGATCAGCAGTAAAAATCTAGCGCCGCCCCCAAGGTGCAGTTCCGCGGCGAGGAGCACATGGATGCCGAAAGCCATTAAGTATGTTGAGAAGGCAGTCACAATTGCCGCCAACGGAGCATGGCAAGTATTCGACAGACTCAACAGCTTTAAACCCAACCCGTCTTTCACGCCGAAGTGGTCGGATAAGCCCCTACTAAAGTCCTACGAAAAGCAGAAACCGCCGCTGGGATGGCCCCGCACAACTGACTCTCTTTGTCCGAAATGCGTTCCTGAAATCCGCCAGCAGATCGTTGACGGCAAATTGCCCCACGAGATTCTTCTGAACGAAAAGGCGGGTGAGATCAAAGCTCAGATCATCGAGCGCGACGGCAAGATCCTGATGGTGAAGGATTGCCCGAAACATGGCCACTTCGAAGACGTAATGGCCATCGACACCCAGTTCTTCCGCCACCTCGAAGAAGTCTTTCCCGGCCGCGATATCCGCGCGCACAGTGACGAAAAGCTGCACAATCACGGGACATCGACGATCAAGCACGGCCGCGGATCGGTGCTAACAATCGACCTCACCAACCGCTGCAACATGATGTGCGATCCCTGCTTCATGGATGCCAACCAGGTTGGATTTGTGCACGAGCTGACGTGGGACGAGATCAAGACGATGCTCGACAACGCGATCTCGATCAAGCCGCGTCGTCAGATGTCGGTTCAGTTCTCCGGTGGTGAGCCAACGCTTTCACCGTACTTCCTCGACGCTGTCGCGTACTCGCGCAAGGTTGGCTACAACTCGGTGCAGGCCGCCAGTAACGGAATTGAGTTTGCCAAGAGCGAAGAGTTCTGCCGCCAGGCCGCAGAAGCCGGCCTGCGTTACGTTTATCTCCAGTTCGACGGAATCGGAAACGCCGCCAATTCGCACCGCAAGGTCGGCAATCTCTTTGACGTAAAGCTTAAGGCGATTCACAACCTGCACAACGCCGGCGTAGAAATCGTTCCAGTCACCACGATTGTCAACGGCATCAACAACGAGCAGGTAGGCCGCATTATCCAGTTCGCGCTCGACAATCCCAAGACCATCAGCTTCCTCAGCTTCCAGCCGGTTTCGTTCACTGGCCGGGACGAGGAAGTCACCGACGAGCGCCGCATGGCGCAGCGTTACACGCTTTCCCACCTGGCACACGACGTGAAAGACCAGGTCGGGCTGGGTGAGCCGTCGCGCGACTGGTTCCCGATTTCGTTTATGAGCACATTCTCCGATTGGGCCGATTTGGTACACGGTCCGAACGCTGATTGGGGACAGCTATCTTGCGGATGCCATCCGAACTGCGGAATCGGCACGGCAATGATGATCGATAAAGAGACCAAAGAAGCGGTCCCCGTCCCCGCATTCCTGAAAATGGAACGGTTCGCGAAAGACGTTGCCAGGATCAACGACGCTGGCCGCGGCCGCTTCCTTTCCGTTCTGGGAATGGCGCTCGCGTTGACGCGCAACTACGATCCGTTCAAGTCCCCGACGCACTTCAAGATGAAGGACTTGCTCCAGAAGTTTGACAAGTCTTTCGGTGCCAGCAAGAACGCCGACAAGAAGTACGGCAGCGTGAAAGGCGAGCGCACGTTGGAAGATATCGAGAAGCGCCGCAAAGACCGCTGGAACTTCCTCTTCGTTGCCGGAATGTGGTTCCAGGATCTGTTCAACTACGACTTCCGCCGCACCGAGCAGTGCATCATCCCGTACGCCACGCAGGAAGGTGAAATCTCCTTCTGCGCCTATAACACCGGCGTGGGCTGGCGAAACATCATCGAGAAGATGCACATGACGGCGACCCTCACCAAGTGGTACGACGAGCACGGCCGTCACGAGATCTTCGCAGGCGGCAAGAATGTTGGCCTCGAAGACTCTTCGCACAAGCTCAAGCTCGTGCAAGAGCATGTGAATGCTGCCGCGAATACTACTCTCGACGAGCTAGGTATCGCCAAGAATTCGCGTGAAGAGAAGATTCGCGCCCGCGACGCCAAGCTAAAACAAGGCGCCGAGAACGCTCGCATGATGGCGCTCTATCGCAAAGAAATCCTGAAAGAGCAGGCGCCGGAAGGTGGATTCATTCCAGTATCAAACCTGATCGCGCCGGCTCCCAAGAAGATCGCTCAAGAGGTCGCCGAGACTGAAGAGCCCGTCCTGGGAGATTAAGTCCAAGCAAGTTTCTTCCTCTGATGTAGTCCTCACTCAAGGCCGCCTAGTAAGGCGGCCTTTTTGTTTCAATTTGACGTTTGGACCTTTAGGTGAACTGAACAATCTTCTCGTTGACTACTCCGCTCCCTGTTCTTCCCTCGGCGCGTGATGCGGCAAGGCCTGCGGCATCTCAGAGACGTTCCAGGCCCAGGCCGCGAGCAGGCCTGCTCCCTGATTGATCTCGTCGGGAATTACTTTGTCGAACGTATCTGCCTGGCTGTGATGTGCCTGCCCATAATGGTCCGGTTTTTGCAAACCAAAGTATGCCGGCACGCCTTTGTTGAGGAACTCCACGTGATCGGAAGAGCCATAGTAGCGGGTATCTAACGCATCCAGCCCGAAGAGTTCCTGCAGTGGCTGATAGATCTCCTGCATTAACGGAACAGTTTCGTACTGATTTTCGAGGACAATCGTGAACACTTTGGCGGTTCCGAGGTCGAGAATCAGAGCTGCATCTATTTTGGGAATCTCGGCTTCATGGTTCTTCACGAAGAGTTCAGCTCCAGTTCCGCCCTCCTCCTCACCTGTGAAGAGAATGAAGGTTATAGTTCGCTTCGGTTTCCAGCCAAGCGCACTCAGTGTGCGGGCGGCTTCCAGCGTGGCCATCGCGCCGGTACCGTTGTCGATCGCGCCTTGGCCGAGGTCCCAGGAATCGAGGTGTCCGCCGACGATTACGCGTTCTTCCGGATGTTCACTGCCCTTTATCTCTGCCACGGTAATTGAAGTCTTCGCCGGATTCGGGCTGAACGTGCCGGTCAAATTGATCTTCATCGACACTGGCCCACGCTGCAGCAGGCGATAAATCAAGCTGTAATCCTCGTGCGCGAGGAACGCAGTCGGAAGCCGCGAAGGCTGATACCGGCTGAAGGCGGTCATATTGAACAGCGAATCGCGCTTACCGCTATCTATCAGCACAACCGCTGCACCCGCGTCGGCTGCGGCCTGCATCATCTGCTGACGCTCGCGAAAACGGGCACGCGCTCCCGCATTGGGGACGCCGCGTCTCGGAGGAATCACGGCGTCGTAGGCATTGTTCGGGATTTCGTTCTCTGGAGAAAGCTCTGCAGGCGGGCGCGTCATGATGATTGCACCCTTCAGCTTGGACTTCTGCTTCTCTACGTCGGAGGAGTTAGCCAAGTTCAAAAAGATCACGTTTCCAGTAACCGCACCATCTGTGGCTTTACTCCATCCGGCGGAGCGGATCTCGATCGGTCGTGTGAAGGGAGCTGTGATTTCAGCTGTATCCTGCCCACGCGTCCACGCATGGGGAATCTCAGTGGTTTCGAGATGGGCGTCGATGCCGTAGTCCTTGAAGCGCTGTAGTGTCCAATCGCTGGCGCGGTTCATTTGTGGCGATCCAGTCAGGCGCGGTCCAATTTCCGTAGTGAGGTACTCGAGGTTCTTCATCAGCTCGGAGTGCGCCTTCACTTCGTCGACTATTTTCTGGTCCGCCTGCTCCATTGCAGTTCTGTACGCCCGCTTTTCATCGTCGGTGCGGGTTGTAGTTGGTGTGCTGGACGGAGCTTGGGCTATAAGTTGTGCTGCGATGAAGGCGATCGTGGCTAGCAAGAAAGGGAAGGAAATTGACCGCTTGCGCGGGAGCAATAGACTCATCAGTTCTCCGGAACAATTTGATGACAAGAGACTGATTAGGGTAGCAGATAGGGAACAGGAGACAGTGAACAGGAAGGCGCATGGGTTTCCTGTTCCCTGTCCCCTATAACCTCTTCGCTAGCCTTTACTGTCCAGCAGTCGCGCGAATAGGAGTCTGCTCGCTTCCCGCATCTTCGAAACTGAAGTGCGTCGAAATGTTCGGATATTCCGTGTGATTCAGTTCGACATACGGATAGACAAAGTAGTTCAAGGGACCCCCGTCCTGCTTAGGCGAGAGAATTAAGTCGCGGCCGACGGAGAATTGCACGCGATTGTCATCCCAGTGTCCGAAGAAGAACTCGCGCTGTTCGGGATGCTTCCATGCTTCGGAGATATCTACCGGAATCCATCCGCGGTCTTTGGTGTAGAAGTCTGCCCAGCAATGGTAGCCAGCAACGTCTCCCTCGTGTTTGTCTGCCGGAATCGGGAAACCGATCTCGAATCGCGAAGGAATGTGTTGCGAGCGCGCCATCGAGATGAAGAGGGAATGGAAGTCCGTGCAGTTCCCGCGCTTGGCATTACAGGCGTACAGGGTGTCGCCGTGTCCCCATCCGGTGCCGCTCTTGTCGTAACGCATGTTAGCGAGCACGTACTCGTAAATGGCGCGGCCCTTCTCATAGTCCCCGCCTTTGACTTCCGAAACTTGCTTAACTGCAAGCTCCGCAGGCAATCCGGTGGTCGGAACTAGCTTGTCGGGAGCGAGAAGACGTTTGAATTCGGCTGCTTCCAAGCCAGCTCCACCGGCTGAACTTTGGCGCCGAACGACATCGTAGACGATATCGAAAGCGTACTCGTCCTTGGCTGCATTGGCTGTCTCCGCGTAAAGCATTTCGTTGCCGTATTCACTTTCGTGAGTCTGCTTTAAGGCAAGGTCCCCTTTTTGGGAAATCATCCTCACTTTCTGGAACTCATTTGAATATGCCATGGGAATCCATACGCGTAACGGCGCGCCCGGATGGGTATTTCGAACTGTGAACGCGTAATGAAAGGTGAAGTGGCGCTCCGGACCGGCAGTCTGTGCGGGCGCTGACACGACAAAGAGCGCCAGCAAGAGAACTACGCAAACGAAGATTTTCATAGATTCTTCCTTTTCTTTCTTGACGTGACGATGTGAATTGTGACGACAACCCGGGCGTCAGGAAGGCTAGCTTCAGGTGAAGCCGGAAAAGGAAGGCATGGTACTTGCTCGCAAAAATGTTAATCCTCGCGCGCCTGTCATGCAAACGGCAACGGGCAACCGGCAATAGGCAATAGGCGATTGGCTCTGTATTCTGCTTTGTCACCCAACCTTTGGATTGCGTTTGAAGACTGAGATCCGTGTTCGTGGACTTTATTAATTGCTTCTTGATCAATTACTTCTTGCAAGGTTTTCGCCTATTGCCGATCGCCTATTGCCTATTGCTAGCGCAAAGCGCTCACGCTCAGGGCAACTACGAGATCCAGGTCTACGGCTCCGATACTGTGGACCCGGGCACGACTATGATCGAGCTGCACAGCAACTACACAGTCTCGGGAACAAAAGCCGCCGCTGGTAGCCGTTTTGCCGAGGATGGTACTGAACCTACCCACCACGCGCTACACGAGACCATAGAAATTACCCAGGGATTCACCGACTGGTTCGAAACCGGGTTCTACATTTTTACAAGCGCGCACAGCGGATTCGGGTACGAGTGGGTAGGCGATCACATTCGTCCCCGCGTTCGCGTTCCAGAAAAATGGAATTGGCCTGTCGGGGTGAGCTTGTCAAACGAGATCGGATATCAGCGCGCCCGTTTCTCACCAGACACGTGGACGTGGGAGATTCGTCCGATCGTAGATAAGCAACTCGGGCCGTGGTACCTGTCGTTCAATCCAACGCTCGATCGCTCGTGGCACGGACCAAGCGTGAGCAAAGGCGTCGAATTCTCACCTAACTTCAAGGTCGGCTATAACGTGACTAAGCAGGTCTCAGCCGGATTCGAGTACTACGGCAATTACGGAAATCTCACGGGTTTCGATCCATTCAGGGAACAACAGCAGGATTTCTTTCCATCCATCGACCTAAATGTCTCACCGAAGTGGGAATTCAATTTCGGTGTTGGAATCGGTGTAACTCGATCCACGGATCACCTGATCGTGAAGGGTATTGTGGGACGCCGCTTCTCGTTCGGCAGGTCCCACAAGTAGAAGCCGCACAACTAACCGTTATCCGACTCTCTGCAGCGCTCTGCCGAGTCGCTCATGATCGGTGTCTTCCAGGCCAATGAAGCGGAAGCCCAGCTCAGAATGGGCGCCTTTTCCACGCTCATCCAAGAATTCAATCAGTCCACGAATTTTGCCGAGTGACGTTGAAATCTCGATTTCTCCGAGCGTGCCGCGCCGAACCTTCTTATCGAGGAGTGCGCAGCCGCCCGTCATAGACAGGCGCAATAAACTGCCTTTTTGTAGCTGATTTTCCACTCGGAAATTGGCTGGTTCGGGTCTACGGAATGATGTCCTGGGGGAACGAATCGAGGAGTGAAGCTTGGGGAAATGGGCCATGCCCAAGAAATGTAGCTGGCGACGTGCAAGCCCAAAAGATTACTGAAGGCCTTGTGGCGGAGGGCTGGGTACAATGGCCCGGTGCTTAACCAGCCTTGAGCTTTCGAGTATGAGACTTGAAGCTGTTTGGACGACGGTTTGCCCAATCCCAAGGAACTGCTAACAAAGGGCTTGCGTACACGTCTTCTGGGTGAACAGGAGGAGACGGCCAAATGACAACACGTTTGACTCGCTACATGGGAATTGCCGCCTTGGCGATGGCGCTGGGAGTGGCCGGATGGGCACAAGATCAAGGCACAGACAATGGCCGCGAGTTTCACTGGACGGGCAAGCTATCACCGGATCAGGTGGTCGTGATCAAAGACATCAATGGGGATATCGACGCGACTGGTTCCTCGAATAGCGATCAGGTGGAAGTGAGCGCAATTAAGAGCGGCGAGGGCGCACAGGATATCAAGATCCAGGTCGTGAAGCTCAACGATGGAGTGATGATCTGCGCGTTGTACCCGGGCTTTTTCAGCTCCGACAATTGCGAGTCCAATTCGCATTTCGGCAACAGTCACAATAACGCCAAGGTCGACTTTACGATTCGCATGCCCCAGAACCTGCGTTTCGTCGGCAAGAACGTGAACGGCGGGGTCCGCGCTATGTCGATGGGCCGCTACGTTGAAGCCGACAGTGTGAACGGTAGCATTCGTATCTCCACGCAAAGCTGGGCCTCTGCCAAAAGTGTGAACGGATCGATTCAGGCGAGGATTGGGCGGGCGGACTGGTCCGGAGACCTCGAGTTCAAGACTGTCAACGGCGGCATCAAACTGGAGCTGCCCACAAACCTGAGCACGGAACTAGATTTCAGGAGTGTCAACGGACATCTCGAATCCGACTTCCCGCTAACCATGCAAGGCAGCAGCGGAAAACATTCCGTCCACGGCACGATTGGCAGCGGCGGGCGTTCACTAGATCTCAAGACAGTCAACGGCAGCGGAGAGCTTCGCAAAGAAGCGATTTGATCTTAAACACGAGGACTGGCCTGCAACTCTAGTTAGGGACAAAAGACCTTGCCAGAAATCCGCAGCCAAAAAGAAGAAACAGGCAGAATAACAGGGGATTTTTTGATTCGACGTTGAAATCATCGAATTCTGCCCAGAATGCGCAAATTTCGGTCAGAACCAGGGAGTTAACAGGGAGTTCTGTGGATTTCTTCGCAAGGCGCTGTCAACAAAGCGCTTGGATCGGTTTGGCGCGGGATTCAAAAAAGTAACAGGGAGCTATCAGGGAGCTTGGGCTGTTGTGGCCGCTCTTTCCGGGCTTGTACAAGCAACATCGCGATAGAAAAACAGCTTGGGTGTGTCGATTCGAACGAACAACGTTCGACGTAGAGATAAGCCAAATTTTTTTGGTCCAGAAGAGACCGCAAACGTTGTTGCCCGTTAAGAACGCATGAAGATGAGCGTTTTCGAATGGGAGAACTGGCAACCAGCTGGTTTGTCTTGATTTACCGGAAATGATTCCCCTTCAGTGCGTATTTTTACAAGAAACGTGATTAACGTCTGGCTAGAATCTTCAGTCGAATAACCTTGGCCTCGCTTTTCTCGGGAGAGATGCAAAATGACGCTGAGCCGATTTGCCACAAAAAACGCCTTTCGCAATCGTCGTCGCAGCTTAATCACGTCGATTAGCATCGCTTTCTCGCTGCTTCTCCTGACGCTGCTTATGAGCGTCTATCGTGGCTTCTATATCGATCAGGGACCCCCCGAGTCAGCCTTGCGGCTGGTTACACGCCATAAAGTCTCTCTCGTCTTCTGGCTTCCGTCGTATTACCGCGAGAAGATGCGAACTATTCCTGGGGTGGTGCACATAAGCCCATGGAACTGGTTTGGTGGAATTTACAAGGACGACAAACCCGAGAACACATTCGCCCAATTCGGCGTCGATCCGAACGAAATATTCGACGTAATGAAAGACAGCCGTGTGCCGCCCGACCAGCTCGAAGCTTTCAAGCACGATCGCGCTGGGGCAGCGGTGAATAGTGCGTTGGCGAAGAAGCACGGATGGAACCTCGGCGACAAAGTGATCGTCAAGGGGACGATTTATCCCGTCAACCTTGAAATGAACATCCGAGCCATCTACGACACAGATAACGCCTTCGACACGATGCTGTACAACATTGAGTACATTGAACAAGCCCTTCCCCGGGTCAAAGGACGTACCGGTACCTTCTACACGCTCGTTGATTCGCCTGAGCACACGGTAAGCGTCGCCAAAGCTGTCGACGAGATGTTCGCGAACTCGCCGCAACCGACGAAGACGGAAACGGAGAAGGCTTTCGGGCTTAGCTTTGTAGCCCAACTTGGGAATGTGAAGCTCTTTATCCTGAGCATCTGCGGCGCGGTAGTATTCGCGATCCTGCTGGTTTCAGCGAATACCATGGCCATGAGCATTCGCGAGCGTACGCGCGAAGTGGCAGTCCTGAAGACATTGGGATTCACACGCGGGACGATTCTCTCAATTTACGTTGGTGAGGCGGTGACGATCTCACTCCTTGGCGGTCTGCTTGGCGCGACTGGGGCCACCTTGTTACTGATTGCAGCTTCGAAAGCGCCAAACGGAACCTTCTTCACTGGATTCAAAGTGAATGCTCCCACATACCTGGCGGCGTTGGCAGTGGCGGCGCTCGTGGGCTTTCTAAGTGCGGTCTTTCCGTCGTACCAGGCCTCGCGGCGGAACATTGTTGATGGCCTGCGGCACATCGGATAAGAGGACACATGGCAATTCCAATCACGTATAACATCCGCAATCTTCGGCTCCGGTTGGGCGCCACCATGATGACCGCTTTGGGAATTGCGCTCACCGTTGCCGTAGCTGTGTTCATCATGGCTCTCCTGGCGGGATTAAAGAAGGCGTTCGTCAGCAGCGGTGATCCGCTCAATGTTCTGGTGCTGCGCAAGGGCTCGCAGGCGGAGCTACAGAGCGGGATCGATCGTGAGGCTTACGGAGCAATTCGGTACCTGCCGGGAATAGCGAAAGATAAGTCCGGCGAACCATTAACTTCGGGCGAAGTCGTGGTCGTCATCGTGATACCGCGCAATGACAACACGGGCGAAACTAACGTCACCGTCCGCGGCATGTCGTCCACCGGCTTTGAACTTCGCCCCAAAATACAACTGATTGAGGGGCGTTGGTTTAATGCGGGGCAACGCGAGATCGTCGTCAGCAAATCGATTGCTAAGCGGTTTCGCGATGCCGCGATTGGGGACGAGCTCTTTTTTGGTAAGGGCAAGTGGAAGGTAGTTGGCGTGTTCGACGCCGGCGAGACGGCTGCGAGTTCGGAGATATGGGCGGATGTGAACCAGATGGGGTCCGATTTTGAACGCAGTGCCGCTTTCTCGTCCGTACTCGTACACGCCACAGATTCGATTGCAGCGCAGTCGCTGAAGAATCGAATGAACGACGACCAGCGTTTGCGGCTCGATGCATTCATGGAGCCGGACTACTATGGCGAACAAACGAAGTCGGGCAAACCGATTCAATTTGTAGGAACGATCGTCGCCTTTGTTATGGCGATTGGATCGTGTTTCGCAGCCATGAACACGATGTACGCCGCGGTTGCGTACCGTAGCCGCGAGATCGCGACGCTGCGAATCGTCGGCTTTTCGCGGCCCAGCATCATCACTTCGTTCGTGATCGAATCGGTCCTTTTAGCCTTGATAGGAGCGGCGCTGGGTTTGATCCTGATGTTGCCCTTTAACGGCCTCACGACTGGAACGGCAAATTCGCTGACCTTCAGTGAAACTGTCTTTAGCGTTCGAATCACCTTCGCGGTGCTAATGACCGCAATCGCATTTGCCGTGACCATGGGATTGTTCGGCGGAATTGCTCCTGCCTGGCACGCATCGCGGGGAGAGATCCTTGCAGCATTGAGAGACTAGAAAACCGATGGCGCTCGAGACAAAATACGGCGATCTGCACAGCTTGCGGATCGACCGCACACAAAAGGAACCCGACGATCCGAAGTGGTCGAAGCGATTCATCGTCGCCGGCGTTGGCGCGATCGTTTTGCTGGGAATTGTCGCGCTGGCCGTGCGCCTGTTTTCGTCTTCAATTCCCGAAGTGCAAACTGTGCGGGCTAACCCCGTGACTTCCTCGTCTAATACCGGCGATACCGTACTGCAGGCGGCGGGATATATCGTTGCTCATCATACGATCAGCGTGAACTCGAAGGTCACCGGCCGAATCGCCTGGATCGGAGTGGAAAAAGGCGACAAAGTGAAGGCCGGGCAGGTGCTGGTCCGATTGGAGGACCAGGAGTTCCGCGCTCAGGCAGACCAGGCCCGCGGGGCGGTGAGCATGGCCAAGGCTCGACTGCAACAGCTTGAAAACGGCTCACGTCCGGAAGAAATCGACCAGGCCGGCGCGAATCTCGACGAAGCGCGCGCCAATCTCGCGAATGCGAGGGCGACGCTCGAGCGAACCAAGCCATTGGTGGAACAGGGAGTCTTCTCCCGCCAGCAGCTTGACGATGCGCAGGCGAAATATGACTCCGCGCAACAGCGCGTGCAGTCATTAGAGAAGAGCTACCGTTTATCCAAGATCGGCCCACGCCAGGAGGAGATTTCAAATGCTCGAGGCGCGCTGGAACAGGCGCAGGGACAGCTCGCCTATGCCCAATCGCTCCTCGATGCTACGCAGATTCGTGCTCCCGTATCGGGAACGATTCTGGAACGCACTGCCGAGAAGGGCGAGCTTGTTACTGCGCAGTTTGCATCTGGAGCTGACACGGGCGGACCTCGCGGATCGGTGGTCACGCTCGCCGATCTGACGGACCTACAGGTGGAGCTAGACATTAGTCAGAACGATTTCGCCAAGCTGAGTCCGACGCAGAAAGCTGTGCTCTCAACGGACGCGTATCCGGATCGCGAGTACAAGGGCCAGATCAACGAGATCGCTCCGATGGCGAACCGGCAAAAAGCCACGCTGCAGGTAAAAGTGAAGGTCCTCAACCCGGATGATTATCTCCGCCCGGAAGAGAACGCCAATGTGCGTTTCGTCGGTGATGAAAAGACTAAAGGCGCTGGGATAGTGTCATCGGGCACAGTTGTTCCGGCGAGCACAGTGCACGACAACGGCGGAAAGCGGGTTGTGATCATTGCCTTCAATGGTCGTGCCGCGATGAGAGAAGTGAAGGTGCTCAGCCAGCGCAGTGATGGGTACTTAGTCGATGGACTTACTGGAGGCGAAGACATCATTGTGAACGCTCCAGCGGACTTGAAAGATGGCGACAGAATAAAAGTAAAGCAATGAGTCAGTACCGGCGGCGGGAGCCGCTGGGTTAGTCGTAGCCTCTATGAAGAAGTTGCAGTCACACCCAGCGGCTACCACTGCCGGTACTGATTACTCCAAGACTCAAAGGACGATCCTTGTGCCTCAAGCAGCAGAAATGAAAAGTGCACCGGTGGCGACGAAGCTCGTGCAAGCGAACCATGTAAGCAAGATCTTCACACGCGATACCTTTGAAGTGAAGGCGCTCGACGATGTTTCCATCGAGATCGCCGAAAAAGAGTTCATGGCGCTCATGGGACCTTCCGGGTCCGGCAAGACGACACTACTGAACATGATCGCGGCCATCGATCGACCCACGGCAGGAGAATTACTCGTGCAGGGCGAGAATGTCTTCCGCTACAGCGACAAGAAGATCGCCGAGTGGCGTAATCGGCACATCGGCTACATCTTCCAGACCTTCAACCTGATTCCGGTCCTCACGGCGTTTGAAAATGTCGAGCTACCACTGCTGCTCACCAAGCTCAACAAGAATGAGCGTCGCGATCACGTAATGACCGCGCTCACGCTGGTCGGCCTGGGCGACCGCGTTCACCATTTGCCAAAACAACTTTCCGGAGGACAGGAACAGCGCGTCGCAATAGCTCGTGCCATTGTCACAGATCCCACACTGTTGCTCGCGGATGAACCCACCGGCGATCTCGACAGTCACTCCGCCGCCGAAGTGCTCGAGATCATGAAGCGTCTAAACGAAGAGTTTGGAAAGACCGTGGTGATGGTTACACACGATCCAAATGCTGCCGCATACGCCCATACAACGCGGCATTTGGAGAAAGGGATGCTGCTGCCTGGTTAGGTAGGCCGCGTTTCTACGACTGGGCGGAGGCCATCAGGGTCGAGATTCCATGCGGGCGACTGTTGAATCTACCGAACCATGTAGACACTGTCTAATGGACACTGTCATCCGCCAGGCCGCCGCCTACCTGTCAGTGTTCCGTTAACGCGGATGCGGCCTGGGGGATCTGCTGTTTGATCACTAACGCAACAGCAGATCCCCCACGCGCAAGAAATGAAGTTTCGATGTGAAGGTGCTGTCGCTGCGGCGCGTGGGATCACAGTTCCAAAAGGGGACATGTCCGACGAGTCATACGCTGAAAGCGACCTAGCGCCAACCCTTAAGCTCGTTCTGGGAGAGTGGCTCGAAGAACTTGGAAGTGACCTTGAACTTGCCCCGCAGGATGTCGAGGCGGCGTTGGTTCGGAGCTTGAGCGACAGGAACGATCTTTGCTACAACTCTTTTACCTATGGCGATTAGGATCTCTTCCCCGCGCTCAACCGGCTCGATCAGTTCTGACAGATTTGCCTTTGCTTGATGAATGGTTACTCTGGGCATCTGGTACCCTGCTAACTACGGCAATTTTGGATAATCACCCGAGTGTTGCGAGCACGCGACTCAAGATCCCGGCATTAAGAATTTCCTTGGCGATGCCATGGTGGGCGGTGTAGGACTCGAACCTACGACCTCCTGCGTGTGAAGCAGGCGCTCTAACCAACTGAGCTAACCGCCCACATAAATAGCGGTAACACCAGCATAACACGCTACTTGCAACACGCACTGCGTGCGTTTCCACATGCCTGCCCATCGTTTTCGAGCGCGAGCAAGAAAGCGTCGCGTCATGCAAAGGGGCGCGCATCACCTCGGCACAATCTGTCTCCTGACTGTAGTCTATTCATCAACGAGTCCAAAATCTGCGAGTCCCAAATGAAAGAGTTGAATCGGTGTGGATGGGCGAAGAGCGACATCATGGTGCGGTATCACGATGAAGAGTGGGGTGTGCCGCTGCACGATGATGGAATGCTCTTTGAGTTTTTGTGTCTGGAGGGCGCGCAGGCGGGACTGAGTTGGGAAACGATTCTGAAGAAGCGTGAGAACTATCGTAAGGCGTTTGACGGCTTCCGGCCCGAGATCATCGTGAAGTACAACCAAAAGAAGATCGCTGACCTGCTTGCCGATTCGGGAATCGTGCGCAACCGGATGAAGATCGCTTCGGTGGTCCAGAATGCAAAGGCCTTTCAATCTGTCCAGAGAGAGTTCGGCAGTTTTGACAAGTACATCTGGCAGTTCGCTCCGAAAAGGGCCGGTAGGGGGCCTAAAGGTTCCGGAGACGTGCCCACCCAGACAAACGATTCCGACCGCATGAGTAAGGATCTAAGAAAACGCGGTTTCGGCTTCGTAGGCTCCACGATCTGTTACGCCTTCATGCAGGCAGTAGGGATCGTGAACGATCACAGCCAAAAATGTTTTCGGCGGAAGCAGGTATGAGGAGTACCGGCGGCCGTGGCCGCGGGTTCGGCCAACTCTTGACCCAGCGGCTAGGGACCAGTACCGCAGCCGGTACAGCTCGGTTTTCACTCAACAAAGCGTTACAATTAGCTGCCCTGCGCCCGGGTTGTCGCGTCTAATAAAACTATGCTTGCCGAGGTGCTCTGAAGCATGCCGTTTCCGGACGATCCAATCCGGTCAAAGTCCAATCAATCCAGCGGTTTACCGCCTTCTGATTCGGCGCAACTTCCGCCCCCGGAAGGGGTTAAAGATAGCGTGGGTACGATAGCTCTGAATCCGGAGAGGTATCCAGGGGTTGCGGGTAAGGTTTCGGGCCAGAATGGTGGTCAACCAGCCGCGCGCACTGCATTGCGTCCGATGAATGAGATGAGCGATGCGGAAGTGATGCTGCTCGCCGGGACTGGAGATGACTCCGCATTTGGATATCTGGTAGAAAAATTTCGCCGTCCGATTATCAGTTTTATGTATCGGATGACCCACAATCAGGCGATTGCCGAAGAATTGGCGCAGGAAGTCTTTCTACGAGTGTATCGTTCGCGGAGCTCGTATCAGGCAGAGGCCAAGTTCAGTACTTGGCTGTACCGAATCGCAACGAACCTGGCGGTGAATCACGCGCGAGATTCCAGGTCGGAGCGTACGGCCCCGACTGTGAATCTGGACGAACCTGATCCTGAAACGGGAACGACGCCAGATGTCGCTGATGCGACGCCGACGATTGAAGCAGACATTCTGCGCGAAGAACGGATGGCGGCGATTCGCAAGCACGTCATGGCATTGCCGGAACGGCAGCGGGTGGCAGTGTTGATGCATAAGTATCAGGGACTCGACTATAAGGAAATCGGCAAAGTCTTAAAGCTGAGCGAGTCTGCGACGAAGTCGCTTTTGTTCCGTGCCTACGAAACGTTGCGAGAGCGGTTGAAAGAGTTTGTGTAAATGTTTTACTTCCGGGAAAGGCTGTAATTATGGTTTGCAAAGATTTAAGGGACGAGATCTTCGAGGCTGCACTTTCGGGTGCGGCTCCGGGTGAGAGCGTGAAGGCGCACATGTCAGCATGTGCGGCCTGTGATCGCGAATTTCAGAGCCTGCGTTCAACTATGAACGTGCTCGATACGTGGACCGCGCCTGAGCCGTCGCCGTACTTTGAGGTGCGGCTCCAGGCACGTCTCCGCGAGGTGAAAGAACAGCCGCAAGGTTTCTTTGCCCAGTGGATGGAGAAAATTGGCGTTCATCACCTGACTTGGAAGCCAGTTGCGGCTAGCGTGTTTGCTTTGGTAATGGCAGTGGGTGTGTATTTCGAATTGCCACCTAAGACGCCAGTTGTTCAGGCGGCATGCCCAGTGGTCGATTTACAGGCTCTTGATAAGAATCAACAGATTCTGAGCGAGCTTCAGGATCTGGATGACGACAGCTCGAACGACAACTCACAAGTGCCACTGAGCAACTGAGAAAAGAAGCAAGACGGAATCCCAATATGAAACTCATGCGCCAATCCGCGACGATGTTGTTGCTGGCTGGCGCTCTTTGTCTGCCCGGGATGGCTGCGCCACAAAAGCCAAACCAGAATCGCGGGCACAACGATCACGACCGCGATCGCATGCCGCCGGGTAAGGTTCAGAACAATGCTCCTAAACCGGGAGATTGGCTCAGCAAACACTTGAACCTCTCGCCGGAACAGCAGCAGAAGGAACTCTCGAACGATCCGGAATTCAAACAGCTCAATCCGCAACAACAGCAGCATCTGCAACAACGCCTGAATCAGTTCAACAGCCTTCCGCCGGAGCAGCAAAAACGCACTCTGAAGCGGATGCAGGCGATGGAGTCTCTACCACAAGAGCGCCAGGATATTCTGCGAAATTCGCTACAGCAAATGCGGCAACTCCCTGATGATCGCCGGCGCGCAGTGCGACGTGCATGGCTCGGCCTGCGGCAAATGCCGCCAGATCAACGTGAGCAGACATTGAATTCCGAGCGCTTCCGCTCAACCTTTAACGATCAGGAGCGCTCAACGCTCAGGGGGCTGCTGGATTCTGGCTTCAATCCGGAAGACAGCAACGGCGGCGGGCCGCGGTAGAGTCAGCGATTAGCAATAAGCAATAAGCTAAAGCAGGCACAAACCGAGCGCCGGGCGCTCCGTTTTATGTAACCTTCGGATTATGATCTCAGCAGATTCTTCGCAACGAATAGAGCGTTAGCAGGGCGTTCCGCTAGGCGTCGCATGAAGTACGGGTACCACTCGGTGCCAAATGGAATGTACACGCGCATGCGCCAGCCCTGCTTTACCAGCTCGCGCTGTAAGTCGCGACGTATCCCATAAAGCATCTGAAACTCGAACGCCGTGGACGGAATCTTCTCCGCTTGCGCGAAGGCGATCGTCGCTTCGATCATTTTCTCGTCGTGCGTGGCGATGCCGTGATAAATGCCGCTTTTCAGCAGCAGCTTCATAAGCTTCACATAGTTCGCATCGACATCGGACTTTTCCGGAAACGCGATCTCCGGTGGCTCTTTGTATGCGCCCTTACACAGGCGAATACGAGTACCTTGGGAGATGAGGTTCCGCACGTCAGCTTCGCTCCGCCGAAGGTAAGCCTGAATGACTGCGCCCACGGCTCCTCGGTTGCCATCTCGGGAATGAATCTCCTCGACAAGATCTAAGGTGCGTTGCGTGTAGGGAGATCCTTCCATGTCGACGCGAACGAAATTGTGCTTATCACGCGCATGTTCGACGAGCTTCTGGACAATGCCAATCGCAAGCTGCTCATCGATATCGAAACCCATGTGTGTGAGCTTCAGGCTGACGTTGGCGTCGAGTCCGCGCTCGGTAATACGATCGAGGAGCTCGTGATAAAGCTGCGCGCTAAGCCGAGCCTCATCTGCATTCGTGACGTTCTCGCCTAAATTATCGAGGCTCACGCTCATACCGAGAGCGTTGGTTTCCTGCGTGGCCTTTAGGGCTTCTTCGATCGTAGTCCCTGCCACGAAGCGGCCAGACACTCGATGTCCAATCGAAGAACTTTCTGCCATATGCCGCAAAGAGCGATTTTCAGAAAGAGCAATGAAAGCTGCTCTTAACATTGGGGTCCTGACGGTGGGATTTTCATGCGTGTAGGCAAACACTTGGTTCTATCACAAGCTATTTATCGCTGTCATTTGCCGGCGCGGAGAGATTCAGGTTTTCAGATCGCAGTAAAAAAGCCCCGCGGTACCGCGGGGCTCGAGAGAACGAAGATTCCGTCTACTTGCCGTATACCAACACTACGAAGGAATCGGGGACCATCTTGGGGCGTGGCCTGGGCTGGTCAGCGGTAGCTTCGGGGGCCTTTTCAAAATCGGCTGAGACAGTGATCAGGTCGTGAGTCTTTTCATCGACGGTCATTGTGCGAGCCCGTGGTTTTGTGGGAACTGTTGCGGCTACGTCAAAGCTGGCCGGCGAACTCTCTTTCACCACTGTGATATCGCCGCTCTGCCCGTTCGAGCTATAGGCCTGTTTGAGACCTTTATCGAAAGCCGCGGCGTCAGTACCCTTGCCGATCGGCACAGTCTTGACGACCTTTCCGCTATTTCCGTCGAGCACCGCCATGGTTTCGTTGTCGCATGCGGCGAAGAGCAGTTCATGATCGGCGTCAATCGCCAATCCGCTTGGCGATTCGCATGGCTTGAGTGACCAGTGATTCAGGACTTTAAGCCCCTTCGCGTCGATCTCCGCAGTCTCAGATTTGTCCTCCAGGTTGACGAAAACTTTGCCCTTGCCATCCGAGACGGCGAATTCGGGCTTTCCGCCAAGGTCGATAGTCGCGGCAACGCTGTTGTCCTTGGTTTCAATCACGGTCGCGTTGCCGCTGCGGCCGTTGAAGGCAAATACCCGCTTCGTGGCAGGATCGAAGAGAATCGCGTCCGGGTTTGTGCCTGCCTGCACTTTGCCGGTGGACTTAAGCGATCCGAGGTCGAATACGACCACCGAGTTATCACGACCGTCGCTGATGTAGCCCTTCCGATTGGCCTTGTCCAGGGCGATGCCATGTACACCCTTTAGGTCGGAAATGTCCCCCTCAAGCTTGCCGGTATCGATGTTCAAAATCTGCACGTGCGTGCCGCGGGAAATGTAAAGACGGCGTGAAGCGGGGTCCATTGTGAGGTAATCCCAACCGGTGTCGCCCGGCAATTTGTATGCATGAAGCTGATGGTATCCGCCGGCGCCCTGCGCCACTGCATATGCAGATCCAAACGCTAAGACGGACAGTAAGAGCATTATCGTTTTAATCCGAGTTCGCATAGTCTCCCTCAAATGAAAATGAAAACAGCAGACGACCGACTTGGTCAACCAAACTATACGGCACAGGCAGTCAGAAAATAAGAACTACTCCTTTATTTCTTCAAACAACTTCTCTTTCGAAGGGATTTGCTGGGCCATTTCGTCGCGAACTTTCTCCGCCTGTTTGGCAAGTTTGTTCTTATCGACTCCGGGCTTGTAGTCGAAGACGATTCCCACGGCACCGATTCGGTTGCCGGCTTGATCCAGCAACGGAAGTTCATCTTCAAAATGATTTCCAGCCTTGTTTACTTCCAGATTGTTCTGTCCGGTATCGATGACGCGCATATCGTCTTCGTCCGCCTTCTTGCCGATGCGACCGATGTTTGAGGCGATGATCACGTTCTCCGATTGGTTGGGTGGGGTTACATGGAAGGCCATGATCACGACTTCCTTGTGCTTGGCCAGCGTGTCATTCACTAGTTTCTGAGCATAGGTTTTGGGCGGCTGCGAATTGGCCTTGGAGGCCGCCTCCTGAGCAGAAAGTATTGCGGGGCAGGCTAACAACGATGTGCACAGAATTGCTTTTGCGACTTTCATAGATTCTCTCCTTATTTCAATTTGGCTAGCTCGGTAACAAAAACAACAGGGACAATCCGAACGCAATCAGCGCTATCAGGAATGTGATCACCATGTACCCCATCATTCGACGCATGCCTATGCCCGCGATTGCCAGAATGGGAAGCGCAAAGAAGGGCTGTAGCATGTTGGCCACAGACTCGCCCATGGCTACTCCCATCGTGGTACCAGCCATCGAGGCGTGCAGCTCCTTAGCCGCAGGCAGGACAAAGGGTCCCTGTACTGCCCAGTGGCCACCTCCACTTGGCACAAACAACGTGATAATTAGCGACGAAATGTAAGTCCAGAATGGGAGAGATCGCGCCGTGGAGATTGCCAGGAAGCCTTTAGAGATTACACCGGCCAGTCCGGTGGCCGTCATGATGCCCATGATTCCGCCATAAAGCGGATACTGCAGGATCAGTGGTCCCGTCACACGAGCTGCGTTCTTCACGGCTCCCACGTACGCAATAGGCCGCAGATGAAAGATCAAACCCAGCAGCAGAAAAATAAGGATTACCGCATTCAGGTCCACGCTGAAGCCCGATTTCCAGTGTGCTGCCAGTGCACAGGCTGCAAGAGCCACCAGCAGAATGGTTAAAATCCAAGCACGGTCAAGCCACGCACCCAAAGTCCCTGCCTTCTCACCAATGATCTTCTGCTGGTCCTCATGCTTCAGGCGCTCGGAGTCAACGTATATCGAATCTGCGGGGGCTGGTTCGGTAGATCGAAAGATGATCGGCAGGAAAACTAACAGCGCAATTACGGGCACAAGGTTGAATGCCGTAAAGACCGTCGCGCGCAGTGGCAGACTGTAGCCTGCCACCTTCTCCACCAGGTTCAGCGCCGAGCCTGGTGTGGCTTGCGACAAGACGATGGATCCTGAAAGGCCTTCCGTCGAGATCACGAAACCGGTATAAGCCGCAGCTACGAGCCAGCCAAAGTCCAGGCGTACACGTTTCGCGATCTCGCGGGCTAGCAGACCGGCGATGACGAGTCCGAACCCCCAGTTCAACCATGATGCGATCATCCCGATCACAATCGTGAGCGACACAGCGTTCCGTGGCGTTTTGGGAATTGAGGCTAACCGTTCCAGTGCGCGATGCACAGAAGGCGAGCTGGCAAGCGCGTATCCGGTTACCAGGATCAGCACCATCTGAAAGCCGAACGTCAGGATGTTGAAGACGCCGTTGTACCAGGCGAGCCCGATTGCGCCTACAGAGCGGGTCGGAGTCAACGTGAACGCCAGAATAGCCGTCACGAAGGTGAGAAGCAGCGCAAAGACGTATGGATCGGGAAGAGCGCGCTCCATCAGGTACACGATGGAACTGCTGGCACGTGTTAGAAACGACGCACGCTTTTGCGCTTGAGTCTCTGTTGCAACGGCTGGAGTTGAGATGCCCACTTGTTCCTCTCGACGTAAGTCGACTTCAGTTTTGCTGTTCACGGCCAAGCAAGGCGGTTAAGTTGGGAATGCGCGATCGCAGCTCATCACGAATCTTCATAGAGCGAGAAATGAGTTCCGGCGCCTCAGTTTCCTGTCGCCACAAATAGACTGTGACCAGGGTTCCTACCAGCGATCCGTCGGCTGAGCGTAATGGCATATGAATTTCCATACGATGCGTGCTGGGAATCACCTGAACGATCATCTTCCCTGTCTTCGCGATGTCCTGATCAACATCATCGGAAGCTCGGCCAATGAACTTGGGTTGGTTAATTCCAACGACACGATTCGTAGTCTCACCCGGCGCGGTCACATGAAAAGCGAGGACGAGAACATCTGGATACTTTGCTAGGGTCTCAATCGTCAGTCTCTGCGCCAAATTATCATCGGAAGAACTAGCAACGATGAATGGATCGAACAACACCTGCACCGAAGGAATTACTCTCGCCAGATCATCGCGCCTCGCTTCTGCTTGGCGCAGGCATTCAGCCTTAGTGTCGATCTCGGATTTGACGCTGATGCGCAAGACTCCAATGGTTGCACTCGAAGCATCGTGCAGCGGGACGACCGCCTGACATCGATGGTTTGCGATGTCAGGTGTCGTCACGGGTCGATTACCGCCAAGCACTTCGAGATCGACTTGGCCGGCCTCACTACCGATCGCGGCGGCATTACTGCTCGCTACGACCCTGTTCTCTTTAGTCGTTGGGCTAGGAACTACCATCGACAAAGTTGAGATGTTGGTGTTGCGCAACATGGTCTCGTTCACCAGCATTTGCGCGTACGGCTTCGTAGTCGTCTGCCCTGTGCAAGGCAAAGCGCCTATTAGGACTAACGAAACCTTCGCCGCAATTTGCTTCGCGTTGATGCTCATTTCCACGAATACCTACCAGCTTACCTTCAGCGCAAACTGGATCTGACGCGATGCGGTCTGGGTTGACGTGACCAGGCCTGCTCCAGTGATCGGGGTCGTTCCACCAGTTACGGGAAAAAGAGTTTTTCCCGAACTGGGGGGTGCAAAATTTGTGAAGTTCAGAATGTTGAAGAACTCCGCTCTAAATTGCACGTTGAACGCCTCTGAAATCGCCGGGATCTTGTTGTTCTTGAATATAGAGAAATCAAGGTTTGTAAGTCCGGGCCCGGTCAGCGAGTTTCGGGTAACGTTCCCCAATCGAGTGAGTGGATTAGGGGACGCGAAGCAGCTCAGGTTGATGTATTGAACCTGGCCCTGCACCGGAGTGTTGTACTGGAGATGCGTAGGCGAACCGCATCCCGGGACACGGTCGGGAACGTCGTAGGGGGCGGTGTTCTTGAGTCCTAATGGATCGCCGCCTAGCAAAGGAGTGAACGGGAGTCCATCACTGGCCTGAAAGATTCCGCCGAGTTCCCAACCATTGGCAGCCCAACCAACCGGACCATGCAAGGACTTTGCCGCAGGCACCGTCCAAATCAGGTTCTGTACAAAATTCTTTCCGATATTGAAGTCTGCAGGTCCGCGTCGCGAGGTTTCGTCAAAGAAGAAGAGTCCGGAAATGGAATTCCCGAAAGGATCCCCTGCGAGGCTTGCTGAACCATCGTCGATGGCTTTGCTGTAGGTGAAGGAGCTTTGGCTCTGGAACCCGTGGCTCATTCTCTTCACGACTTGCAACTGCAACCCGTCGTAGTACGAGTGCCCCGTCCAAGCTAATGCGGCGATCTGTCCAGCGTTCGGATTCAACTTGGTTCCGCTGTTTCGCGGAGATGGCCACAACAGTCCCTGTGGTGTCGCTGTGGGAAGAACAGTGTTCACATCATCCGAGCGGAATGGCTGATGAATTCCTCGAGTTCCCACGTAGCCGGCGGTCACAGTGAGGTCTCTGACCACCTGTCGTTCGAGGAACAGGTTCCACTGCATGACGTAGTTCCTGCTCGGATTCGGCTGGATGTAAGTCTGCCGCAAGGCACTTGGAGATGCAGAGATAAGTGAAAATGAGCTGTTGGGGAAAGCACCGACCGGCAGCGGTACTGCGCTGCCTAGCTCCAGGAACGGTGCTGCCAAAGACGACAGCAGTTCAAATTCGTACGGCAGAGGAAGACTGTCAAATAAACCGAAGGCTCCTCGAACGGAAGTCGTTCCAGTATGGAACGGGTCCCAGGCGAAACCTACACGGGGTTCAAAGTTCTTGGTTGTCGGATTAGAGAAATAAGGATCACCCAAGTGTGGCTGTGCATCGGTCAAACTGAGCAAGGTCGATAGCTTGCCGTTGACCTCCGTGGGCACAGTCGACATTTCGTAGCGTAGGCCAACGTTAAAGGTCAGGTAAGGCCGGAAATGAATGTCGTCCTGTACATAGCCTCCGAAAAGATTCTGCCGCAGATTGCGAGGCGAGGTTGTTCCGGGAATGCTCGCGTCGAATTCGTTGGCTTGTCCGGCCAGGAAGGCGGCAACCGAGTTGAAGCGGAATAATCCACTCGGATTCGATAGCGCGAGAATGTTATTGCGCATGCGCTCAAACGCAAAGCCGAACTTCAGGAAGTGCACGCCCTTGGTGAGAAAGGCGTCGTCATAAGCCTGAATGGATGTCCATCCATAGTGATAGGCCGAAGGCCCGTTTACGCCGCCACCAAAAGTGATAATTCCTGAAGTGATGAGACTGGGAGCGTTCTGTCCAGGAACGACTCCCAATTTGGGATCGTTTCCAGCCGCCACAGGTCCTGGCGCTGAGCCGTTTATATCCGCGGCCACGCGACTCACTCCGAAGCGGACGGTGTTGATTAAAGTCGGGCTGAATGTGTGAGTTGTTTCACCCGAGCCGGATTGCCGGCGAGTGTGTGATTTCAGGAAGATGTCGTTTAGTGAATCGGGTTGCGTGAAGTTGCCATTGTCAAACATGTATGAGCCATGCAGAGCGTCTCTGTCGCTAATTCGGTGGTCTGCACGAACGGTAAAGAAATCTTCCGGTGTGATCTGTTGTCCGACAAGTGAGTATTGTCCGGTCGAGCTGCCTGCCGGGGTAGGTCCATTCGGTAGTGGATAGAAGACGAGATAAGGCTGGGTTGCGGCACTGGCCGATGCTCGGCCAGCCGGAGAAGGCACCTGGCCTACGGAAGTAAATCCGAGAGATTGGCGGAGTCCTTCGTAGTCTCCAAAGATGAAGGTGCGATCCGTAATGATCGGTCCACCTGCCGACGCACCAAACTGATTGCGCTTAAAAGGCGGAATCTGTGCTTTGTCGAAAAAGTTTCGAGCGTCGAGTGCGCTGTTGCGGAAGAACTCGTATGCGCTGCCGTGGAATTGATTCGTTCCAGCACGCGAGATTGCGTTGATCACTCCGCCGGAGGTTCTGCCGTACTCAGCCGAGTAGTTGCTGGTCACGACAGAGAATTCCTGGATCGCGTCGACTCCCAAATTGAGCCCAACAACGCTGCCGGGCGCGCCATTCGAGAAATCGTTGATGCTAATTCCGTCCAGCCGGTAGTTGTTCTGCTGCGGACGCGCGCCGGCGATTGTGATCTGCACACCGTAGCCTCGATTGCCGCGATCAGCTCCGACGGCGACGGCTTTTTCGGTCCTGACAGCAGCCACACCAGGCTGCAATGTGGCGAGTTGTGTCCAGTCGCGTCCGTTGAGTGGAAGCTCACGGACGGTTCGGGCATCTACAACATCACTGATTTGTGAAGAGGCCAATTCGATGTCCGGAGGTGTGTCCTTAACCTCGACACTCTGGGTCACACTACCGGGCTGTAGAGCGATGTTCAGCAGAGGTTGACCGCCAACTTCTAGCTTGATGTGTGATTCCGTCGTCGCAAATCCGCTCGCGGCAGTTCGTATTGCGTAATCTCCCGGCTGAAGGTTAGGCGCGCTGTAAAACCCTTGTGAGTTCGATGCGACTACCGTCACGTTCCCAGTGTCGGTGTTGCGAATAGTGACTTGCGCGTTTGGAATTACTGAACCAGACGGGTCTGCGACAGTACCGGATACGGTGGCGCCCACAGTTTGGGCTTGCAATGAACATGCCGGCAGGCATACGAAAACTGCGACTGCAAAGTAGAAACACGCACGCTTTTCAAGCTGAGTGAACATCGCTCCCTCTCCCATGCCGGTTTCCGCTGAGCCGGCGACTCTTCAGCAAAACCTTTTTCGGGAGAGGGAACCGTCAATTCAACAAAGACTCTTAGCGTTCGAGATGAAGATATTCTCTGGCTGCGCCTTCATCCGTGGCTTGTCCCTTGCCATTAGCTCTGGGCATCTCAATGCGAACCCGGGTGCCCTCTCCTTCACTACTGAAAATCGATAACTCACCACCCTGAGCTGAGCAGATCGACTTCACGATGGACAGTCCGAGGCCCGCGCCACCCGAGTGTCGCGATCTGGCCTTGTCTGCTCGATAAAACCGTTCACAAATGTGCGGCAACGCGCTGCTGGGGATCCCAATTCCGGTGTCGCGCACTTCCAGCACCGCCTTGGATCCCTGGTTCTCGACGAGGAGCTCCACCGAGCCGTTTGAGGGCGTGTACTTGATTGCGTTGTCAAGAAGATTGACGACAACCTGCTTTAGCAGCGATGGATTGCCGACCACCATGACTCCGGAGGAAACCAGGTACTCCAGGCGAAGCGATTTTTCGTCGGCAAGCAGCCGCATCTGCTCTGCCGTGGAAGTTGCGAGCTCACCCAAATTCACAAGTGCAACTTCCTTAGTGGCCTCGCCTGCCTCGAGTCTGGAAATCTCGAGCAACTGGTTCACGATCTTGCTCAGGCGCGCAATTTCTTCGAGAGCGCTGCCAACAATCTCCAAGGCTGCCGGCGACAACTGCTCATATTGTGTGAGTGACTCAAGCTCTCCTCGAAGGATGGCGAGCGGCGTACGCAACTCGTGCGATACATCCGCAGAGAAGCGGCTAATGTGCTGGAAGGAATCTTCGAGCCGCGACATCATGCGATTCAGCGACGTGCTGAGCCGTTCGATTTCATCTCCAGTTCGAACCGCGGGCAGCCTTTCGCCAAAATTGCGCGAGGTTATGGTTTCAGCCGTGCGCGTGATCTCGTCCAGCGGACGCAAAGCGCGCTTCATAATGACAATGCCGCCGAGGATGGCGGCCGCGATAATGAGCGGCATCCCCAGAGCCAGCGTGAGGATCAGTCCGTGGAGGACTGAATGAATGTCGCGGGAAGACGCTCCAATCTCGATTAGAAAGGAATTGCCCTCTGGTGTCACAAAGGGAACAGCCTCAATCAGCACCGGCCGGCTCCCGGCTCCGGATTCGACAAGGGAAAAAGGCCGAGAGCCCCAGTCCCGCAGGATCGGAATCTTTGAGGGGAGGAAATTCTGATTGATCGGAGCAGGAGATTGGTACAGCAAGCTCCCGTCGTGACGCGTGATGCGAATAAACCGTCCACTGATTTCAGGCGCCATTTCGTTCACTTCGTCGGTCACGAACGACTCGCCTTTGCGATTCACGTCAACCAGTAACTTCTCGCCGATCGATTGCCCTTCACTGCGGAGCGAGCTTCGCAAGTTCGAATCGAGATAGCGCGCGAGACCGAGGTAGACCGCAGCGCCGAAGATCACAAGGCAGATCGCGAGCACGCCGGCATACAGCGCAGCCATTCGTAAGCGGAGGGAATTGAAGTTCATGCTTCCGCTCCTTCGCGAATGGTGTACCCGACTCCGCGTACGGTGCGCAGGAGCTTCGAGTCGTGGCCAGTGTCCACCTTGTTACGCAGGTGCCGGATGTAGACATCGACAATATTGGTAATTCCGTCGAAGCTCTGATCCCAGACATGCTCGATAATCATGTTGCGCGAGAGAACGCGTCCCGCGTTGCTCATGAGGTACTCAAGGAGCGCGTATTCTTTGGCGGTGAGATCGATACGCTGTCCGGCGCGCTTCACTTGCTGCGAGAGCCGGTCCAACTCGAGATCGCTGACTCGGATTGTGCTTGCGCGATTCACCGGACCTCGTCTCATCAGCGCTTTAATGCGAACCGACAGCTCGGCAAACGCAAACGGTTTCGTGAGGTAGTCATCCGCGCCGGTCTCCATATTCGCGACTTTGTCCTGGACGGTATCGCGAGCAGACAGAATCAGCACTGGCACGGAGGAGTTCTCCTTCCGGATTCGACGCAGCACTTCGCTTCCGTCCATGCCGGGCAACATGAGGTCGAGCAGGATAAGGTCGTACTGGTACGTCTGCGCGAGTTCCAGTCCGTTTCGACCATCCTTGGCAACATCGACTGCATACCTTTCCGCTACTAAGCCTCGCTTGATGAAGCTTGCTAACTTCACTTCATCCTCAATCAACAGAATTCGCATTTGCGGCTCCCTATTACGCGCGGCTGCAATGAACCGGGCATGAACTCATAATGAAAGTTCGTTCATACAGTCTTCATCTGCGCTCGCGAAGAACATTCTCTCGCGATTCCAGCGGTAGTTCCTGAACGAATTTTCATTGTGACTTAAGGACGAGCTCATGCCTCCCTACTAGCCTTCAAGAGGCCATTTAGTGAGGAAATATGAAAAGAGCCTTATTCGCGTTGGTATTTCTGTGGGCAGCGTGTGCGGCAGCAAGTGATAGTGTGCCGCTGAGGCTGGTAAACAGCGTCGATTTGCCCAGGTACTCCGGCGACTTCGATCATTTCGCCGCCGACATCAGTGGGAATCGTTTGTTCCTGGCGGCCGAAGATCACGGTACTCTCGAGGTCTTTGATCTGAAGAGCACAAAGTGGCTCAGGACGATTCGGGGATTCGAGGTGCCCCACAGCATCCTCTATCTTCCTGCCTCACAAAGGCTGTTTGTGACCGACGGCGGAGAGGGTATGTCGAAAGTCTTGAATGGCCAAGATCTGCAGATCCTTCAGAAGGTACCGCTGGTCCCGGGTGCGGATTCGCTGGCATACGATCCGGAAAAGCACCAGGCATACGTCGTTACTGGAGGCAAAGACGTAAAGATGAAGGAGTCAGTGCTCTCGGTGATCGACACTACCGACTTCAGCAAGAAGGCAGACCTCAAGTTTGACTCCGCGCATGTGGAGGGAATGGCTCTCGAGGCGCGGGGAAAACGCATGTTCGTGAACGTCACGGACCACAATGAGATTGATGTCGTGGATCGCGACAGCATGAAGATCGTCGGTCGCTGGCCGCTTCAGGACGTAGGCGAAAATTCCCCGATGATCCTTGACGAACCCAATCACCGCCTCTTTATTGTCTGCCGCAAGCCCGCCAAGCTGGTTGTCATCGATTCCGAGACGGGAAAGCAGGTTGGTGCCTGGACCACGGCGGGACATTCTGATGGAATGGCCTACGATTCAGTTCACAAACGCATCTATGTACCTGGAGCTGAGGGGTATATCGCTGTGTACCAGCAGAGGGATGCTGACCACTACGAGCTAACCGCCAAGGTACCGACAGCGCCCGGAGCGAAAACATGCCTCTTAGTTCCGGAACTGAACCGGTTGTTTGTGGCTGTGTCTCCGGGCGAAGGGAAGTATGGCGCCCGCGTCCTTGCATTCGAGACTCTGCCATAATCTTTGGCTTGGAATTGGAGGAAGACCAACTGTGAGGATGAATTCGATTTCGAGACGGTGGGCAAGCTCGTTGGTCGGCGCGGTCGTAGTCGTTTGCAGCGCCGCTGCGCAGCAATCGAGCAACACGCCCGTTGTGGATGTGCAAACAGCGCAACCCCAGCCGACGCAGGCGCAACCGACCGCCTCCGACTCGCAGGCCCCAGTTGTTATCACGCTGCAGGATGCATTGCAGCGCGCCCGCAATCTGGACACGACGTATCGAATGGCTTTGACCGCCGCGGGAGTGGCGCGTGAAGACCACGTTCAGGCACGCGCTGCATTACTGCCGAGCGTCGCGGAGAACACGCAGTACCTTTACACCCAAGGCACCGGCACTGCGATACCGCGTTATATAGCCAATAACGCAGTCCACGAATACATCAGCCAGGGCAACCTCCATGAGGTAATTAGCGGCTCCCAGTTCGCGGACTACAATCGAACGGCCGCTGCGGCGGCGGTAGCTCGCGCAAACGCCGAAGTTGCTGCACGAGGCTTAGTGGCGACTGTAGTGAAGACCTACTATGCCGAGGTTGTGAGCCGGCGTAAATATGCCAACGCGCAGCTTGCCGCCGATGAGGCGCGGCATTTTTTTGAACTGACCCAGAAGTTGGAACAAGGCGGTGAAGTGGCTCATTCCGACGTGATCAAAGCTCAGTTGACGGCGAACGATACCCAAAGAGCCCTGCAGGATGCGCAACTCGCGATGGACCGCAGTCACATCGAGCTTGCCGTGCTGGTGTTCCTTAACTTCAATCAGAACTTCTCGACGGTCGACGATCTGCGGCTTCCACTGCCGCTTCCTCCAATGCAGGAAGTGGAGCAGCAGGCGAAGACCAACAACCCGCAACTGTATGCGGCGATGCAGGCGGTTCGTGCGGCGGGCTTCGAGGTGCTCGCGTCGAAGGCCGCCTACCTGCCCAACCTTACGCTCGATTACTGGTACGGCATCGACGCCAGTCGGTTCGCTACCTACACTCCCACACCCGACGGACGCATTCACAATCTTGGCTATTCCGCGAGCGCTACCCTCAACGTCCCGATTTGGAACTGGGGAGCCACGCATAGCAAGGTCAAACAGAGCGAGTTGCGGCGCGACCAGGCGCAGGTTGAGCTATCGGCGGCTCAGCGCAAACTCATCGGCGATTTGAAGACGCTCTACGCGGAGGCGGAATCGGCAAGGATGCAACTGGATTTGCTCCAGCAATCGGCTGATTTGGCCGCGCAGAGTGTTCGCCTGACGAATCTGCGTTATCAGGGTGGAGAGGCCACAGCTCTTGAAGTGGTGGACGCGCAAAATTCGCTGGTTACAGCTCGTAACAATTATGATGACGGCGAAGCCCGATACCGGCTGGCCATCGCTAATCTGCAGACTCTGACCGGGGTCTTCTAATTCAATGGCAACTCGACGGCTTGTGCATTCAATTCGAGGGTTGGTTGTCTTAAGTCTGCTGCCGCTCGCCGCCTGCTCAAAGCAGCAGGCTGAGCCGCCGCCGATCGTGTTGGTGCAGGCTGCGCCGGTGAAGCAGGGAAGCATTTCGCAAACCGTGACGGCCGATGCGGTCTTATACCCGATCAATCAGGCGACCATTACTCCCAAGATCGTCGCCCCGGTGCTGAAGACCTATGTAACCCGTGGATCGAAGGTTCGTCAGGGCCAGTTGCTGGTGACGCTCGAGAACAAAGATCTGACGGCGGCAGAAGAGGAGAATCGGGGGAACTTCGAGACGGTGCAGGCACAAACCGCAATCGCGACGAAAAACTCTGTACCTGAGGAGTTGCAGAAGGCCGAGTCAGACACGCGAGCCGCAAAAGAAAACCTCGACGCCCAGCAAAAGCTCTTTGATAGCCGTCAAAATCTGTTCAATCAAGGCGCAATTCCACGCAAGGATCTCGATGCGGCGGCAGTTTCTCGGGTGCAGGCTCGCGCTCAGTATGAACAGGCGCAGAAGCATCTCGACGGATTGAAAGCCGGCGGAAATCAACAGGCGCTCAAGTCTGCTGGCGGGCAACTCGTCGCCGCTGAGGGGAAATACAAGGGGGCGCAAGCTCAACTTCAATATTCCCAAATCCGCAGTCCCATCGATGGTGTGGTCACGGACGGACCACTGTATCCGGGAATGCTGCCAACGGCGGGCGCGCCTCTCATCACCGTGATGAACCTGTCGCAGATGATCGCGAAGGCTCATATTCCGCAGAACCAGGCGTCGTTGCTGAAGAAGGGCGATGATGCGACCGTCAAGATGGCGGGCCTTGAAGACGAAATCAAAGGCAAAGTCATTCTGGTTAGTCCCGCCCTCGATCCTGGTAGCACAACCGTCGAAGTGTGGGTTCAGGCTGTCAATCCCAAGGGCGCTTTGAAAGCTGGGTCGTCGGCATCACTGTCTATGGTCGCGCATACCGTTCCCGATGCGCTCATTGTCCCGGCTGAAGCGTTGGTTACCGAGGAAGGCAAGAAGTCGGTGATGGTCATCGGCGGCGACGGTGTTGCCAACAAAAGGGAAGTCGAGATCGGGGTACAAACCGCTGACTCCGTGCAGATCGTGAGCGGAGTGAAGCCGGGAGAGCAAGTAGTGAGCACGGGCGCGTACGGCTTGCCAGACAAGACCAAAGTAAGAGTTGAGGCGCCCGCCGCTCCTGGCAAGGAAGGCGGAGACGAGGGAAAAGATAAAGGCGAGGGCGGGAGCGAGCCGTAAGGATGGCGACGAAGATCACGCCAATCGACGAAGTGCAGCGCGCTCCTGCTCCGTTGCTTGACTATTGGTTCTCGCGTTTTTCGAAGCCGCTTATCTTTCTAATCATCGCGTTGGCGATCATGGGAGCGTATCTCGCGTTCACCATCCCCGTCGCCGTTTTCCCGGAAGTGAACTTTCCCCGCATCATTATCGGCATCGACAACGGCGTGATGCCCATCGATCAGATGATGGTCACGATCACACGCCCCGTCGAGGATGCGGTGAACAGCGTTCCCGGATTGCAGCGGGTAGACTCCATAACCAGTCGTGGCTCTGCCGAAATCGATCTGTTCTTCAACTGGAACGTTGACATGGTGCAGACGTTACAGTTGGTGAACTCTGCGGTGGCGCAGGTGCAAACCTCGCTGCCGAATACGGCGAAGTTCGATACTCACCGTCTCACCTTCGCCAGTTTTCCCATTCTGGGCTACAGCCTGACCTCCGATACCGTTCCGCAAACACAGCTCTGGGAGTTAGCGACTTACGAGCTTAAGCCGCAGATTAATCGGCTTGATGGTGTGGCAACGGTTGTTGTCCAGGGGGGACAGGAGCCGGAATACTTAATCACACCTGATCCTTCCAAGCTCTTGAGCGCCTCAGTTACGGTGCCGGACATTACGAACGCAGTCGCGAAGACCAACCTTGTCGATTCGCCCGGCCTGATCGAGGACAATCACCAGCTCGTGTTGGGGCTGATCAACGGCCAGGTTCGTAGCCCCGAGGAGCTCGGCCAAATCGTTGTGAAGACCAACCCGGCCGGGATTCCGATTCACATTGGCGATGTCGCTAAAGTCACCCACGGCACAAAGCCCAAGTACACGGTGGTGACGGCGAACGGCAAGCCAGCGGTGCTCCTCTCCATCAACCGTCAGCCCGACAGCAATACCGTGGTAGTAGCGGACGAAGTAAACGCCAAGGTGGCGGAGCTCAAGAAGACGTTGCCGCCGGGCATCAAGCTCACTCCCTACTACGATCAATCAGGACTGGTGCGGGATTCCATCAGCAGCGTGCGCGACGCGATCCTGATCGGCCTCGTGCTGGCGTCGATTGTCATCATCATTTTTCTGCGAGACTGGGGCAGCTCAGCCGTCGCCGGGATGGTAATTCCGATCACGATCGTAATTACCTTCATCGTCCTGAAGGCCATTGGAGAGAGCTTCAACCTGATGACCCTCGGTGGTCTTGCTGCCGCCGTCGGTTTGGTCATCGACGATGCCATTGTTGTCATCGAGAACATCGTCCTGCATCGCGACCTCGGCCAGGGAAGAGCTCAGGCAATCTACAGCGCGTTAAAAGAAGTTACGGCACCGCTGATTGGATCGACTGTTACTCCGATCGTCGTGTTTCTTCCGCTGATCGCCATCCACGGCGTATACGGCACATTCTTCCGAGCTCTGGCAGTCACGATGGGAGTGTCGCTCTTCACTTCGCTGGCGCTGGCGCTCACATGGACGCCGAACCTGAGCCAATACTTTGTAAAACGGAAATCTGAGCACAAAACCGACGAAGCGGCGGCTGCGGAGTGGACCGATCGTGAGCGCCTCGAACACATGATTGAGGCCGAAGAGGCCTCATATGGCAAACGCTTTCATGCCGTGGTTAATTTCTACGAGCGTTGGTTACGCCGCGCGCTGGAGCGTCCCTTGTTGCTCGCTGGCCTAAGCGTAGTCCTGATCGTTGTTGCGTACTTCTGCTTTAGAACTCTTGGATCGGACCTGCTGCCGGCGATGGACGAAGGCGGTTTTATCGTCGACTACATCATGCCGCCGGGAAGCTCGCTCGCCGAGACTAATCGCGTCGTGAACCACGTGGAGCAGATCATCCGCGCCGACAAGGATGTGCAAAGCACCTCGCGGCGTACCGGCTTGCAACTTGGATTGGCGGCGGTGACGGAAGCGAATACCGGCGACATCTCGGTGAAGCTGAAGGCGAAGCACGAACGCTCTTCTGACGAGGTGATTGCGGATCTTCGCGTCAAGATTAAACAGGAGGAGCCGCAACTGGATACGGAGTTCCCGCAGCTCCTGCAGGACATGATCGGAGATCTCACCAGCGCGCCGGAGCCGGTGGTGATCAAGTTATTTAACAACGACGCCGCTCTGTTGGCGAAGACCGGGCCGCAGGTTGCCGATGCAATCTCCAAAATCAAAGGCGTCGTCGACGTTAAGGACGGTGTTGAGAACACGACCAGCGGCCCGGCACTGAATTACCAGATCAATCCTGCGGTCACGGCCCGCGCCGGCTTTACGCCGGACGAAGTCGCTGTCGATGCTGCTGCCATTCTCGAAGGCGAGCCCGCCACGACCCCCGTGGTTGTGAACAATCGCGCCTACACTGTGCGGGTCCGGTTCCCGGACGCTAATCGAACGAATATCGAAGCGATGAAGAATACGCTGCTCGCAAGCTCCGCCGGTCGCACCGCAACGCTCGGTTCATTGGCAACGGTCACGCAAATTCCCGGGCAGACGGAAATTCGCCGTGAGAACCTGCAGCGCGATTTGGAGGTCACTGCTCGATTTGAAGGGATCGATCTGGGAACCGGTATTAACAAAGTGCAAGCCGAAATCGCCAAGCTTCACCTTCCATCTTCGATTCGCATCGAGTACGGCGGGCTTTACGCCGAGCAGCAGCAGACCTTCCACGACTTCGTCTTTGTCTTCGTGATGGCGTTCGCCTTCGTTTTTGCCGTGTTGCTGTTCGAGTTCCGGAGCTTCTCCGCCCCCACCGCCATCCTCGCTTCCGCGCTGCTCTCAACCGCCGGAGTCTTCCTTGCGCTGCTAATCACCGGCACAACGTTTAGCGTTTCCGCGTTCATGGGGCTGATTATGGTCATCGGCATCGTGGCCAAGAACGGAATCCTCCTGCTCGATGCCGAACACGAATTTCGACGCGCGGGATTCTCGCCGGAAGATGCCATGATGCGCGCCGGTAGGCGACGTTTGCGTCCGATCGCCATGACTGCCATTGCGGCCATCGCGGGCATGCTACCCCTCGCCTTCGCCCTCGGCGCAGGATCGGAAATGCTTCAGCCGCTGGCCATTGCCGTAATCGGCGGCATCCTTATTTCGATGGTGCTCTCGCTATTGGTCACGCCTGCCGTGCACTTCTACCTCACCGGACGAAGAGAAGAGGCGGCAACACGATAAGCTTTAGAGTATGCCCATCGAGGTCGTCTTCTTCGACGTAGGCAACACCCTTCTGTTTCCCGATCACGAAAAGACATTAGCTCCGCTGTGGAATCGCGGGATCCGTCCCACCGAGGCGCAGCTCTTCGCCGCCGAACGTGTCGCACGCCAGGATATGGATTTGATTGTCTCGCAGACGCGTAAGGTCGATCTGCAATACTGGGAAACCTACTACGCGCATCTGCTGCGCACGCTCAACGTGACCGACATTTCGTTGCGCTTGGAGTTGGTTAACCTCGCCCGCACTTCGTCGAACTGGAGGCGCATGCCTCCGGGAACGATCGAAGTACTAGAGTCGATGAAGCGGAAATATCGCTTGGGCGTGATCTCCAATTCTGACGGACACATGGCCGAAAGGCTTGCAACGGTTGGCCTCGGAAAATACTTCGAGCATGTGATCGATTCCGGCAACGTTGGATACGAGAAACCCGCGCCGCAAATCTTTCAGGCAGCACTCGCAGCTATGTCTGTTGCGGCCGACCGTGCGCTGTACCTTGGGGACATATATTCGATCGACTATCTGGGAGCGCAAAAGGCCGGTATGCGCGCGATCCTAATGGACATCGCGGGAGTGTACGCGATGAGGAACGAGCCGAGAATTGAATCCCTCGATCAACTCACAGAGGCGATTTCGAAAATCTAGCAAAGGCCCATGATCGCACCACCGATGTCTACCAAACTCTGCACACCTGAGCCGCTGCCTTAGTCATTGGCTGCCCGGCCTTACAAGAGAATGCCTGCGTAAAGTCAGGCATATTCACGACGACGCCGTTGATGCGATACCTGGCTGGCGAGTGCGGATCAGTGAGCGCGCGCAGCCGCGCGTCTTCCGGACGCGTGTTCTCGCATGCCCATTGTGCAAAGCCGACAAAGAATCGCTGGTCGGGAGTTAGGTCATCGGCTGCCTGGAGATTCTTGTCTTTCGTTGCGTCTTTCCACGCGTTGTAAGCGAGGATCTCCCCTCCCAGATCGGCGACGTCTTCGCCTAGTGTGAGCTTGCCATTGATGTGTACATCGTCAACGACTACATACTTCGAATACTGGTCTTCGACGCATTGGGTGCGCTGCGTGAACTTCTCTGCGTCTTCTTTTGTCCACCAGTCGCGCAGATTACCTTTTGCGTCGTACTTGCGCCCCTGATCGTCGAAGCCGTGTGTCAACTCATGGCCAATCGTGCCGCCGGTGTTTCCGTAATTGGGAGCATCGTCCATTTTTGAATCATAGAGCGGTGGTTGCAGCACCCCGGCAGGGAAGTTGATGTCGTTCATCGCCGGGTTGTAATAAGCATTTACGGTCGGAGGCGTCATTCCCCATTCGGCATGATCGACCGGTTGCCCGATCTTGTTGATGCGCCTCCGTGATTCAAACAGATTCGCATTGCGTACGTCGCCAACGAAGTCTGTTGCAGTAATCTTCACGGAACTGTAGTCGCGCCACTTGTCGGGGTATCCAATCTTGTTGCGCATGCCCTGCAGTTTCAGTACGGCCTGCCGCTTCGTTTCCGGACTCATCCAGTCGAGCTGCTGAATGCGTTGTCCCATCGCATCTTCGATGCGACGAACCATGTCCAACGTGCTGGCCTTGAGTTCAGGAGAGAAAACTCTACGAACGTACGCCTGCCCCAGGGCCTCACCGAGGTCATCGTCCACGTATTGCACGCAGCGCTTCCATCGCGGTTGTTGCTCCTTTGCGCCGCGCAAATACTGGCGATAGAAAGCAAAGTTCTCATCCACGAACGGCTGTGAGAGATAAGGTGAGTAGGCGTTGGCGACGTGGAAGCGCAAGTAGTTCTTCCAGTTGTCCAGGGACTCACTTCCCAGTTCAGAACTAAGAGCCTTGAAAAACGGCGGCGCTGTGACGTTCATGATCTCGAACGGAGGCGTGTTCGCAGCTTTGAAAAAAGCCGGCCAATCGAAGTTAGGAGCGACTGCTTGCAGGTCAGCCACCTTCATCTTGTTCTTGCGCTTGTACGGATCGCGGCGTTCCACGCGGGTGAGGGACGCCTCAGCCAACCTAGTTTCCATGCGCATAATGTCCTGCGCCTCGGTTTTTGCTTTGTCCGGCGAATCGCCTAGAAGCTCGAACATCTTCTGCACGTGCTGCAGATAGCGCTCGCGTGTTTCCTTGGATTTGGCATCATCCTTCGTGTAGTAATCACGATCGGGCAGCCCCAGGCCACCCTGATTGATGCCGGCGATCTGCTCCTCTGAGTTATCCGGATCCTGAATCGAGGACGATCCAAACATTGTCGTCCCCGCAGCTTCGAGCTGAAGCCGGGCTACAAGCGGAGCAAGCTCGTGTACGGACTTCAGCGCACCAATCGCATCCAGCTCGGGTTTAATAGCTTGCACGCCGCGTTTATTCACTGTCGCTTCATCCATGCAAGCTGAGTAATAGTCACCGATCTTCTGAGTGACGGCGTCCCGCTGTTTGGCTGTCTGCGCTTCGTCGAGGATGCCACGCAAGAACCCGAGATTGTCCTGATAGAGCTTTCCGTAAACACCCCAGGAGGTCTGGTCCGGGGGAATTGGATTGTTCTTCTGCCAGCCGCCACACGAGTACTGATAAAAGTCCGCGCATGGATCCGCCGATTTATCCATCGACGTCAGATCCAGGCTCGGCGAATACGGCAACGTGGGCTCCGCAGCGGACGAGCCCGATGCTGGTGACGCGCTCTGTTGGGCTTGCGCGAGAGTAGCGATCGCAATCACAACGGTGAAAAACGTCACACGGAAGGAAAAAGTCGAAAAGTTCTTCAAGAGTGTCTGCTCCAGAAATTGAAGGCAAAGAGTAACAGAAAAGCGGCAATTGGCAACTCGCGACGATTCAATGCTGAACGTCAGTGCGCGAGTACCACACTGATGTCATCCCATACCAGCCAGTGCGCGTTTAGTTCATGGGCGCCATGCTTTGTATAAAAGCGTCGAGCCGCCGCATTTTCCGGGTCCACATCTACGCAAATCCGTTGTGCCTTGTGCTCGGCAAACCAGGCAGCCACCATCCGAAGCAGTTCAAACGCGACCGCACTGCCTCTGTTGGTGCGAATGACATTGATCCACTCCAGTTCCCCGTCGCAGCCGTACCTGCGCGTAAGATGTCCAGCAATGAAGCCAAGCATTAAATCAGTCTGAAGCGCGACATAAACTACGCGAGGTTTCAAGGCATGCTGCGGATGTAGTTCACAATCCATATAGCCGGCAATTCGATTTCTCCAGTAATTCTCCTCGCCCCATTCCGCCGACCGCATCCGTGCCATAGCCGGAATATCAGATTGGGAAGCCTGCCTGTAGTTAACCGCGCTCATGGAGCACACATTATTTGGTAAACGCTCAGCTCCACCCCCAAGTCCGGGCAGTCCGAGGTCGCTCCATCGACAAATGGAGTAGCCGAATTAGGCGGAATCCGTCGCTTGAATCGTTCGCTGGCTTCAGGCATCAAACCTATGCATTCGGATTTCGGGGAAGGAAAGTTATGTCACTACGTCCAGTCAGACAGATCATTCAAACGACGCCCACAATTGAAGGTGCCGGAGTGAAGCTACAGCGGGCATTCGGTTTTGGCAAGACGAAGGAATTCGATCCTTTCCTGCTGCTGGATGACTTCCGCAACGACAATCCGCAGGACTATCTCGCGGGATTTCCCTGGCATCCGCATCGCGGCATCGAGACGATTACGTATGTCCTCGCCGGCTCTGTCGAGCACGGTGATAGCCTGGGCAACAAAGGAAAGATGTCAGCGGGCGACGTGCAATGGATGACCGCCGGCAGCGGCATCCTGCATCAGGAGATGCCCAAAGGAGATGCGCAGGGCCGCATGCACGGCTTCCAGCTTTGGGCCAACCTGCCCTCATCATTGAAGATGACCGACCCGCGCTACCAGGACATACCTTCAAGCGCGATCCCCGAAGTCGCGGAAGATGATGGGACCCGTGTACGGGTTATCTGCGGAGAATTTGGAGGGAAGCGCGGACCGGTAGAAGGCGTGGCTGCCGATCCGAACTATCTCGATATCTCTGTTCCGCCTGGTCAACGCAAGCGGCTCAAAGTCGAAACCACACGCAATGCCTTCGCATACGTGTTTGCAGGTTCCGGCACATTCCGCGATGCCTCAAATCCGCGCGCGGTTCTTACTGAATCTGGCGTGGATCCAAATGCCACTCCCGTGTACGACGTCAACAATCACTCGTTGGTGCTCTTCGATCGCGGCGATGAGATCGTAGCGCAAGCTGGAGATGAAGGCATCCGTTTCCTGCTGGTTTCCGGGAAGCCAATCGAGGAGCCGGTAGCCTGGTACGGTCCAATCGTGATGAACACGCAGGAGCAGATCCGGCAAGCCATTGGCGAATTGCATACCGGCGCGTTTATCAAGCATCGCTAAAACGCAACTGCCTTTGTCCCGCTAGCACAACGGAGCGCCGGACGCCCTCGTCCGGCGAAGTAGAAGTTACTCGCGGACGACGAAGCGATGCGAAGTCCCACTTCCGCCACCTGCTATACTCGAACCAAGGAATCGCTGCATGCTTTGCGATTCTCCTGCCTTGGTTACGTCGGGGAGTGGCTCAGCCTGGTAGAGCACCTGGTTCGGGACCAGGGGGTCGGAGGTTCAAATCCTCTCTCCCCGACCAATTCCTTTCAACAACTTGCAAATTCGCCGGGTCATGAGGGTTTACACAAAAGGGTTTACATTGTCCGGGCAGGCTGCTGGCCCGGTGTAAACTCCCGCCAAACGCTGGCGGCGGCTAAACTCACAGCTTCCACTCGTTCTTCCCACCACGTGCGGTTGTAAACGTTCTGCGTCACATCCACCGTAGCGTGTCCCATGTTGTCGCGCGTTACTTCGGGCCGGACGCCAACACTGCTCATCAGGCTCGAATGCATCGTGCGGAAGCTCCGAAAATCCACGGTCGCAGGCAAACCTAACTTCTTGACCGTGGGCTTCAAGTGCCGACGCAGCAAGTTGCGCCGGTTTACCGGGCCACCCTTTGCATTGGTGAAAACGAGATCATCCGGCTTCCGATACTTCGATCTTTGCCAAGTTGCTTCCAGAACCGCCTTCAGGATTCCGTGAGAATCAAGAGGAATGCTCCGGCGACCTGCATCGGTTTTCGTGTCATCGAACTCGCCTTCGTAGAAACGCTCTACGATTTCGATTCGATCCGGGTGAATTCGCTCCCAACGCAAAGCGGCAACCTCGCCAATTCGCATTGAACCAACCACCATCAGCGCAACGATGGACTTGGTCGGCTCCGGCAACGCATCGATCACGCTGCGAATATCCTGCTTTGCGAGCAACACGGGAGGTTTGCGTGCCTTCTTGCGCGGCAGGCGAACTCCCTGAGCAGGATTCACTCGAATGATTCCCCAAGTTTTGCCTTGGTTCAGAACCGTTCTGAGACATGCGTGCATATTGCGAATCGTTTTCGAGGCCAAGCGCGGAGAAAACGAGTTGAAAAAATCTTGTAGTCCGATTGTTCTCATTTTCGTGAGTTTGATCGAACCCAATTCGGGCAAGATGTACGTGTCCAGAAAAAAGTCGTAACTGAGTCTCGTTGAGTTCTTCAGCAGCGGCCAGATTCTTTCACGACACATTGCCACAAGTGCTGCGAGTGTTCCTTCCCCGAAGGGAAATTGTTGAGGTTGATTGTTCCGTTCGTTGACGCCTTCAATGAACTGGTCTGCTTCCCGTTGAGCTTCAGATCGCGTGGGAAACTTACTTTTCGCCCAGCTCTTTGTATGCGGGCAACGCTTGCCGGAACTGTAGTCCCAATAGAAAATCTTCCACTTGCTCCCCAAGTCCTTCACTCGGGGTCTCTGGTGTCGTTCTCGCACCACGATTTCCTTTCCGTGGTGCTTCAACCGTGATCTACGATTAACACCAACGGAACTCATTGGCAAGCGCCTGCGCGTTTTTCGAGGAAACGTTCAATTTCGGAACGCCGGAAGCGCACATAGCGACCGAGACGAATCACGGGTAGCTCACTGAGATGGCTGTAAATCCAACTGCGAGGAACGCGAAGAATTTGGGCAACCTCGCTTGCATCCAGAAGAATTGCATCCTGCGGGACTGACCCAAAGACGGGGTGCGAAATTGCGTTGCTCTCCATATGCGGACTCCTGTTGTCAAAATGCGAATGGAACGGAATGGGTTAAAAGGGAATGGATAACGGACAATGGGTTAAGGGAAAGGAGTCCGCCCTGTGGGTTAACGCTGTGCCGGGCCTGCGGCCCGGCAAGCTGCTGCAAGCTCGCCGTTGGTTCGGTTTTGCGTGCTTGCTCATTTGTGCTGTTGCAAGAATTGTCGAAAGAGCGGGTGATAGAGTTTGTAACGCCCGCGTCCTGCGCGTATCAGCAATCCTTTATCACTTAATCGCCTGAAATATTGCGGGTGAAACCTCTGCGCGAACGGAGCGGGGTTGAACTCGTCCTCATCGCTTGCTGCAATTGCATGTAAGAGCGCAATTTCCTTTTCGGAGAGCTGCGCTAAATCGCTGTTGAATTTGCCTCGTTCCAAACGGTTGAAGACGCCGTGCCACAGATGCGCTGGATTTCTGAATGGGCGAGCGTGATACTGACTCCAAAGATCGCGACAGATGAATGCCAGAAAATACGGATGCCCATAGGTTTTTTCGTACAGCCATTCAGACATGTTTAATGTGTCCACCTGCGTGCTACGGAAAACAGCACGCGTATATTCACGGGTCTCCTCAGGCGTGAACGGCTCAAGGAAGCATTTGTTATAGAAGCGTACCGCTGGCTCTGCAAAGCTGCGGATGCCCGAGAAGTAATCACGCTTTGCGGAGAAGCACACACTGAGGTTGACGCCTTCTATTCCAAAGCTCTGGAACTGATCTCTGATGATGAGTGCGGTGTCCTGCACTGTCGGCGTCGCCAGATTGTGGAGATCATCGAGGAAGAATACCGCACCCGAATAGGCCGGTTGAATGAAGTGCTCCCATGCTTCGGACAGGGCATGACGAAGCAGAGCGCTTCCCGAACTCAGGAAATACTGCCTTGGTTTGCGGTCAACCACGACCGCGCCGACGCTGACTCTCGTCAATTTCCAGTTTTCGATCTCCGCGCGGATCTTCGTTGCGACCGATTCGGACGCGAGCAAAGTATCTGCAAGACGGTCGCATAACGCCTCAGCAAATCTCATGTAATCAGAAATGTCTTTGGAAATAGAGAATGTGACCGGCAGCACACGAGGTGTCCAATCGGAACATGTGGACGCCAACTTGAGCAAAAGACTGCTCTTTCCAATTCCCCAGTCACCGAGAATTGCGAAGGATGCCATTCGGCCTGTTCTGGCGATGGATTGGAGCGAATCTGCAAACGTATCCAGGTGAACTTGCCGGCCAATGAATTCATCGGGTTTTACAGGAAAATTCGGCTCTGGAAGCATCGATGGCCCTCAAACTCACAAAACTCACAATCCTCAACGTTGAGCTTTGTGATTTTTGTGAGTTTCGTTCGATTCAATGCGCGATTGTGGGTGGGAGCACAACGGGCGGAGATCGCCCGTTGTGCAGAGGTGGGGGGGATTGTGAAGGTGGGTTTTGCTTTTGTGGCCGGAAGTTTGTGGGTTCAGTTCAGGATTTTGGGAACGAGGGCTTGATTCTCGACGAATGCGAAACAGGTGGACGTTTTTGGGCCACTGAGCGCCAGCTTGACCAGCGCCAGAGAGACCCAGTCAGTCAGTTTTTCAACGATCACGGCTTCGCCGAGAATGCGCTCGCCCACGACAAGATAATGAGTGAAGCTGTCGCCGTCTTTCGACATAGCGCACCTCCAAGGTGTTTTGGTTTTTTGCTTGTGGATGGATTTGGAATCAGGTCGTGATTCCGTTTGTGGTTCTGGGGTGGCGATTAGCGGCGGAATTCCCGTTTCCTGCGTTCAAGAGCAGGCGGATTGACGCACTGCTGAACATCGGCTCGGCAGACTTCGCACTCCTCGGCATCGTCGTGCAAATGCCGTGAGCGCTGGTCCACGGAGAACGCGGGAAGGCCGTCGCGACGCAGCTCAGTGACTTCTGCGGACGCGTCTTCAGGCGACAGATTGTGACTGCAGATGCAGTAAATCTGTTTTCGCCAATCAAAGAGCATCACCAGTTTCAGGTTGACGGACGTGTTCTGATTCGTCTGGCGCATCGCGCACCTCCGAGACTTGGTTTGTGGATTTGGGAATTGGATCAGGAAGGGATCAGAAGAACTTGCGTTCGGTCTGATTCAGCGTGTGGATTCGATTGAGGTGGGTTGTTCGTCGCAGCCTTTGAATTGCGGCAGGTCTTCAAACAGGATCAGCCCTTGCGGATTGGATTGGGCTGCTGCCTCAATGAGCGCCTCGGGGATTCCGGATTCGCGGAGTGCATCAGGCCGGAACACCAGTTTAGGCTTCGGGCTGCGATCTTCTGGATCAAGGATTCGCATGTCAACCAACGTGCCGTTTTCTTTTCGGTACGCTGGCCAATGCGTGCTGTTGATGGTCACAACAGAATCGTGCATTTGGTTCACCTCCATTCTTTGTAGGTCTTGCCGTGCTCGCTGAAGTTGCTGCAAAACTCGTTCAGCAGGACAGTGGAATACCGGGCATTCAAAATGTGGGCTTGCTATGTAGCCGAGAAGGCGCGGATCACATTCGAATTCCTTCTCAGCCCACTCACGGTCGGACTCGGCAACAAAGCACATTGCCGAGCCGTTGCAGTTGGTGATGAGGTACTTCCAGAATTTCAGCGTCATGGCTTTTCCTCGGTCCAGGCGCTGAATGGGTTGTGTGTGGATTTGCGAACTTCCGCGATCAATTCCCGAACGCGACTACGACGGCTATCGATGCGGTCAATCAGTTCGTTGATTGCGTCTGGATCGATCCATTCAGGCGGCAGATCTCCTGCCATGTCTCCGAGTTTCAGTCGAGAGAAGGTCTCGATGCGACTCAGCCAAGGCTCGAATGAATGCCAGCCGGTGATGTTGCTATAGACCTCCCTTTTCGCATAGATCCCGCGTAATGGGCTGTCCGGGAAATTCCACTCTCCGGCATTGAAGCAGTAGCCGAAGTCAATAAAATGAGCGCGGAATTTCTGTTTTGATCGTGGGCGGCAGAACACGGCTTGCCGACCGTCACAGTTGCACAGCCATTTGTCCAGAGCACACGCGCCGGCAAATTCCTCCACGTTTTCGATTCGTGGAAGCACCGACTCGGGCAAGTAGTCGAACACTTCGCCCTCTGAAATGAAGCGCGAGCCAAATGCCATGCCGTGCGAACATTTCAGTGTCGAATTGGAAAGCTGGATCACCAGCGACGGCGCGCTCTCCACGAGTTTAGGAGGCACGTAGAGAATGGCCGGTTCTGGAATCGTGAGTCCGATTGCGCGACCAATTGAGCAGGCGAGCCACTCATTGGCGAGCACGCGGAGCGACTGTGGGTTGTTCGCGAACTTGACCACATAAGCGTTACCGTCACTTGCGATGAGCATGTGCGACTGTGCTCCTCCTCTCATGGCGCGAATGTGGCCTGTCGCAATCAGGAACGAGCTGGATATTTCTTGTGGGTTCATTGGTGCTCCGAGAGCACGCGCAGTGTGGGCGGGGAAATGGCGATCTGACGTGGTGCGCGTGCGGAGTGGTTCCACGAGATCGCCAAACCGCAACGCGACTCGGACGGTCACGTCAGCGAATTGCCATTTTGGGTATTGCGGGGTGGGAGAGCAGGAAGAATCCGAGTCGGAGAATGTCTTTGTCTCTCTGACTCGGAACAGGTGGGTACGGCATCAGTCAGGCAGCGGCTTCGGGCAAGAACTCTTCGATAGTCTTGTATCCGCCATTGTTCTGACCGACTTTTACCGAGCAAGGAAGATGGAGTTCCATTCCGGCTTCGATCTCGCTTGCCGGAATGTCGTAACCGCTCGCTTCCAGACGCTCCGCCAGTTCTTCCGGGCGGCCGAACACGCGCACCGTCTCGCCGTTCACGTCCACCTTCAAGAACAATGACTCGCCCTGACGAGTCTTCATACGGTCGATCTTGGTGATGACCGCAGGAACAGGGCTTGTCTTGGAAGCAGCCGTGACGCGACGAGGCTTGATCGGCGTTGCTGTTGCCGCGCTCGGCGAATCGAATTCGCGACGAGCATTATTGTCTGAGGGTGCGCCGTTCTTGGCCGCCTGCGAGGCCAGGCGTTCGAGCAACTCGTAGGCGTAGGAGGCCGTTTGGCTATCCTGCGCCTCGTCGTTGGTCACGCGCGCCTGAACCTCAACCTGTACGGCAGCCTTTCCGTCCGTCTGGACGCTGCGCCGGATGCGAAAAATGAGCGGAGACACCTCCGCATTCGAATTCCCATTCGCCTTGACGGACCCGTTTCCGTTCGCAGGCGATGAGACTCCGACTTGCGGTGCTAACGCAGTGATCGCCGCCGCAGCAATGTGCTTGCAAATCCGCCCTTCCTGCGCAATGCGCACTTGGAAATCGGGACAGGTGCATGAGCCAGTGCCGTGGAGGTCGAGTTTCACCTTGTAAGCGACTCCGCTCTTGTTGGTCACGATGAACTCCGGGAAATCACCCGAAACGTGCAGGCGATTCGTTTTCATTTCTTCCACTGCCCGAGCCCAGCGATTACCCGCCTTCGATTGAAGGAAAGTGAGCGCCAGGGAGGCCGATTGTGGATCGACAGCTTGTGTTGCGAAAGACATTTGTGGTTCTCCTTTTTGTGGATTGGGTGGCTGGAATCGCCGTTCCCGCTCGTCCGCGGGGCCAGCTCTCCCGTGACGCCAGCCGTTGTGGGTCAGCGTGGGAGTACCGCCGAACTTCGTGGATTGGGTTCTTTTTGGGTAAGGGGTTTGTGGATAAAGCTTGTTCAGTCCCGCAATGGCATAAGCAGGTGCTGATAGCGGAACGCGTCAAAGACGACCACTTCGGAGATCGTTTTCGGGAACAGCTTCATCGAGACGGTCTCGGTCTCAATGCTCTTCACGTATTGCGTGAGGTACTGATGATTGAGGCCGATGTCTCGGGACTTTCCCAAAACGCGTGCGTGCTCCAAGGCGACACGGTTGGCCGTGCCATCGTTTTCGGCCTTGATGCAAGCTGGTGATTTCGACAATTCGAGTTTCACCATAGAGTTGGGGGCCTTTTTCGCAGTGGGTGCTAGTTTCGTCAGTCCATCCAACAGCTCATCACGCTGAAACACCACTCGGCTTTCAAGTGGAGTTTTGGGAATGACGTTCTCATAGTTTGGGAACTGCCCTTGGCTCGGTCGGGCGATGAGCATGGAACCATCTGAGACCAAAAACAGGTTGTGCTCAGTTTCCTCCCGGCAAGTCGATAACTTGACCCAGGAAGATTCGCCCGAGAGCTTGCTGAGTATGGCTGCTGTTGAGCGGAGAAGCAGAGTGGAGAACTCCGAGTTCGTTCCATGCTTTGCTGCTCCTTCAACGACTGACAAACGGTGTCCGTCTGTGCCCACGACGCGAAACTTCGATTCACGCATTTCAAGTTTGATCGTGTCGGTGCAGTACCGAGTCGATTCTGCGGAGAGGCAAAACGCCGCCTTGTTCAGTGCCGCTTCGAGTGCCGAAGCAAGAATCTGCCCCCGAAAGCAGAGTTCCCCATCGGGAATTCGAGGAAAATTCTTCGGCTCAATAAAGGGCAATTCGACCACGCGTCTGTTCGCTTGTACTTCAAACTTGCTGTCGTGAATCTTGATCTCGACGGTCGGGGCAGTTTCGGTTTTTACGGCTTGGTAGAGATCCTTCGCCGGAACCAGTACATCGACGTTCAATGTCGGCGCGCTAGGCGAAGGAACAGAAACAATGAGGCTGTTATCCAAGTCAGTTGCGGTCAAATCGAGACGGCCTTTCACAACTCGCCATCGCAAGTTTTCCAGCACCGGCAAGGTTCCTCGTTTCGGCACTACGAGACAAAGCCGTTCGAGTGCCGTTTTGAGTTGATTAGTGTCGATTACGTTCATAGCTAAAGCTCCTTTTGTGGATGAGGGCATCCTCGCGATTGATCGCGTGATGCAGTTGTGGGTTGATATCGGAGTTTTTGTGGGATACGGAAAGGATTTGTGGAAGTGAAAACTTGGAAATACGAAACTACGCGATTTGGGCCGCCATTACTGTCGGAGGCGGCAAATGACTCTGCATTGAAACAGGCGTCGGCTCGAATGCGCGGTGCAGCGCGTACTGCGACAAGATTTCGAGCTCGTAAAGCTGCAGAGTCGAGAGCACAATCTTTTCCATCGTGCGCTGGTGCTCAAATTCGGCGATCACCTGTCCGTCGTTTCGTTTCCGCAAACTGAACTGATTTGCTGGATCGCCAAAGCGGATAGGAATAGCTCTCTCCTGATTAACAGCGCGACGGGTGAAGACAGCCAGTGTCGCAAGATCATTGGCTTTATTGACGCAGAACTGTGAGCGCCAGAGTGGAGTCTGCACGTCGAATCGCACACCGTGACCGCAGACGTTCAGTCCGACGCTAAGCGAAAGTTCGTCACGGAGCAGCAGATCAACCTGCTCATAGGCAAACAGAGCACGCTTTGCTAGCGCGTGCATTGCCTGAACCTCACCGGGATGCAGGTCGAACCGAGCGACCCGTTTCCCATCATCACGGACGGCAAAGAAGACCCGCAGCCGGCCCTCATCGACCTGCTCGTAAATCAGGAACTGGGCAAAGCGTCCGTAGATCTTGTTCTTCGAGACACCGCCGTTCGAGCTGAACAAGTCTCCCTCCGAGCAGATGGTGTCATCAAACGGGCTCTCCTGTTCGCCGCCATCCGGTTTTTTCGAATCGCGCAACTGGAACTGCTCAACGCGACGCTCGACCGCTCGCATGATTGCGAGCAGATGGAGTAATTGCTCAATTGAGTCAATGCGGGTTTGGACTTCGACCGACTCTCGGCGTGGAGTCTGAGCAGCTACCGTTAACGTTAAGCCAGTGCCACCCACCTCCCCCTGAACTCGGCCGTATTGATTTGCGATCAGAGTGTTCATAGAAGTTCTCCGGTAGCCTCACTCCTGCCCTTCCACGGGTTCCGGTTGAGGCTGAGTGTCAATTTCAAATTGGGTGGTTTTGGGGAGCGTGGGAAGGATTGATTTGGGTATGACCTTATCGGTCGGAAATATGAGTGCTTTGAGCGAAACAGTGTGGCCGTCAGTCGTCGCTTTGATCGCTCGTACGCACTTTCCTGCGGCATCGGCGTCCACAAGGTTGGAGTTTCGCAGCAAGTTATAAACGTGACAGTTTTCCGGCAGGGTAATGTTGTGCAGCGTCCGAAGGCGTTCACGCACCAAAAAGAGGACCGCCGGCATTACAACCGCCGTTCTGCTTCCAGAGACAAAGACTTGGCCGCCGAGCATATTCACGTTGATCTCACCGTTGACGATCATCTCCTGCAGGATGCGCAAAAACCATCCGACTTTGCTGTCAGGGTGGTCGGCTATTGCGGGATGAGCACGCTCGACACTCGCTTGGTCGGCTTTGGAGACAGCTCGTGATACTGGATCGTCGCTATCAAGCGTGTCGTGACTGCCCACGAGTGTCGCAGTGATCTTCTTAATTCGCGACGCTCCGAGGTAATCAATGTCATCGGGCGTAAGGAGCTGGCGGAATAGCAGAGAAGGAGAAAGCAGAGCATGATCGCCGTGTTCGCGCTCCGGCTTCCATGTCAGCGTCGGCGATTTCCGGTTGCGCTTGACGAACTCCACGTAAGGTTCGGCGAACGGACGCCAGCGTGTGTCGCCGATTCGCAAGTCCATCTCGAAGAGCTTGCCGATGTCATGACAGAGCGCCGCGATGAACGCGGCGTACTGCCAGCGAGGTTTGTTGCGGGCCGTTTGGAAGCTGTCTCGGGTGCCATCTGGCCGTCGTTCCGTGATGGTCGTGCCGGCGAACTCCTCCAGCGCTCGCAACGCTACTTCAAGCGAATGCTGGTAAAGACCGCCTGGGCGGCTGTGGTGATGGTTTTCGCTGGCCGGGAGATCTCCGATCAAACAGCGAAATCGATTCAGCAAAGCCTCAGCGAGCTCGTGCGAGCGAAAGTCGAGCGACAGCCGGTACAGAATCTGCTCGTCAATCGATTTCGTCTGTTGCATTGCCATGACACCTCCATTGCGGGTGGCTGTGCCACCCGCAAGACCCACCCGCGAGACCCACCCGCGCGGGTGGGTCGTCAATGGAATGGTTAAAGGCGTCGCGCCGCGACGCCTTTAACCGGTAAATCTCGGCTGAGATTTACCGCCGACCGCAACGCGGTCGGTGACGACTCGGCGCTACGCGCCGACCAACGCTTCCTGCTGCAAAGGCTGACCGCGAAACGTTGGGATCGAGGTGTTGCGGCTGACCACGCCGCTGACGGTCAGCGTGGACTCCTCTCCGACCGGCAGCTTGTGCGGTTTCTCGTCCCAGATTTCAACCGCGTAGTTCGCGCCCGCAGTATTGTCCGAGTCCAGCACCAACAGGTTGGTCACATGTGTCTCTTTTAACCCGCTGGCATTGACCCTTCGCGACGAACACCGCAATACCGTGCCCGTTAACTTCATCGCTGTTTCTCCTCAAACGAGATATTGACTTGTGGAATCGGTGTTCTCACCTGGTATGGCTTCAGCGTGTCTTGGGTAAACCTACCTGCGATGGGTTGGGCAGCCCATTTCCGGTAGAGCCGGGCACGGCCCTCGGAACTGACCACCACAATCAGACGGAAATCCGAAGCAGTGTGCTCCAAAACCCGGCCATAGCGCTCGGTGAGCGTGCGGGTCTGATACTTCGGCGTATTGTCCGGTCGATCCACGGCAGCGATGCATAGCTTGCCGTCAGCTCGCCGGAGTAAGAATTCCTGCCACAGATAAGGATGCCCGGCGACGTGCGGAAGCGCGTCGGTCGGGCAGCCAGCAGCATTTAGGACCGTGATCTTTTCCGAATGAGCAAAGGTGAACTCGGCTGGCCAGGTTCTGGCCTCTAGATAGAAATTGACGCCTAACAGCTTGCAACGAATTGTCGGGGGCGTATGCCGCCTGCGTGCCATCAGGTCGGCGCCCACCAGGCGCGTGGCGGACATTGTGACCTGATGGATTACGGGATAATTTGCGATTTGCCGCAGGAAGCCCGCATTCTTGAGCACCTGCAACTGGGCGGCAACACGCGTCGGCGAATTGGCAAGCCCGAGCTTCTGCGCCTGCTCTGGCGTGCAGTAACCGCCCAGATATACAAGCGTTCTCAAGAACGCCCCTCTACACTCGTCCAGCAACAAGAGTCGTTTCGAAAAACGAATACTCACGAATATCCACACTCCATCAACATAGTCGTGGTGGATTGCGGTCCTAACGAACCGTTGTGGGACGCGAGCGATGGGACGGCTAAAACTGTGTCGGCGCATGGAGAATGAGATTTCGAGTATTGAACATTGCAAAAACAGCGATCAGGAGAACCAGCATCATTGCCGGTATTGCTATAGGCGCAGTCACCCACAGCAACGCCATTATGGGAATCAGTTCAAGTCCCGTCAGCGCGAGGCTGAACCGCATCGGCGAATGAATTTTGATTAAGCTCCTTTGGCTCGCACGGGTCCACCAGCCCTCAAGGAATCCAATCAAGAGCGGAAGGAGCAATGCCGGGACAAGATGCAGCAGAACGAGAGATCGGAATGTCACTAACTCGACGGCACTCCACATCTTCTGGCTCATCTTTTCACGGAACGGCTCTGGAAGAGACGCGAATAGCCGAGCCGTGTAACGCGCGCTTGCGTGCTGGAAGTCCGTGAGTATTGTTTCGGGAATGACGCTCGATGCTGCTACCCAGCTCCGCTGGATAAGGTTCGCGCTCCGACCGTCACTGATGAGCGACGCCAGAGAAACGAACAGCAAAATCAAGATGCCAATCCACAGCAGCCTCATCAATCCTCCAGCGGGAAGTGATGTACCGGTTCAGGTACCAGCGGAAAGCGGGTCTTATACGTGTGGCCGCTCGCGTAGAGAAATGCCTGGCCGCGCGGCAGCTTCATCAGCCAGTCTTCGCGAACCAGATTGTCGATAAGCTCCGTGGACTGCTGCGCAAAGGTCGCATCAAACGCCAAACGGCTGTGGACCTTGGGCCTACCTTGCAGGACCGGGCGATATGCGGCGGACTCGCGCCTTGTCAGCAGCGGCCCTTGACCAGCGATATCGGAGAATGTCTTTGCAGTCGCATGATCCGTTGCTCTGAACCAGAGTTTCGTATTGGTATTGTCGAGAATCTGCTGCGCTCCCGCGGTGCCAAGCACGCTCACCAAATCGGCCACGCTCTGAAATGCCAGAACCGCCATGACACCCTGCCCTCCGGCTTGCGACAACAGATCAACAAAACCGGGGAACACAAGCCTGCCGACTTCATCGACAATCAAGCGAACTGGCGTCTTCCGACGTTCATACGCGTAAGCGCGGCCAATGAAGTTCAACAGGTCTTGGAGAGCCAACATGCCAATTGCATAAGCCGTTTCCTTAACGATCATCGAACCCATGAACATGTACACGATTTGCTTGTTGCGGATGGCCGTGTCCCAATCCAGATCTGGGTCTTTCACCGACATCAGATTGCGAAAGTCAGGCCCGTCGAGTTTCGACAGCATCGGCTTCAGAGAGGAGACCATCTTGTCGTAATGATCTGGTGGATGTTTGATTAGACCCTGCAAGTATTGGAATTCCGGCGTATTGTCCGGAACACGTGGGAGTAGTTCTTCGAGCGTGCTGTTGACCTTTGCGTACCGGGCGATCTTTGAAAGAAGAGGCTGTTCGCCAGCAAGCAGCATCGCCTGGGCGATTACGTTGATAACCTCCCACGCGAAAGCCTTGAATGGTTCCGACTGCCCTCCACCAGGCAATAGTCCGGCGAGCCGATCGGGAATCTCCATCCCCAGCACGTAGTTGGACAGCGGGTTATATGTGCAAGAGATACGCGGGAGCGCAAGCGAGAAGAATTTGAAATCCTTTCCCCGCCCGGCGCGAACAGCAGCATCGTAAGCGCGATGCAGCACGTTCAGGTCACCCTTTGGATCAATGAAAATGACTGCCTCGCGACCGCGCTCAATCGCCTGCAGGAGATCGAGCTGTAAGTAGTGCGTTTTACCAGTACGCGTGGCGCCGGATACGAGCATGTGTCCTTCGAGATCGGTTAGAGGAGTAAAGACAGGCTCTTCATTTTTCAGACCAACGGCATGAAGAGCGCCGACGCCCCCGCTGTCACCTGGAGTTCTGTCGCGACTAGTCGTCAAAGCACTGTTCCGTTCAGCAGCGAGTAACTCATTAGCGCATTCGGACGTCCATGCGAACCCGTGTCCGATGTACTGCATTTCAGTTCGTTGCGGCAGATGGCTCAAGGTCAGTGCGCCGAGGCTTAGCGGTAACCTATGACCGATCTGCTGCGATCCGCGCATCAGTGCTACTCCGAGGAACGCAAGCCCTAAGTAGACGCCCTGCCGATGCGTCAGGAACAGGCGGTCGGGAGCCGCCGTACACATAGCAGCCAGCGACACCCACCCGATCACCAGGTACGGAAATCGCTGAACCCGAATTGCAATCGAAGGCAGCATAAAGTTCTCAACAAGCGCGCTGTAAAAGCAGAGCCACATTTCCAGCGGCGCGATCGATGTCATCTCGCGTCTTCAGCAGGACGGGCAGCGTCTCTGAAACGACATCGGCGGTTAACTCGTCAGCTCCCAAAAGGCGCAAGGCGTCAATCCAGTCGAGGGATTCACGGATGGCCGGTGGTTTGGTCATGCCCAGGTGACGAACGGCGGCGGTGAATCGTGCGACCTGTGCGCTCAGCCGCGATTCGGTGTTGCGAGAGCGAACGATGATTTCGGCTTCCAGTTCGGCACCGGGGTAGTCCATCCAAAGCAGGAAGCAACGCCCGCGGAGCGCATCGGTCAGCTTGCGCTGCGCATTGGAGGTCAAGACAACGACCGGCTTTCTAATCGCTGTAACAGTTCCCAATTGTGGAATCGAAACCTGGAAGTCGGAAAGGATTTCCAACAGGAACGCCTCAAACTCCGGCCCTGTCTTATCCACCTCATCGATGAGCAGAACCGATCTTGATTCCGATTGCAGTGCTCTCAAGATCGGACCGGGAATCAAGAAGTCGGGACTGTAAAGCTGCTGCTTCAGTTCAGCCCAAGTGTCCTCGCGCTCCTTCTGCCGGACAAATTCGAGAGCCATCCGTTGCAAGTGTTCGTTCCAGTGATAGAGCGCCTTGGCTTCATCGATTCCCTCGTAGCACTGTAGTCGGATCAACTCCATGCCGAACGTTTCAGACAGAACTTTTGCGATTTGCGTTTTTCCGGCTCCCGCGGGGCCTTCCAGCAACAACGGTTTCTGCAAACGGAGCGCAATGTACAGCACTGTCGCAACTTCAGCCTTTGCGACATAGCCGCGCTTCGCGAGTAATCCTTGCAGCTCGTCAGCCGAGCGAACGACGGAATCGATGTCACTAGTTATGACCATTGGATTTCCTTGCATCGAGCGCAGCGCGCGTGTCAGCTAACTGCGCCTCGAGCGCCTGGATGTATGCCGTCTGTGCCACCGCGAGCGCTTGCTCAGGTGATTGATTCTGATCTGCAGTGAGCGTAGGGGCGGTGTCAATCTGCTGTGCTGACTTGCTGCTGGGAATGCGACTGTCAGAAACACCCAACGCATTCAGCAGAAAAATTCGGATTGACTGATTTGTGTTCACGTTAACGATCGGCACGTTGGTGGGCTGCTGCAAGCGATTGGAATAACGGTTGCCTTCCGACGCGATTTCGTAACCCATTTGATTGCGGAGGTAATCAGCTTGGGAGAAAGGCTGATTCAACGAGCCCGCACCGGCGAACTCAGTGGCAACAACGGCGGCGCCAGTTCCGATCCGTGTGGCAGTTGAAAGAATCGGGTGACCACTTCCCTGAACCCTTCCAACCAGGCCGGCGCTACCGTCTTTCATCAACGCCAAGCCAGAGATGGTGACTTCACGGTTGCTAGGGAGAATTAGGGATGTGAAACGAACGTTGATGCGGTCCTTAACCGCTCCGGCTGTGTACCCGATCACTCGCGCGCCTTGGGGGATTACAACAGAATTGCCGAGCTGAACAGTCCGATCTACAACCGCGATGACGGGAGATTCAAGCCCGCTGCTGATCGCATTGGTCGTATGCGCGATGATTTCCGTACCCGAAGGAAGCTGAAGGTCGGATGAGCGCGTCTCGCGAAATGTAGAACCTAAATTCAAAACGGGACTCGGCGTGGGATTTGCCACGAATACCGTCGCTGGATTTTGCAGTTCGGATACTCCGGTCGGATTTGGCGAGATCGATGGATTGTTGTCAGATCCGCTGCCATCCGCGAACGTGAACCGGCGAGTCGCGGCGTCGTCACCTGCACGAGCAGCCGACTTGACGCGGCTGGCTGCTTGCATATCTCTATTCTCGCTGCCGACGAGCTGGTTCTCAGTCACAGCAGAATCGGTGCTCGGTGAATTAAGAGGCTTGTGGTCATCTGCGCCACTGAGACCGGTTGGCTGGCGAAAGTGACTGTGGACTGAACTCTCCGGTTTTGAGAGCAGGAATAGCAGCCCGGTCGCGAGGAGCAGCAACAGGCCCGCAGACATCATGATTGGAGCGGCCTTCAGATGCGAAGATTGCTGTTTTGACTGCGACGGCTTTGAGGCTTGAAAGAAGTCCTGCATCTTCGCTGCGAACCGCCCAAAGCCGCTGAGCCGCTCGGTGTTGTGAATATTTTCGAACGCCTGTGCTGTCAACGTCTCATCAGGCACTTCGTCGAGAGCCGTCGCAGCGTTCTGTCCTTCAGGCTCAACGTATGTCGGCTTAGATCCGTTGTTGTTCATGTGCATGCTCCGCCGGTCATTCAACGCGGTATGTCGCAGCGTGATCCGCCATTGCTCGATTGGCAACTGAGAGCAGGATCTGCTGATCACTGTCGTGAACGGGGGGTTTGAATGCGATCACGCATACGGCCCGTTCGCCAGGTCGAAGTTGCTTCGCTGATACCTCTGATTGGGCCAGCTCAATTGGTTCAATCTTGGAGGCTGCACCCTTCTTGCGGTCCTTGCTTTTTTCGGCAACGGTAACGAGATTCAGCCGCGGGTCTTCAAGGTCGATCACGTTCTTCGTGGTGTTTTCAATATCGAAAGAAACGATGGCGATTTCGCCGAGTCGTTCAGTGCGATAGAAGCGCAGCACGATGCCACCTGCCGCAACGCCCGCGTCCTTTTTCGGTTCATGCTTCACATCAGCAAGCATTTTGTCTGCGAGTTCCGCCCGGGCACTCTCGCGCTTCACGCTTTCAGCCGGAGCAGGAGGTGGATCGTTCGCCGGTGTAGCTGGTTGCGCATTCGGAACCGGGTAATCCACCGAATACGCAGTGTCAGCGAGCTTTCCGGCCTTGAGCATGATGTTCACGACCCGCCCTGAAGCCATGTACACCAGCATGTTGGTTTCTATTGGGGGTGCGGATTTTGCCGTTGTCACCCGAATCTGCTTCACGATCGCGTAATGCGGATCGTCTTTATCGGCTTCCGCTAAGAAGTAATTGCTGTCACCCAAGGCGATTCGACGAATCGTGTCTGCCCGAGGGAACTCAACCAAGACCGCAAAATGGGGGGCAGTTGAGATTGTGTAGGGTGCAGACAAGGGCACGAGACCGGTATCCGGGGCACTCCGCTGTCCTGTGCCAACCTGGGACTGTGCCATGCAGCTAAGAGCGAAAACGAGCAGGATGATGAAATAGATGATCTTCCTCATTGCTGAAGCACCTCCTCCTTGTAATCCGCGACTTGAAGGCCACTCCAGCCGTTGCTGGCAGAACGCGGCACCGGCGCTGTGCGGATCACGTATTTCACCAGCAGTTCTTTTTTGTTTTCCTGACCATTGATTAGGGTTGTCAGTCGCTTCTGACCAAAGACAACAGCCGTGTACGGATCGCCGCTGACCAGTTCTGCAGATTTGACTATTAGGGTCGCGGTGACATTGTTGTCACGCACGGTGTCCACGAAATGCTGCTCGTTCAATTGGGCGAGAATCTGCTGACGCAGCGTGTTCGTCATCTGATTGAGCGCGAGAGTTGTGTTTCTCTTCACGGTCACCGGATCAATGTTCACGAAGTGATCGAGAAAGGCGCTGACGAACGCAAGCTTTTCGGATTCGTCTGGCTGCTGCTGCACTGCGGTCGCGGCTACTTCGACGCCGGAACCGTTCAGCGCCGAAACTGTGCCGTCTTGTACTCGGAGAAGTATCGGCGGCCGCAATTGCGCAAGGATCGCCGAGACAATGGCGATGAGCGCGACGCCGCAAGCGACCAGCGCAACTCTCGAAGCACGGCGCGCTTGAATAGCCAAGTGACTGTAGAACTCTGGATAATCCCCCAGCTCGAATTTGGCCTGTTCGAGTTCGTCCGACATCAGAGTTTCAGTGCTCATGTGTCGATTCCTTTCATACCGCTGCCGGTGGAGGTAGCGGCGCAAAATTCGTCTGCGGTGGTACGGAGCTTGTTTCGGTGCTCCGGCTTCGGGCCATATATCCGATGGCCTGCGGAACAGTTACAGCAGCGCCGCCAGTCGCATACGCAAGGGCAGCCGACGCGCCAGTCTCCACAACGCGATAGCTCACGTAGGCCATAGCCGCAGTCATCAATGCTGACAGCGCGGCGCCGGTTGCACTCAAAGCGCCTGTGGTCAGGTACCCAGTGAGCCGCGGAATTTGAGTCAGCAATACCGATAGCAGAACTAGAAAGATTGCCGGAATGAGGTTCACGATTGGGCCAGACGTGAACGCTTGCACTAGAGCGCCTGTGAACAGTGCAAAGACCAGACTCCACATCGCCGGCCACAGCAACACCTGGAGAAGTGCTCGGAAGTAGCCATAGGTAACCGTGCTGAGTTGGCGACTCGGCAATAGGGCAAGCAGCAGCGGCCCGAAGACATACAAAAGAATGACAGCCAATGCTTGCGCGGTTACCAGCGCCAGGTACCCGATGACGAGAATCACGGCAGAGACTAGAGTCAGCAACGCAACAATGCTCCCAGTAAAATTTGCCGCCGCTAACAAAATCCCGCTAAGGCTGTTGAATTGTGCCTGGATCTGTTGGAAGAAACTCTGAAAGCTGTTCGGATCGGCAAAGCGATGTGCCAGATCGGAACTCATGATGTTGAATTTCGAGAAGATATCTCGGTAGTCGCCGAGAATTGCCAGCGTGATTCCAAACCGGGCCATTATTCGGAAGTAATCTTCTTCGGTGTTGTCTTGGAGAAACGCCTGCAACATGCTGAATGTGAAGACAAGGGCCGCAAGAGCAAAGGCAATTCCCATCATGAGAGGCAGGTATTGCTCTGAGCGGTCCCACAGTCCGCCGAGCGCCGCCAAAAAATGACCGATGCTGCCAATGTCAAGCATTAACGCACCCTATCGCCGATCCCGTAAGACAACTGCATACTCCCGACCATGCTTGTGACTGCTGCCACCTGATCCTGCCGACTCTGCTCCTGTTCTTTTTCAATTGAGCTTTCGCGGGCGATGGAGAGCGCCTGCATTCGCATCAGTCGCGCTAACAGTCTTTGGTTGTAGGCTTGCGATCTCAGTAGCGCCCCATTTGCGGCAGCAGACAACTTCGCTGCACCTCCAGGACTTGCGGCTAAGGCCCTTGCCTCAATGTCATTCGCGTCCATTTCTTCCTGTTCTGACACAAGCTCCATGCGCGAAGCATCGAATAGACCGAGTGTTGCTGTGGCATCAGCGGCATCGATCCTCTTCTTGCGAATCAGCGGGAAATTGCCGGACGTGACACCGTAAGAGCTTTCAATGTCTTGGCGGATCATTGAAGGATCGGCCACGACGTTGCGGAAATCACGTTGCAGTTGCTGGAATTCGGGAAACTCACTTCCAACAACCTCGTTCAGGACTCCACGAAGCTGCCGGCCACGAACCAAGGCGACTCCTTCCTGAACTCCGTAATTGATCTGGTTGTATTGCTGGACGTAGAGGCCCAATGTGTTCAATGTGTCGCGCGAAACGCCAATCTGTTCACCAATGCGTGCAATCGCCGTCCAGTCAATCACGGGCATAGTGGCAAAGATCGCGTGCGCTGCGACGGGAATGAGAAGCGTCGCCGTCAGTACCACGCCGGCGAATGCAATCCTTCTACGAAGCGGTCGCATAAATCCCCTTTCGATTTGCTACTGGAGCGGACGCCGTTCCATTTGGGTGCGCCATTCCAAGCCGATAGATAATTTCCAAAGCGGATAATTCGGGATGCTCTCTCGCGAATTTCTCTCGGAACTCGGTTTCGAGCGGCTGACTCGTGGCCGCCCAGTAATCAAACGGCGTAGCTGTAAGTTGAATCACGGTGCTTGATTCAGGCTGGTTGGCAACGAGCAGATAGCTCTCCGCGAAATGCCCTGCTACGTTCCGCAGCTCTTTCACCGCTTCGACGGCCGGTTCGGAGAGATGGAGTACGTCGCGCAAGCGCGAGAGCTCGCCCAATTGAGCACAAATGAACTTCGCCTCGGTGTTTTGCAGTATCGCCAGGCCAACCGTGTGCGGCGATTCGGCTGTGCCTACAAAATCCTCGATGCCCTGACTGGCGGCGATAATTGAGCCATAGCGTTTCCGAGCGGTGCGGAAAGAATTGAGAATCTGAGTTCCCAAAACCGGATCGGCCAGCATCGCCCAGACTTCATCGAAAACAGCTATTGTCGGACGCAGGCTGCCATTCGCGTCTTTGCGACCAATCTGCTGGTCAATGGCGCGGGCAATCGTGAACGCAACCGCAGTTTGGAGTTCAGAGGAATCTTTGAGCCCGTCGATGTCGTAGCAGATGATGTCTTCAGTCTTGTCGAGTTCAAGGCTCGTCTCTTGATCGAAAAGTTGCGAATAGACTCCCTCGCCAGTCCAGCGGTTCAGCTTCAGAACCAACATGTGCGCGAGTTGTTCGATAACTGCGTTCTCGAACGGATAGTGCTCCAGCGTCCATTTCAGATCAGAGAAACGCGGCGTTTTGCCGATGGCGAGAAGGCGCTCATACGTCATGCGAACCGCCTTCTCGAGAAAGTTCAGGATGACAGCATCATCTGTTCCAGTCTTCCCCGCCATGTGAAAAGCCAGCGATGCGACGCCAGCGATCTGCGTCGAGTCAGGTTCTTCGTTGTTGTCGCGGAGATCCCAGGGGTTCTTTACGAGCTTGGTGCGAAGGCTGATTTCGCGGTACTGGCCGCCGAGCAGCTCAACTAGGGCGCGATAGTCAGGCCCTTTGGTGACAATCGCGATTCGAGGATTCAGCACCTGCATCTGCAGCAGTAGTTGTCTTATTAGGAAGGACTTTCCTGAGCCCGTCTTGCCACTCACCAAAACGTTTCCGTTCGTCAGATCAGAACTGAACGGATTAAAGCGCAGCAAAGTGCCTTCGCGAGTCCTGCTCAGAAACGCAGGCGTATCGTCGCGAGTACCGCTCCACGGGACCTCTATCGGAACAAAATCCGCTGAGTGGGCGGAGAGCAGCGTGAACTCACGGTTCGTCTTACGCACTCCATGCACGCCGGGCAGGAAGCAAATGAAAGTAGGGAGAAGCGCCGTGTCTTCACGGTATCCTCGGGCGCCGTTCATCTGTCCAAACGCCTGCAGAACAGACTCGACGCGTTGCGCCAGTTCTTGTTCCGCTTTCTCGCGCTCGGTCGAGGTGCGCGCCACTGTTGAAGCCGAAACAACAACTGCCAATTCGATCTCCGCGATCCGCTGAGATGACGTGATCGCTGAGGTCAGCGTGTCAACCGCGTCCTTCTCAAGAGCCGCAGCCTGGAAATCCCGACGACGGCTGCCGTCTTTCCGCAATTGGAAAGCCAGACTCTTTTTGAGCAGCCTCCGCAACTTGCGGACTTTCGCGGCCTGATTCGGAACGCGAACATTCAGAACGACCTCTGTAGAGAAATCGAGCGCCATTAGAGGGCGTAGCAAGGAAGCAAAAGTTGCTTCTGGCAGTTCCGACAGTGTAACGACTGTCTTCAGGACGCCGCCGAGATCAAGATAACGAATACCTTCTGACCAGTCGGTGTTAAGCAACGAGCTATCTGTTTTCCCGCTCGTGCTGTTGAGGTCTGTCGGGTTCAGCGCGCAATAGATCAGCTCGACCAACTCGCGTTCTGAGAGCCGGCGCATTCGCATGACGGCTTCAAGGCCGATGCGGTAGGTTTCGAGAATCCGATTGAATTCGGCAACCAGACGGCTGTGTTCCTCTCGATTGCGCTGTACGAGTGCTTTCGTTCGCGCCTCATTCAGAGCATTTCGAAAGATGGTGGGCAGGTTCCCCGATCCATGTTGCGCAAGTCCCTGCCAGAGAGCCGCTGCAAACCGCGAACCCGCGGAGCGCGCCTCCCATGCGTGCGTTGGCTTCCAAGAGAGAAATGCTAGGAGCCGGACTGAGCGCAACTGGCGCGAATCAATTGCTGAACGCCAGAAAGAGACGCGGTTTTCTTCCAGCCACGCAGCAGGTGAATTGATCGAATTGTTCTGAGCCTTTCGTTCTTCGAGAACCTGTGGGGTCTCAGAGTCGATGACATATCGGAACTGAAGCTCAACCTCGGGATGGCGGATTCCCTTGATAAAAGCATCGAGCGAACTGCAGAGTGCCTCAAGCCGTTCGGCGTCGGCGAACTGAGTTGAAATTCCGGCGCATTCCCATCCAGCGCAGAATGAGCCATCACGCCGCACGATTAGGTCGTCACGAATTTCAGAAATGGGAATTCGAGCGGCCAATGAGGAAAGCGTTCTCTGGTTGGCGGTATTACTGCCCCTGCGGGAATGTGCTTCGATCTGCGGCAAGAAAACCGCGAGAGCAAGCGTCAGAACCGCTAACGCGCCCACCAGTGCGGCGACGAGATGAATTGTCGAAGCCTCGATCATTGTTCATCCTCGAAGAGGTATTGCGCCTGAGCACCCAAGCGTGCGCAGTGAGCCTTTGGACGGAACTGGCGTTGAATCCAGGCGACCAGGTATCCGCGCGGCTTGCCGTGCTTTGCCCAGCGGATCAGCACGACCAAAACGACAGCGGAACCATAGGTCATCACTGTCGAAACCGGTAGGAAACCGATCAACACGCGGTGAATGTGATCGCCGATCAGCCGCATCATGATTGCCCAGGCGATTACCAATCCCCAATCCTCTAATTCCAAGCCAAAGAACTCAGCTCGAACTGATAGAGAACGTGCGACAGGTTTAAGTCGAAGCGGCACAAGTCACCCCGCGAAAGTGCGTAGGAGTTGCAACATTGACGACAGAAGCAGAGCGCCACCTGCACCAGCCCACTGCTTTCCGCTCGGCCGTTCACGAGCGATATTCGCTACTGCCCAGATCACGAGGAATCCGGCACCGAAGATGCCAAGGCCCTGGGCATAGCTTAGAGAGTTGGAGAGAAATGACGTGACCCGGTCGCCGCCAACTTGCGCGAATGCCGGCGAACCAAGCAGCAAGGCCACGACAACTACTGCCACTGAGCGTGCGGACCGACGCGCTGCTATTCGTCGCTCGCTGCTGATGATCCGGAACATCGGTGTTCTCCTTGCAGAACCAAATCGGGATTCTCCAGACCGGAAGAAGTTGGGAGCAGGATCAGCAACAGGTAGGCGGCATTGTGCTGAGAGAATCCTGCTCCCGGTTTGTTAGATCAGCGTCCGATTTCCATAACGCAATGCATCGGTGACGACATCAGGCCGAGCTGTGCATGATGTCGGGTTCGAGCTGCGTTACAACGTTGGGTAGCTCCGGTGAGAATCCCTTCTCATTCTTCCTAGTGCACATCTCCCCGGAAAATTCGACCGCGTTCCTGAAAATATTTTTTGGTTCAGTGGGATTGATCTGGTGTGAGCATTGAGTCTTATTGGCGTTATGTGAGGAAGGAACGCCAATTCGACGCAGGCGGTGAACAGCCCTTTGGATACGGCGGTACAGAGCGATAGCCGTAGGCCCACTAGCGCCCTGTCGTAGTTCTTCCGGCTGAAATCCCTCGCAATGGAACTTGCGAACCAGTTCGCATTCGCTTGCGGAGAGGACGCCCAGGCGCTGCGCCTTCGATAGAAAGTGTTCTAAGACCACGCCTTCCTCGAAATTGCTTGCTTGGAGTTCCGGAATATCGGGAGGAATTTCCTGCAAGGGACGAGACTGCCGCAATTCGCCGATTGCCCACCGAAAAAGGCTTTGGCGAAATCTTCTCGCCAATGCGGCAGGCAAGTGACCGTTGAGGCTTTGAATCTCTGGTGATCTCGCGGTTTCCAGGAAGCACAGTGCCGCCTGTTGTGCGACATCGTCATGACACAAGCCCGGAAATTTTTGGCAAACCTCTCGATAAACCTTGTGGATAGCTGGGGCGTATGCCAAGAGAAGCAATTGCTGCCCAGTTTCTTCGGCAACCCCGTCGGCAATGGAACCGACCAATGCGTGCAGGATTGCGTTCCAAGCAATATGGTTCACGATCTCGACGTCCTCGTGCTCGTGCAATTGCGCGATCACGTCAGCAGGCGAATCGAAGTGGCTCAGAATTGGGTAGTTGCGGGCAAGCGCCTGGAAGTGGGTTCGGGCTGTTTGTGTGCTTAGCGAGTCGAGCAGACTCTGCTCAACCTGACATACAACACATGTGCAATTGTTCTCCTTGTTCATTGAACCGTACTCCTGACGAAGGAGCTGCAAGGAGCGCTTGACGGACCAATCCGGAATTTGGGATCAGTGATCGGAAGGGGGCGCAACCTTCGATTAGGCGACGAGCAGAATCCTTCATCACTTGAGAAGAGTCAGAGTTCCGGAAAAACCTCAAAAACAATTTTTGCGATTTGCTATGCAGCGGGGCGAAACGCCGAATGTCAAAAATCAGCGGCGCGCAATGGCTGAAGATCGCGATACCGACTATAGGCAATCGGTCGGCCCGCGAAGAACTCTTCGAATGCGAGCGCGCCAATGATCCTGACATGGATCATTGGACGATTGCGCCTTGGCATGCGCGGACGCAACGAGTCTGACTTAATTTTTTATAGGGGATGAATTGGTGCTGGCCACCTGCGTGTGAGCACGACTTCGAAGGCATCTATTCGGCCTAGTTCGATTGTAAGAGAAAGTAATAGTAGCCTTCTGTAATCCAATACGAATCGCGTGGATCGTCGCCATATGGCCACTCACCGAAGGGACTGCCCCACTCGGGTAGGCTTGTGCCCGCCTGCTGCTGGGCCCAGCCAGCTCCTCGATGCAATGCGTTGAGCGGAAACCCAAAAGCACCACCGGTCGCTCCAAAGTTGAAGTTACCGAAATCCTGAAGCTCCTTACCACTCTGCTTATAATCCCATGGGCCCTTATTCCTAACCTGCTCAAAAAACCACCACGGGTTATATCTTCCTCGCGCTTCCGCAATATTGTCGCGCACGTCAACACCTGGTGGAATCCAGTGCGGGAGAAGGGCGCCCCAAGGATCGTCAGGCGAAGGCAGCCCATGAATTAGCGCAAAGGGAGCTGGTACCCACTCGAGCGGATCATCGTTCACAGGGAAACATATATAAAAGGGACATTCAATTCCGGTCTCATCGGTGTGCTGCGAACGCGGGGAAGGAGCGGCATCTTTCGGCTTAGAATTCGACCCTGCTGCTGCGGCCCACTGCTCGCTCGTATGTCGTCGAGCCGCAGGTCCGGCACCCGCGAACCCTTTCGGAGAACTGGGGCTATGCTCGCTTTCACTGTAATGCGGTATTGAGTAGCGCGCATCCCCGTGTCCCCCACGATCGTCGTCATGTGCGGAAACTCCGCCGATACTTCTAGCCGTACCTCCCCTACCGGACCTATAAGAAGAAACCACACCCGAGCTGCCTCCACCGCTGTAGCCCTGGCCTCCACCGCTGTAGTCGTGGCCTCCGCCGGATGTTCCATGGCCGCAGCCGCCACCGCACTCACACGTCCTTAGACCGGTGGGATCCACTAGGATGGTCGGCGAATTTCGCGCATACGAGTATCCATTCAGTGTCTGCGAATCCGTTGTGTCCAAGTTCGATTCGTCAGGTGACAGAAACGCCGCAATCTTAGGGTCATACAGTCGCGGTCCCATCTCAATGAGGGATAAATCCAGCTCATCACGGTGCCCAGTAAAGCCGATGTTCACATCGGGAGCATAGTTGGAAATGGGAGAGACAAGTTTGCCGAACGCGTCATACTGCCGAGTTCCAGCAATCGCGCCGTTCCAATCTGTAATGGAAGTAACTGACCCGAGCGCATCCCCATGCAGATAGTAGGCCCGCGAATTGCTTCCGCTGTCGTCATCAACAATTTCGGCTACCAACCCGTCACGCGCAGCTATGAACGCTCGTGTCTGAGTGGAGCTCCCCGAGACGCGCGCCTGAAATACCTCATGCACATTCAGCAGAGACTCCGCTGGAGTTTTGCGAGAGACTCGTTCTTGCGATGCCGAATAGCCGAATGTAACCAACGGGGATCCTTGGGGATCTAAAATTTGCGATGGTGCGGAAAAAGCGTTATAGCGGATTCCCAAGCTTAATCTGGAGATCTGCTTGCCACCCGCATCGTAGGTAAAATCGGAGATGCCGGCTCTCGTTATGGCATTGGCATGAACAGGATCGTCATAGCCGTAGCTGCCGACATCGCTCTTAGAACTGATGGAGCCAGCACCACTGTACGTAATCGTGACCGGAGTCGCTGCGGTGTCAGGATATGTCATCGATGTGAGTCGGCCGAGTTCATCGTGTGCATAATCTGCTACAAAGGGAGCCGAACCGCTGCGCGTTAACGTAATCACATTCCCGAGAGCATCGCGCGACAATGAGACGGAATCAACCAGACCATTGGTAGAGTTCGTTGTGCTTAATGTCAACCGGCCGCTCTTGGCGTCAAATGTCTTGTCTGTGGTTGCACCGTTTCCGAACGTCTCATGCGTGGTATGTCCCCACGCATCGAAATCAGTGGCAGACCAGACTAGCTCGCCGACATGACCCACATCGGCTCGACTTACCTTTGCTAGCTCACCATAAGGTGCATAAGTGTGTGAAACAGACGCACGACGGACAACAGGACCGACGGTCGGATAGGTCACAGAACTGATACGTCCCTGGGTATCGTATCCAAAATCGGTTTCTAGTTGCGCAACCGGATTGTTATAAACGATCGAGTAGGATGCCACACGTCCGCTCTGGTCATATGTGAGAGCCTCCTGAGTACCGTTGGGACTGCTAGTGGATGCAAGCTTACCGATAGCGGCTCCAGGAGCGCTGTCCCACGTCCATGACGTGACTCCGTCACCATCGATGCGTTTCCGCAAGCGACCCAATCGGTCATACTCAAACGCAACTGAAGATACTGCGTCAACAATCTGCATCACATCGTCAAAGGCGTTATAGGAAAAGGTAGTGGACCGGACATCCGGACCAGTGATCGCAGTAATACGTCCATACCCATCCGTTGTCGTGCTGTAAGTTAATGCTGAGTCTCGGTTCCCTCCCGTCGCGTGACCTGACGGATCCGCAATGACGGAGAGTCGGCCTAGGCCATCGTGATAGTACCGGGTAACACCTCCTTGCTGGTCAACTCGCGCTAGCGTTGTACCGTCAGGTAAAACCAGATCATGAAATTTATTTCCTAGCGGATCCGTCGTCGTTCGGTCCAGAGCATCATACGTATACCCAAAGTTACCGTTTATGCTACTAGCCGAGAGTGGCCGCCCCAAGGCGTCATACGTATAGGCGACTGTGTGTGCGGGAGTTGTTCCTTCGAAGTAGGGAACGGATTCAGTCGATAGCCGTCCGAGAGCGTCATATGTGCGCGTACGAACGACGACTGGTTTGAAGCTTCTAAAACGGCGTGACGCTACCAGTTGGCCCAATCGGTCGAAGTCGAATTCCGCTTTTGGTCCCGCCGATGAGGCGAGACGAAGGACCGCGCTCAGATCCGGACGGCCATATGTCGGACCAGAGATCCACGTGCGCGCCATAGACGCTTGGCCAGATGTAACGTCGGCAGACGCTCGCCCGAGACCATCCAAGATGATTGTAGATATGACATTATTAGGCTGCTGAAGACCTGTGAGTAATCCGAAATCGCGGTCAAAAATGAACCTTGTGGCGTGACGCTCGGCGTCGATCTTTAGAACAGGAAATATTCGTTCTGCGGAGTCATATTGGAATTCTGTTCGCCTTCTCTCGGTTCGTCCTTGGAGGTTTGCGATGCCGGACCATGTCACTGCAGTTACATTACCGTATCGGTCATATTCAAACTGTCCTTGCCTTCGTAAAGCCGATGCAGGCTCGTAGATAATCCTTTCAATTAAGTCGTGCTTCCCCGTAGCGGGGTTGTACTCATATAAAACATTACTTGATACGTCACCCCCCGCTGGGCAAGGACTCCCACGGCTTAACCAATCCGGATAAACTCCCGTAGTACGAATTGTCTCGCAAACAGAAGACGTCGCCTGAACTGTCTGTTGCTTTAGGCGACTCACTAACCATTCACTTTCCACAACGTCATATATTTTTGATACTACTAGTCCGTGCCCCACGAACTCGTTGTGAAGTAAGGCATTGACCCATGCTCCCGTCACAGATCCTGAAACGCCCATATCTATGGAACTTTGTGATCGTATGGACGATGAAGTCATGTTTCCGAAATCGTCGTAAGTCAGTTGCGTGGTTGTCTTGCTCAAGAGTTTGCCGAGAGTCTGGTCACCGTGATCCCTTTCTCGTACGGAGTCTACTTGTACATTCGGTACCACAAAATAGGACTTACCATTATTTACTTTATGTAAAACATAGCTAGACTCAAGTGAATGGATTCGTTTCTTCGTGGGCGTAAGTTGTGTTTTCGTTGTCACGATAGCAGGCAGACGAGAATGCGGAAAGTCGTGAATACTTTGATCAAAATAATCATTGTCGAAATGATACTCCCAGATTTGTCCTGTTCCTGTATTCTCAACTCCAAAGTCTGAGAAACCGAGCCATCCTCGACCACCGCGATGGAAGCGGCCGTCGCCATATCGATAGTTTGAGACAACGGGCAAAGATGTGCTTCCAATCAAGACTCTCGTGCTGGAGACCAATGGAAATTGATGTGGGATACAGCTGCTGTCGTAACCGGGACAAAAGTCGTTAATGGAGTGTGGAATGTATATTGATCCATGCCCAGCAACAGCGTACTGAATCGCTACATCTGGGTTAGGGAAGTTCGGAGTGTCTGGATTTAATCCTGAGCGGATACTGATCAGCAATTCCGGGGCTGCGGATACTCGATGGAACACTCTGCCATTCGTGGTAATGACATCAATATTCCCATCGGCGTTCACATCAACAAACATCGCACCGTAAGCGAAGAGTGACTCATCAGTTGAAATGGTTCGAGTGCGCGTCGCGCCACCGCGTACGTCAGCAACAACAAGATTTCCATTAGATGCAGAGGAGAAGAGAACTTCATCCACACCATCACCATCGAGATCGGGGGCTAAAGTGATAGACATTGGATCGCTACTTTGGAAAATCGGAATCTCGGTTCCCGACTCTACGAACTCCGATCCTGTATTGATCCAAAAATGCAAAACTCCAGATTGACCAACAACCAAATCCAAAAGCCCGTCTCCATTGCAGTCCAAAGCAGCTGCGAAAGGCGGCAGAAGACCATTTGGCACGTTCACGACGCGCGACACCCACTTGTAATCGACTTGCGAGGGGTCTTGTGGATTCAAGAAGGGCTTATACGAAAGCAACTTGTACGGCTGCTGATTTGGTGAGACTGGAAGATCATAATAAAGAAGGTCGTCCGCACCGTCGCCATCGAAGTCACCGACAAATGAGAAAGGCCGCGTTTCGCCTGATCCCGGACTGATCCCCGTATCCACAAGGTCACCAGGTATGACACCCATGTGCTCAAATGCGAACGGGTTGGACCTTCCTGCGACGTAGGTCTGCAGCAAGAGTTCCTGCATACCGTCGCCATCGAAGTCGCCGACCCATTTATCTCGAATAACTACAGCACCCATCGGTGTTTGCCAACGTGTGGAGAACGTAGGGCCGTAATACACGTTCATAACGCATTGTGGACATCTATCGATGCTGATCAGCTCCGGCCTACCGTCCCCCGTGGTATCGACTGCAAGCGGAGTTGCCAAAATTGCAGCTGATGTCGCAACTCCTGTCGGGATCTTTGTAAAGGATCCCGTGTCGTCGGAGTGATATATATCGAATTTCAATCCAGGGGTTGCGGTGGGCCTCGGAACCAGCAGCGACTTTCTGCCACTCCCATCGAAGTCTGCGATAACGATCCGTTGGCTCTGAAGATAACCGCCAACGGGGGCACTTTCGAATTGCCCGTTGCCATAAGAGCGTTGAAACGAAAGTCCGGAACTCTGGCTCCAACCAAACGTCGTAGCAGGTATGCAGACGTCGTCTGACCCGCATTTCTGCAGTGAAGCAAGCTTACTTCTTCCGGTCGTGCCTGTCGCATCGTATGAGAGCCTGTAGGTTGTTGTGAGATGGCCTCCAGGACCATAAGTGGCAATTCTTGCCAGGCGAAGATCGCTATCAATTGCCACCCCGTGGTAGAAGCCGCGAATCGGATCTGGCCTAGTTTCATAGATGAAGTCCAAACGTCGTGACGGCCTTAACCTCTCCCCGCCGGTATACAAGATTTGCGATGGAAGATATGTTGCCGGATTTGTGGAGACGGAAGCGGATCGATATAGCACTAAGAAGAAATTGCCGCGACGATCCTCAACCTTTGCGAGCGCCCACGCGAGAATAGGCTCGGAAACAGACGAGTATCGTTTCAGAGTGGCTCCAGCAACAATACTTCTCCACTCGACCCTGCCGAAGCTGCGAATGCTTCCATCCTTCTCCCAGACTCGCCATTCTCCTAGAAGGGCCGCGGATTTATCTTCGTAGCGGCATATCCGAGAAAACGGATGCGTTTCTGTGCGGTATTCGCGGCCATTGCCGGGACAGGAGTGTGTGCTCGCCTCAACTAGGCGGTTTCCGTCCAAACACAAGGCGTCATTCTGATCAAATGACACTCCCGCAGCGTAGCCATCTTGCGCGAATGTTTTCCTGCATCTCCGAACTTCCGACAATCCGTCAAGTGTCCAACCCACGCCCAAAGGACCGTTACCTCGCCGGCTGTCATAGTCGAACGATAAAGAGGGCTCAATCCCCTCTCGTCCCGGCGGAACTGCAATCGGAATCGATAGAGTTGCGGCGCCATCAGGCGTCACGTTGAAGTGCGTTTCGATCGTACCCACGGGTGCAGTTCGGGTACGGGAGGGCCTGTAGTCACTTGTTTCAACAAATTTAGAGTACGACGAGCTAAAACTTACAGATGAGTCGGCGGACAATGGAGCATTGGTGTCGACAGCCGAACGGTTGCCCGAAGCACGACATGGTCTACAAACAGCTGCAGTGAGAAATCCAGCAACAAGCAAGCGGCGGGATAGACGACGCGGGTACATCTTTGCCTTCTTGAGCGCGAAAGCTTAACACTGATCCCCTTGGTTTTGCCCAACTTTATGCGCGAGCGATTGCCGACAGACAGCTCACCGCCGACGCCGCCAGCGCGATATTGCGAACCTTCAGCCAGCCAGGTTCCGAATCGGGCTGGTAAGGACTGAACCGGTGCTTCGCGACGATACCTTCGAGGTCGTGCTCACAGGCGAGCTTGAAGAATTCCTCACCCTCACGTTCGACATGGCCGGAATACAGGAGCCAAGTGCCGCGCTTCGGAGTGATGGCTCGAAGACGTGCCTTGCGCTCGATCAGCGGAGAATAGCGCAAGTCATCACCGTCACACCACAACAGGTCAAACGCCTGGAACCGAGCCTCACCGCGCCGAAATAGCAGCTCTTCAAATTGAGATTTGCCATCGGAGTTGAGGCTAACGATTTCGCCGTCCAAGACAGCAGCGCCAACCCGGAGTTCATCCGGCAGACAAGAGGCCAGAGAAGGGAAAGACTTGAAGACGTTCCCATTGCGGGAAACTAACCGGCAGACGCCGTCTTCGACATAGGCCAACGCACGAAAGCCATCCCACTTGATCTCGTAAACCCAATCCGAGTGGGAGAACGGCGCCCGCGCTCGCCCGAGCGGCATCGGCTGGAATTTCGGCAGAGACACTGCTATCAGTATACCGATGGGGAGCCTGCATATCGCAATCTCACTCAAACGTGATGGCGAGAAAGAGAATGGTCGCTGAACCGGCCCATTCATCCGAGACGTCATGCTCGAATGTGTCTGGGTAATCCCGTTCCAAATTGAGAACATAGCAAAAGAATGGCCAATTCATCCGATGTAAGTTCGCATATAGTAGTGCTTATTAATGCTGGTGAATGAGCGAACCATGTTCGCGCGATGACAAATTTTCTGCCAAAAGACACCCCGCCATTAACAACCCGACCGATTCTGCAGTGTCTTCACCGATTGCCTAATAGGATCCAAGTCCTTCACGCCATTTCCCGCATCACGACTGCTTACCTCAGTGACCCTGAACCTTGGGTGGTTGGCTACAGCGGAGGCAAGGATTCAACAGCAGTCGTGAAGTTGATTTTTCAAAGCCTCCTTCGCCTCAAGCATGCGCGCAAGCCGGTGACTGTCATCTACTGCGATACTGGAGTCGAAATTCCCCTGGCGTCAGCCTTGGCGCGAAAGGCGCTCAGTGAGCTTGAAAGCGAAGCGGCAAGTTTGGCTGTTCCGATTTCAGTCAGAATTCTCTCCCCGCCAATGAACGAGAGATTTTTCGTGAAAGTCTTAGGGAGAGGATATCCCCCACCTACAGATAAATTCCGCTGGTGCACGGATCGATTGCGGATCGATCCAGTCACTAGATTCTTGGAGTCTGCGAATACGCAGTCAGCAACCGTTGTCTTGGGCGTACGGGAATCTGAGAGTGCGGCCAGATCTTTGACGCTAAGCGAAAATCGAACTCAGGATCGATTCTGGAGAATACAGCGCGACCATAGCAAACGGCGGCTCTTCATGCCGATATTGGACTATTCAGTTCTGGACGTCTGGCAGGTGAACTTAATGCTGAAACTTCCGCGGGCGCTACACGCAGAGGAGGTGGCAGATTTGTACGCGAGTGCCTCGGGCGAATGTCCCACGATCCGTGACGTGAAGGGAGCACCATGCGGCAAAGCGAGGTTCGGATGTTGGACCTGCACTGTTGCTAAGAACGGCACCACCCTAAGAAATCTAATCGACAGCGGCCACACTAACTTGAAGCCATTGCTGGAATTTCGTTTATGGCTTGAGCGACATCGAAGCGACCCTCGTTTCCGACGAAGTAAGCGGAGAAATGGGGCCCTTGGACCCGGGCCAATGACTTTGCCTTGGAGGAGGTTGGCCCTTAAGAAGTTATTAAAAACCCAACAACAGTCCGGACTACAGCTTGTTAGCAACGAGGAGCTGACCGAGATACAGAAAGAATGGTGCGCACACGACGCTTAACGACCTCCACAAGTGGAGAAAAAAAGCACCCTTCGTAATAGCTGGTTTATGCGTCCTTCCCTGGATTGTGCATAGGTTCGAGAGTGTCGGCGCAACCCTCGCGATCCTCGGCCTGGCCGTCGCCATTGCCTCCTTCTACGTGCTCCTTAAATTCCGTGAGCCACGCTGGAAGCTCGAAATGGACAACTATGTGGGGGCCCAAATTCGAGAAAGGTTGATCGCCCTCGTGCCAGAAGACCTCAACATCACGCCAGCTGAGCGGGAGCAACTAGCAAGCTCGGAAATCTACAGAGAACTAACAGGCGTTTTTTGGGAGGCCGTCGATCAGAATGCCGTTCTTCGCGCCCACAAGGAGCACTTCTACTCAAACGGAATCGAGTATTCGACAGCGATTGATATATTCCTGCTTTGTCTGTTTTTTTGTATGTGTTATGCGATCGCGTGGCTCGTCATCCGAGACACATTTCTCCTCTACACTGCCGGATGCTTGATTTCAATCGCGCTCATCGCTAGATGGATAGCAATTCCCAAGGCCAGGCGGCGGCACTTGTCCTTGTCTGCCGAACAACTTGAGCTGCTAAAAAGGGAAATGGGTGTCTTCGTAGCAGATCGCTTTCGTCAAATTGTTCTAGGTTGGCGTGTACGGGGGCGTCCTGGTGATCGTGTTTCTTCTGGTACTCCGAAAACTTTGGCATTCTGGAAGGAAGCGCGTGTCGGGCTTCCCTTGCTCACCTTGGTCGCCCTAGCCCTCATTGCCGGGCAAAAGCTTGGCTTGGGTCTTGGAGCTAACCGCTCGCCGGAGGTCAAGTCTGGCTATGTCACGGCGGGAAAGCACCACAAATTCGTAGCTGTGGTTTTTGTTCACGGGGTGTTCGGCACAAAGGAGGATACATGGCTCAGCCGTGGTCATGGTGGCAATTTCCCCGAACTCCTTGCCACAGACCCAGAGCTAAAAGACAATGTGGATGTCTTCACATTTGAGTACTTTACTCCCAAATCCGGCGCCGCTCCTTCAATCGTAGACCTCGCCAATCAGCTCCGCGGAGAGCTCGATGACCATCACGTTTTCGAAGACCACGAGAAAGTCGCGTTCCTTGCACACAGCATGGGTGGAATTGTTGTTCGCCAATTCTTGCTTAACCATCAAGACCGAATTGGCAAGGTCCCAATGGTCTTTTTCTATGCAACTCCTACAAACGGTTCCGATCTGGCATCGCTTGCGAAACTCGCATCCTCCAACCCCCAACTGCGTGGTATGGTTCCGCTCGAAGGCAACGATTTCCTCCAATCGATCCAAAGTGGCTGGCTTGCTTCGGACCAAGCCAAATCCATTGCCTCTCACTGCGCTGTAGAAACTCTTCCGATATTCGGAATTATGATTGTTTCTCGTTCGAGTGCCACCGCACTGTGCAATCGAGAGATTGATCCCTTTTCAGCAGACCATATTGATATCGTCAAACCGACCGACCGTGAGGATCCTCGCTACACTCGTTTCGCTACTGCCTTGAGTAAAGAAGTTCTCAACACTTCTTCAGCCCGTACATCCCACCCAGCCATAAAGATTCTTCACGCGAATAAAGACTTACAGGGAAGACTAATTAATACGAGTGGCCGGTCAGACGTGTTGAATGGTCTTGTAATACCAGCTTTTCAACTTCAAGCCGATCAGTTAGTGAGAATACTCAGTGTGCGACTGTACTTGTCTGAAGGTGATGCTCGCTGGAATGGCCCATGGGAGCCCACACGGAGTGATGAAGAACAATTCCCAATTGAATTTTTTTGGGCAGCTCGTATGGAGATAAGTCCACACGAGACCTGGAATACTCCAGAATTTATAGTCCAACGAAATCGAGGGAAACCCTTCAGTCGTAAACTTTCAGCACGGATTAAAGTGTTTTATGGCGCCGATAAACCGGCAGTTGCGGATTTCACACTGCACAATAATTCCTGATACGGGCGCCCAGAGGAACGGCGATGATCCAGGGGACGAGAAGTGCGCTCATATAGCTGGAAGCAACAGCAAGTTCAACGGCAGATTGCATGAGAACCTAGCCGCCTTACGTGTTCATTCTCGCAATGATCATCTCCGCCAGTCTGAGGCTGTCACTGATTTTTGCGTGTACTACTGGCGAGTTCTTGATTTCATCACGATTCAAGCGAATTGCTGCAATGACAGCAGCCGCGATCAGTTTCGCATTCTCAGTCCTGGCCGACTGCCGCGCTCGTTTGAAGCATTCTGGCGACGGCGCTGGCGATCCGTTGAACAACGCTTCTGGCGGATAGAGCCAGGATGTCCAGCAGCATGAGCATGTCACTAACAGCCGACAAGTCGGTCGAGGTTCAGGCTCTTGCATGTGCGCCTGCGGATCTTCTGCTCGTGCTGTCACGATGCAGCGGCATTCGTTGCACTGAACGACCCAGGCTCGCGGCTTTGACATCCTGAAAACATAATAGGCGAATATATGGCGAATCATCAAATGAGGACGTTCAAATTGGTGAACAGGGCAAGAGAATCGCCGCTGAACGCATTGTCGGTCGGCCATTCTGCTTGCATTTCCAAAACGGGATTTAAAATGTCTCACCTATGAGAGAACCAATTCTTGACGCGATCGATGCAGAGATAAGGCGACTTACGGCAGCCCGAGACATTTTGCTTGGTAGTACTCGCAGCATTCAAATTGGAAATACCGGAAACGTGAGGAGGCGAAGGCCAATGTCTGCCGAAACCAAACGCAAGATTGCCGCAGCAATGGCAAAGCGTTGGAAAGAGCGCAGAAAGGCGGCTTAGGACTTGTGAGTACAATGCTCCCATGTGCGGACGTTACAGACTCACGCGTGCTGATAGACTCGCCGAGAAATTTGATGCGGAGCTTGCCGAGGAACTGACGCCCCGCTACAACATCGCTCCGACTCAGCCCGTTCCGGTCGTGCGAGCTAACGGCTCTCGACGCATGATCGTCTCGATGCGCTGGGGCTTGATCCCGAATTGGGCAAAAGACGCGTCGATGTCCCAAATCAATGCGCGTAGCGAGACACTACTTGAGAAGCCTGCGTTCAAAGAAAACTTTGAGCGGCGACGATGCCTTATTCCGGCAAACGGGTTCTACGAATGGAAACGCAGCGGCAAGTCAAAACAGCCTTTCCATTTCGGGATGAAAGATGACTCGATTTTTGCATTCGCCGGCATATGGGATCGCTGGAAAGCCTCACAGGGACAGGTCATCGAATCCTGCGCCATTCTGACCACCGGACCGAACGATCTCCTCAGAGATGTACATGACCGGATGCCGGTGATCCTGAAGGTTGAGAAATATCAGGAATGGCTTGAAGCTCCGGCTTCGGCTTGCGGACGTTTAAACCACTTTTTGCAGCCGTTCGACGCAGCCATGATGAAACGATTTGCTGTTAGTTCGGCTGTGAACGATCCCGAGAATGACACATCGGAATGCACACAAGAAGTGCCTGAATTCACATCGACGCAGGCCACACTGTTCTAAAGCGCTGCGCTTAGAGCATTTCTCCCATTACGCTTTTTGCGTTACGCTAACTGGCGTAATCAGGGCCGCTTCCGGGACTAGCACAACTTGGCCCCAATCGCCTAAACTTCTTCAGTCATATAGAGCCATTCCTGCATCAAAGCTTCCACCACTGGCCAGAGTTCCCGGATTAGCCCTCAAGATTTCTGCTTGAGTTTTCTGCAGAATAGGACCTCTTAAAGGTACAGGGAGTCTGGCGCCCTGTCGTGTGAAAGAGTTGCCGTTTCACGCCAAAATGGGAGATTCGGCGATCTGGGACGATTGCGATGGCGGGAGAGTCTAAATCAGGGAAACGGTTTCAAGTCAGCCCTATCGATCGATTTGGCAGAGCGATTGACCCTGTTGTCCTGGATGCGGCAGTCCAAATTGGGCCACGAGCAATGGCCCATGCGGAGAAGCTCTTAGCCGATCCTGCAATAGCTGCCAATCTGCTCGAAGAATGCGCAGCGGCGGTTTCCCGAGTCTTGCAGAAACCCCGCCCTGATACAGATCATCCGATTCGCGATCTCCAGGCATATCTCTTTAGGGCATTCCTTCGACGCGTCAATAGGACCAAGCGCCGCATGCCATCGCTAGCAAACCCAACCAATACTTCAGAGGCTGATTTCGGCGCAGCACAGAACTTCGAGGAGAAGATCCTCGTTGATGAACTGTTGACTCGCTGCGATCCGGTCACGCGCGATATGTTTATTCGTCGCAACCAAGGATTTTCGTGGAAAGAAATTGGGGAAATTTATTCAATTTCGGCGCACGCTGCAGAATCGAGATTTAGCCAAGCTCTGCAGCGTGTGCGAAGGAAACTTGGGCTCGGTTCATGAGAGCACGTCTCAATAACGACGAGCTTCTGCGATTCGCAGACTCTTATTTGCGGGAAGCGTTTCCAAATCCGGACCGCACCGGCTGTCCTGCAGATGGGCAATTGCGCGACTTGGCGGCAAAGCCGAGTGCAACAAAAGCAGTCCTCACCGAGCACATTTCTTGCTGTTCACCGTGCTATCAACGTTATGCAGAATTGCTTCAGGCGCAGAAAGCCGTCGCGTCTGCCCGCCAGCTCCGGGCAAGTAGCTGGCGTATTTGGCGAACCAGGTTCGTTTGGGCGAGCGCTACTGTCCTTGCGTTGCTCGCGATCGTTGCAATTCTGATATTCACGCGACCAACATCAAAACCAATTTCATATTCAGCCTTTACGCTGAATTTGCAAGATTTGTCGCCGTCACGTGGAGGCGGGCCGGAATCGGGCATTCGCGAAAGCCAAGTTCCACAGGCGCCTCTGGATGCAAGCATTCAGCTTCCCGTGGGTAGCGAGGAGGGAGCCTATCAAGTCTCGCTTCGTTCGGGTCCGAACGTCCTCTGGTCGAAAGTTGTACACGCACGCTTGCGAAACAATGTACTTACGCTCCAAACCCAAATCGATCTGCGTCCTTTTTCGCTCGGCAAATATGAAATTACAGTCGAGTCGGCGAATGGACTGCGATTTGTGCAACCCATTCAGCTAATCAGATCGAATCAGCCCGTTTCGCATTCTGGCTGGCGAGACAGGCTGATGGCTTCCGTTGCATCTCGGCTAATTTCGATTCGTTTGCCACGCGCGTCGCGCAAGCAGTCGGTCTCTCCCGGCTTCGCTAATCAAGATACCGGGCAACTCCTGACTGAAGCAGACCGCCTAGCCTGGTTGGGAAATTGGCCGGCAGCATCTCCTCTGTATGCCAGAGCAGAACTGCTAGCAAGTCAGAGTGGCGATCCCAACGCGACTGCACACGCGAAAATCGGTAGGATTCGCAGTCAAGCCGAGAGTATGCCCTTCGCTCAAGTCTCCGAAATGTTGGCGACCGAATTGGAGAATCCGATTGTTCAAAACGATCCCAAGTTGCGCCTGTTTGGCCTCACTGCGAAAGGATACACAGATTTGGATGTGAACTTGGCCTCTTGCCGTGCGGCATGGGAACAAGCGCTTCAGACTGCCAGCGAGCTAGGAGATCGAAATTGGGAAGCGCGCGCATCAGGTGAACTCGGCATCGTGACCTTCCTCGAGGGCGACAGGACGAAAGCGGAAAGGTTAGTTGGAAGCGCACTCATGTCAGCGATCAAGAACGGCGATGTAGCCGCACAAGTCCGCTTTCTATCGATGATCGGAAACGGCTTGGCGGATATCAAGCGGTATGACGAGGCGTTGGAGTTTTTTTCACGAGCCCTTCGGCTCGCGGACACCACCAAAGATATTGGATTTCCATTCATGGCTTACGAAGGACAAGCCCAGTCCCTCACCGCACTTGGCAAACCAGACGCAGCACGACAGTTTCTGCTGAAGGCATTTGATGAAGCAAAGAGACTAGACAAGCGCGGACACCAAGCTCAAATTTTAATCCTGCTTGGAGAACTGGCGCTCTCCGAAAACAAGGTCTCAGAGGGCGAGAAATATTTGCAGGATGCTGGTGAGTTGAGCAGCACTAGCCAGTTTCGCCGGATGGAGAGCGAGGCAATGTACCAACTAGCGAGCGTTTCGCGTAATCAGGGAAAACTTAAAGAGACCGAGAATTACCTGAGCAGAAGCATTGACGCAAGCCGCGCGGTGGGGGATAGGTACTACCTCCCGCGAGACCTTTCGAGCCTGGCAGAGATCAAGGTTCTGGAAGGCAAAGCACAAGAGGCAGACGCGCTGTGGGAAGAAGCAACAGACGTTCTGGAAGGCATGTTGGTGAATGCTCCTAGTGCAAATGCGAGAAGCACCATGGTTGCCGCATCAAGCGATATCTATCTCCGCCACTTCGCACTTGCTGTGAAAACAAATGATGTTGCGAAGGCATTTCGGATTGTGGAGCGCGCCCGCGGGCGCGCAGTTGCGGATCTGTTATGGGGCCGTCCCACGCATAAACGAGAGGTCGCAATCGACACAGCCTCGGAACGGAAGATCAATACCCTGCAGATTCAATTGATTCGCGCGCAATCGCGAGCACAGCGAGAAAAGCTGCTTTCAGACTTGTTCGAGGCTGAAGAGTGGAGATCTGCGGCGGTCAGCGAAAGTGTGCGCCGGTACACGGTACGGGAACCCGTATCGATCCGAGCACTTCAGCGAATCCTCTCACCAAGCGAGTTGGTTCTCCAGTACGTACTGTCTGACCCGGATTCCTACTGCATTGCCATAAATCGCAGTGGTGCACATCTTGTCCGTCTTGGCTCTAGCCGTGGCCGCATTGAACTGCTGGCGCATGAATATCTGGACAAAGTGAGAGCGAAGCAAGGTTCCGAACAAGATGCTCGTCGGCTCTACTCGATCCTACTGGCTCCGATCACTAGTTTGCGAGGCGCAACGCGAATCGTCGTTGTCCCTGATGGCGTTCTGCACCTGCTGCCTTTCGATGCTTTACAAAGTGGCGATGGCAAGTATGTGTTGGATTCAGCAGTTATTTCTTATGCGCCATCGTCTACGGTTCTTCAGTTGTTGCGGTCACGCCAACGATCAAGACCGCCACTCCCATTTCTCGGTGTTGGCGACGTGGCTTACGATTCCGAATTGGGAAGAGAGACGAATGCTTCGTCCGAGACCCGTGGCGTATATGACCTTGCGGGTGCTCACTTCGGACTCCTCCCAGGCAGCAGAGGAGAGATTATCAATGCTGAAGAGATCTTTGGTCCCGGTAGCATTGTCTTGCTTGGGAGCGGCGCGACAGAGACAGCTTTCAAGCGAGAACCCTTATCCAGATTCCGAGTGGTGCACTTGGCTGTACATGGCATTGCCAGCGCGAAATATCCAGAACGAGCAGCTCTGGTCCTCGGTCGCGAGAAAAACTCGCAAGAGGACGGGCTGCTTCAAGCACGTGAAATCGCGGACCTCACTTTGAATGCTGATCTTGTTACTCTTTCCGCATGTGATACAGGTGTTGGCCAACTGCAAGGTGAAGAGGGCATTGCAAGTCTGCAGCGGGCTTTCCTAGTGGCGGGAGCAAAGGCGACCATTTCAACTCTGTGGACCGCGGATGACACGTTCTCCGCTGCTCTTATAAAGCAGTTCTACAAGAATTTAGCTTCTGGTATGGACGAAGGCTCGGCTCTCAGGCAAGCCAAGTTGGAGCTGAAGCAGAAATTTGGGCCGCAAGCTCCTCCATTTTATTGGGCTGGTTTCGTTTTGGACGGAGACTCCACATCGCGCATCTTGTCACAGCAATGATTGATTTGGATCTGACAGAACGTAAGCGCATCCTCGGCAAAGTCTCACACTTGGTCGAGACAAAGCACTTCAATCCGTCATTGAACGGAACCAATTGGAAGTCGCTGCTGGCGGAGCGGTCTGACCGGATTCTGTCAGCAATTGGAGCTGATCAATTCGAAAAAGAGATTCAATCCCTTCTCGGCGAATTGCACACAAGCCATACAGGCTTTTTTCACAAGAGCGGCCGAACAGTGCCGGCAAGACATGCCATAAACGCGACCTTCAAAGCATGTCAGGTCGATGGCATCGCTCATTGGGTGTTTCAAGATGTACATGAAGGCGGGACGGCCAGCCTCTTGGGAATCGAGCCAGGCGATGTGCTGGTCAAAATAAATGGGGAACCTATTGCGCCTCCAGTTCAGCCAGTCTTCAAGATGGCCACGCAGACTGAATTCACAATTCGAAAACGCGACGGGAAGGTCTTCTCTGCGCCGGCAATCACGCCGAAGCCGATCTCGGGCAAGCGCCCCATTGCTGAGCCGAAGGCGCTCTCCGTTTCGAGACTGAGCGATGATATCGGATATATCAAGATCAGAATCTTTCCGGGCGCAGTGGGAATCGATCTGGCAGCGGACATCGATCGAGCGGTGGTCGAAATCAGCGACTGCAACCGGCTCATCCTTGAGCTCCGCGGCAATACTGGCGGGGGCATCGGCGGCATGCGTATGATGAGCTATTTAACGCAACAGAAGATTCCCATTGGATACAGCTTGACTCGGCAACGAGCAGAGCGCGGATTCCAAAGAGAAGGGCTGACCCGTTTCTGTCGGATACCTCGTCGGAAAATCGCCCTTGCATGGCTAATCATTAGATATGCAAGCGCAATAGTCGATCAGTCCATTTGTCTCATGACTGAGGGTATGCCGCCTCAGAAATTTCACGGCCGGGTCGTCATTCTGGTCAACGAGCACAGCGCAAGCGCAGCCGAGATGCTCGCCGCCTTCGCACAGGAAAACCGGCTCGCGACAATCGTCGGGGCAAGGACAGCCGGCAGACTTTTAAGCGGCCGAGCATTCCATCTCGGGAACGGCTACGTGCTTGGTTTGCCAGTTGCGGCCTATTTCACTTGGAACGGAGCACTACTGGAAGGAACGGGTCTCAAGCCAGACGTGGAAATTGAAATGACTTGTGAAGCGCTTCAGACCGGATCAGACGTCCAACTGGATAGGGCGATCGAAGAAGTCAAACGGCTCTGAGTCTCCCTGGAGAAACACAATGCCAAACAAACGGTTCTTGAAGAGTTTTGTCCTTCTGGTTCTTGCTGGCCTCTGCGCGACCGGCTGCAATTCAAAGCCAAACGTTTCCGGAGTCTGGAAAGGTACAGTTCAGGCGAGCGAAAAAGGCGGGAAGAACAACTGGCAAGGTCCTGCCGAATTGACGTTGAACCAAAACGGCGAGGCGCTGTCTGGCACGCTGTCGTTTAATTATCCCCAGGCTGGGCGTATTCAAGTCCCGATCACCTCGGGCATCGTCTCAAAGGACGCGGTCACATTCTCCGGCCAACAGCAGCTCCCGCTAGGCGGCTCTGCCGAGCTTACTTTCCACGGCACAGTGAAAGGCGCGTCATTAAACGGAACAATGGATCTGACTTCAAGAGGACTGTTTGGCACCGTAACAAACACCGGCCCACTCACACTGTCAAAACAATAGCCCGGAAAACACTAGTTTCTAGCATTTACGTTTCTCCCATTTTGGCGCTGTTGTACGCCCTTCTCAGTGAAATTGCTGACTGGAAATCGCGCTAAATTGTTGTAAAATCAAGGGGATTTTCGTCATTACAAATTCTGCTTTCAGCACGCCCGGTATCCGCCTCGGCCATGAGTACCGCCTACCACGCAAAGTATTTTGCGTATGAACTGACAAAACGGTGCGCCTCGGACAGCATGGAAAAGCTTGCTGCTTCTCTTGCTGATGCCCAGGTTGACCTCAACCCTCATCAGGTTGAAGCTGCGCTATTCGCTTTTCGCTCGCCGCTGTCGAAAGGAGCGATCCTCGCTGACGAAGTCGGCCTCGGCAAAACCATTGAAGCCGGCATTCTGTTATCGCAGAGATGGGCAGAGCGGAAAAGAAAAATTCTGGTCATTGTCCCGGCGAGCCTGCGCAAACAGTGGCATCAGGAGCTGTCGGACAAATTCTTCCTTCCTTCTGTGATTTTGGAAACGAAGACCTTCAACGAACAGATTCGACAAGGAAACCTGAATCCGTTTGACCGCTCCGAAATTGTCATCTGTTCATACCAGTTTGCGCGCGCAAAAGAGCCGTACATCCGCCAGGTCGCATGGAACCTCGCGGTCATTGATGAGGCTCATCGGCTCCGGAATGTTTACAAGCCCTCAAACAAGATCGGGAATGCCATCAAGGCGGCTCTCGCGCCGCACGACAAATTGCTTCTTACGGCTACGCCGCTCCAGAATTCGCTTCTTGAACTTTTTGGCCTGGTCAGCATCGTTGATGAGCACATCTTCGGCGACATCAAGAGTTTTCGCAGTCAGTTCTCACGTTTGGATACCGAGTCTGATTTCCAGTCGCTCCGCGAGCGTCTGAAACCGATCTGTCAGCGGACGCTGCGCCGCCAGGTGCTCGAATACATACCCTTCACCAATCGCATCGCCTTGGTGGAAGAGTTCATCCCGAGCGATGCCGAGCAAAAGCTCTACAACGTGGTTTCCGACTATTTGCAACGACAACGCCTTTACGCTCTTCCGGCGAGTCAGCGTCAACTCATGACTCTCATCCTCAGGCGGCTCTTGGCTTCATCCACGTTTGCAATTGCGGGAACCCTGGAAGGATTGGCAAACAAGCTCGAAAAGGCGACCAAGGCCTACGCACCCGTCGTGGAGGCACCGGAAGAGGTTGCTCAGACCTTCGAGAGCTTCGAGGAAATGGAAGACGAATGGGAGGCGGACGAGGAAGAGAAGGAACAGGACAAGAAAGCTGAGGAGCGAAGATTCACGCCGGAAGAAATAGAACAAATGACAGCGGAGATTCAGTCACTCCGGCTGTTCACCGAGTTGGCAAATTCGATAGTCAAGAACTCGAAGGGAGAAAGGCTCCAGACGGCGCTGAAGCGAGGACTCGCTGAAGCCAAGAAGAAGGGCGGCGCTGAAAAGGCGATCATCTTCACCGAGTCCACACGGACTCAAGAATACGTCCGCTCCATTCTTGAATCCATCCCGCAGTACAAAGGCAAAGTCGTACTATTTAACGGCTCCAACAATGATCCGAAGTCGAAAGAGATTTATCAAAACTGGCTGAAAAAGCACGAGGGCACGGACCGAATCACAGGATCGAAAACCGCCGATATGCGGGCTGCCCTTGTCGATTACTTCCGTGACGAAGCGATCATCATGGTCGCAACCGAAGCAGCCGCCGAAGGTATCAACCTACAATTCTGTTCGTTGGTCATCAATTACGACCTGCCGTGGAATCCGCAGCGCATCGAACAGCGAATCGGTCGCTGTCACCGCTATGGGCAGAAGCACGACGTTGTCGTGGTGAATTTTCTCAACAAGAAGAACGCTGCCGATCAGCGCGTTTACCAACTCCTGGACGAAAAGTTCAAACTCTTCAGCGGCGTCTTTGGCGCGAGCGACGAAGTGTTGGGCAGCATCGAGTCGGGAATCGATTTCGAAAAGCGCATCGCTGACATTTACCAGAAATGCCGCACCGAAGAGCAAATTCAGTTCAACTTCGATCAGCTTCAACAGGAGTTGGAGCAGCAGATTGATGAGCGAATCAAGCAGACACGTCAAAAGCTGCTGGAAAACTTCGACGAAGAAGTCCACGAAAAGCTGCGGGTGAATCTGCGGGAGAGCAGCGAAGTCCTCAACAAATACGATAACTGGCTATGGCAACTAACGCGGTTCTATCTCCAGCCATACGCCAAATTCGAGGACGGCCAAAACGGATTCATGCTCATTAACAATCCGTTCCCCGATGCCCAGATTCATCCTGGACCGTATCGCAGCGGCAAGAACATCGAGGACGCGAACCTCTATCGCATGGGCCATCCGCTCGCCCAAAAGATTATCGAACAATGCAAAGCATCGACGCCTGATTCGCAGGCGCTGGTATTCGACTACCGCCATTCGGGTAAGAAGATTTCGATTATCGAGCCTCTAGTCGGCAAGAGCGGCTTCGTGCGCGTAGTCTGCCAGAGTGTGACAGCTCTCGAAACCGAAGACTTCGTTCTTCTGAGTGGGATTTGCGATGACGGCACCCCGGTCGATGCGGAACAATGCCGGCGGTTCTTTTCGCTCGATGCTTCACAGGGCTCCGCAGCTTGCAGCTATGTTCCCGAAACGCTTGAGTCTCAGTTGGACGAGGGATTGCAGCGGCAGCAGAAAGAGGTCCTGGCAAAGTTCACAGCGCGCAATGCGAAGTTTTTCGAGACGGAACTAGACAAGCTCGAACGCTGGGCAGACGACATGGTGATGTCTGTCGAAAAGGAGCTTGCCGATACAAAAGGGCAGATCAAAGCTGCCAACAGGCAGGCGCAAATGGCCACCACTCTGCAGGAACAGCACTCGTGGCAAGAAAGAATTCGGGAACTCGAAAAGCAAATGCGTCGGCAGCGTCAACGGATTTTCGACGTTGAAGACGAGATCACGGCAAGACGCGACGGTCTAATTGCAGGCCTGGAGAAGCGTTTGAGCCAGCGCACGACGGTTGAGCCGTTATTCACAGTGCGGTTTGTAGTTGCATGAGCGGGACGATGGACCGGGGCTGATGGCTGAAAATTACCTAGACAAATTCAAGAGACTTCTTGCCGAGCTTTTCATGTTCGATCAAGCCGACCTCGATTTCGGCATTTATCGAATCATGAACGCGAAGCGCGACGAAATCACGCGCTTTCTTGACAATGATCTGCTTCCGCAGGTTCGGTCGGCAATCGGCGAATTAGAGCAGGCCGACCGTGCTGCTCTTCAGACGGACCTTGCAAAGGCAATTGAACAGGCCAAGGGCGTGGGGGTTGATCCGGAGAGCGCGCCCCGCGTAAGGGAGCTTCGTCAGGCGATCGCCAAAACGGCCGATATCGAGGCACTGGAAGCTGAGGTGTTTTCGGACCTTTACAACTTCTTCCGCCGGTACTACGACGACGGTGATTTTCTCTCCTTGCGGCGCTACAAAGAGGGCGTGTACGCGATCCCGTACCAAGGCGAGGAGCTTAAGTTTCATTGGGCGAACTACGACCAGTACTACATCAAGACCGCTGAGTATTTCCGCGATTACACCTTCACCGTAGGAAATGGCCGACGTGTACATTTTCGGCTCGCCGACGCGGACAGCGAGCAAGACAACAACCGGACACCGAACGGACGCGAGCGGCGCTTCATTCTGCGCGAGGCCGATCCGGTAGGCGAAGAAAATGGCGAGCTGGTGATTCGCTTTGAATATCGCCCCGATGGCGGGAAGCGCAAACAGACTGACCTGAATGCGCAAGCAACTCGGAGGATTTTCGAGGCGGAGGCTGCCCGCAATTGGCTCGCCGACATCGCCGCAAAAGCGCCTACTGACAAGAATCCAGATCGAACTGTCCTCGAAAAACGTTTGGCGGATTACACGGCGCGGAACACATTCGACTATTTCATCCACAAGGACTTGGCCGGATTCTTGCGGCGCGAGCTTGATTTCTACATAAAGAACGAGATCGTGCACCTTGACGACATCGAATCCGATGTTGCCCCACGCGTCGAGCAGTACTTGGCGAAGGTGAAGGCGATCCGACAGATCTCGCACAAGGTTATCGACTTCTTGGCCCAGATTGAGAACTTCGAGAAGAAGGTCTGGCTCAAAAAGAAGTTTGTCGTCGAGACGAACTACTGCATCACGCTGGATCGCATCCCCGAGGATCTGTACCCCGAAATTGCTGCCAGTGTGCCACAACGCGACGAGTGGGTCGCGTTGTTCGCCATCGACGAGATCAAAGGCGATTTGATTGTACCCGCTTACTCCGTGCCCCTGACGGTAGAGTTCCTCAAGGCGCACAATACGCTGGCAGTGGATACGCGTTTCTTTGATTCACAATTCAAAGACCGCCTGCTGGCGAGCATTCAGGAGTTGGATGAGCACATCGATGGCGTCTTAGTTCACAGCGACAATTTCCAGGCATTGCGTCTCATGGAGGCGCGTTATAGGCAGCAGGTAAAGTGCATCTATATTGATCCGCCCTACAACACAGACAGCAGCTCAATACCCTACAAGAATGATTATCGCCACTCGTCTTGGGCAACCATGATGAGAGATCGTCTCGCAGAGCTCCGAAGTACGATGACGCCGGATGCTGCGATCTTCGTCAGCATAGATAAGACAGAACGAACCGTACTTGAGCACGCGCTCGATGAGATCTTTGGGCACGGGAATCGTGTGGAAGAGTTAATTTGGGCCATGAATACGACAAACAGCCAGGCGCCAAATTACTCGACCAATCATGAGTACGTCGAGGTCTATGCGCGAGATCGCAGGATCGCCGAACAGGACCCGACCATGTTCCGTGAGCCTAAGCCAGGGTTTGAAGAGGTCATGGAGCTAGTGGCACGGCTGAATCCCCAATACCCGGCGATTAAGGAGATCGAAGGGGAAATCCAGAATCTTTACGAACGCCATCGGATCGAGTACCGCGAAGCTGTCGAAGCGCAGGGGCTTGAATGGGAGGATGAGAAGGGCAACGATCCATGGAGGGGCCTCTTCAACTACAGCAAAGCTGAGTATCGCGACGCGTCAGGTGCGTTTGCGTCCGAGGGCGAAGCAAAGGAGAGGACGGCGAAGATTTGGGTTTTCCAAGAGGGTGACGCTTCGATGCCGGCAACGAAACAGGCTGAGACCACCCGCGATCCGAACCACCCAAACTGGCGGTTTTATAAACCTCCGCACCCCGAGACAGGGAGGCCATGCCCACACCCCAAGAGTGGATGGAAGTTCGCATATGACGATGATGCTGATTCACCTGAGAAGCGGAGCTTTGTATCGCTCGATCGCGATCACCGAATTGCATGGGGCAAGGATGAGAATAAGGTACCTCGCATCAAGCGGATGCTCCACGAGGTTGAAACGAACATCGGAAAGAGCGTCTTCCAGGACTATTCGGACGGCGAGAAGCAGACGTCTGCCATGTTTGGTCGATCCGGTATTTTCCTCGCGCCGAAGCACGCGGATTTTGTATCGAGGTTCATCCTGCACTCGGCCAAGCCAAATAGCACGATTTTGGATTGCTTTGGTGGAACTGGCAGCACCGGTCATGCTGTAGTCAAACTAAATCGGGGTGATCGTGGCCACAGGAAATATGTTCTCGTTGAGGTGGGAAGCTATTTCGACACGATATTGAAACCACGTGTGCTCAAAGCCGCATATTCGAGCGATTGGAAAGCAGGTAAGCCGGTCGATCGTAAGGGTGTCAGCCATTGCGTGAAAGTGATTCGGCTCGAATCGTACGAAGATGCGTTGAACAACGTAGAGCTGCAACGCACGCAGACGCAAGCAGACTTGCTCGGACGCGCTGCTGGGCTGCGAGAAGACTACGTCTTGCGTTACATGCTCGATGTCGAGAGCAGCGGGAGCTCGTCACTCTTGAATACCGTTAGATTCGATGACCCCCTCAATTACACGCTCAGCATTGGCAACGGCAGTGTGGGCGAAACGCGCAAGAGGACTGTTGATCTCATCGAGACGTTCAATTGGCTCCTAGGACTTCGGGTAAAGCACATCGACACGATTCGTGGTTTTCGTGTCGTCGAGGGCACGATGGCAAGAGGTGAAAGAGCCTTGGTGATCTGGCGCAATACAGGTGAAAAGGCCAACAGCGATTTGGACGACTTCTTCCTCAAGCAGGGCTACAACACGCGCGACATGGAATTCGACGTGATTTACGTCAATGGCGACAACAATCTTGAGAATCTGAAACGGCCGGACGATACATGGAAGGTGCGCCTGATTGAAGAAGACTTCAAGAAGCTGATGTTCGACGTGCAGGACGTGTAGGAAAACGCGATGCCAACAGCCACGACAGCCCGCCCACGAGCTCGACGCGCCGCTCCTCCGCGTGTTCCGTTCGACAAGCGTCTTGTATTGCAACAATGGGTGCTGCATCTTTTCGAGGCTGACAGCCTCGCGAAGCTTGCTGAACCCCTCAAAGACCCAAGTCTCGAAGCATTCGACGAAGAGAACACCTCGCGCTACCACCACGTCCTTAAGACCCGGCTTTTCGAGCGGAAAGAGTTGTCAGCCGACGTTCTCCAGGGATATGACCACAACATCGTGCGGCACTGGCGCCGCATTACGACTGACCGGAACCGCGGTGGGACTGCCCTGTTTCCCAAGTACTTCCAATATCTGGCCCTGCTGTTTTCTGAGATCTATCTGGACCGCTATTTTCGTGATGTGGGTGCGCTGCTGACCAGCCTGAACACGTTTGTTGCGGATTTCAATACGGGGCTGCCGGAGACAGACCAAATCAGCGCCTTCGAAGGAGGTGACCTGAACAAACTAGCGTTTTGGCAGGCGACAGGCTCAGGCAAGACTCTCCAGATGCACGTCAACGTTTTGCAGTACCGCCATTATCTAGCGCTACATAGTCGTGAGCGTGAGCTTAACAGAATCATCCTGCTAACCCCGAATGAGGGTCTTTCCAAACAGCATCTGGACGAATTTGAGCTTTCCGGAGTCGAGGCGGAGTTATTTTCAAACGAAGGCCGCGGCCTTTTTGCAGGCAGATCGGTAGAGATCATCGACGTTCACAAGCTGAAAGAAGAAATGGGGAGCAAGACAGTTGCTGTTGACGCATTCGAGAGCAACAACCTTGTTCTTGTCGACGAAGGTCATCGCGGCGCATCAGCCGGCGAAGAGGGCGCTTGGATGAAGTTCCGGAATGCGCTGTCCGAGGACGGCTTTTCGTTCGAATACTCGGCCACTTTCGGCCAAGCCGTCAAGCGGCGCGAGGCGTTGGTCCAGGAATACGCGAAGTGCATCCTGTTCGATTATTCGTACAAGTATTTTTACCGCGATGGCTACGGCAAGGATTATCACATCCTCAATCTAGAAGAGACCTGGAACGAGGACCATTATCAGCTCTATCTAACTGCCTGCCTGCTCGTCTTTTATCAGCAACTTTGCCTCTTTCGGGAGAAGCAGGGCGAATTCCGCCAATACCTGCTTGAGCGCCCGTTGTGGGTCTTCGTCGGCAGCAGCGTGAACGCCGTTAGAACCGAGCGCGGCAGACAGGTCTCGGACGTGCTCGACATCTTGCTCTTCTTGGCGGAGTTCGTGGGCGAACGCACGCAGTCCATTCGCCGCATTGACCGCTTGCTGCGGGATCGCGGAGCATTGACTAACTCGAAGGGGCACGAGATCTTCGCCAATGCATTTGCATATCTCGTCAGCAAGGGGACTTTGCCGGGACAGGTGTTCCAGGACATTCTCGGCACCCTTTTCAATGCTCCTGCTCAAGCTGCGCTGCACGTCGAGCGACTGAAGGGGACCGAAGGCGAGATTGCGTTGCGGCTGGGTGACAACGAGCCTTTCGGCGTAATCAATGTTGGTGATGCTGCAACCCTGTCCGGCCTCTGCGAGGAACACGAGGAGCTAGTCGTCACGGAGCATGATTTCTCTGAATCGCTGTTCCAGGCGTTGGCCTCGCCAGATAGCAAGGTTAACGTACTGATCGGATCGAAGAAATTCAGCGAGGGATGGAACAGTTGGCGTGTGAGTACGATGGGCCTGATGAACGTTGGCCGGACTGAGGGCTCCGAGATCATTCAGCTATTCGGGCGGGGCGTTCGCCTGAAGGGCTATAACTACTCACTCAAACGAAGCCAAAAGGTCGAGGAGGAGCGGGGCGTTCGGGCACCTCGATTCATCCGATCATTGGAAACTTTGAACATCTTCGGCATCCGCGCTGATTACATGCGGCAGTTCAAGGAGTATCTGGAAGAAGAAGGGCTGCCGGACCAACAAGAACGCGAGGAATTCATTCTCCCTGTCGTCAGGTTCAAAGGCCTGGAGCAGTTGCAGCTAAGGATCATTCGGCTCAAGGAAGACATCGATTTTAAGAAAACAGGTCCCAAGCCAACACTCGAGCCGGTCGGTCATGACAAGATTTCCGTCATTCTGGACTGGTACCCCAAGATTCAATCCGCACGGAGCAAGGGTATTCGAGCCGCTGTCGATCCCGCCGAGAAGTACGAAGCAAAGTTAAGGAAGGACCATCTGGCTTTTCTTGATTGGGAAGCCGTTTACTTCGAACTGGAGCAGTACAAGAACGAAAGGGTCTGGCACAACTTGAATCTGCCACGCGAGGCCGTGCGTCAACTGCTGGAGACGCCGGACTGGTACAAGTTGCTGATCCCTCCGGAGGAACTGGAATTTACCGATTTCAAACGTGTGCGCCTGTGGCAAGAAATCGCCATTGCCTTGCTGAAGAAGTACTGCGACGGCTATTACAAATATCGCCGGAACGAATACGAGCTGCCTCATCTCGAATACCGAGAGCTAAAGGCGGACGACCCGAATTTCTTCGACGAATACCGCTTCTTGATCGCCAAATCGGAAGAGACTGTGATTGAGACCCTTAAGCAGATCAAGGAAGAGATCGGCCAGGGGAAGCTGCGAGATGTTGAGGTCGGAAACCTGCGCTGCATGACTTTCAACCGCCATCTATACGAGCCTCTCGTTCATATCCGTGGCGATTTGATCGATGTACGTCCCGTTGCGCTGAACGAAGGGGAACGCGATTTCGTGCTCGACTTGAAGCGGTTCCACACTGAAAACGGCGGATACTTCACTGGGAGAGAGCTGTATCTGCTGAGGAACCAGAGCCGTGGGCGGGGCATCGGATTTTTTGAAGCTGGCAATTTTTACCCTGATTTCATCCTCTGGCTGCTTATCCCGGGGCGGCAGTGTGTGAGTTTTGTTGATCCTCACGGCCTGCGTAATGCGGAAGGACCGAGTGACCCGAAGATACGCTTCTACCAGACGATCAAAGCCCTGGAACAGCGCCTTGGAGATCCGAATGTTGTCCTCAACTCGTTTGTGATATCGGTTACCCCATATAAGCAGGTGCGTTGGTGGGACTCCGGCATGACGGAGGACGAATTCGAAGTGCATCACATATTCTTCCGTGACCGTGAAAACCTGCGGCATATCAACGAGATCTTCAAAAGGATCGCGGCTGGATGACGACGGGATTGGGACTGCGGTTCAGGTTTAGGCAATACAGCGATCATGGAGGGCTTTGAGAAGTCGAACGAGGGCCAATGTGTCCTGTCCGCAGTAGGCGAGCAGTGCCTTTCGTTTGCTTTCGCGTTCAGGCTCACTGCAGTTTCCCACGATCATGGATTCCCAAGCCAGTCCAGCAGCCTGCCCATTTGCCACATCCATTCCGCTGTAGCTCATTTGAGGCACAAGAGCGGGAAGCACTGCTTTTAGAGAAAACGATCCACTAAATGCTGGGTGGTAAACATGACTGCGCACAACTGGGAGCAGATCCCATAAGCGGCGCTGAATACCGCGAATTTGCTCGGCGTATTGTGGAAGCCAGTTCGCAAGCTCCCAGAGCCGCTGAGATTCAAACTGCTGGTTATAGACAATGATGCTGCCAGCGTCGCCTAAAGCGACGCACAGAGAAGAGATAAAGTCCTTACGAGGATCTGTGGTGTCCATCGCCAAGAATTCAAAATGCTCCGGTGTCGCTCCTGGCTCTCTCTGCACATGCACGGACCATTGAAACGGAACATGATCGTAGGGGCGCATCCCGACAAAACGCGGAATTGCTGGATTTACCGTTTCGAAATCCATGAAGTAGAGCGGATAGCGAAGAGATGAGAACTCCTTCTTTAGCTCCTCCCCAAACCACGGCTGGGCCGTCTGCATAGCAGTGCAGACGCGTCGTTGAAATTCCGTTAAATCGAAATCAGCCGGTATGCCGTGAATAGAATCAACACCCATTTCTTGAAGCTGTTGAAGGGCACTGACACTCAAACGCGGTAGGTAGCCGATGTAATCAGCCGGTTTCGCAGGATTGCAATGACTGAAAAATTCGCAGACGAATGGTTCGAGACAATGCGGTCCAGGCGCGACATCCGGAGGGGCGGGCAAGGCGATGACATGAAATTGCGAGCGCAGGTCAGCCTCAATCGCGGATTGAAGTTCCTGAACTCTGCGGGTGAGGTTGTGGAAGAGGAAGAACTGGCGCGGATCAACGGTGTCTCCCGCCAGAACGTAGCCGCGGTTTATGTGCGCGAGCCACGTCGAACCGAGATTCACTCCCGAGTGAGAGACCACGTAACTTTGGATTCCCAAATCCTGTGCGTGATGTTCTTTAAAGTCTGTTGTGGACTTCACTTCGATGAGGCGCCAAACGTTTTCCTTACGTCGAAGGAGGATGTCCGTCTTAACGACGACATCTTGATACAGGAAAGCACCCTCAAAAATTGCAGGAACCTCGGGATTTGCGACTAGCTCTCTTGTGGTGCGGATTGCCCGGTCCAGGCCACTGGAACCTTCCACTTCTATACCATCGGGAAACAATCGGCGGGCGAGTAGGCCGACTTCGCGCCCCTGCTCCAGTATTGCGTACTCTGCATCATCCCCCTCGGCTGCCAGCTCCGGTTGGTGCAGTTGAAGATAAAGTCGCTTGAGGCACTGGCAGCCTGCGAGAAAGCGGGTCTTTGATAGTGTGACAGTCATGGATTCTTACGACTCGATTCGGCCTCGAAAATCAGCGATTGCAACTCTTTGAAGAGCGGACATCCTGACTGTACGGCGCCGAGGTTCGGCGCATCCCTCTCTGAAGGGCACGGTCATTCACGTCCTAACAGGAATGCGTACGCGGGGACGCAAAGGCACCAACACATTCGCATAGGCTCTAACGACCCGGTTGTATAGATCTTGAACGCGCGGTGCCCTTATGCTCACAAGGAAGGCATACGGAATTGGCTGCGGCAATGTTGCTTTACTACCAGACTGCCGGTGATGGTAATAGATGTCAAAACAAGGCTCGTGAAGCGTCGCCGCTCTAAACTGCTGCGAGCTCCGGAGACAGGGTTCCCACTTATATGCTTCATCGCTCAACAGGGTCTCGGTGCCATCGCAAAGTTTTCCGGCTGAAAAAAATGATCGCGTCTTAGGATGACTAGAACGCTTTCCCTCATGTTCGGAATAGCGTTTGGAGTTTGGTCGAAATGCAACTTCGAGTCCGCCGCGCGTGTATGCGCCTGGATGTTCAGGATCGACTTCCGGCGCAATAACCAGTGTCGCTGTGAGATGCACCATTCCACGCAAACCGTTCGATGGTAGTGGGATTCCCGCTCGTAAATGTTCACCTACCGGTAAGCTGCCTTGATACACCACTACAGCTTCATCGTCATCACAAGTGATCAAGCGTTCAGGATTTGATTCAAATCGGCCCCAGCCGACTTCATTACGGCTATTCATGCCGGGGTCCGCTCGATGGATGAGCAGGGCACGAATGGCGAGGGGTGACAATGTCGCTCCCAATTGTGCACGAACAGACACAGCCGAGCGCAGAGCGTAAGGCGATGCAAGACTCGTCCCCTGGGTCTCAATGAGAACTAAACCTCCGTCCATTGCGAGCGCAGCGAACGGCTCATTGTCAGATCCGCCAAAGGCCACACCATCCGGTTTTACATAGCCGGGACTGCGGCCAGGGCCTATGCAGCTATAAGGTGCGCGGATCCAAGGCGTATCCAATGCATCGGCAGCCCCCACCGCTAGTGCATTCACCGCATCGGCGGGTGGTTGCAGACGATTCAGTCCAGCCGACGCATCTCTTTCTCCCTCATTGCCGACTGCAAAAGTTGCGACCGCTCGACCGCTCGCGAGCCGATCATCGAGGGAAGCAGTCCATGCTGTGACCTCATCGTCGCTCAACGACGTGTTTGGCCCGAGACTCAGGTTTATAAATTGGTAGTCGGGGTGAGCATCGAGGTGTGCGAGGATGCGGTCAAGAACATCAACGTATTCTAGATCTGGTCCTGGTGTGGTCTGGGAGTCGATCACACGAACGTGATCCACCGCGCAAGGTGGCACCGGCAACTCTCCCGACGGCACGGGACCGAACAGGAAAGCCGCAGTGACTGCTAGTCCATGGTCTTGCATGCTGGGCACAGCGGTTCCAATACCGCTTGGTTCGACGTAATTGACCCATGGACTCAGAGCACCGACTGCGCTGTCCGGCAGACCGCCGTCAAACACAACCGCCCGAAACGATGGATCAATCGGAGCCGGAGCCGGTAACTTCACGGAACCGGCAGCAACAGTTCGAGTCAGCGCGGGTCGCAGGCGCAGCGAGGGCAAGGGTCTAGCAATGCGAACGAAGGAAAACTGGGCCAATTCTTCGGCTCTTTCAAAATCAGCTTCGACCGGAATGAAAGTTAGGCCCTTCACGTCTCGTCTGCGATCCGTAATGGGACGCGCATTGTGGCGACGAGCATACTCTACGAACGAGTCAACAATTTCTCGTTCACCGGCGTTATGGAGCACGATTTCGAGAATTCCGTGACTCCCGTGCTCGGAAGGGATGCTGCGCAATTTGTCCTTTGGTCCGAATGCAGCTACGTTCTCGAATTGCGAGATTTGCTGTGCACCTCGTGAAGCTGAAGTCCAGCGCTGAACCTCACCCGCCCATTTCCTAAAAGTGCTCCTCTTTCCGGCAACAAAGAGTTGTTCTGTAATGGCCGTCTTCGGATGCTTCTTAATACCCCACGATTCTGGAGTAATAGTTTGCGCTCGGCTGCCGATTGGCCGCAGCCCCACTGCGGATAGCAGCTCTTGGGGAAAGTCGCTCTTTGAGATGTAGCGAGGATGCATCGTTACGACGGCGACGACTTCATCTTTTGGCGCAGCATCGTCGGGAATTGCGTCCAAAGCTATGACCGTTTCGCGAAGCTTGCTCGATAGCCGCCGTTGGGCACGTTCGAACGTGTAGGGAGGGTTTTTTTCCCCTCCTCCGGTCGCCACGCGGACCTTTGCGGTTAGGCGCTCTCCGTTTCCGAGGAGAAAGTTATTAGCGCGCGGCACCATCCCTCCGTTTCCGCTGCGACCGGTCCGTTAGGTGTTTTCGAATCGTATCGCGCGATAATCCTGTGACTTCGGCTATACCACGCTGCGAGCAACCGCTTGTTTGTAGCTCCCGCGCAATCGCCAGGCGCATATTTAATGGGGCAGATTTCGCAGACTCCGTCACCAAACCGAGCAGCGCTTCCTCGACAGGTAATCCCCTCAGGACTGCGGCGCGACGCATCCGAAGTAATTCCCTCGTTATCTCTGCGAATGATCGACCCTGCAGCATGGTCGGCAGCAACTGCAGCAAGGAGTTGCGGCTACCGTTATGCAGTTCCCCCAACGCTCGGAAAACCGTTCGACCAATCTCTTCGGCGTTAGGCAAAGGAAACTGCACAATCCGATCAAATCGTCGCCAGACTGCCGGATCGAGAAGCTCAGGATGATTCGTCGCGCCGATTAGAAGACCCTCAGCAGGCCAGTCATCCACAGCTTGCATCAAGACAGTCACGAGGCGTTTGAGCTCACCGATCTCTGCCGCATCATCACGTCGTTTGGCAATTGCGTCGAATTCATCGAGGAGAAGGACCGATGGAGTTTTCTGTGCATAATCCAGCACGACACGAATATTGTTTCCCGTTTTTCCAAGAAAACTGCTCATCACTGCCGAAAGGTCAAGGGTGATCAGCGGCCTTCTCATCTGCTTCGCTAGCCATCGTGCAGCCAGCGTTTTGCCTACTCCCGGCGGACCGACAAAGAGAAGCGACTTTGACGGCGTCAGACCTGCATGAATTAGTTGTTTTTCGTTGGCCCGTTCTCCGAGAACGGCTTCAAGATGTGCAAAAACGCTCTCGGGCCAAATCGGGTCGATCGGGATTTCAGGATCCTCTTCCCGTCTCAGAAGTTCCAGCCGACTATCAGCGTCAACGGGGATCGCCGTGGCGATTCCAAATGAGCGCAGCGGAGTACTGCCAGCGACTGTCATCAGCTTCCTTGCTTCGCCGGCTAAATCCGGTCGTCTCTCGCTTATATCGCGCAGCGAGCGCCTGATTACGGCAGCGACATCCTCGGCTTTCCCCTCAAGTGCCAAACGGGCCAGGTGGACGAATTCTTTGTCTATGTCTTTCATTTAGGCCAGGCAGATTATCACTAGAGCTGGACAATTAAGTCATGAGCGGACTAGCATTGTCAACGGTTCAAGTAGGTAGTCCATCCCCTAAGAAGAACGCCACTTGAGATCGTCATACATGTAACGGAAATCCGTTACATCAAAATAGGGAGAGAATTACGGCATTTGAGGAGCTCAATTCCGAAGAATTTGTTTCGGCCCTGCGCCAAGGATCCATGTCTGCGTTTGAACGTCTGGTCGATCAGCTGCTGCCACATTTGATCAAGTTTCTAGCGTTTGGAAAAACGATTCCGGAGGCAGACGCCGAAGAACTGGCAAGTGATGTGCTAATGACCATCCATACCAAAATCGGAACCTTTCGGCATGGTGGACCAGCGAAATTAACGACGTGGATATTCGAGATCGCAAAAAACAAAGCCATAGATTACCATCGTGCGTCTTCTCCGCAGGAAGTTGAACTGCTTCCTGATACGCTCCAAGTTCGTACTACGAGCGACGGACGTTACGCGGGGCGAAACCGAGAGCTTCTCCAATGGTTGTCGGAGCACATCCACAAATTGTCGCAACAAGATCAGTGGCTCTTAGGCTGGCGAGCACAAGGCATTCCGTATTCGCAGATTGCAGAATGGCTCGGCATCACCGAAGGAACGGCTCGCGTTCGGCACAAACGTGCCACTGAAAAGCTGTTAGCTGTCGCGCCGCCGAGCTGGCTAGCCGCAAAGGAGCAGCCCTACCATGAATGAAAAATTATTGAATGATCTGCTTGCATCCGCCGTTCGAAGTGGTCACGTTTCCTTGGAACTCAATGATGAAATCGTTGATCGTATTCTCGAACAGCCTGGCTCTAAGGTCTCTAATGCATCCACGGAACGCGTAAAGTCGAAGCTGAAAATGCGGATGCAGGATGCGGCCATTACAGCTGCTAGAGCTACCATTCACCCGCAGGTTTCAGTGCAATTTGGCCGCTTCATTCAAACTGTGCGCGAAGGAGCAGGGCTTGACCGGTCAGCCATCGGAGAGAGACTGCATAAGACTGGCGATTTTGTGGAACGACTCGAACGCGGGCATATCAATCCTCTGCAACTCAAGACTAACGAATTTGCAGATGTCGTGGAGCTTTTTCATATCAAGTTCAGTGTGTTGCCGTCGATGGTTACGGCTAGCGCGAGCATTGCGGGAGCAAAACACGGCTACACGGCAATCGCACGTTCCCATGGTGGTATGAGACACGACCAGCGTGGAGAAGACGTGGAACGTGCGTTGGAGGCATTTGCGCGGACCGTTCATCCAAGAGCAAAGGATGATCCCAATACTTCTCAAGAAATACGAACCTGCTTAGCGAAACTCGAAGCCGAGCTGAAAAAGCGTGGGCGACACGATTTGATTACTTGAAGAGCGCTTTCATGTGCCGGCTAATGGCTATTGCAATCACTTGTTCGCTAACAAAAAATATTTTGGCCAGTTCTGGAACGTTTTTCCCGGTGTGAAGCTTTAGAAATGCGAGCGGGACCAACAACTCTCCCGCAAATAAATCTGCCTCTGTTTCGGCCGGGTCCTTGGTCACAATCTCACCTTCTTCCGAGGGTGGATTGTCGATCGTGACACCTTCATAAATTCCGGCATCCCGATGCAGGAAATAATGTCCAAGTTCGTGCGCTAACGAAAACCGTTGGCGATGCGGATGTTGCCCCGCATTTACGGCTGCGTAAATCCGAGTTCCGTCATCGATGATTAATGCGTCGACTGAATCGGGAAAACCATCGACTTCTCTGTATTCAATTGCATGCGCCTGAAGAATCATCAGCAAATTTACAGGTGGTGCAGTTATTTTGCTTTCTTTCAGCAGCTTAGCAGCCATCTTGCTTATGAATTGTGATCTGACCTGTGACACGTTTGCCCTCGCTGCAACTACCGCAAAACCCTGTAACGCAATCTCGTCTAAAAAGGCATCGAGACCAGCATAACTCTTCGTCGTTGGAGACTTGCCAAAAACGGCGAGTGGTTGTAACGCGAAATCGTGAGATGTATTGAGATCACAGCTCGGCGAGCTGTTGTGAAATCCCGAGAGGTAAAGGAGAAACTTTTTATGGCAGAAGTCACTGAACAATCGGTCCAGGATGCGCCTGGGCAACAGAAATCAGTAGAAATCTATTTGGATGGCCTCCTCGTCATGAGTCCCTCACGCCGACTTACCGGCAGGCAAATTCGCGAACTCGGTGCCCAAGACCGTGTTGACGGATTTGAAACCCAGGAAGTAAACGCCCAGGGCAAGAAAATCCGTACTATCGGCGACTCTGAGGAGACCGAGTTGCACAAGGATGAGCGTTTTCGCACTGTGCCCAACCACGGAGGTCCCGGTGCCGCCCTCTGAACTGCTCCTCCAAGCGGTCGCCGAGCTCTCGGCGAGATCGGGGCACGTCTTTCACATCTCGCCGGAGCCGGTACCGGGCACTAGCTTGTTTGTGGTGCATACCGAAAACCACGAGTATCGGCCGGAATACACAATTACCTCGGGTCCGCTTGGGTTTCGAGTACCCTTCAATCTTCCTACAGCGGCCCCCGAGGACAGCTTCTTCATTGCAGCGGTCGACGCAAAATTGCGAGTCCCGGATCCGGTTCGCAACAGCGCCGATCTTAACCGTGTCGGCCGTGCTGAAGGTCACGTCAGCGGTTCCAGACTGGGAAATGCATCTGTTTTGGTCTTCTCCTGGCACTTGTGGAACACCGTCCCCTGGGATCGGCGCAAGCACACCCTGTTCGACCATTACACCCATTCCATACGGCGATTTGAAAGGGCGGAACACGACTGATGCACAGCCAATCTGTGTCCTTAATCACATCGCGGCTTGGTGACGAAACGCACATTGCCGCGGACGCCGACACCTGGCGCGAGGTTTGCACTAAACTGACGGCGGCTGCCCCCGACGAGGCCTGCTGTTTTCTCTTAACTCGTCCGAGCCGAGGAATTACTCGCACGACAGTCATTCTTCGCGAGATCATTTGGCCAAAACCAGGAGACGTACAGGCAACACCAGGAAGTTTGGAACTCTCGGCTGACTACATCTCGAGAGCCATCGACGCGGCGATTGACGCAGGAGCGATGGTTGGTCTCTGTCTTGTTCATACCCATCCCAAGTCCGAGAAATTCGGCGAAGGCATCGCTCGTTTTAGCTCCCGAGATGATTGGTACGAGAATCGGCTATTTCCTACGATCACTCTCGACCGTCCAGGCGCCATCTCAGCCAGCGTCGTAATCGGCAGCGCAGGCGATGTCGATGCGCGTATCTGGTGGCGAGAGCGAGGCGAGTGCGTAACTCAGGACGTGCAGGCAATTCGCGCCGTAGGACCCGAACTCACGATTATTGAAACGCCATCCTCACCTTGGAAAGATCATCCCGATCCAGCCGTCATGGATCGCTCAACACGCCTGTGGGGAGGGGAAGGACGCCGACGGCTGCAGAACCTTCGCATAGGTATTGCCGGTGCAGGCGGTACGGGCAGTCTCACAATTTTCGGGTTGGCCACGATGGGGGTTGGCAAACTCCTCGTGTGGGACAAGGACATCGCGAAGAAGCAGAATCGTCATCGCACCGCGGGCATAACTAGCGATCAAATTGGCAAGCCAAAGGTTACCGCGATGAAGGTCATGGCCGAATCGGTTGCTACGGCCGAGCCGTTCATTATTGAAGTTTACGAAGACTGGGCCACAACCGCCGAGGCCCTCACAAGGCTAAAAGACTGTGATCTCATCTTCTGTTGCATTGACAACTTTGCCGCACGTGTTCCCCTCAACGACTTGGCTTACGCTCATCTCATACCGACAATCGATATGGCATCGTGGGTACACGCCGATCGCAACCAGCAGATTGATGCCTTGATGACGCACGCCCACGTTTGGTCTCCCGGTATCCCCTGTGCTTGGTGTCGCGAAACGATCAGCTCTCATATTCTCATGCGTGAAGCCCAGGGCACTCAGCGCGGGATCGAAGACCGGATCCCTTATGGTCTTCCGCTCGAAGAAACTGATGGAGTTGAACCAAGCGTGTTGCCGCTCAATATGCTGGGAGTAAGTTTGGCGCTAATCGAGTTCATGCAGGTCGCATTGAAGATTACGACTCGCACACCCAATGATCTGAAATTTTTTCTGCCAGAGTGGGAACTTGACGAAAGTGACCGCCCCGCCCGGCAAGCATGCGACTGCATTCTTAACGTCGCGATGGGAGATACACTCGTTATCAATCCCGTGATGATGGAATAAAGGAAATTCGTCGCTGCCCGGCGTGTCATTCGAAAATACTCACTCGCAAATTTCAAAATGGGATTATTAGAACCAATGGGGACACAGTGGCGCGGAGTAAACTCGGACTCAGATGTGAATGGGAGACCAGATGGCTGACAAGAAGGTTGTGTTTGTCGCATTCGCGATAGAAGACGAACGGCAGAGGGATTTTCTGAAAGGGCAAACGCTCAGCACGGCCTGCCCATTTGAATATATCGATATGTCCGTTAAAGAAGCGTATGACAAGGAGTGGAAAGAACGGGTGCGTACCCGCATTCGCCGTTCAGACGGAGTCATCGCTCTGGTAAGTAAGAATTCCCTCACATCCAGCGGCCAAGCTTGGGAGCTCAGCTGCGCGAGGGAGGAAAGGAAGAGGGTGCTTGGGATATGGGCTTACAGTGACGATAGGACCAATCTTCCGGGCACGAATACCGTCGTCTGGACGTGGGACGCGATTAAGAAGTTCATAGATAGCCTGTAGTACGCCTACAAAGGATTTCTGCTTATGCGAAAAGCGCTTGTGGTCGGAATTGACTATTACGTAAGAGCCTCCGCCCTCTTTGGGTGTGTTAATGATGCTCACTCGGTGAAAAGCATTCTCGAAAGAAACAGCGATGGCACTGTGAACTTCGGAGTCAAGCTGCTGGCAGGAATAAGTCCGACCGAAAGCATCTCTCGCGCGACTTTGAAGGAAGGGGTGCGAGGTCTGTTCGCCGATGATGTCGAGATTGCGCTGTTCTACTTTGCAGGCCATGGCCATATTGAAACGACGGGAGGATATCTATGTGGCAGTGATTGCGAAACTGGCGACGACGGTCTTGCCCTGGACGAAGTGCTCACGCTTGCAAATGGGTCCAGGGCGCGAAATAAAGTCATTGTCCTGGACAGTTGTCACTCAGGTGTCGCGGGGACGCGTCCAGTTGCTCGTCAGACCGCAGAACTGTCAGAGGGCCTCACAGTGCTAACTGCGTCGACAGCGGAGCAATATGCAACGGAGCAAAACGGCAGCGGAGTGTTCACGACACTCTTCATCGATGCTTTGAGCGGAGCCGCAAGCAATCTAGTAGGGGACGTCACTCCCGGTAGCGTCTATGCGCATATCGACCAGTCCTTGGGTCCCTGGGAGCAGCGACCGGTATTCAAGACGAATGTTAAGAGCTTCGTGTCATTGCGAAAAGTGCAGCCCCCGATCGATTTATCTGATTTGCAGCGAATTACGGAGTTTTTCCCATCTCCGGGGTTCGAGTTCCAGCTTAATCCGTCATTCGAGCCTGAAAGCACCAATCCCAACTTAGAGAACACTCTCGTATTCGCAATTCTTCAGAAATACAATCGTGTGAATCTCGTTGTCCCAGTCGATGCGCCGCACATGTACCACGCAGCCATGGGCAGCAAAACATGCAAGCTAACGGTGCTTGGCGAACATTATCGGCGGCTGGTTGCCCGAAAGCGAATTTAGTCGTGAGAGCAAAATAGATGAACTTCATGTTGAAGGAGTGGATATGACTCGCGTCGGGGTCACCGGTCACCAAAGGCTCGACGAGCCTAAGGCGTGGTCTTGGGTCGCCACCACAATGCGAGCAGAACTAGCGCGAATGACGCCACCGCTAACTGCTTTAACATCTCTTGCGATAGGTGCCGATCAGCTTCTCGCACGGCTGGTGCTAGAGGCTGGCGGAAAGATTCACGCTGTCTTGCCGTTCGCAGATATTGAGCGATCATTTTCCATCCAGGATCTTTCTGCCTATCGTGAACTGGCAAGACAGGCGACCCTGGAAGTGCTTCACAAGCCGAAGACAGATGAGGATGAGGACGCGTATTTAGCCGCAGGTCACCGCGTTGTCGATCTGTCCGACATTGTCATTGCCGTGTGGGATGGCAAGACGGCAAAAGGCAAGGGTGGTACCGCTGACATAGTAGGCTACGCGCTTCGCCGGGGCACGCCACTGATCCACATCGATCCCATATTGCGTACTGTTCAGCGTCTGGAACCTAACGGAACTGCGAACGTCGGATAACGAGAAGTCGTTCAAAACGCTGGATAAAGGACCTTCATATGGCACCGAGAATATTCATTAGCTTCGCCGCCGAAGATGTTAGGTACCGAGACCTATTGGTTGGTCAAGCAAAACATTCAGATACCCCTTTCGAATTTCGTGACATGTCCCTCCAGGAGCCGTTTGACTCGAAATGGAAAACGAGGTGTCGCGCAAACATTTCGCAGTGCCACGGCTTCATCGCACTACTGAGCAAAAAGACCTGGCGCGCGCAAGGCGCACGATGGGAAATGTGCTGCGCAGATGAAGAGCACTTGCCGATACTCGGAATTCACGTTCATCGAGATGAAAGAGGCGCGGTTCCGCCCGAGCTGAATGGTCACCGTGTGGTCGAGTGGCGTTGGAGCGCAATCTCGAATTTCATCCGTCGTGTAAACAGCAAGAGATCTTTTTGGGACAAATTATTCGACTGATAACGACCGTTGAACCCCTGGTGAGGGTTTACACAAAAGGGTTTACAAAAGTTCCAAACTGGGATGACCGAGTAGGAATGATACGGTTGAAGCACCACTACAAGAGATTGAAAACATTCAGTACGACAACCTAATCCCTTTTTCGGGACCAGGGGGTCGGAGGTTCAAATCCTCTCTCCCCGACCAAACTACTTTAGAATCAGAGACTTGCAAATGCAAGGCGTCGTCGATGACCCCCTGGTCTAGCACCAGGTGCTCTGGTCTCAGAGACCTCGGACAAGGCTTTCTCTCTGAAAGAAGGAGACTTACAGCGCAATTCCTGCGATTCCCGGTCCAATTTTGCCTCTCCTTATTTATTAATGACTTGCGCGAAACCGCAGCTAGGGGTTTACACAAAAGGGTTTACATTCTTTCGCAAAGTACTCTTCCGGATAGCGGTTCACCGTCCGTTTTCGCTGAGCTAGCAATGCTTTCCTTTTTGGGAAAACCGTTCCGATACTCCATAGACCCGCGTTGAATCTCTGGTGCCGCGCCAGGAAGTCAACGACCGCAATCTCGTGAGAACGGGCTTCTCTGCGATGGAGTTTACAAACCGGGGTTTACATTGTGCACCGAGCGCATATGTTGGATCTTCCTCAACAACTGTTCGCAAAAACCAACTCTTTTGGAACACGAACGAGGAACAAGTTGGGAACAGAACACCCATCCATCTCCTGCCGGGCCCGAGGTGCTCTCATTGCGATTTGACTGCATGACTCGGTATTAGCGACTGCACTCGGCGCCGGGGGCCCACACATAATTTCCGTCATGGTCAATGACAGCAGATCCGGTTTCGGCCGCTACTTCAGATAACCCGTCCAGGAACTTTTGCCCATCCTTAAACTTAAATTCAATCACCACTTTGCCCAACTTATTGATGTACCCCCACTCAGATCCAAGTTTCACTGCCGCTGTATCCTCGAACATTTCGTGTGTGTCATCGTATAGACACGGAATAACAACCTCGCCGCTGTGGTTGATAAAGCACCAGTGGCCGTTCCGTTTGACGGCAGCTACACCGGACGTAAACGCCTCAGCACCTTGGAACTGCGGTTTCAGGACATATTCGCCCTTGCGGTTGATGTATCCCCACAGTCCACGCTCCATTACAGGTATCACTCCCTCTTCGACCGGTCCCCCCATATCGTCAAAGTCTCGGGGAAGTATGTCATGGCCTTTCTCGTCGATCAGATGCCATCTACCATTCAACAGAACACGTGCCGTATTGCCCATTCCGTCGCCTGGTTCCGCGAAACTGCGTGCCGCTTCAAACTGCGGCGGGATGACAAATTCGTTCTTGTGATTTATGAACCCCCAGCGATCCCCAACCCTCACCGGAGCAATTCCCGAGGTGAACATTCGAGTTTCTTCATATTGCGGTTTAATAACGAATTTACCCTGGTGATCGATATAGCCCCACTTCTCGCCAACCTTGACTGGAGCCAACCCGTCCTGGAATCGGCGGGCAAAATCAAAAGCTGGCTGCACGACTAAGCGCCCCTGTTTATCGATAAAGCCAACTTTGCCACAGATTCGAACCCGATAGAAGCTCTCTTCGGCCAGAGCTCGGGTAGTAATGCAAAGACTCAGCAGCCCAGTACAAAACAAGCGCCTGAGTCTGGTGCGGCCTATTTTGCTGATTTCCATATCCACTCTCCATTGCGGTTAATGTAGCCAAGACCAACTTCATTTCGGACTTCCGCCAGCCCATTTTCGAAGCTTTGAACTTCTTCAAACTGCGCTGGAATAACCAGTTTTCCGGATTTGTCCACGAACCCCCACTTAGAGCCGATCTTCACGGGTCCCCGATCTTCGAAAAGTTCATTAGCCCCATCGAAAGTGCAGGGCACTAGCCAGGCGCCTTTGTGGTCTATGAAGCCCCAGTGATTATCCTTTTCTACTGCGGCAACGCCTGAGGTGAACGCTTCTGCAAACTCGAACTGTGGTTGTATAACGTACGTATTTGTGCGGTCGATGTAGCCCCAAAGTCCGTTCAACTTTACGGGTGATACTCCTTCCTCCAGCGGTCCCTCCATCTCGTCATACATCGGATTAACGATAGTTCGCCCTTGCGTGTCAATCATTCCCCATTTACCCGTAGTCTTGACACGAGCTGTCGGTCCTGTGCCGTCGCCTGGATCCATGAACGTCCGCGCGACCTCAAAGCTCGTAGGGATGACAACTCGCCCTTGGCGATTGATGTAGCCCCAATGCTCTCCCACTTCCACTGAAGCAAGTCCGAAAGAAAAGATTCGAGCATCGTCATACTGAGGCTTAATAACAAGATGACCTTTAGTGTCGATGTAGCCCCACTTGTCTCCAGCCTGTACAGGAGCCAAGCCATCCCGAAACTTGCGAGCTGCTTTGAAGTCGGGGGGAATGATGAGTTTTCCTTGTTCATTCATATACCCGAACTTTCCACCCACTTGAACCCGAAAGAGACGGTCTTTGACCTGGGCCTGCAGGGCGAGGCAGAAAAAAAGCGCAGGAACAAGCGAAATCCAGAGTGGTCGAACTCTACCGCGATGAATCATGTCCTTTTCTCCTGAGGCGTCCTCATGTTCTGTTTCGAGCCCGCAGGCGCCGCTCCTGCGGCTGAAACCAATCCGTGGCTCGTCAGTAATGCACTAATAAGCTGAGCGTCGGGTGAGTATTTTAGAGAACGGAATTCCCGCACCTTCAATGAGCCTCCGAATCACAGCCAAAACTTCGAATGTCCGAGAACCTCCTCCGTACTTGACGTCGTCACCAAATAAGCTTCACGGCAAACTGCAATTGCCGCGAGCTGGTCACGGTTGGGGCACTCAGTACGCCAGCCGCGCCGGTCAGATTTCCAGTGGCATCGAAGAATGTTTGATTGGTTGTGTTGGGCGGGCCAAAGTTAGCGTGATTCAGGATGTTGAAGAACTCTGCGCGAAACTGCACGTTGAAACTCTCCGAGATTCGCGGGATGTAGTTGTTCTTGAACACCGAGAAATCCAGAGCCTCCAGTCCTGGGCCGACAATGCTGTTGCGTCCGGCATTGCCGCGTAGCGTCGCCGGATTAGGAAACTTGAAACAGCTCAGGTTCACGTAGTCGAGCCTTTGCTGTTTGTAGTTTCCATTTACCAGACTGCATCCAGGCACACGGTTCGGGAAGTCCCACGGATCGGTACTGTTCAGGCCCAGGGGATCGCCGCCAATGAGCGGAGTAAATGGCACGCCGTCGCTCAGCTTGAAAACGCTGCTTAGCTGCCAGCCTTTCGCTGCCCATGCGAAAGGTCCCGACGCTGTGACTCCGGGAACGCTCCAGATGCCATTTAGCACGAACACTTTCCCAATATTGAAATCAGATGGTCCACGGCTGAGTCTTGGATCGAACCAGTGTAGGCTGGGAACCGAGTTTCCGTAAGCATCTCCGGCGTTGGTGGCAGAGCTGGTATCGATGCTCTTTCCCCACGTGAACGAACTCTGAGCCTGGAAGCCATGGCTCATGATCTTTTTCACGCCGACTTCGAGAGCATCGTAATAGGAGTCCGATCGCCACATCAGCGCGCGAATCGTTCCCGCATTAGGATTGAGCTTGGTTCCAGATCCCGCTGGCGATGGCCACAAGTAGCCCTGCGGCGTGAGTGTGGGCAGGACCATATCCGCGTCTTCAGAGCGAAACGGCTGATGAATCCCGCGCGAGCCTACGTACCCGACTGTCAGAGAGAGATTGTTGGCGAGTTGGCGCTGGATATTGAGGTTCCACTGCATTACGTAATTCCGAGGCGGATTGGCTTCTATGTAGGCCTGGCCGAAAGTTGCAGGGTTGCCGGTGAGGAACTGGGCGTTGCCGCCTGGGCCTACAGCGGCGCAACTTGCAGTTGCCGGCGCCGGAGGCAGCTTGGCGCAGCTGGTTGTTGCACCGATTTCGAAGAACGGAGCAGAGAGCGCATCCAGAATCTGGAACTGATACAGGAGAGGCAATACGTCGTAGATGCCAAAGCCTCCGCGGACTGAGCTCTTGCCATTGCTGAATGGGTCCCATGCGAACCCGACTCGCGGCTCGAAATTTCGCAGCGTTGGGTTCGAGAAGTAGGGATCTCCGAGATGAGGTGTTGCGTCGGTGATCTGCCGCAGCACGGTAAGCTTTCCATGCTTTTCAGTCGGAACCGAAGTCATCTCGTAGCGAAGTCCCAGGTTGAGCGTCAGGTTCGGACGCCATCGCCAGTCATCCTGGAAATAGACGCCAAACAGATTTTGCCGAAGATTGCGCGGAGTGAGCGTATCGGCAAAACCAGCTTGAAACTTCTTTGGCGAGTTCGTGAGAAATGCAGTCAGGCTTCCGAAGTTAAATAGCCCATTTGGATTGCTGAGGGCTAAAACGTTGTCCTGAAATCTTTCGAAGACCGCTCCGAGCTTGAACGAGTGCAGTCCGCGAGTGAGGAACGCATCGTCATAGGCCTGGTAAGTAGTGAAGTGGAAGAAGTAAGTGGGAGAAGCACCGACCCCGCCGACCATGCGGTCGAACCCAGGTATGTTGATCCCTGCTGCAGTTCTTCCCGGCATGGCGGCAAGGGAAGTGTCATTGGCCAGCGAATTGATGGCCGCCACGCTTTGATTGTTATCTACTGCCTGCCGATTCCCGCCAAGACGGAACGTGTTCAGCAGAGTCGGACTGAAGATGTGACTCTCTTCGAGTATCAGAGCCTGCCGTCGCGTCTTGGAACCCTGCAGGACGTTATTGAAACTGTCCGGCTGCGTAAATGGAGCATTGTCGAACATGTAGGTGCTGAAAATGCTGTCCTTGGTTGAGATCTTGTGATCGGCTCGGACGGTGAAGTAGTCTTCGTTCACTACCTGCTGGCTTGCAAACAGGAAGTGACCGGAGTTGCCATCGGGTGAAATTACGCCATTGGGAGAGGGATACAGGCCGCGATATTTCAGCGACCCGGGACTCACAGCGATAGGCGTGGTCGGGCATGTTTTTTGACCGCTCGAATTGACGGTGCAAACAAAACCCTGCCACGCAGTGTCGGTAGGAACTACGATGTCGTTCGTTGTTCCCAACGACTGCCGTATTCCTTCGTAGTCCCCGAAGATAAACGTCCGATCCTTGATGATTGGTCCGCCTGCCGCGGCGCCGAACTGGTTGCGTTTGAACGGTGGAATCCTCGCGCCATCAAAATAGTTCCTGGTGTCGAGCGCGCTGTTGCGCAGGAACTCGTAGGCATCTCCGTGGAACAGGTTGGTGCCGGAGCGTGTAGTTGCATTCACCACGCCGCCGGAAGTCTTCCCGTACTCGGCGGAAGTGTTGCTCGAGGAAACGGAAAACTCTTGAACTGCGTCGACACCCAGATTGATGCCTAACACGCTGCCGGGCCCACCGTTCGCGTAGTCGTTAATGCTGATGCCGTCGAGGCGATAGTTGTTTTGTTGAGGACGCGCCCCAGAGATCGACATCTGCGCTCCGAATCCCCGATTTCCTCGGCCGGCTCCGCCGGTGAAAGGAATCTGCGTCTCTACCGCCGCGACTCCAGGCTGTAACAGCGCTAGGTCGGTCCAGCTGCGTCCATTCAGAGGCAGATCGCGCACGGCTGCGGCGCCGACTACATCAGTCAACGTCGATGATCCAAGTTCCACAATGGGCGCAGTGTCCTTTATCTCTACGCTTTGCGTGGCCATTCCCACCTGCATGGCGACATTCAGGACGAGATCCTGGCCAACAGTAAGCGCCAGAACAGTTGTTCGCGTTTGAAAACCAGCAGCTGAGGCAGTGACTTCATACTCGCCGGGCAAGAGGTTTGGAGCGTTGTAGAAACCTTCGTCGTTGGCTGTCACTACTCTGGTAACGCCGGTCGCACGATTCTGAATAGAGACCTGCGTCCGCGGTACGCGAGCTCCAGAGGCGTCGCTAACCACGCCGCTGACGGTGCCGCCGGCAACTTGCCCACGGCAAACGATTGAGCTGAAGGTACTGAGGAGTAAAACGAGTGCAAGTGAAGCAAATCTGCGATCACTGAAATGCATACGCACGCCTCACAATCGTGAAGATCCTGATTCGATATCCCGGAAGAATCAGACGGGCCGTTCGAACGCGGGCAAAGGACCCGAAGAGGCGGTCAACGCAAACACCAACTCCGCCAAAGCTGCAGGGGGTGCAGAATGTACGCACGAAGCCAGGAACTTAACTCTCAGTGTGCGGCTCCATCTTTTTCCTTCGTACGGATCAACTGCGTTAGCGCGCTCGCTGATGCTTCGGCGCACATTCGTTTCCTGTGCAGGAAAAAGACGATTCATTAAGAATTACGGCAATGAAGACTGCATTAAGCCCACATGAAATGTCGTTCATCGGACAGATGGAGTCTTAAGCTGGTACCAACCCGTTTGCCTGATTGAATGTTCTCGCGATAAGCAATCGGTCTAGACCCGGCGGGACCGTTGAACGTTTTAACATGCAGCGATGCCGTCGGATTCTCAACCGCGCTTGTGTCTGCCAATCGAGCGGAGGCAAGTAATACAGGCGGAGTGAACTCCGTCATCGGGAGGATGGGCCTAGAGGGATCACGTGCGGCCCGCTATCAGGATTCCCGACCCGGGCAGGCTTGGCTACCGCGGGGGAGGTTCTCCAGGGTGCGTCGGGACTTCCAAGGCTGATTAAGTCTGCAAATAAACGGATGCCACCAGGCACTGCAAACAGTATTTGCCGGTAAAGGGAGTAACCGTTGTAAACCCAGAGCCCTCTTCCATGCTGGGCTACAAGCAGTCCGCCCGCTTGCGGTTTTTGACCTTGGTCATGCGTCGAGAGGATTGGGAGGTATCGCTCATCCCGCCGCGAACGAAAGCGCGCTTCGTACCAACCTGCTGTCGCTGCAGACGACTCAGACGCGCCATGTCGGAAGCGATCCCAACGTGGAACGCTATGACCCCGGTCTGTGGACGGATGAATTTGCTCTTCTCAATCAGCTCGGCCAGGTGGAGATTCAGAGCGACCCTTCTACGACTACCGCACCAACCTCGAAGACTATCCTAGGTGGCAAGCTTGGTTGCGTGAGGAGCAGCCGCGCCTGCTAGCAATTCGCCTGTTCGTTTCCGTGAACCTTCTGTATGCCGCGGTTACGAAGAAGGGCTTACATTGTTCTGCGAAGTACTTTTCACAATGGCAGTTCCTGAGTTTAGGTCGCGACCTGGCGGCCGCTGCGGCAGCACCGTTCCCAACTTAGGAAGAGGCTACGAAAGTCGCTGAATCGTTGGATGGCTTTATGTCGTCGCCCTTGGTCGCTACTGAGCTAGCAAGATCTAAAGTCATCAAAAAGTAAACCGAGTCTGCAGTTCTAATCGTCTGTTATTGGCGCTCTCGGTGAAGATTCCGGCTCCGACACCCGCGAACGGTTGATTGGCTTTGCCGAACAAAGGCGACGTGATGTTGCCGATGATGGCGCCAGGGTTATTGTGATTTGTCAGGTTTCGGATGTACATCGAGATTGTAAGGCTGTACCGCCGATCGGATGAAGCAGCTCCGCCTCCACCGCCACCTATTGAGAATGGGCCGGTGGAAGCGCCACGAGGCGGTGCTCCGCCTGCATCAGAGTGGCCGGATGCTGCAGGCTCGCGAGGGGCTCCAAATGCGAATGTGCGTCCGACCCGCATGTTCAGCATAATCTGGCCTGGCCCGCGACCGAGGTTACGAGAGAGTAGCGTTTCACCTGGTATGGGATTCGGATCGAGCAAGCCATACCGAGTCGCAATAACCCCAGGCCGGTTTGCATCTCTCTCAATCCCGGGACGTCCATTAAACAGAGTGTCGCCGTAGAGATCGCGCCCAACCGTTATGTCGAACGGCGGTCCAGTACTAACGATGAACAGCGGATTGAGCCGGATTCCCCAAATGGGAGTAATACTGCCCCCGACGAAGGCACGATGATGCACGTCCGTCGCAGCCGGTCCATATTCCCCGGCCATGCTATATGGATTCGCTGCAAAGGTTCCGAGACCATCTGTGTTGCTCATCGCGCGGTTGTACGAGTATGAGCCTGTCAACGAGATGTTCGGGTTCACTTTGGAATTTACATTCACGATCAACTGATTCTGGTTGTATAGGCCAGCGGACTCCATGAGGAACACCTGGCCAGGTCTTCCCAACGGGAAGACGCCGCTACCCGCAACCTCAGGACTAAACGTGCCAGGCAGAGGGGCATTGATGTCGTGAGAGCGCAGTTGGTGAAGGCCGTGGGAGTTTGCATACGTGATCGCGATTGTCGTTCGGAGAGGCATCTGGCGTTCGAGCCCCACAGCCGATTGCATGAGATACGGTGCTCGCAAATTGGAGCTGATCTGTTGACGTGCGCTTGGAGGAGCCGAGCCAGAGAGTGAAGAAGCAATCGGTACTGCTGGAAAGAAGTCCGGATTGGTGACGATGACTTGCTGCTGTACTACGCCGTTGTAGCGTAATGCGGTCAGTGTATTCGAGAGGTTAAAGCGGTCGTAGAATATGCCGAAGCCCGCGCGAAGCACCGTCTTTGCGGTTTTTCCCCCAGCTCCACCAGGTACCCAAGCCAATCCGATGCGGGGAGCGAAATCTCGCCAATCGTGAATATTGCTCTGGGACTCATACCGCAGTCCCATGCTAACCGTGAGGTTCGACCGCGCCTTCCAATCGTCCCCCAGGAAAGCGCCCACATCGAACTGGCCGCCCGAAACCAGCGGATTTCCCGCATTGATGGTGAACTGCGTTGCACCGCCCCCGAGTTGCCGGATCTGCGCACCAGAAAATCCCGATTGTTGAAAAAGTAACGTGCGTCGATAACTCTCAATCGAAGAGATATTGACGAGCACCGGCTGACCAGAAGCGTCGAGAACGGGCTGATTATTGGCGTCCAACTCCGGGGCTAAACCTCCGCCAAAGGTGAATGTGCCTGCGAAATTCTGTGGCGACACAGCCGCTTCCGTCTGACCTCGCACTCGGACACCAAACTTCAAAGCATGCGCGCGATGAAGCATTGAGGTGTAGTTCTGTACTTCGTAGTTGTTCTGGGTATCGGTTGAGTGGCCAATCGGATTGCCGCCACTGTTGAAAGCCCCGAGCACCTGGAGGGCATATCCCGCGGTGTTCGCTTGCGACACCGTGTAAGACCGGAAGTATTGAAACCGTGTTTCGTTGATGGAGTTCGCATTTAGCACGGCAGTCTCGGTAACCTGCACCGTATGGCTGCGGGCGTCATTGTGGTAGCCGCGCGAGACCAGATTGAAAGCGCCAGTACCGGCGTTCCGGACATCGTCGCGGTTATAGGCGTAACGCATCGACAACGTATGGTTGGGGCTGAGCTGATAATCGACGCGTGGAGTGACGCGCGTCCAGCGGTCATAGGACAGTACGCTGCCGGTGAAAGGAGTCGTAACGAGGGTCTGCGGATCGAGCGTGACGACGTTGATCACGTTGCCGCTGTCGTTCATCTCGCGCGTCACATCGAGATTGAACGATGCGCGCTTATTGAGGGGACCGGCCAGGCTCCCGCTAAATTCGTCCAAATGAAACGGTGCCTTTTGGGCCGCGTACGGATTGCGTGAGTTCCAGAAGTCGTTGGCAAAGTTGTAACCGATTGAGCCATGAAATTTGTCGAAGCCGGGTTTGGTGAAAATCTCGATTCGGCCGAAACCCAGTTTGTCGTATTCCGGTGAAAACGGATTCTGGTTGATGCGAATCTCGCGAATCGCATTCTTGGGTGGTAGCTCGCCGCCGCTGAATCCATCGATGTAAATCGAGCCGCCATTCGGTCCGGCGGCCGGTCCCGCCAAAGCCTGCAGATCGTCCGCTAAGTCATTGGGGTTATCCGAAAGCGCATCAAGGTCTGTTCCTCTTAACACCGTCGAGCTGGCATTGTTTGTTGCATCCGTGCTGACCGACGGTATCCCTTCGGCTTCCACGTTCAGGTTCTGGATAACGGCCTGTACCTGAAGTTTCAAGTTATGCGTTTGAGTCCCTGATTTCACCTCCAAGCGAAGGGGCTGGCCGAGAACCATGTCGGGGGCCGATGCATTCAAGGTGTAAGGGCCGGGGATAAGCCCACCTATCGAATAATTTCCGCTCGGATCAGAAGTCGCAGAACGCGAAGCGTCGGCACCGTCACTGAGGGTAATGGTTGCGCCGGGAATAATGGCGCCAGTCTGATCGGTAACGATGCCGCGCAGAGTTGCATTTTGAGCAAAAGCGGGGGCTGTCATGAAGGTGCAGATGAGCGCGGCGCGTAAAAACAAAAGCCTCTTTAGGTGTGCAATCAAGAACATGGATTGATAGCTGCCCGCTGCTGGAAAGCATGGGCGATGCCTGTTATGAATAGGAATTCCGAGCTTGTCAGTATTCTGGAAAACCAACCTGAAAACTTCCGGAACCCATCAGTCTGTTCTCGGACAGTCTCCCTTCTCATCGGGATGAACGAGACTACCCACTCGTACGAGTACTGTTAGACAAATACCATTCTATTGAATGGTAGTAGCAGCCGGGCGAGCAAGCCAAACCGAAGAGCAACTCGGCAACATCGGTGTGCCTCGGCTGCTACTCATGTTTAGGCTCGAATAGCTAGCTGCCGCAATTCGAAAATACAAGGGTCAGGCATCAGACGTGAAGGCAAACGCCGATTGACGATCAGCCACTTCTCCCACCTCAAACAAACTTACCAAATAAGTTTCAAAGCGAACTGTAGTTGCCTTGAAGTCGTGGATGTCGAGTCGACCACACCGGCTGTAGAGATGGAGTTCCCACTCTGGTCGAATAGCGTATTGTTGTGCAATGGAGGAGCAAAGTTGGGATGATTCAATGCGTTAAACACTTCAACTCGGAATTGAGCATTGAAACTCTCTGAGATCTTCGGCACCGGGTTGTTCTTGAAAATGGAGACGTCGAAGTTCGAGAGCCCGGGTCCAATGATCGTATTTCGTCCGGCGTTTCCCAACCGAGTAAGTGGATTCGGTGCAGCAAAGCATTGAGTCTTGATGTAGTGATTCGGATTTCCAGGATTGATAGGAGACTCACATCCGGGCGCAATGATACGATCCGGGAAGTCGAACGTATCTCCGCTGAGCAAGCCAAGTGGATCCCCGCCGACCAGTGCAGAAAAAGGCAAACCAGCGCTCGCTTGATAGATCCCACCCAACTGCCAGCCGTTCGTTAATCCGCGTTTGAACCCCGAGAATGAAACAGGCGACGGGATTTGCCATGTGTAGTTGAGAACAAAATTGTGGCGAATATCAAAGTCAGACAATCCGCGGCGCAGTTTCGGATCAAAAAAAGGCAGACTTGAAACTGCATTGAGGAAAGCGTCACCGGCAAGCGAGGAGGATCCAGTGTCAATGCTCTTCGCCCAGGTATAGGAGCCTCCAAACTGCAGTCCATGAGACATTCTTTGCGTCACGCGCACTTCCATTGCGTGGTACGAAGACGAGTTTACCCAGAACAACCCGCTGATTTGTCCGAGTGGTGGATTCAGAATCTTGCCAGTGCCTGCTGGTGTGGGCCAAAAATAACCCTGGGACGTATGAGAAGTCGGCAACACGATATTCATATCGTCGACACGTAAAGGTTGATGCACGCCCCGACTACCTACATAAGCAACTTCAGTCGTGAGAGTTCGAGTGAGCTGTTTCTGGACGTTGAGGTTCCACTGCATGACATAGTTTCGTCGAGGAGTATCGATATGGAAGAATCTCACGCGATTTGGGTTCAGGAGTGACGTCGCTCCCGTCGGAAAAACGCCCGGCGACAAACCAACGACGTTACCTCGGGCGAAGAACGGGGCAGATAACATCGATAGAAGATCGAACTGATATGTCAGCGGCAGGACATCATAAAGACCGAACGCGCCCCGAATCGCTGTTTTGCCGTTGTGGAAAGGATCCCACGAGAATCCGAACCGTGGTTCGAAGTTGCGAAACGTTGGATTTGAGAAGTATGGAGATCCCAGGAACGGCTGGGGATCGGTAACATTCCGCAGATTGCTGAGCCTGTTGCTTGTTTCTGTGGGCACGGTCGCCATTTCATATCGCAATCCAACATTCAAAGTAAAATTGGGTCGCCAATGAATGCCATCCTGAAAATATCCGGCCGCAATCGTCTGTCGGAGGTCTCGAGGAGTAATAATCCCGGGAAGAGCGGCGATAAACGATCTGGGCCTGTTGGTCAGAAAGTTCCTCAGCGATGCAAAGCCAAAATTGCCGTTCGGATTCGATTGGCCCAGCTGATTAGCATCGATTCGCTCTACATTTCCCCCAATGGTCATTGAGTGTATTCCCTTCGTTACAAACAAATCGTCATACACCTGGAAAGAGTTGAAGTGGTAGTCAAACTCTCCGGGGGCATCCAGCCCTCCCGGAAAGATAGTTAATCCGGACACGTTTATCAGTCCCACGGTGCGGCCCGGAATGAAACCGAGGTTTGTGTCTTTGGCCAGAGGATTTATGGCACCAATCGTCCTGGGTGCTTCCGAAATGACACGGCTGAATCCAAAACGGACCGAGTTCAGCACACTCCCGGTAAACATGTGAGTTTCCGCCATCGTTACCAAGTCGCGCTTCGAGTGCGACTCGAGCATGACAAACGTATAAGTGTCCGGATTGGTAGTTAGGCTGTCGTCGAACATGGTTGTGGCGTAAAAGTTATCCTTCTCGGACAACTTGTTGTCAGCCCGTATGGTGAAGAAATTCTCCGTTGTAACCTGAGGATTGGAGAAGGTAAATGTTCCAAAATCTCCCCCGTTAGCATTCCCGTTCGGCAAAGGGAAAAGCGCAAGATATGGCTGGACTTTCGGGTCTATCTGGACGGTACCCGTTGTAAGCTGGCCGTTTCGAGCTGCCTGTGAAGGAACGGTAGAGCGTTGTGTCACGTTCAAAGTCTGGCGAAGACCCTCATAGTCTCCGAAGATGAACGTTCGATCTTTTCGGACTGGCCCGCCTGCCGTGGCGCCAAATTGATTTCGCTTGAATGGGGGCTTTTTTAGATCGAAAAAATTACTCGCATCAAGCACGCTGTTACGAAGAAACTCGTAGGCTGAACCATGAAACGCGTTGGTGCCTGATCGCGTAACCGCATTGATGATCCCTCCGGACGTGCGGCCGTAATCGGCCGTTGCGTTACTCGTGACGACCGAGAACTCCTGAATCGCATCAACACCGAGGTTCCCGCCTAACACACTTCCTGGCCCTCCATTCGAATAGTCGTTAATGCTGATTCCATCAAGGCGATAATTGTTTTGTTGAGGACGATTGCCGGATACGGTGAGTTGAGTGCCGAAACCGCGATTGCTTCTCTCAAAGCCACTCGCAGCGCCAACCTGCGTGCGGACGGTAGCGACTCCCGGCTCAAGATTGGAAAGCGCTGACCAGTCTCGGGCGTTCAGAGGCAATTCCCGGACTGTTCTCGCATCAACCACTGTCGCAATTGTGGAAGTCGACGTCTCAACGGATGGGGTGTCACCCTTTATTTCGACAGTTTCGTTGACAACGCCGACCCGTAATTGCATATCAACGACCAACTCTGCTCCGATCCTCAGCGTGACACTGTTACGAACGCCTGTCGCGAATCCGTGTGCCGCGGCACTGACCTGATATGTTCCCGGATCCAAGTCGGGCGCTCGATACAGACCTTCACTGTTGGTGACAACATTGCGCACGAAATCGGTTGCGGGATTCTTGATCGAAACCGCGGCATTAGGAATGCTCGCGCCCGAAGTGTCGGTGATAGCTCCTAGAATCGTGCCGGCTGCAACCTGCGCGTGCAAGTTGCTGACGACTCCAAAAGCGAGAAAGAGAAGGCTGAGGAAAAAGCGAACTGGTTGCTGCCTGCAACTCATGGTGGTGCCTCCATGAAAGTCAGATCAGGACCGGATACTCAAACATGCGGGGACTGATCGTGCTGAATTCGACAAGGCTGACGAATGAAATTGGATGGCACGTGAGTCGCACGAACAAAGCTCTGCACAGCAAGTACAGCCATTTGCTTTCCTTGTCGGGCCAAGAGAACGGAATTCGTCGCCGCCTAGCATAGCCAGACGAATTAGAAACGGGAGATTAAATGTTATTTATCTTGTCGTGGCGTCGATGCGAGCATGAATAATTTCGCCGTAATCGACGCGCGTAATAATGTGCGCACATGTGCGCCTAGTGACGTTGACCGTCTCCAGTTCGCCAACCCGAATTCATGCTCCCGAGATCGAGTAGGTTCATGAACAATCGAACTCCTCCAGGCGTTCCCAATGCGAGTTGCCGGTAGAGTGAGTAACCGTTGTAGAGCCACACGCCGTTACCGTACCGGCCAGCCAACAAGCCGCCAGCCTGCGGCTTCTGTCCTTGATCGTGCGTTGACAGGATCGGGACGTATCTTTCATCCCAAGAAGCTAAGAATCTGAGACCGCGCTTTTCCAGCCATCCGTCAAAATCTGCTGAACCGATTTTGTTGGGATAGTTCAGGACAGGGTGATTCGGCTGAAGAACTTCGATCTGCGAATTCTCTTCAGTTACATCTTGGGCGGCTCCTGCTGCGGCGTAGGGGTATGGACCATAGCTTTCGTCGAATTCCTCGGTGTTATATTGCACGACAAGCACGCCGCCATTCTTCACGTATTCCAGCAAGCGCCAGTTGTAGGCTTGGAGGTCTTCGCGCGCCAGATAGGCGCGCACCCCCAGCACGATCGTTCCATAACGGGAGAGATCGCCCTGTGCAAGCGCCGTGCTGTCCACCAGGTCTACGTCGACGCCGAGCAGGCGCAAGGCATCAGGAACTTCATCCCCGGTTCCCATCACGTAGCCGACTCGCACCTTTGGGATCACCACCTCGACTGGACGCAGCGTCAGTTTCGCCGGCAGCTCCAGGTACACCGTGTCTAATCCGGTTTCGGTAACCGGTAGGAAGCTGTTGCGGTAGCTCTTGCCCCTCGATTCGGCTATTGCTGCAAGATGGTATTCACCCTCGCTCAACTTAGGGGGAACCACCAGCTCGAAGACGATGTCTG